>Ga0179593_1576570_pt1 | contig 17440 bp, 15 predicted proteins | sample CZODoug2_1_08_16_FD_185931 | JGI IMG/M metagenome (GOLD analysis project Ga0179593, IMG submission 185931) | Vadose zone soil fungal communities from Angelo Coast Range Reserve, California, USA - CZODoug2_1_08_16fungal (PacBio error correction) | ecosystem: Environmental > Terrestrial > Soil >... | reverse complement strand
AGGTGTTTTGCCCCGCCACAGCCCCTTTTGAAGTCTCCTTCTCTCTTCTTAGGGATAGAAAGGCCCGAGCTTTTCGGTAGCTCTCTTGGATTCGTTTCCTGACGGGCGACGATCCTCTTTCTCCTATCATTGAGAATAGTCCTCCTTTTCTGAGCCGGTCCCTTTAGCAAATCACCAAGGTTGCGCCGACCTTTTGCGTCGTTTTAATCTCTTCCCTCCCCCCCCCCCCAGCCGTCCCTCGGACTTTGGTTTTGTTGGACGGCGCTGTCCCCAGGACCTTTTTCCCTGAGCTCCGGTTTGACTCCTTTCCTTCTGGGCGCGCGTCGGCCTCGGCGTCATCGCTGGCTCCCCTCAGACTTTCCCTTTTTCTCCTTCTGGCAGACAGTCCCCGAAAAACAGAACATTTGCGTCTGCAGGGCGGCCTTTCAGCATCCCCTTCTTCGATCAGTATCTTTTCCTGGTTGCCCTCTTTTCCTTTCTGGAGAACGAGAAAATTCGTCCCTTTTCTCGATAGTCTCCCTTTTCCCGTGATCCCCCTCTTGCAAGAAATGGCTGAGTTTAGGAGGGGTCGAACCGGTGCAGTCTTCCAATCAGATTACCCCCCCTCTTAGCGCGGTGCGCATCTCAAACGCCAGGAGGACCCCTTCCCCCATCAACCTACTCTTTTTGTGTAGCTATGAAAAGTTCAAATAATTTTCTTTCCCCTTCTCTGCGTAACCTTCTTTTCTTTTGGTACTTTGCTCTTGCATAAGAGGAATTTAGTGCCCCTTCGACCCCCATTGCCGGTTCCTTCTTTAGGATCATTCCATTTCGGAGTTTTTCAGGAAAGACTAATTTTCGTTACGCAGCCCAGCCTCCCCCCACCCGAAAACTGCTAGTGTTACGACTTGTTTCTGTTTAACTTTCCCCGTGGAAGGCCTCTGCTTTTTCTGTTTTTTCCCGTCCTTTAAGCCGAGCGGAAATCACGAAGGCGATTCCCCTCATCCTTTCGCGCCATCGACGCCGTCGTTTCCCCCCCGGCGGAGCCTCTTTTCCTGGTCGGCTTCTCCCTCCCCCCCCTGATCAAATTCCTCTTCGGCTGGCCGCGGATGTTCCTCTGCGCAAAGTTTGCCACCCTTTCTTTGTTCTGATAACCGCCGCCGCCCTCCCTCACCGGGCCCATTCCTACTTAAGATAGCAAAATCTGTTCCTCTATAGTCGTTCTTCCCTAGAGGTCATAACTAATCCGCGCAGATGTCTTCTCGTCTTTTTCCCCTCCGCTCTTTTCCAAAAGCCAGGATAAGCGTTTTTTTCGGGCGAGGAAAAACCTTTTTATTTGCTTCTTGCTCCCTGGTGATACTGATGAATTGACCTAAGCGCCCCTGACGCTCTTCTGAGATCCCTTTTTCGAAGAACGCTGCACTTCGTGGGATTCTATCCCCCCCTTCTTGAGGATGAGATATTGCCTCCTAGCCATGTTTTTTGGTATTTTTTGTTTCTTTAGGAATACATTTTCAAACTTCACTCCTTTATCTTTCCCAAAGAAATTAGGTCTTGCTAGCTCCTCTTACCGAAGTTCCTTCTACCTTTGTGCCTAGTGGCTTTACTTCTGTATCTGAGTCGTGGCCTTTCATGGTTATGTCTCTCCCCTCACGCTTCTTTAAGGAGCCTTCCGTTATGTTTTCCTGTCTATGGGCATTCTTTTCGAGACTTTTACCGCGATCTTATATAACCTTCCCTTCTTCGCCCCTGTCACCCCATGTTTCAACAAGGTATTGAACCTTTCTACTTAATCGTTTTCGCAAGCGAAATTTCCTTTTTATATTTTGATTCTACTTTTTCCTGGGCTGAAATCTTTTTAACAGATGCTCTAATCTGCTCCGATCCCTTTTTTTCCCGACATTGACGGTGTGGGGCTCTTCTTTTCGCCTCTTTTCTTTTGCTCCCTGTCGCAAATTTTTCCCTGAGGAGGGTGATCCCCCTCTTCCTGATAGACCCGGGATTCTTTCTGTTTTCCCCTCCTCGAACTAGAGCTAGGCCCTCCCTAATTTGATGTGCTGGGGCCCGAATCTACGTTTCGAACTTTCGCCCCCCGAAAGTGATCCTTTCCCGAATGCACTCCTGCTTTCTTTTTTAGCTTTTCCCTCTCGATGTCTGTCTATATAGCTTCACACACCTTCCTATATGTAGGCCATTTTTTTTTATTTTTTCTCCGGGTGGAATAGACGCTTCCAGATATCAACCCTCGACTCATCCCCCTCTTAGAAGCGATTTCTGAGCTTTTTCCGAGGCCGTCGATCCATCCCCTCCCCTCCTCCGTTGTTGTTTTTTACTCCTCCTCTTTCGTACTCCGGCCGGCTTTTTTTATCTCGACTAGATCCTTTTTTCCTTCTTTTCTTGATTCCTGGGAGCGTTAACTTCCAGTCCCCCCGCTGGGTAATTCCCTGCGACGCTTTTCTAAATAGAAGCTTTATGGTCCCTTTGACAGAACCCCCCCCCCCTCTGCCCCCTGCTTTCGCGCTCCTGCCCCGTCCTTTTCTCAGTTCTCTTTCTCCTCGAGAAGCAGGAGCGCTAGGCTGACGAGCCCCTCACGATTTGAGGAGAGGTCCTTTCTCTTTTCCCCCCCCTTCTCCCCTTCAAGACTAACGATCAGGACCTTCGTCCGCACCCTCCGCCTTGAATAAGAAGCCCTTCTTACAACGCCGGCAGCCTTATCCAGTTTGCACCTCTTCCCCCCCCCAAAACAGCAGAAATTTGTTTGAAGAAAAACATGCAAGACCAAGTCCCCCCCCCCTCCCCTCTTTTTCGAGCAGGTGCCTCACCCGCTGGATTCCCCCCCCCCCCCTCCCATGAGGCATTATTTCTCTAGGGCATCAAGCCGTTCGATGACGCTTCTTTTCAGATCAATATCGGTCGAAAGTTTTGTCCCCCTTTTCAGATATTAAGCATAGTTCTTTCTGTAGCCGAATCCCCCCTTCCCTTGATAAGCCCCCCTTAGCCGAAACACATAATTTCGGATCTCTTATCGAAAGCCCCCCCCCTTCCCCCATTTGGGTCGATAAATATCCTCCCCCCCCCTGAACATGAACGTTCATGCTAAGAGTGTCCTCCTTCCCCCCGCGCGAGCAATCAGGACGGTTCCTCTCCGGAAGCTACCAGAAACCCCCCCCCTCCCTCTTTTGTTTCATGCCTGTAAGCTTTCTTTTTTTCTCAGGAGACCCTCCTCCAGAACCTCTCCCTTTTCTGAGGGCAAATAGAGACATCCCCTTTACTCCTGAGACTCTTCTTTTAGGCTAGACAAGAATTCGTCAGGCGCGACGTTTATTTTGCAGATCCCCCCCCCCCCTTTCCCCCCTTGAGAACATGGCCTTTCCCCCCCCACCCCCTTTTTTCTACTTTTTTTGTCAGAACCTCCCTCTTTTTCAGGATTGTCTAGTAGCTTCGTGTATGGATCGCAGGAAAGAGAAGGTCCCTGCGCAGTCTTCTTCCTTGAATGAAGCAGGATGCTTTCCCTATGCCCCCTTTTCTTCTCCCGAGATCTGTTGCGCCTTTTTTAGCCGGCGGAGGAGGATCTCCCCAATCACACCCTTTTCTCCCTTGCGGAAGAGTCGTTCTTCTCCCTCTTCCATAATGCGCTTTTTGAAGAAGGGACGGATTTAACTGTAAGACCGGACTTTTCTTTTTTGCGCACCTTTCCTTTCTTTCGAGGGCGCTTTTCTCTAGTTCTCTCCTCCTCCCTATCTTAAGGATTTTCCCTCCCTCCTTAGACAGTGAAGGTTTCGCACCCTTTCTCCTCTCAGGCGGCCTTCCGCTTTTTTTAGCGTTTTACCGTCCCCCTCTGTGCGTTCAGCTCTGAAATTCATACCTTCAGTCCCTCGTCGGACCCTTTTATATTTTCCCCTCTTTGATAAAATAACCTCCCTCCCCGAATGTGAGGCTCCGGGATTTTTCTACTGTGCAGAAATTCCCTTACCCATACGCAGCGGTGGAGAAGGATTTCGGAGGGGTCCCTTGCCCCCCCCCATAATATATTGGTAATACTCTTTTTTTTTTTTGGAGATTGTTCGTTAAATATCCTATTTCCTGAGAACCGATGGAGTGCTTTGGAGTTCCTATCTGCACACACTTTCCCATCTGATAAGACATTTTTGATAGGTTTTTTTCCCTGTTCTAAAGGGAAATGCCTCGCTCGTTTCCTAAGACTTTTATTTCGCAGTCATTCTCCCCTCCCTAAATCAACTCTAGTGGCCACCCTTCTTCCTGACGCATGGAAATCCCCCTTAATACTGTCCTTCCCATTTATGTTGAGAAAATGTTGTCCTTCTCATCGCTCAGGACAAGTCTTCCCCTTTACGGAATAATTTTCCCTTTTCCCGCCGAGCCCTAGCCTTTAGCGCAGCCGATATATTAACTTGTCCCCCCGCTCCACTCAGACTTTCTCTTTTTCCGAGGAGGTGAAGAATCTGCGCAAAGGGCCCCTTTTTTATTGGTCCTTCACAGAAGAAGGATTCCCACCCGGAGCCCAAAAATTCTCCTGCATAAATGATCTGTCCTCCTTTGGAGATAGTAGCCTCCCCTCGCTGCCCAAATAAGCCCCGCTTCTTTCTTGCGAGCCCTCCTTGGGCTTTTCTCCCCCCAACTGAAGAGCTACTATCGTACAGAGTTTCCGCGCCCCCCCCCCCCCGTCTCCCCATGTGTTTCCTTCTCTTTTTCGGCGCTGCCTTTGCTGAAAGAACTCTTTCGCCATGACGACTGTCTTTCTTACGCAGGCTAAGCCCCCCCGCCCCTTTTTAGTTCTTCCGTCCTTGAAGGCTTCTCTCTATTGACCCTAGACGTCTCTCGTGGGATGGCGTTGCATCTGATACCCCCTTAACGAGTACTCGACCATTACCAGCCCTTTTCTTCATCCTGTTTCCCCTTTCCCTGCGACCGCCGGATGAGCCGACAGGTTCCACGCTTCTTCCCCCCGCGCTCCTTTCCGATCAGGTTTTTCCTTCCAGCCTTCCTCTTACCGAGCTTCGATACTCTCTCCTTCTTGTGCGGCTGATTTCGGTTTTCTCCCTCTACCAGTATTCTTATACTTTCTTATTGTTATTCAACCTCCGTATCCACGACTGCCGACACAGTTTCAAGGTATTGATTCTTCCTCTAGCTTATTTTCTTCCCTCCCTTCGTGATTCCACGGGTCTCACCGAAATATTTCATTCGTAATTTTTCTTTCGGCACTTTTTCGAAAAGCTTTTTTCTGGGTTTATTCCGCTTTTTCCTCCCGTTTTGGACTTTGAAGGCTTTTCTTTTTTTTCGCTTGGATATGCCTCTGGTTTATTCTGCCGGCGTTAAGTCTCTCGCTTTCCTTTTTAGGGTGCGAAAAATCCTTTCTTCTAGTTTGAGCTTTCCCTTTGTATCCTTTCTTATAGATCGTCCCTCCCTGAAGCCCCTGAATGCGGCTTTCCTTCTTAAGAAGCGGCGGCCTTGGCTCAGTAGCCGTCTCCCCTCCACGTGATCAAGAAGTTTTCACCCCTCTCCTCCTAATGATGGTACCTTGTCCCTCTTGGACGTTTTCATATAGTCTTTCCAAAGATCAGTTTCTATGTCAGGGCGCCATAGTTTCGCGTTATTACTTACCACGAGGGAGCCTGGGACGATGATTCCCCCCCTTTTTCTTCCAGAGAAGCAAAATTAGAGCATTTCTCAACAACACATTTTTTTCTAAGAGGACTGGTCCTCTACTATCTTTTACTCCTGAGAGTATAGAGTCATTGAAGGATTCTTAGCAGCCAGTCTGAAATTGGGGTCGTATTGATCCCCTAATATCTGTCCGGAGAGGAAACCCGCTTAAGTTCATTCAACTCCTCGATTGAAGGACCCTCTCCTTCTGATTCTTTTGTTTTCCACCTACCTTCCACGATCTCCCTAAAATCATGCTTCTGAGTTTCTGTCTTATGACTCACAGTTTCCTCCTGTTGCTCCCCTGAGAAGCAGGGCTCCCGCTCGGTCGAAGAGCCCCCTCTGACGATTCTACGTCGAGGGAGAGTTTCCCACATCTTCTTTCCCCTTCCATGTCCTTTGAATGATTTTTAGGAACCCTTCTCTTCCTCCCGCAGAACAATTTTTGGCAGCATCCACAGCTTCCCCCTATCATGCGCCAAAATTTTTCGCCCCCTTACAGGTCGGATGTCCCCCCATCGGCAGAAAGCCCGTTTTCCGCAGCGTGACGAACATTCTGTTTCACCAACACTTACGACTTCTCTTAATGGAGAGGGAATCACGACTTTTTTCTTTTTTTATGCCGTCTTCTTCTCTTTTCGACCCTGGTGAACATGTAGGTCGACCTTTGTCCGTATCGTGGCATCTATTTTCTCCGAACCTTTTCCCGAAAATGAGCAGAACCGCCATGCACACATGCACGGCTTTGAGATAGTCTGTAAGAAAGGACGTCCCCGTAGATCAATATCCGCCATCACCGCTCTGCCCGAGCGCCAAGAACCTTTCCCCCTCCCCCTTTAGCGCAATCACGGTCCCGATTCGCAGAATCCCCTTTGATGAAAAAGACTCGGGAGGTAATTTTTTTTCTGATTAAGCGTGCAGTAGCGTTCTTTCCAGGAGAATTCCCCTAACACTCGAAGGTTCTTTTCAGGGCCATGCCTCGACGGAATTATATGCAGCCACTTTCCTTATTTCTGAGAATGAGGATCGCTACCTCCCAGAAGCTGCCGTTTAAGAAGCTCTCCCCGGCAGCGAAGTCTCCCCTCGCATCAAATCACCAAATTTTGATTTCTTCGCGACCGCAGCCCGCCTTCGGGGCGATGTAGAGGTAGTTCCTTTTTATTTGGGAGCTTTCCCCCGCCTGGTGCTACGCTTCTCAGTTCTTTTCTAGGTGAATGGCAGAGATTTCTACCCATATCGCCCAGTCGAGAGTAGTCACATCTCTCTTTGTCCTCCTCTTTCGGAGGAGGTTAGAACCAACTCCCCCCCCTTTTTTTTTCGCCTCGATGCGGTTCCCGCGTCCAGCACCTCGCTCCTCATCTGCTTTTTCGTTCCCTTCGCTGTTTCCCCCTTTTCAGAGATTTTCTGCGTCCTCTTTGGAAGAAAGGAGTCGAGGGCGCGGCTTTCTTTTACAGAGTCCCTCCGCCCACTGTGATTTAAGCCTCTTTTCCCCCGTCTGGGTTTCTCCACTGAAAATGCTCGAGCATTTTTTTTAGTGCCCCAGTTAGATCCCCTTTTTTTTTTATTCCATAGGGTTTTTTTTCCCGTCAATATTCCGCCCCCTCTAATTTCAAGAAGCATAGCCCCCGTCCTTCGTGTATTTACTCCGGACCCTCTTCTGGGCAGAGGGTGGCTTCACTTGTTTCCTTTTCCCTCTTTTATTACAACTCGCAAGCGTTGTGCTCAGGCGCAAACGCCCCCCGGTCACGTTTCCCCCTTTAAGAACAGCATACCCTCTCTATCTTTGTTGTGAGAGAGATGGTTCTCTCGTTCATCGATCTTTCTCCACCTTGGGTAACGGAGTGACGGTGACATCCCTCTCTTATGGATAACCTTCTCAGCAATTTTGGTTCCCCGGTTGCGACTGGTTCTTTTTCCTAGATACTCCTGTGCTATTGACCGACGAATTTCTAGTTCTCCATTCTCTTTAGCCCCAATTGTCCTCCGACTTGATCGTCCCTTTGGCACTTAAGAAATCGGTCCTCTTCCTTCTTCTCGCATTTTATTCTTCCTTTTATCAGCCCTTACATAAGGTAAGATTATCTTACCTTCTATTGACTAACTAGGGCACCTTCCCCCAAGACGTCCCTCCAACCGTGCTGCGACCAAGCTATCCTTTAAGGTATTCAGCTCCTTCCATTATCCAGCAGATTCCTCCTCTTTCTCTGGCCGAAGGATGTGACGTACAGTCTCAAGGGAGTCCCTTTGATTGGGCTCCCAGCAGAAGACGTCCCCCGATAACCGGCGCTGAAGTCCTACTTCTCCCTGGAGATGTAGCCCCCTCCCTTTCCTGCATTAACTTTTTCGCGAGAGAAAACTTCTTTTCTAATAAAATGCAGCCTTCCTCGCATATTCAATATCCGCTTTCCTGCGGCGACCCCCCCCCCCCTTGTGGTGATTTGATCTTGATCGGCGCTGAAGGGGCCTAAAGGAGCTGACCATTATAGGTGTTTTTCCGCGCTAGAGACTTTTTGGATAACCATTTTTGATAGAGATATTGGCACTACCAACGACACTTCGGGATTTGGTTTAATCCTGCAAAAGCTGCCCCGCCCCTTTCCCTAGGTACGGGTATAATCCCCTTCTTTCCTGCGCCTGAAAGATTTTCGCTCATAGTGTCCCGCTGCGCATTTTTTGCTTTTAAGATCACTTTCTGTTCTTTTTCCTCTCACCGCTTCTGAGAAGATCTTGCCTTTCTGTGTGAGTTGCTGGATCACTTTTTTTTTAGACCGTATTAGCGCTACATGCGCTCCCTTTTTCCCACAGGATAGGTACTCACACTGTCGACATTTAAACAAGTTATGATTTCCTTTCGACTTTCCTCCTACCCCCGTCGAACGAGACATAATAAATCGAATTTTTTTTTTTGTACTCTGGTAGGAACGTTCCTCGACATCGTTTTTTCTGCCCTACTTTTAGTAAGACCGCCCCTTTTTTTTTAGGCTCTTTTTTGATCATCTTCATGTGGATTTAAGGTGTTTCCCCAGGGCCCCCTTCTAAAGGAGATTTTTTTTTTGCTCCAATCTCGCTTTTTTAGGGATCCTTCTTTGATCCTCGACCGCTTTTCCCCTCCGGAATGAGTCTTGTGCGCGCCTATCCGTTTCTTTTCTCGAAGAGGGCCCCCGTACATCTCCAGCCGATAGAACTCATGCCCTGAATACTCTTTCCCGTTTCCTAGATATGCGCTTTCCCCCCACTGTCAGTTTTCTCCTAAATCTTTTCCTCTTTCTCTGATGACAAGAGGGTGGCGTCTCTCCTCTCTCCCATTTTCTGCAGCAATACGACTTACCCCAAACCGTCTTTCTCTCGTAACCCTCCTTAGGAAGGGGCTCTTCTCCCCTTTTTTCCTCCCCTCCCTCAGGGGTTGTTGTTTGTTTCTAGGCCGTCTTTTTTTTTCGCCGAAAGAGCTCTGATTTCCGAGGGTCGTTTTTTTTCCTGAACTGGGTATCAGCGGCGCTTCTCCCCCCGCTGGGCATCAAAGGAGACGATTCTCCCCAAGGAGCTTGCTCGTTGAAATCGCAGGCTCTTATCCTCCCAGCTCCCCAAATCTTGATGAAAATAATGAGTTCTCCCTCCTTCCCTTTTGTACCCAACTTCCCTCCGTTCTTCTTTAGAGGAAGACGCGAATTTTTCTCCGCGCCCCCATCCCCCCCCATGACGATGGAGAGTTTGCGAGGTAGAGCGCCTAAAGTCTCCTTTTCCCCCCCAGAGATTAAGGAATGCGTTTTTTTTTCCCCCCCCCCCTCGACTTTTACGCCTGCCTTTACAGCCTTCAGAATCCTCACTAGGCAGATCACAATCCCTTCCTTTTTCGGTTGCTGAGCCAAAACCTTTGCTCTTTAAGACATCAAAACACGCGTCTTTTTTTGCTCCACAGCTGGCCCGTCAAAACCTTGACCTTGACTATTTCGTTTCTTCGATGAACGTTCGGAAGACCCATCGAGGGGCAGACTCATCTAACATTATTCGCCTAAGTAGATCTTGCGATCTGTTTTTTCCCTTCCTTTCTTTTTTCGCATTAAGCCTCCCCTTAAAATGATAAGCCTCATTTCTCCTCACACATCACGGCTCTCTCCAGGTACTAACTGCTGGTAGATAAATCCCCCTTCAAATGCTTCAGCTCCCCTGTGTTTCGCCGAAAATAAAATTTCTCTCACTCCGCGGAGTGATTCTGCTGATACAATCCCTATTATGGTAATGGTAGCTTTTCCTCCAGGTAATTTTGCTCAGTTCCCGTCGACAACAATAAAAAGCCGACTTTTAATAGTAGAGGGACCACCCCGCGACGCGCCCTTTCGCACGACTGGCGGCCTTTCTGCGGCATAGAACAGGCCTTCAAGTTCCTTCAGTCTTCATCCCCCTGATCAAAGGCCTTCCGACTAAAGTACCCCCCAAACTTTATCTTTTTCCTTCAACGAAGACAGCTGTCCTTGTTTTTTCCATTGTAGCTGTGAAGGTTTTTCCGGAAACTCTCCGTGCTCTTCATTGAGAGGGGATGATCTTCCCTTTACATGACTCTACCGAAGATAGACAGATCCGCGCATTTATTCCGGCATCTTCGAAGGTATGAGGCCTTCTGAGTAGGTTCCCCCCTTTTTTCGAAGCCTCCCTGGAAGCAGGTGTCATCCTCTGCTCTTTAATCTCTGTTTCTTAGCTGAAAGACCCAGTCCATCTTCTCTGTCTCTTGAGAAGTTTCCGAGGCCCAGTATCGGATGGCTTTTGGCTTTAAAGCCTTCCCCCCTCCCAGCGTACGGAGTTCTCGGCGGAAGACAGTCCGGAGTCTCCCACTTTGTCTCTAGCAGGCGGCCTTCCGCTTTTCGTACTTGCCAGCGCCTCTCTAGTACTTGGGACGAGAAGGTTGCGTTCGCTCGAAAGCTATCCCTTCGTAGGTCCTCTGCTAGAGCGGCTATACCCTCTTACGAACCATCCTTTTCCTGCTGAGGCATCTTTTCCTGTGAAGCCCCTCTTCTGTCACCGGAATCCCTTGCGTTTTCTCATGTATCTCAGGAGGGCCCCCGGAGACTCTCATACCCTCCTTTTTCAACTTTTGGGGATGGCGTTAGATTGCATTCCCTCGTATTTTCTCTGTTCGTCTGCGGAGGGGTATCGGGAGTTCCTATCATAGTGAATTCTGACCCCCTTTCTTCCCTCGGTGAGGCGGGTTATTAGGCATGTCCTACGAGAGAGGGACGATGGCAGCTTCCTACGAATTTCCAGTTTCGAGCCCTACCCCTTGTGTCGACGACTTATCGAAGCTGGCACCCCTTCCCGAATTTCTCTCAATTTTAGTGTGCGACCCCTTGTAAGCTTCGTAATCTCTCCCTCGATGACGACGAAGGCCGCCGCCCTCTACGCAGTAGTCCATTTCAACGAAGATCTCCTCCCTTTGGGATTCTCGTCCGTCACTTGTTTTCCTTTTTTTTGCCTGGATTTGTCTTTCCTCTTCTTTCTGAAACGAAAAGGGCGTCTTTTTCCCCCGGTTTGGTGATTGGTTTTTTCCTCCGCCTTCTTCCCTGGCGAAAACAGAGCTGCTCCCTCAGTATAAATGATAGAGCCGTCCCTGGGCGATAGTAGCCCCTTGCCTCCCTTTAACTTCCCCAAGAGAAGAATGTCCCTCCGATTTTTCGCCCCGGGAGAGAACCTTCTCGACCATCCCTCAGAGGGATGAGTTCCGGCGACCCACGCAATTTTTTCTGTGATGCGACTGGTCTTCTATTTATCTTTTTGAAGACCGGCATTTAGCTACCTTTCTTTTTCCCTTTCGCAGCAAGGCTCATCGCCCTCAGTAGTGATTTTGGACCTTAGAGCTCCTAGTGGCCCTCCCGTCCCAGTTTTGTTGATGGGTTGGCGTCCTACTGATCACATGCGCTAACTCGTACGCGACCCAGAAATTTCGTTCTTTGGGAAAGATTATGAGCTTCCCTAAGGTTTTCCGAAATTTTCGTTTTCGATAAAGAGAGCACTGTACGTTCTATTGCCCCGACATTGTTCTTATCATTCCTCCTCCTAGTTACGTATACTTCCTCTACTTTCGCCGTTATGTGCGAATTGCACTGTGTTCTCGAGACCTCTTCCCTTCAATGCGTCCTTCTCACGTCCCTCCCCCCAACGTCGACCCCCCGGTATTGACTGCATCTGATTTCTTTCACCCCTTCGACCTCGGACCCCTTTTTCCGAAAACTTCGCATTGTCCTTTTTTGGCAAGACTGCTCGACAGCTGCTTTTTTTGCCGCTTTTTTTTACTTCAGTCCCTTTTTTTTTGCGGTTGATCTGGCCTGCTTTCTGCCGGAGTTACGCCTCAAACCCCCAACTTGGGTTTTTCTGGTGGACCCTTTTCGCGTCTTGCAAGGGATCGGTCTTCCATCGCTCGCCATCTTTTCTGTCATTCCCATTTTATGTTGAGACGTTAGCCCCTAAGACTTGCTCCCCGCCCGTAGCCACCCCAAGTGATCACCTTTCGTAAAGCCCCCTGATTCTTTTGCACATATTTGAGATGATTCCCTTTCTAGCTCTTAAAAACTCGACTATTGTCGTCTCGCGTTAATGATTCTCCCCATGGGTGTAATCACATTGGATGAAGCAAATAAGACGTCCCCCCCCCCCCTTCGACGTCGAGCGGTCAACACTCCTTCCGACGGCCGATACTCTCTTCTTTCTCCCCCCCCCCTTCCCCTCCTCCAAGTTGTGTTGTCTTTTTCTCGTCAGGGTCCAGAGAGCCCGAAATCGGCTCTGGCTTCATTTGGGCGTCCTTTAGCTTTTTTTCTCTTGGATCATCCGCGGCTCAGATGGGTTCAGCATTCTGAACCGACGATCTCCCTTTACCATAGAGCTGTATCTTTTCAATCGCTCTAGAATGAAGAGCATTTTTTTTTTCCCATCATGCGTTTCTTCCCTGTGCCTCCCTGTATGCGATTTCGCATTTCAAATTCTTAGAGACCCCGGAGGTCTTCGACCGCCACCCTAAGGAAGATGTCCTCCTTCTCGGTGCGATTTTATCTCCTTTTCCAAAGGCTCAGGAATGCGTTTTTCGCACCCTCCCCCCCTTCCCCCCCCCCTCAGCACCCGCTCGGATTCAAAATCCCCTATCCCCCTAGCGAAAAAATACGAGCACCCCTTCCGTCAGTTGGGGCTTCCCTTGATCGGCATAAAGACCCCCGAGCTGTCTAGAAGATTCTTTTTCCTCAAAGATTGAAGTTTCCACACTTACTCATTTTTCTATTCGTTCCAGGTCGCGGGCCACTCTCTCCCGTTCGATGAAAGTCCCTCCTCATCACACCTCCTGTAGGGTTTTCGACCTTTTTGGTCTTTCCGGGCCTTATGTTAGAAAACTCTTTAGCCGTACTTCCGTTTTCCAATGATCAGCACCGCAATTCCCCACAATTTCCCGGCATGTTTCTATTATCGACTCTCCCCGGGAATAAATTTGCCTTCAGAAATATCCCTTTAAGAGCTCCAATGCTAAGCTTTCGCCTCAAAACTTTTTGCCAATCCTTCGTTTTAGCCGCAGAAGCTGGCTCCCAAGACCGAAGTTCTGGTTCGAGTAAGCTTTCTTCCCTAGTTTCTGATGAGTCGAAAACCCCAAGTCCGATTGACTCTTTCGCTTTCGCTCAGAATAGAATTGCCCAAAGGATCACCAACGACTTTCCTTGGATGATCCTCTCGCACCGCAAGCCCTTGATCTGCCTATTCCTGAAGGACTCCCAGCAGAGCTGAGCAATCAAATCCAACTTTTGAGAAGTGTTGCTCCCTCCAAGGGAAGATGATATTACTCTCTTTCTTTTGGGATAGAAAGGAAAGAGTACTTTCTCGAGAGAATCATGTCGCGTTTTTTTTCATTCCCCGATGAAGGTCTTTCCTATCTGCAAAGCGTTCCATGATGTCTCTTCTTCATCCTCTGTTGAGGAATTCGGTTCGTCGCTTTTTTTTCCAATCAAAACGTTTCTCCTTTTTCCCTACCCTCCACTTTGCGTTCACTTAAGAGGAAAAGGAAACATACAGACATGGACTGATTTTTTCGGGAAGGCGTTTTCCATTTTTCCTAGGCTTTCTTTGTCTTTGTTGAAGGAATTCATGATTGTGGCCTTTGGGCCGGCTTCGTCATACGAGGCGTCCTACGATCTTCTTCATTTCTGGTTCCTCCCCCCCCAGACAGCGGTAAGGCGGCTTCCTATTTTTTCCACAATGCCACTTTCGATGAAACTAGCAGTTGTTGAAGATAATTCAGGAGAACGTCTCCTCCTTATGTTCCCTCTCTAGTTCGTTTATAAGACCCCCCGCAATGGCTGAACGAGGGGGTTAGACCTTTCCCCTGAACTTTCGTTACCCCTGAGGGTGCGCAGTTTTGAAGGACCTATGGGAAAGGCCCGCCTATATATTTTAATACTAATCCTTTTTTTTTTCTCTTCGATTTCTGCAGTTACCATTTGGATCTGCGACAACCCTTTTTGCTCTCCCCCTGAGTGAAGGTGCATCCCGATCCTTTCTGCAAAGGTAGACCAACTTCCCCTCCTCCGGCGGCTACCTGGAAATCTCCGCCTCTCTTCTTGCCGGGCAAGACTCCTTTCTATTCGTTTCGCAGGATCACGAAAAGATTCTTCTTTACTAAGGATAGAAGATGAAATTACTCACTCCGGATATTCGCATTTCTTTTGCTCCCCTTGGTCTGCAGAGAGCTTTAAAGCCCGTAATTTCCCCAAGCAGAGGCCGCCTGCATCCTCAGAAGGAGTAACCTGGCTTCCGAACTTGCCCTTGTCCTTTCTCGAAGTACCTCTTCAACCACCGCAGATTTCTTTGGAATCTTATTGCCTAAGAAGAAAAGCGAGTCTTTTCTCCCCTGTTTGCTCCCAACCCTCTCCTCCCTAACCAGGCGAAACCGACCTAGAGAATAACTTTTTCGAGTCGCATGTCGTAGCCCCTTCTAGAGGCATTAAAATCCTCCCGCGCCGTGAGACCCCCCCGGATGTTTCGAGACCTCCTGTCACATATCCCGTAAGCGTTGCTGAGGGACACGTCTTAACTTTTCATTTGATGAGACTGGGCTACGGCCTCTCCCTTTTGATACTGCCGAGTTTCCTCGACATGACTTCTTTTGACGAACGGAAGGCATCCCCTTCCGCAATTGCAGGATAGGGAGGCTTTTTTGATTGCCATCTAAGCGCCGATAGGATTGGGCTCTTCGTTCCCGAAGTTTCTCCCCGACGACTCCCCCAGGACAAGTAGGTTGGGTATAATACTGTCCTCTTTTATGTCCTGACCCGTCTTCTTTTTTCATTTTTTTTGGCTTCCGTCTTTTTCGAATTATGGCGCTTTACTGATCTTTTCTGGACTTCTACAGAGCCTTTATGACTTTAGTAATATAGATCCCCACCCCCCCCCCCCCCCCCCTCTGTGTGAGGAGGATGTCCCGTTTCCTTTCCCGTTTCTTTCCATGCGAATGATTGGTATTCATAGATTTTTTCTTATCTCCGCCCCCTCAAACCTTTCCCCCCCCTTTCTTGCTTCTGGCATATCTTTTCCTAGAACGCTTTCCCCGAGAAATGAACGCCCTATTCCGCATTACTTTTTTTTTTTCTGTTCGGCATTCTTTCTACAAGGACGTTTGCTTTTTTTATGCAGATTAATCCCGACCTTTTCTGTGTTGTGCTTTTTGAGATTTGATTTCCTTCTGTCTTGGCTCGCATTTCTCAGGGCTGCTGGTATTTTTTTTGGGATGGCTGACCTTTTCCCTTAATTTCCCTTTCTTGAAATTGTCTACCATTTTACCATAGCTAGAAATAGACCTTTTCCCATTTTATCCCTATGTGCGAGTTCTCTTGCGGAGCGCTTGCTCCTTCTCATTTTAAGGCTCCTCCCGTTGAAGTAGTAAGACGTCGTACTCCATGTAGGTCTTTGCGCTGTCGTTTTCTCTCTCTTCCCAAAAGATAATCCTCCTATCCCTGCGCCCCTTTACCAATCTTTGAAAAAGCTGGGTGGCCCCTCCGATCCTACCCTCCCCTACAGAAGACCCCCTAGCACGAGCGCCGAGATGTCAACCGGACTAGTTGAAGATACTTTATTTTACGTACTTCTTTGTGGCTTAGCCGTTCCGGCCTGTTCTGTTTTCCGTAGCCGAAAATCTTCCTTGCGTCATTGATGTCTAGTATTGATGAGCCCCCCCTTTGTAGCATCAGAGTCTATTCCCCCGATGCGTCCTTCATTTTTTAACGCTTCTTAGCCCGAACTGAGAGTGGTGGCAATTCACCAGATCAGACGACAGCTCCCCGCCGGAAAAGTCCCGTTCCGAGAGGAGTGAAGAACGTCTCAATGAGGTCCTCTTCGATACGCCCTCGCCCGCTTAGGAGACTCCCCCCCAATTAAACTATGGCGCTCCGTACGAGGGTTTCACCGACCGGAATCCCCCCTCACCTATCAGGAAATTCCCTTTTTCGACCCCTCAGAACTTTGCTGGCCTTCCGAGAATTCTCAGATTATCCTCCCGAAAAAATCAGGACGCCCTCCCCTTCCCAGGTAGGTTTTTTCCTTTTCCCCATGTCGATTTACCAGAACACCAAACTCCCAGCTGTACCGGCGTGCACAGCTGGCCCCTAAAAATACGAATGCTTTCTTTTCCAATAACGGTTGTTAGTTACGAAGAAATCCTCTTTATTGGACCTAACTTGTTGAAATTTGTCGACATTCGTAAGGGCATGTATTTCAACAAGAAGGCGGCTCTTTTTCTCCTGGACTAGTCTCTTTCGCCATCTCCGCCACCCCGGAGGAGTTGGAGTAGGACGATAAGGTAACCCGGACGCCTCCCAGAACAACCTTCTGCATTCTCGCCAGAATGTTATCGCCCACAATGTTCCCTCTCTAAACCGTTTTGTCGCTATGACGACAAGGATTTTTTTTTTCTACGAAGGGCTTTCCCCGCGGTAGTCGCGTTTTTTCCTAACGTCTGTCCCACGCCAGAGTCCGAGTCTTTCTTTCTCGGGACCCTTGCAGCATAGCCTTCTATCATGAAGAAAGACCCGGCGTGCTGAGCTCTGTTTCCGCAATCCACCTTTTGGGGGGGAGTAATGTCTCGTCCCTGCCATAAGGATACCCATTTTGAAAGGAGCCCACAACCACCCCAATGGTTTTCAGCATCCCGATTTTTCTTATGTCGATAGCTGATGACATTTCGTTCTTCTCGGCGGTGCTTCCTGGAGCGAAGGATGTCTTGAGTTCTTCCCGATGCCTTTCCTACGATCGACTTGATGACATGTCGCAAGAGATCTGTTGAGACCACGTCTGAGTAGGAGGTTCTCCCAATAAACCTTCCTCCGAAATTGCGGAAGCTTATCCCGAGTCCATAAACGATCACTCCCTTCTTTCTTCCGGGACGTTTTTTCCCCTTCCAAGGGAGAAGGCTTCGAAGCCTTTTTGTCCCTCCGGCTGGCGCTTTTCCGGCGGCGTCCCTCTGCGTCACTTAATTTGCAGCGCTTTGCAGACAGTAAAGGTTTTCGAAACAATGCGCTATGCAGGCGGTTTCCTCTTTTTCGTTCAATTGCGTGTAGATACGTTAGTACACGAGCAGTTTCATCCCCTATGAAATTCCTTTTCCGTCTCCCGAGTCCCCCCCCTTGCGGCATCCCGAGAGCTACTTTCCCGTGAGCCCCCCACGCCGCCCCCCTGAGCTTAGGCAGAGTGTTTCCTCCCTGTGCATAACTTCCCTTTGGCACCGGCCTCCCTGATTTACCATAAGCCCGTTTTTGAAGTCAGAAAAAGCTTCTGTGGC
>Ga0179593_1333801_pt1 | contig 17442 bp, 38 predicted proteins | sample CZODoug2_1_08_16_FD_185931 | JGI IMG/M metagenome (GOLD analysis project Ga0179593, IMG submission 185931) | Vadose zone soil fungal communities from Angelo Coast Range Reserve, California, USA - CZODoug2_1_08_16fungal (PacBio error correction) | ecosystem: Environmental > Terrestrial > Soil >... | reverse complement strand
CCCTATGTAGGAGCGCCCCTGCTTTTTTTCCCTCAGTGTTTGTTTTTTGGACCCCCTCTTTCACTTTTTTTGTCCACTTGTGGTTAACGCAAAGCGTTTTGCCCCCCTCTGTTCCCCGTAAACAATTTTTTTTTAGGTTCCATACCCGTTTTCCGGAAGTCTTCGGTTCCTTCTCGCCTACCTTTCTTCACCCCACCTCCCTACGAAGTTTTTTTTCCTCCCCCATTCAGTCAAGCGTTCCACAGGCCCCCTTCCCCCTTTACTGTTGTTTTGATCTTGATGAGGGGTATCTCCGTTTTTTTTTTTTCCTTTGGATACCCCCTTCTCTCTAGGTTTCTTCCCCCAAATCCCTGCCTTTCATGGGGCCTTTTTTCCCCCCTCTGTTTTCCTTTGTCCCTCCCTTTCTTCTTTGTCACAATTTTTCCCTTTTCGTCTTTGATCCCAGGTCCCGCCCTTGCTGCTACAGGGCAATTCCGGGGATCCTCTCGCGCTTTTGGGTTTCAGAGACGTGTAGCCCTCCATTTTTCGCCATCCCCCCCCCCACTTCCCCACTTGACCACTCCTCTTGGATCATTTCCCCCTACTAATACCTGTACGGTTGTGGAATAATTAGATCCAACATTTTTTTTGTGCTGTTTTTTTCTGCTCCAACGTCCGGCTGTTTACCGATTCCCCCATGGTGTTTCCCCCTTCGTTGTGTCTTTGTATGTCTTTGCCCCCAGTTGGAAATACTCGCAGGGCCATGTTCTCTTAAATACTTTTCCTTGGCCTGGTGTTTTCGGTCTGTGATTGGGTTTGGTTGGGCTAAGCGAGGCAATACTCTTTCTTTGTTTTCCCCCTTAGTTCAGAGGCTTCGTATTTTCCTTCCGTCATTGGATAATGGTTCTCATCCCCTATCGCCTTATTCTTTTTTTTTTGAACTACTTTTCGTTTCGTCCCTTTTTGATTTTTTTTTTTTACATAATTACCCACCTGCTTCTTCGCCCGTATCTTTGTCCCACCACAACACGGTTACCTCGACCTTTTTTCTTCTTTGGATTTTGTGCCTCACTTAGTTTTGCTTGCTGCATTGGTTTTTTTGGACCCCCTGACTTTTGTCCCCCCCGAACCTGCACTTTGCTTATTTTTGCGGTAATTGTTTGTTTTCTTGTTTTTCCGAAGGGTTTTACACCTCTTCCGGTTGCCGATTGTTTGCGTGTTGATGGCCACCCTTTCTTCTTTTCTGTCCTTTGACCCTTCCCAGGTTATGGAAGGCGCGGCTTGAACTTTTGGAATACCATACATTTTGTTTCCTTTATTTTTCCTTTTGGGGGTTTTGGTTGGTTGTTGTTTTTGTTTTTTCTTGTTTCACTTTTTTTAAGCTTTTTTTTCCCTTCCCATTTTTCCTTTGTTTCCTTCCCTTTCCCGTGGAACGGCGCAGTATGTTCCAATCACATGAGGCCCATTCCTTTGCGTTTTTGCCACGCAGTGGGTTTGTTTTGCTTGTTCTTTCCATTTTTTCCCCCTAAAACTTCATTACTTCTTTAAGGAACCCCCTGTCGACTCCCCCCAAGAAACCTTGGGTCCCACGTGGGGGCTGTTTAGGACGTTAGTTTTTTTTTTTTCTTCCTTTTTCTTTGGCCAAAGTTTGTTCTTTTGTTTTGGGGGCTTCCCTTTTCTGGTAATATTAAGCGTGTTTCCTTTTCTGATTCTTTTTCTCGTTTCCCTTTGCGCTGCGCTTACAGCCCGTTTTTTTTTTTTGCGGGACGGGAGGTTTCTTTTTCCTTACTCTCGGTCGTTAGTTTGGCCTTTTTTTTTTTTTTTTTCCCAACCAGTAGCAATTCCGGCTTCTCTTCCTGCAAGTTCCCCCCCTTTTTTTCACCCTTTTCCCCCCTGTGTCCTCATTTCATGCTGCGGCCCTCGCCGTTTTTTCTCAGTGAAGACTACATCTCTTTCTTTCCTCCTGTTTGAGAGAGGTTTTCTTCAGTCAGCCCCTTACAGGAACTTCGCCTGTTTTCCTTCCCTTTTTCCTGCAGGGGATCGTTCCCCAAAATGAAGTTGCACCTGGCTCTTTGTGGTTTGGTTTTTGTTTCGTCTCTTTAGCCTGTCCCTTGTGACTAATGGAGTCCCTTCTTTTTCGGAAAAACGGTGTTAAGTTTTAATATTGGCCATACTTTTTTTCTCCTCTTGGTTCCCGCTGTTCTTTGTCTCCCTTTTTCTTTTCTTAAGATCGCTTAATGACGATCATCATCCCATTATCCTCTACTTCGTCCTGTGCTCCCCCCTTTTCCCTACCAACTGCTGGGTGGTGTTTTTTTGCCCCTTTATAGTGCGTTTTCTTTCCCTTTCCTTTCCCCGTCATGTCGAATTGTCCGTTTGTGCGTCTTCCCATGCATTGCCACCCACCGGTGTTTTTTGTCTTTGCCCTTCCCAATCCCCTTCCCCCAAACCCCACCCACCTTTCGTGAGGATATCCCTTTCTATTTTTCCTTTCTTTTCGATTCCATACTTTCTTTTTGGTTCCCCAACCTTATTTTCGCCTTTTCCCCGTTTTTTGTCCAGTACTACTTTTGGTAAGTTTTAATTCCCCTTTTCCTTTTTTTTGTTTGTGTCGTGAACCAAATTCGTGTATTCCCCCTTGCCCCTCCGCAGAGCCTCCTGCCCCTCCCCATGGCTCCCATTTTTCTCCGAGACCTTTCCCCTTTCCCTGCCCCGAACCTCCCCTTATTTTTTTTTGCCTTAACCGTTTGAGATGGTACTTTGTGTTTTTTTCCCCCCCTTTTTTGTGCATCCCCACGAACACCTTTTTGATTCACCTATTTCTTTTTTTTTTCTTTTCCATCTTCTTCCCCCCCCCCCCACTGCTCTTTGTTTGGGCCCTACCACCACCTCTTTTGTTTTTTTTTTCACCATTTTTTTTTTTCTCGTTACCCGGTTTTTTTTGTGTTCTTCCCCGTCTTTGCACTACCCTAGTTTTTCTTCCTTTTTGTCTTCACAACCCTTGACTCCATAACCAAACTTGGCGGAAAACTCTCTTCCCCTGTCCTTTGCTATCTTTACAAACCTCCACCTGTTGTCTTCCTGTTTCTTTCTATCCTTCTTTCCTCTACTGTCGTGCACACTTCTATTTGCGTTCGCTTCGTCTTGCAATCCGGGGCTTCGCCCCCGAGTCCCCCCTTCCCCCCATATTTTTCCCCTCCAATCCCTTTTCTTTGCTTCCGAGAGTTGTTTTTTGATTTGCCCACGATGTTTTCCCTCCCAAGTCCACTACCACCCTACTCCTCCCCCCTTCCCCCCCTTTTGAGCTACGTACGTTCGATCCATGTTTTTGGTTGGATTTCTTTTTAGCAGAGCTGCAAATGTTTTCACCCCCCCTTATCACACACCGGTTTTTTTTTTTTTTTTTGTATTCAGTATATTCCATCAGATTGTCATAATTTGTTTTTTTGGATTTTTTTGCTTTTTGTTGTTTTTTTTCTTTAAGCGTATGAACCCCTTACCCCCCCCCCCTGCCTTCCTTACTTTCTGCTTCCCCCCCTGAACAAACTGCCCTTTCTTCTAAGGGTAGTTTTTTTTTTCCCAAAGTTCCGGTAACGTGCGTTTTTTGAATTTGAGTTGTTTCCCGAACTACCTCCGTTTGTCTTTGTGCCCACAGTTTTGCGGGAGCACGGTTCCCCCTCTTATTCTTTGTGTCGTTTCGTTTATAGTTACTCTTTCGGGTTCGTTTATCCCCCCTAATTCACCCCCTTTTCTGGAAAAGGTCCTCCCCCAGTACCTTTGGGTTTTGTTGCTGTTTGATGAGCTTTTTTCCTTGTCAGCTGGTTTGTGTGGCCACCAACCTTCTCATTTTTATTTGTCTAGCCCTCCCACCTGGGGGTAGGCGATTTTACCACTACCTTTTTACCCATTAATATTTTGTACCACCCCCCCTTGTCCTTGAGTATTGGACCCGTTTCATTTTGTTTGGGCCGTGCCCCCCCCCCGCCCTACCTTCTGGGCGTACCTTGGGTCCCGTGGAGGTTTTTTTCCTCGTTTAAAACTGCTCCATCACTTACTTGCCTGGTGGTTCGTTCCCTTTTTTGGGGTCTTTATTCTTTGGGTTTGGGCTTCGTCTCGTTTTATTTTTTTCCCTTCCACTGACAACTAGTGTCTTCTTTACTGGCGGCTTGTTTCTTTTTCACCTCCCCAACCCACCCTGGATGATATTACCCCACCTCTATTGCCAACAAGGCCCCCTCTATTCCCTTCGTTTCAGTTCAAATTAAGTCTGGAGCACCTTTGATAACGCTTAGTGCTTCCTTATTTTTTTTGGTTCTTTGTCCAGGGGAATGTATCGCTTTTAGTGTATTTTCCTCCCCCCTCTTCTTTTTTTTTCACCTCCTTTTTGTGAAGTGGGGCTTTTTTTTTTTTGTGATGGTTTGCTTTTTTGGACCTTCGGTTTTTTCCAGTCTCTATCTGTGTCACCTTCCCACAATCCTGGTTGGTTCAGGATCTTTTTGCTTTCCTGCCGTTTGACTTCGACCTCTTTTTTGCTGTTGCCACCCACATGTTTGACCTTTTGAGTGACGGTTTTTACCGTGTAAGACCACCCACGACAAAATAAAAAACCCTGGTCTTTGAGTTCGTGATTTTAAAACGTTTTTGCGTCTGGTTTTTTTTTTTGTCACCCCCCCCTTCCCTTGAATTTGGTGCTGCTTTTCTGGTGTGTTAGCCCCCTGCTCCGAACCTGTAAAAAACCGATTTTTTTTTATTTTTAAAATGCTTTTGCGTTTTTGTTGTTGTACCTTGCTCATCCTTTTTTTTCGAACTTTACACCCCACCTGGGGCTACCCGGTTTCATGTTCGAAACTATAAGAAGAAACCCCCCCCGCTGTTATCGCAGCGCTTTTTCCCTAATGTTTTCTTTTTCCCTTTTTTTTTTCCCGTCTTTTTGTTTCACTGTGTGTTCGGCCCCAATACTCATGCAATCTTTCCTTTCATCTTTTTACCCCAAAGGTTCCCTTTCGTCCGAGCGGATTTGCTTTTTCCTCGGATCTGCAGAAGCTTGTCCATTCCCCCTTCCGTTGTGGGATGTCCCCCCAGTCCGGACAACATATGTTTGGAGTGCGCCCGGTGTTGCACACGTGTTGTTTTTTCTGGTGCCAACCACCCGCTCCCCACTTCCGTTTTTCACTTCCGTCTTTAGTGTTCCATCCAGGCGTACCGATCGCCTTTTTTTTATTGAGATCTTAATTTTTTTGAATCGGGTATTTTACCCTTTCTCCCCATTGTTTTTGATTTATATATGATTTTCCCCCCCCCCTTTCATCCCCTTGCTGGTTTAGTTTTCTGACAAGCTTTTTTTTATAGAATCTTGGCGAGTTTAGACGCCTCCCCACTTCGTTCAGGTGCCACCACCCCCCTTTGCAACCCTTAATTAATCAAAATACGTTTTCCGCTATGCGTTCATTTTTGCTTTTCCCCAATTTCTTTTATCATGTCCCCGGTCGGGCCCCCATAGTTCTTGTGTTCGTTACGTTTTATTTTTTTGACTCACGTTTTTTCAACCACTTGGTGTGAGTTTCGACCCTTCCTAAAATTTACCCCACCACTTTTACGTGAACGTCTGTCTTCATCCTGGGTAGTCCCTTGGTCTTCCCCACCCCCAAAGTTTTTTTTTGCCACGCAGTGCGCCACGGCCCCAGTTTTTTTTTTTTTTTTTTGCCGGGCCTCCAGGACATGGTTTTTTGCCATTCTGACTTCTGCCGGTCCTTCTTCCCTGCGGTGGTTTCCAATGTTTTTTTGGCCCTGTTGTGTTTTTTCCTTTTGTTAGAACCCGCAACGGTGCGTTGCTTTTTCTGGTTTTGCTTTTTTTTTTGTTGCGCTCTTCGGTTGGGCATTTCAAGAAGAGTACTCGGTCCCCTTCACCCCAATGGCTTTTCGGAGTCCTATTCGTTTTTGGTGCCCTTTGAAATCACTTCTTTCACGCGGAACATTCCCATTCCCCCACGCTGTCGATTTCCCCCCGTTTTTGTGACCCTCTTTGGCTCTGGTCCTACGTTCCCTCTTCACCCACCTATTTTTGCAGGGTTGATTGCCAACCTTGCTTCCGGAAGAATCTTTGCCTTTTTGCCCCCTGGATGTTTCTTTTTCCCAACTCCCCGCCTTTTTTTTTTTGTTGCCCTTTTTTTCCACCGACCATTTTTAACTTAATTCCCCCCATTATGTTGTTCCCAGTGTCGGCCATTACATCTCCCCCGGTGCGGTGTGGCTGTTTTTTTTTTTTTTTTTTTTTTGATTGGCCCCCGATGTATGTGTGAGCATGGATTTGTGTTATTGCTTACTCTTTTTTTTCCCTTTGTGGGAGGTGTGTGATTTTTTTTTTGTGTTTTGCGTCTCTCCATACCCTTCCTTTGCATGTCCGCCGCCCCCCCGGCGTCCACACTCGTTCTTCTTTCCCGTGTTTGTGCCTTTCCCCCCCAAAAAACGTTTTTCGTTTTTTTTTTTCTTTTCAGACTGTTTTTTTGCCGTCCAGCTTCGCTCCCTTGCTTCGTTGGGGATTTCCTTTGGGCCCGTTTTCTTTGCTTTTGCGTTTTTTTTGAGTACTCACTCCGACCTTTAAACATCGGGGCCCCATGTTCCTTTTTTTTTGTCTTGTGAGAGGTCGGCAATCTCTTTTTTTGCTATCTAGGTTTTTTTCCGAAACCGTTGATTGATTGGCAGGCTCTTTACGCTCTGGTTTTTCCTTGTTTCTACCCCTTGTGATTATTTTTCCCCCTCCAAGGCATGGGAACCTTTTTATTTGGTTTGCCGTGGTTTTCGCGTTTTTTTTGGCCCCCTTGGTATCGGATTGTTTGATTTGTCGCCCGTTAAGTCCCTCTTTTGACGGCTCCGTTTTCTTCGCGCGGGACGGTTGTCTTCCTTTTCGTCGGCTGAGTTTCCCTGCTTTCTCTGGAGGTTCCCTGCTTTCTTTTGTTCCTCGCGTTGTCTTTCCCCCGCTTTTTTTGTTCCAACGACACCACTTAAGTCCTCTTGTGCTTTACCATTTGTCTTTCAACACCTCGATTTTTTTGCGTACCCTCTTATTTGTTCGCACGTTCCCCCTCCCCTTTGTGTCTTGGTTTTTCTACGTCTTTAGCCCGCTTTTACCTTGGGCGCTTTCTTCTCCCAGTGTTTTTCATGTGTGTCCCCACTTCTGCACCCCTTTTATAATTTTTGCTTCTTTCCCTTGTGTTTTTGTCTGCGGTTTGACCTTTGCTTTTTGCTTCGTTCGTTCGTCAGGCCTGGGTTACCATTTTTTCCTTTCCGCTTCCCGTGCCCTTTTGCGCACCAGACACAGGTCGCGCCTCTTGCTTTCCCCGTGTTCCTTTTTTCCCCCCCCACCCCCCTGACCTCGTCCGACCTGTTGCAACCAACAGTTTTTTTTACTGGTCATTTTTTTCCCCTGTTCGTACTTGTTTTATTGCTGTATGTGTGCATTTCGAGTCTTCGTCCCGTTTCTTTTTTTTTGTTCTCCTAGAGACGCATCGTGTTCGTCGTGTGTGTTTTTTTTGGTGGTTTTCTTTTTCTTGTGTTTTATCATGTCATGTGATGAAAATTTGTTCCGCCCTCGGCCATGATAACGAAGTTGCGTTTCCTTTGAATTATCTTGATGCACTTTTGCATACTTCTTTCACCTGACGCGTTAAATACACATGTGTCACGCCCTTGGCGCCCACGTCCGGGTTACTCGGTTTTCCCTGCCTGATTCCTTCATTTTTTTCGTTGCCCCCATGTTTTTGGCTGGTTTGTTTCGTCTCCCCCCTTGTTTGTGTGTTCTTTATGTCGTCTCTTTCTGTTGGTCGTTTCCCTCGTTTCTTTTTTCCGAAAAACCTGTCGTTTTCTTTTTTCGTTTTCTGGCTCTTTTGTGACGTTTTAAACTACTCCGATCTTTCGCGTCTTATAATAAGACGATGTTCTTCCCTTTTTTTCCTCCGTGTTACCTCTTTCGCTTTTTCCTTATCAGCTTTTTTCCTCATCTGATCTCGTGGTTCCTGTGTTTTTTCTAGTCTCTGTGCGATTTCTCTTTTTCTGAGTACGCATTCTCTGACTTGTCCACCTTTGACCCCTTGTCATGTGCTCTTCACTTCCCCCTGACCTTTGTCTGTATTGCAACGTGTGCCTTTTTTTAATTGGTCGCTTGTCCGCAGCTGTTTTTTGTGTTCCCCTTCCTTTACTGTTTAATTCTAGCCAGTCCCCTGGACTTGTTTTTTTCTTTTCTGTTTCCCCCCATGTCCTTTTCGTCCTTGCGCGCTAGTCCCGTGTTTCGCAATTGATTATGGATGTACGTTGGGTATTTTTTAGCGCGCAGATGCGTCTGAACCATTATTGTCTGGGTGTCGCGCCTTTCCGTCTTTTGTATGGTTCTGTCGCGCATCTGTGACTGTCGTTTCCGTCACCTTAGAACACCTCTTCTCCAGTCTGACTATTTTTTTTTGATGGTAGTATCTCTCTTTGACCCCCTCATTGGGTGTTATTTTCCATTGATCTGGCAGCCACTACATCAGGGTTTTGCTTCGCGGGACGGCATCCTTCCCTCCTATCAAGCTTTTCCCCATCCCCCGCAGTGAGAAGAAAGTCCCCCGCTCATTTACTTTGGTGGTTTTTTTTTTTTGTTTTTTTCGCTTCTCGTTCCTTCTGGGCAACACCGATTTACCCCTTCATCCCATCTGATTAAGTTCTTCTCCTTTCCCATGTTAATTCTCATTTTCAACCCGTTCCATCAGAGTTCCGTTACCCCCCCTCCTCAGCTCCTGAGTAGGCTGGCCCCATGGCTCCTGGCTTTTAGAACCCTTAGTTTCTCTTCTTTCCTCTTTTGATAGTCACTGTTTTTGCCCCACCCGGAGTTTATCCGGCACTCCCCAAAGGTTTTTTTCCTACACCCCCCACACATATTTTTGTTTTCCCCTTAGTGGTAAGGTGCTCCTCTGATCAGTTGGTCCCCCCATTCTTTTTTCCGTTTCTTTTTGTGTCTGCAAGTATACCCCACTGCCGTTTTTACCTTCCCACCCCCCCCTTTGATACCCTCGTTTCACTGCTCAGATTTCTTTTTCCCTTTTGTTCATCATGCCCCCGCCCCCATTTTTCGTGCCGTTGTTTTCCCCCTTTTTTGCGTTCTTCTGTTATCTGACCCTACGTTTCTCCTTGGAGATTTCAGGCGACTCATCCCCCTTTTCCCCGGTTCTTCGTTCTTTCTTCCGGTTGTTGCGGTTTTGGTCAGTCTTTGTCCCCTCTTCATTTCTCCTTTTTTTTTAATTCCCATATACCCGTTTTGACTACATTTGTACCCCTTGCTCCCAATTTTCAGATGCCCCCTCTGCGGCAAAATTTTTTTCATTCCGTGCCACAATCGCCTTCTTTGTTTGCTTTTTTTTACAGTCAAACTGCTTTTTCTCCACTCTCCTATTTTTTTCTTGTTGCTTTTTCCCTGTCCTCGCCATGATACCTTCCTTTTTTTGTACCTATATTTCTGCACACCACGGTTATATCGGTGGTATATAGTTCTGCCCTTTGTAATCAGTCGTCCCCCATTTTTTTTACGCTTCATATCTGTGTTCGTCGTTTCCCACCCCGGGTTGACACAATAACTTACTTGTTTCCCTCAACTGTGTTGCCCCTCTTTCCCTTTCTCGTCCCCAAGCATCCGTTTGGTTCCCCCCTTTTTTGCAAAAAGTTGCTTCCTTTGCCACGTTTGGGGCTAGATTCCTGATGTGGGGGGGGGGGGTGTGGGGGGACCTCCCTTTTTCTTCCTTTTCTTCCCATTCCTTTTTTTCCTGCCTCTTGGGGGTGCGTCGACCCTTCTCCACATGCCTTCTCTTTCTACCTTTCCAAAGCGTTTTCCCCCTTTCCCCTTTTTCCCCGGCTTCTCATTTTGTGGAACCCGTTTTTCCTTCGTCTTATCCCGCCCGTGTGATCCCCGTTTGGTCCCATGCGTGTTTTTCTATCTGTACACCCCTGGCACCGTTTGTTTGTTTGGTCTTTTTCCTTTTTTAACCCATCCCTCTCCTTAGACAAAAACTTTTTGCTTTTGTGGCTTTGTTCATTGTGGACTTCTTTCTCTCAGCCCGATTAGTCGGTTTTTTGGCGCCTACGGTGACACCCGATCCAATCTTGCTTCCCCCCCCCAACCGTCCCAATGAATTGCCTTCCCTTTCCTTAGGAGTGCCACCCCCACCCTTTGCGGTGCCATCCTTTCCTTTTTTTTCCTTCGTAGTGGGGGTTGGAAAGGTTTCGTAGGAGTAACTGTCTCCCCTGATTTTGTCGCATTCCTTAGTTTCCCGGTGGTGTCAGTGGTTTGATGCTTGGCTATTACATTGTCCTCCTGTTCTCCCTTTTTTCCTTGTGTGCCCCCTTCTTTCTCTGTTTTAGTTGCTTGTTCGTCCCCGTTCTGCCGGCTGTTCAAAAAAGATTTCCGTTATAGTTGTGGACCTCGTTTCCCCTCCTTCGGTCCTCCTGCTTGTTCCGTATAAATGATTGTCTGTTTTTTAAATACAATCTGCACTTCATCATTCTGACCCACTGACTTTTTTCCTCCAGCCCTTCCTTTATCCAACCCGGTTTGGTAACTTCCTACTCTACTCGTATCTCCTTGTGCTTTCCACGTGCAGTTTTTTTTGTTGCCCCGGGCCTCAAGCCTTCCAAGTTTGTTCCAGTCGCTTTTGAGTCCTTGGCGCGTTGTTACCTATTTAAGCACCCCACGCTTCTGATCCGTTACCCCTTTGTTCCCTTTTTTTTCTTTTTGTTCCAATTGCCTTTTTTCTGATTTTTTAGAAGGTCTTTTTTTGGAAAATACATGTCCTGTTGTTTGACCTAGCAGTTATATTTTTTTTACCTTTCCCCCCCCCCATTCCCCCTTGCTCTCGTTCTTTGCGTTGGGCGTGTGGTGGTTTTGTTTGTTTTGTCTTTTTTTTCTTTGTTTTTCCTTTCTTTTCTCCCTGGTTTTTTTTTTTGGCGGATGTGGGGTGCCAACGTGAATTTTTCAGAGCGCTTTTCCTAGTGCGTCTTTTTGTTTCGTGTTTTTTCCCCCTTCGTCGTGTCATTCTCTTTTTTTGTGCTTTTTTTGACCCCAAGGGCTTTGTTCGCACTCCTCTGACAGTCCCTAGCATGTTTTGGTTCTTTTATCAAATCAGTTGTCCTTTTTTTGATTGCCCCCAGACTCCCTGTCGTTTTCCTCCCCTCCCATCTTTTTGCTTTTAGTGTTCTCTTTTTGTTCCCCCACCGCGGTCTTTTGTCCAGAAAAAATGCACCTCCCCGGTTTGTTTCTTCCCTTCTTGGCCAGGTGCTTTTTCTTCCATTTAGTTTCCTTGACCCCTATTAATGGCACTTATACTTGTGTACATAGAACCCCCTCTTAAGTTGTTCCTCCCTGATTCGTTCACAAAATTTTTGGCCCCCCTCGCCCTCTTCGGCTTTTTTCTTACTTTTTTTTTTTGTCACTGGTCCAGTTTAAAATGGGCGGTCAAGGGCCCCCCACCCAAGCCAATTTGGTTTGTTCCCTGCCCCATTTACATCTTTTTTTTTTTTCGTCGGAGCTATGCACAACTCTCTATCCTTTTGATCACTTTCCACTAATTTGCCACCACTATAGTGGTTTTCCTTTGGGTTTTGCCTGTGACCTCTACCTTTTTTTTTTTTCCTTGTGCCCCCTCTGGTTTCCCCCTTTTTTTTTTCTTTTTCGGTGCTTACGGGGCATCCCTGTTTTCATATGATCCTCCCCCCCGCACGGCTCTTTTTTTTTGGTACCTCTTCCCCGCCCCCCCTTCGTACCGATTTACGGTTTTCCCTTTTCTTTCTTTGATTTAGCTTTATATCAGCTCTCCCCGCCTTCATGCGATGGTCCTTTGGGTTTTACTTGTTGTCCTTGTGTGCTTACCTCCTTCTTTGTGTCAATGCATTTTTGATTTTTGCTTTCGAGGTGTGTTGTTCTATGCTTACCCCCCGCCAATTGTTTGGTTTTCACACGAGATTCCCTCCCTTTGTCTATTTTGTTCTCCCCCCCTTTTTCATTTGTTTTGTTACGACTATTTCATGCCAATTTGGTAACTCTTTTTTTCGGCGTTTTTCGCGCATTTTTTTGTCCCCGTTACCTTTCTTTTTTGTGTTCTTTCTGTTGTCTACCTATTTTGTCCCAGTATTGCCCTCCCTGCACAGAGCGGTCATCCGACGGGTCCATTCGCTCCGGGCTTGGACTATGTTCGTTGTTTCACTTTGAACCCGTAGTTGGTCCTCCCCTTGGTTTCGTTTTTTTTGCCTAATATAAAGAATCCGCACGTTTCCCGCATGTCCGGTTACCCGCGAGTGTTTTTTCGCTTTCTCCCTCAGTCTTTTTTTCTTTTTTTTTTTTCTCCCCCACCCACAAACCCTGCGTGATCCACTTTTTTTTTTTTTCCCTTTCTTCGTGTTTTTTTGTTGTAACCCCCCCCGCCTTCCCTTTGCGCCGTACCACCCCCCCCCCCGCTCAGTTTCCCCCACGCAAACCCTTTTTCTGGTTTTTTGTCATGTGCGTTTTCTGGCAGTTCACGCCCTTTTGTTTTTTCGTACCATCGTGATTCATACCGTCTCTCCTCCCCTCCATTTGTGTGCCTTTTTTTTTCCCAATTGATTTACCGGCCCGCTCCCCCTTTGCGTATCGGCTGGCAACGTTCACAACGGATTTTTATCGGACCCCCCCTTCTTTTCTGCGTCCAGCCCAACCCTACCCCCCCCCTTTTTTCCCCCTTCAACCTCCTTCCTGAATTCATGTGTTTTTTGGGGTTTTTTTTTTTTCCATCCGTTGCCCTTAGCCGCTTTCTCGGTTTACCCTTATACACGGGGCCAGTTTTTGCTATCACTAGGGGCTCGAATTCCCCTGTCTCTTTGGCTTTTTGGCCATTTTGGCGTGTAAGACCGCGGGTGCGTCCTTGTTCCTAGAACCAGGGCCCTTCCAGTTTTGGGAGGAACTTTTTTGAGAATATTTTTTCCCTATTTTTTCGTCCACCGCCATCTACCCTTTGTCCCCCCGCTTCCTTTTAATGCGGCCATTCCCAATTTTTTTTTTTTCTATTGACCCTGCGTCCACGCACCGGCCTTCAGTTTTCTTTGACTCAGCCAATCAGGAACCGCCGCCCCTTTTTGACCCCCCCCCTGCCAAACTTAGGCTCCTTTTTTCTTTTTTGCCATTCCAATTAGTCATACTGTTCACCTTCCCCGCCTTGTAACAATTTCTTTTTTTTCTATTGTTCATGTCATTCGCCTTAACGTTCTGATACTCCTGTGTGACGTTTTAACCCCAAAACACTTTTTTGTATGTCCAATTTAAACTCCCCCCCCCCTCTCCTCACCCCGTTTTCAGCCACCCGTTTTTTTCCTGGGATTCCCCTTGTCATGGATTTTGATTTTTCTGGAATTCTTTCCCCCCCTATAGATTGGGTGGCTTGTCTCTGAGTCATACTTCCCTTTTTGTCCTTTGGACCCACAGTTCCCCCCCAAGTATTTCTCTTGTTTCCCCCCCTTTCTTCACCCTTTATGTTTGTACCGGACCCCTTTCTTCCCTTCTGTTGGCACCCATGGGGAATTTTTGTGCCTTTTAACCTCCTCTGTCCCTTTACCCCCCTTTTGTGTTGTTTTTTTTCCTTTTCCCGGCCCCGTTTTCGTCGGGGGGTTGTTTTATTTGATAAAATTTACCTTTCATTACCCTCTTAGCCAGCTCCGTTCAGTTCATCCTCCTGGTTTTTTATTGTTTCTTGCCATTCTTTGATCCCCCCCCCCCCCCTCTTCCTCTACCTCCCCCACCCCCCATCGAGGCCCCGGAACATACTCCCCCACCACACGGTGTTTGCCTTACTCCTGTCTACCACCCCCCCCATTTTTGAATAATTTTTTGTTTATTCCCCCCCCGGGGGGCCTATGATCGTTTTTGACCACGAATCTCCTATATTGGCCCGTCCTCGGTGTTGGCTTTTCTTTCTTCCCTGGGTCCCACGTTTGCTCATTACCCTTCGCCATTGGTTTTAGATGTTTCATTTGTTTTAATAACTATTGTTACTCCCTTGACGTGTGTCGTTGGTTTAGTTGTGGATTGTTTTTCTTACCCTTTCCCAGCGTCCTTTTTTTATGATGTTTTTAGATTTCACGTCGTGTCTGATCCCAGTCCGGTTTTTTGATCAAGAAAGTCAGTCGATTTGTTCCCGCTTCTTCCTCTATGTCTTCCCCCTTTTTTTTCTTTTTTTTTTTGGCCGTTTTTTTTGGCGTTTCTTTCACAATATTTGTTTTCCGTGTGGTGTGTTGCCTCCCCTTTTTTTGTCCTCACAAAGCGCGTTGTTCCTTTTTTTCACGTTTTCTTTGTTATTTTTGAGTAGCTTCTTTTTTCCTTTTCGTGCCCCACACACACCCCCCCCCCCTTATTTTTCTTAATTTGAGACAGGGTTTAATTAGCGTTTTCACTTGATCACTCGTATTTTTTTGAATGACCCATCCTTTTGCGCATTTTGGTTTTCCTTTGCTTTGTTTTCTCACAGACCCCGTCCCAATATTTCTTCGTGATGCCGTGGGGGGGTCCCTTGATTACTTTTTTTTTCTTTCCGCTTTTTTTTTATCTCTTACCAATTTTGTATGTTTGACTGCTTCTTTTTCTTTTTTTTGCGTGGGTATGTTTGAAAACTGTTTTTTTTCCTTTTCTGTTTTTTCCCATCTTCTGGTATGGGCTTCTTTTTTAATTGGTGGGGACACCCCCGATGATTGTTCCCCCTTTTTCACGTCTGTTGAATTGTCGTTCACTCTCCTGTACCACTTTTTTTTTTTGTACGCCGAGCCCTTTGGCCATCCTGTCTTTGATACTTGTTTAGTACCTCTGACCCCTGATGGTCCTTTCTTTTTTATTTGGTATGAGTTTTTTTTCCCCGGACCCTTTTTTTGTTCCTTTGTTTTTTTTGGGTTGAATTCGCTTTGTGGAGTGGTGCCCCGGACCGACACACTTCACGTTGCAATGCAACCATGGACGACTTTAAAGCCCGCGGGGCAATTCAGGGTTTTTGCTGTGAACGAGATCCTCTGATTATTTTTTTGTCCGTTGTACATTTTTTTTTTTTTCCTGTCCCCTTCTCTCTTCCATTTTTTTGTTTTGAGTGTTTGATGTGATCTCCTGTTTTTCGCTCGATACAGTGACTAAATTTTTTTTCGTGGGTTTCAGGCTCCCCTTTTTGAATTTTTTTCTTCCTGTCTGTGGGTCCCCTCTTTGGCATTTTCGGCCTAAGTTGATTGCGCAAGTCTCCCTCACTTTCACTCCTGCAGCACCTCTTCCGTGCATTTGGTGGTTCTAAGGGAAGACCACCACCCCGCTATCTTTCCTCCCTCCCCCCTTCAGTTGTTTTTGTTTTTTTTTTTTTTGATCGCATTTTTTTTTTTTTTGTCTTCTGTGACCGGTTTTCGCGTTGTTGGAGAGCACGATGTGGACAGCTGGTGGATGTTTTTTGCTTTTTTCCGCTGGAAATGCGTCTTCTATTGTCCCCCCTTACGAGGACCTTTTGCTGGTTATAATGTTGTTTTCCTGTTCTGCCGTAGTGTTTCTTCCCGTTCGCATGCATACGTCCAACACTCTTACTTTCTGGATAGCCACCCTTTTTGCCTGGAACTTCCCTCCCTGGTACTCGTCGTTCCTTCCCCTCTTGCTTGGCCGACGTCCTTTTTGCGTTCTTTATTGAGCTTCTTGCCAATCAAGGGGCAGTTTTTTTTTGTCTGGCCCTTACCCAATCTAAACCAGACACCACGTCGTTGTTTCCTGACCGTATTTGACACCTGTGATCCCCCTCTTTTCCTACTTCCTTTTTTCAAACCTTTCTTTCCCTTCATTTCGGCCATAAGTTTCATGGTAGCAGCCAGATTCTTTCTCTTTTTTGTGGGGGATAGACCCTTTGTTCGTGGGTTTATTTCCCTCAGTCACTTTCCATCCTCCTTTCCCCCTTTTACCTTTTTGGTTTTTTTCATGTCCCGTTCCTTTTTGAAAACTTTTTGTCCTTCCCATGATTCCCCCCGCACCAGTTGGTCACCCGTTTTTTTTTTTTTTTTGCGCTTATTTTTTTTTTTTTTTATCCTTTAACTTCGGACACCCACACCCCACTGCATTTTTCCCCCTCCTTGTCCTAGGTTTGGCACTTTCCCCCTTTTTTTACCACCCCCCCCCCACTTTCCCTCCCCCGTGTGGTTCTGTGGTTGTTGCATCCCTAAACTCTTCCAGTGTATCACCCCCGCTTCGTTTCGTTTCCCAACCCTTGTTCTTTTTTTTGTTTTTTTCTTCTCTTGCCCTTGGTTGTTTTTTTCATTTGATCGACCCAATCCATTGACTCAAACTTTTTTTTTTTCTGTCTCCGACCGCCTTTTTCCCAGTCCTTCTTCCTTTGTTACTAGTACAGTTCCCGCGCTGACTGTTTGTATTCGCTTTTTTTTTGCTCCCAGCGTTCGTGTTTCAGGCTTACGCTGCTTCTTTTCTCCTCTTTTTTCCTTGCCCTTTCTCAATTTCCCCCCCCTTTCACTATGCCCGCCCCTTGTGTGTGTTTTTTTTAATCACTGCTGTGCTTCCGAGTGCAACGGTTACCTCTCAATTCACGCACTTCTTTTTTTTTTCCCTCTGGGTAGTTAGTTAGTCTTTTTTTATGCTCAATTTTCCCTGTGCAGCGGTTGCATTTTACCTTCCCCCCCGTTTTTTTTTGTTCCCTTTCTCTAACTTATTTCACAAAAACCGTTTTATTTGTCTGGTTTGGTTCTTTTTATCTTCTTGTTTCGTTTTTCCCTTTCTTATTTTTCTTTTTGTTAGTGTATAATCCCTCCCCGATTTTTTTTTGATTTCCAAGGTTGTTTTCTTTTTTTGTCCTTTTCTTGCTGTTTCTTTTCTGACCTTTAATCTCTGTTCCCTTGCCCAGCTGCATGCTCAACTTTTTCCTTTTCTTCCCTTGTTTTGTGCCCCTTTCCTTCCGCCTCTTTTTTTTCTCTGACTTTGGCGCAACTCAGCGTTACTTTTGCGCCTTGCCACGGGCTTAGTTTTGACTCCGCCCCCCTTTTGTACTAATCCTTATCCTTTCTCTTTTGGGTCGGCCCCACTTTATGGTTGCCCTGTTTATTACCAGTGACTCTTGTGTTTTTTGTGCTCTACGACCTTACAGATCGTTATTCCGCATTTTGTTTCCTCTTTTTCCCCCCCCCCTCCCATTGACTGGTTTGCCACAAACTTTTCACCCTCCCACCTACAGTTACCTTTGGCTGGTTTTTTGGTGTGGGGAATGACGCTTTTGACAGGACATTGGTGTATTTTTGTTTTCCCCCCCAGGCTTTGGACGTTGTCTTTCTTTGGTCAGACGGTTTTGCCAGCTATTTCCATATATCCACTTACCCACACCCCCTTACTTTCCTTCCACCCCCTGGAGATTATTTTGCACCATGTTTTTTCCTTTGTTGAATTGTCATCGAGTTCGGTTT
>Ga0179593_1555152_pt1 | contig 17444 bp, 16 predicted proteins | sample CZODoug2_1_08_16_FD_185931 | JGI IMG/M metagenome (GOLD analysis project Ga0179593, IMG submission 185931) | Vadose zone soil fungal communities from Angelo Coast Range Reserve, California, USA - CZODoug2_1_08_16fungal (PacBio error correction) | ecosystem: Environmental > Terrestrial > Soil >... | reverse complement strand
GTAGAGGCGGGCTGTCATATTCGAATACAAGATAAGGCTTCGCCTTGCGGGTCGCCGGAGGGCGTAGTAGGGATCCGTGAGAAGATCTCGTTTCCGGTTTCCTTTTCGGTCGATCGTCTTCCCTGTCCTCTTATCCGTTGGGTAGAGAAGATTCAGGTTACGAACGGGTGGCTCCGGAAGAGAGAAGGCCGAGATTGAACGTCCGTTTTTCCTCAAATGCTCCTTTCCCCATTCGGAGCGGCGTCTCCCCTGAGAGACGATCTCTTAGGAGCGAGAGGGTCCAGGGAGGGCTTCTCAAGTGGAGCGGTACGGTACAAAATACCCTTCTTTTCAGTTAGTAGAGAGATAAGGAGCAGCTCTCTTTAATTTTGTGAAAGACAGTTAGTTTCGGAGAAGACCCCCCCCAACCCCAAAAACCCCCCACCCCACCACCAACCCCCACACAAAAACAAACCCCACACAACCCCCCACCCAAATAAACACCCAAATACCGCCAACAAACACAAAAAACAACCCCCCCAACAGCCGTCCCCCCCCCCCCCACCCCCCCCCCACCCCCCCCCCCCCCCCCCCCCACCCCCCCCCCCCCCACCACCACCCACCCCATGATTGCCCCCCCTCCTTCTGCTTCGAGAGGTAACTCATAAGGAGGGAACGTGCTCTGTTCCACGTCCTCCACGTATGACGTACTCGGATTCCATTGAGAAAAAACGCTCAGCTCCTAGGGAGTATTAGGTCCCCCCCGTTCCTCCCTGGAAATAATCGACTCGCGCGAGTAGCGGACTTCTCTTTTTTTCACGGTTCGCCGCGTTGGATCAAGCACCTCCTAGAGGCCGATTTTTAAAGCTTTCGTTGTCGCGAAGTTCTCTCTCTTTCCTTCCGTCTCCGGGGCCGGCGCTCTAGCTCGAGTCGGCGGCAGGTCTCGCGCGCCCCCGAAGCGAAGTCGTTGCAGGATTTCTCGAGTTTTCCCCCCCCTCCTAGAGGGCGATCTAGCCCCTTCTTCCCCCCAAGCGCGCCAATTAGAGGCGCAACACCTCCTCGGGAAACTTCGGCACGGCTCTCAGTTAATAGGCTTGAAGTTGTAAACCCAGTTTTGTCCCCCCTTTCGGGCGGACTCTGGTCCCCCTTAAATGCAAGACTCGGGTACGGAGATGTGGGGGTTGGTGGTGGGATGATCGATGAGAAAGGACCCCCTCTAAACTAGGGGCTTGAGGTACCCCCTTGCCTTCCCCACCTCCTAGTACAAATTACCACCCTCCTCGGTCTCCCGCGCACCCCCGCCCGACCAGGAAGGAGGAAACAGTCAAATATCGTCCACCCCTCCGCTCTAGTCTTCCTCGGGTGATCGGGAGGCGAACGAAAAGTGATCCTCTTCCACCACTTTCAATCCCCCGTGCGTTTCAGATAAAAGGACCAGCTAAGACAAGCCTCCCCATGCTTCCCTACCTGAGACGAGATGCGATATTGGGCGGCCCGTCGGCGACTCGAAGTAGCGAGCTCCCCCTTTCACGTGTCCGTAGCTTTTACTTCCCTACCGGCGCACCGTTTATTTAGCCGCGCCGCGATAGCGCTCGTCGCTCGTTAGGCAATGCAAACTGACCTTTTAAGTCCCTTCCTTCCCCCTTTTCGCCGAGAAGAGAAACCTAGATGTACGAGACACCTTGTAGGGGCGCAACGTAGACTAACGAAGGTCAGAGAAACCCTTTCACCACCATTTCCTATGTATCGCCTCATCGGGTCGGGAGCCCTAGATCAACATCTTAGGAATGGGGGTGGCACCCCGAAGGGACTCCTCTCGCGGGAATAGAGCTCAAATAAGATTAGCTGTCCCCAGGTCCCTTCCCTCCTCCCCTTAACCCTAGCCCGTCGGAGGTGACTCGAGTAGGGTGCACTAGCGCGGCGAGCGTTGTGGTAATGCATCTTCTCTCCCGTCCCCCTTGGCTCCGGGGAAGAGGCCGCTGAGTTCCCCACGAAGGGGATGCCACCACGGAAGCCAGTCCGGTAAGGACCCAGGAGATTTCTGCCTCGCTCCTCCGCCTCCCCTTCCCCTTTTTCAGGCTCGCGCGAAGATAGGGGGTGAACGGGGGCTGGATGGGGGCGTCGCTCTCGCCAATGGGTGATCTTCCTCAGTCCAACCTTGTAGTCCCTTTCTCTATTTTATAGCTCCAGCGTTTCTCTCGTGGAGCCGGCGAGGAGCGTCGTGTAGTGCGCTTCTGAAGAGGTTTTTGTATTTTTGGGCTTTCCCCCCTAATTCGCCGGACCTCCCCATCCCCGGGGCGCCTCTCTAGAGTCCCGAGCGTAGTCGGTTTCGTGGTAGCGAGTGTATCGAGATTTCTGCTCTCCCAGTGACCCCCCCCCTTCCTCTGCCAAGGGATGCCAGGATGTATCAGACCGCGCCGAAGAGGGCATCAAACGTGATTTCCCCTCTTTCCCCCCCCTCCCTACGAATTAGAACCCGACATTTGTGTCCAAACTGCTAGCCCCCTTTCCTCATCCTATCTACCAAAGAACGTGGGGCCCCGGAGTGGTGTTAGGAAAAGGAATTTGAGGATTTGGTCCCCCTTCCTCTTTCCCCCCTTGCAAGCGGTGAAAGTGTATCACGTGCCGCGTATGGTGCACGAGGTGACGTTCCGCCATCAGTTAAAGCGCGAGCGCCGTGATCGCTGCTGAGCTCAATAGAATCTGATTAGTACCACCCCCCCCCCCACTAGAGTACTTAACAGTAAGTCGTGGAGCTTGCTCCGGCTCATCGAGGCTTACAGACTAGACTCTTTAAATCCTCCTTTTTCGCCAGGGTCTTTGTTCTCTTCTGCCCCCCCCAAAGAGAAAACGTAGAGGAGCTTCGGGTCATTCATTTCCCTTTCCTGAAGAGTCTGCTTCAGATCCACCCCTCTACTCGTGGGAGAAAAGGGCGGCGGAATCCCAGCGGAGCTCAGCAGACTTTTTCCCGTTTTCCTTCCCGCCCGGATGATGGCAAGCAGCATGTGGATCCGCTGGTTCGATCTCGCATCCGCGTTCCTTTTTGTCTTGGTCGACCCTCGTCAAGACGGGAATCTCGTCGTTTTCGAGCGGGTTGTTCCTTGAGGATTTTCCCCCTCCACCCCCTTTTTTTCCCAGAGAGACCCTCGTTGTAGAGGAGCGCGAGAAATCCCAACCCCTCTCAATTTTTGATGACGTACCAAGACTCACATCCGATGCCTATCATCATTTTAAAATTCGGTCTTTTTTTCTCTCCGATATTGGAAGAGGCACCCAAGTGGTCTCGGCCTAAGTCCTTTGTTCCCTGTGGGCACGCGCCCCCCGTTCCCACCGCTTCCGGCTCCCTCGATCCTTTCCTTCCCATGGAAGAGTAACCACTCACTCTTTATCTAGTGGAACCTACGTCCTAGTTGGTTCTTAGTACAACGCCCTCCACCCGGAAGCCCCGGGCCGCGATCTCCCCCGGGCGGCTCACCTGCCGAGGACTTATCCATAGTATTTCCCTTAGGAAACTTCCCTTTAACATCGGCGGGCTTCGTGCGGATTCCGCCGGCCGGGCCATCCCTCACGCCGACGGGTATCTTCCTTCCTACTCGGCGGGAGATCGCCCTCTTCCGCAATTTCCTACCGTGCTACCGCCTGTCTCGGTTGAAGCAGCGCAGGACCCGCTCTACAAGACGTCTTTCTCGAAGGCTATCCACGCTCGACTCCGATACCTGCAAGATAAACAATTGACCTCCCGGGGCCTACGTAACGTCCCGGATCTTGACCTGACAGAATAATGAGAGGGGAGTCCACCGCTTCTCCCGCTATAGCTGCCTTGAAAGGCTTTCATCTTTTTTCTGAGCTTACCCCGTCACCACGGATCGGAAGACCCCCCCAAGTCGGCGCCCCCTTAAGATGGAAATCCTAGATTTAACTTTTCCCTGAACCCCCCCCCGCTGGGTTTACAGGAGGCCGCACATGTTCGGGAGTTCTGGTCCTCCGATAGTGTCTTAAATGATCTTGTTTCCTTTGGTTTTGTGTGGAGGGGATAGGTGAGGCCCGCTCCCTTCGGCGCCTGATGATCCTTGGGAATAAATTATATCAGACTGTTTGTCTTAATGGGACGAGCTAATTTGAGCCCACCGCTTCCAGATTCCACCGAAATACGTGGCCAGCCCCTAGGTCCTGCTCATACGGGGCGGTTGAAGGACGCTGGTTCCAACCTACCCCCCGCGGCGGGTCTAGTAACGACGAAGGGGAAAAACCCGATCACTCAAAACCTGCCTCTCCCTAGATAAGATATAAAGGGGTCTTACCTCCGCACCCCCCCCTTCGACCGCGCGACGAACTTCCAGAAAAAAGTTAAACACCTCGTATCTATCTCAGTCTGAAACCTTTTCCCCTTTTGCGCGGAGAGGGAGCGGTGGATTGAGAATCTAGAGACTCTTCTGGTCCTCTTCTGGTGGCATCTCTTCGCCCTCGATGGGGAATCCCAGCCGGGCACCCCGGGCAAGCCCACAGGAATGACAGAGCTTTCCTCCTTTCCTCCGCAAAAAGCCCCAAGGGAACCAAATCTGACTCTGAGAAAGATAGGGATATGACGAAGACCTGCCTCAGAGTCTCCCATCCCTATTGAGGGACTAAGTTAGGAATGGTGAACTTGATGAAGTAACGGGGTTCACCCCCACCCTCTAGAGCTTTAAGATCGGTTTGGCACCCTCTGCAAGCTCTTGGAGCTACGGGCACTGGTGCCCCTTGAGTTCCCCCATCTTTCTTCCTATTATGCCATAAAAGGGTATAGATGACCCCTCGTGTCTCTCACGCTCCGACGCCCGTGATGGGAAGTTGTCCCTTTTGTCGTCTTACCTCTCTCCCAGATGCCTCTGGGAATAATTCCCCCTTTTGCGAGGAGGGTACAGGTTTTCACCGTCTCCCTCCCCCAATGAGGATTTCGCGCGCTCTTCAGAGGCGGCAATTTCCCCTTTCTTTTCCCCTCATTCCTCCCTTGCCCCCCCTAACATGGTAGGGGTTGCCAGTCGCTTCGGCGGTCTTTCCCTTGATCTTTCAAAACGCCCAGGTTGGATTTCCCTAGGTTTTTTACTCGGTCATCTGTTTCCAGCCCGCGACCTCCCGCTTGGCGCGCGCGCCTCTCTCTTCTTCCCCTTCGCTTGCCTTGGCCCCGTCTTCGGTCTTTGTGCGCGGGTCCGCTTGGGGTTAGGCCCGGGGGCGATCGAGGGTCTGCTCTTACTGTTAGTTTCCCCTCCCGCCACCTTCTTTTCCCTCCCTGGTCTCTGGCGCGATCATGCCCCCTGCGAGTGCGACACGGTCTGCTAAAGAAGGATTCATTGTTGCCCCCCAGGTCCTCCTACCTCCCTGCCTTCCTTCCGCGTCCGAATTTCCCGAGGAGTGCGCCTAGAAGAAAGACCCTATTCGGAGGATTTCCCGTGGTCCTCCGCGCCCTCCTGTTTTTGTCCCCACCGATCCTCTGAACAATTTCTTGCTGGGTCGGGGGGTGACGCTAGCTCCTGCGCGCTCCTGCGGCGGATCGTCGCTTTCCTCTTTTCTGCCCGCGATCTCTACTTCGACCCAGGTGATCTGGTTCGCGGTCGGGCCTCGTCGGCGGGTGATTACAGAACTCGACGTGCGCACCTCCTTGCACAAACACCTCTCCGCTTTTTCCCTCTACCGCCGAGAATTATGTATACGCTCGCTTCTCCTTCCGGGGAGCTTGGGAATCGGTTGCTCTGTCCCCCCGATTCGTCCCCGTGGCTGTCCTTTCCCTTGTTGAGCCCGTGAACGGAGGTGAGGCTGTCCTCTGGTACGAGCCCTCTCGAGTGTTTCCCCCACGTTCTGCACAGACGTCGTCTTTTCCACCCCATCCAGGTACGGTCCTCTCGCTGCGGTCGGGCTCTTCCTCCCCCTCGCCAGGTGGAACCTCCAATGGGTTCTACCTGGCGCCCCTCTCGCTCCTCCAGCGGAGCCTATTGAGGGGGCTTACGAGTAAGCGGTGCCTTTTGATACGGAATTCACCGAATCTAGGATTAAGCACCGTTCGGCGAAATCATTCGCTCCGCAACGATCGTGGACTCCTGGCCTCTGATCCCCCTCCCCCTTTTAACTCTGCGGTCAGTCCGAGGATCACCCGCTCGAGCGACCGACCCTCTTAGACTTGCCGCCTCGAGGAGCTCCCTGCCTCCAGCCGCCGTCCCCTCTCCTTTCTCCACTTTTCTCTGGTCGTCGGCGACGCTCTCCCTCCCCTCGGCGCCGGCCTCGCTCCGGCGCAGAGGCCGGGTCCGGCTGAATTCCTCCTTCTGGGAATGTCTGTGTTTGTGGGGGTGCGCGCGCACCGGTCGTTTTCTCTTCGCTTGAGGGCGAATGATTCATGCCCTGAATTGGTGTCTTTAAGTCAGTTAGACAGGCACGCGTGAAGTACCGAATCCCATGAGCAGGGCCCGCTCGAGCAGTATAAAGAGCCGAGGGCGCGGTCGGCTAGTTTTTTCCCTCCCTGGAAGACAGTGGGCTGTTAAAAAAAAGGAATTTTGAGACCCTTTAGTATCTCCTAACCGACGGACCGTGAGTGTCATAGGGGGGTTAGACCGCCGGAACTCTTTTAGAGTAGCAGTGGTGAAAAATCCCTAATTTCTCTGGACCCCCCCCCTCGGAAGTAATCTTCTCTGGCAAAGGGCCGCTCCAGTTCCCCGTTACTTCACCGATTGAAGTCCCGTTCTCCCAGTTCTTCCCCCCCCTCCTTCCCCGAGCTCCAGAGGAGCAACTGCGGACCCAATCGATCTCCCGCGGCGAGTAGAGGCGCCCGTTTCATTTATGCCCCGCCCCGATGGCTGGACTCCCAACGCCTCTGAAGGGCCCGCAACAAGTCCGTCTGGGGTGCGTCAAGTGATTCTTCCCAGGTCAAGAGTCACTGACTCTTCTACATAATCGCACACTAGGAGCCGAGCGGTGTTTTGCCCCCCCCCCCATCACACTTTGTTCCTTCTGGAGTTCCGAGTTTGGCAACCCCCTCCTCTTGTCCGTTCCTCTCCCTCTCCCCCCGGCCTCCGCGACAGTTCTCTCCTTGCGCAACACTCGCGCCGGGAATTAGGCGTCGCCGCTCCTCCGTCCCTTTCCTTCCCCTTGTCCCCCAACCCCTTCCTTTTTCCCCTGGCCAGGGGATCGAGGACTAGGTAAAGCCTTGGTATCGGAGAAAATGACTGACTCCAGGACCCCAGCGCCCCATCTTGGGCGTTCCTTCCCCTTTCTACAGTCCTTTCGCACCGACTCGAACACTAGGCCCCCCCCTAAGCGGGAGGGACCCGCCACCCACGTCCCACCCGCAGACAGGGGCCCGTTCCCCTTCTCCTAAGAAAACTCTCATAGCGAGAGCAGAGCGCTGATCGCAGGGGCAAAATTTCGCCCCCTTTCACCCCTCTTACCCCACCCCCCTTTACCATCAACCGTGCGGGTAACCGGAAAGAAACGAACGCGGACTTCCGCTACCCGGAGACCGGCACTAGAGATAACAGAAAACTCCCGCCCCTCCCGCGCAGTAGCTGGACACCTCGTTGGTTTTTGAATCTCGTTACACGACATGGGAAGTGACCCCCTTGGTTACTCTTTTCTCCCAGCTTCCCCCGCGTAGCTTCGTGGAGGACTAGTTAATGCCCCAAGAGACAAGCTTTAAAGGAAAGGGTCCCTAGCCGATGGTTTCCGACCCCGAGATCTAGCCGACCTTTAGTCTCCCACGTCTACTCCATTTCGATGGGAAGAGACCCGCCAATGGCGTCGAGCCTTAGATGCTTGAAAATAGTGCCCCTCCCCCTAGGGTTTCTTTCCAGCACGACCTTCCTCTGCCATTGTCTCTCTTCGCCCTCTCCCTACCGGCCGTGACAGGAAGGCGTTTCGTCCCTCCTTAGTTTCGGTAGAGCGGCGAGTGGTGTTCCCCCCCTCGTGTTCCTTTTTTTCTGGCCGTGTGGAAGAAAATTCGCCGCTTCCTGCGTCTGTCCCGGAATTGCCCCGCTCTTTGTTTATCAGGTGAAACAAAGGCAAAGACAAGAGTCCCTCAGACGAGCTCAGCATCGCCCTCCCGCGGCCCATTCCCGTGGTTGAAGCCGATTATTCGGCTCGTGGCAAAGTGGGGGGTTATTCTTGTTTTTTACTTCCTCGGACGAATGGGTGGTTCCTCCGGACTTTTTAGCAACCCCGGGGTTCCTTACAAGCGATTTTCGACCGGGTCTTTCCCCCGCCCCTTTCTTGAAGGCGAGGAGTGGTGGGAGGATACGCCGCGTCTGCGTTCATAGGTGGGATCGACCCTGCTTCATTAATTCTAGGAGGAATTACTCACTTTCTGTAGTCTCCGGCTGCGGTCATTTTGGCTCACCACCTGCGTCTTTTCCTCCCATTGCGTTTGCTCGCCACTGATGAGCCCTAGTTTTCCCAGCACCCACACCCCTAGTCCCGCCAAATGCGTGACCCAGTTGTGCATCTATTTCCACGAATATCGAATTCTTCCCCCAATAGGCTTAAAGATTGGGTCCCACCGCCCCTGGTACCCCCCCTTACCTAGAGGAACCCCCCTAGCTATCACCTCAGTTCCCCCCAAGAGTCTTCCGCCTAGAATCCCCCCTACTTTTCCTTGCCAAACCGTTGACCCAGAAGACTCTCTCCTACTTTCCAGCCCCTTGTTTCAAGTCATTCCCCGTCTTTCTCCCCTCCCACGAAACCCCTGTTACTGGGTCTTTTACCGGGAGCCCCTGTTGAGTGTAAGTCTTTACAACCCCCCGGCGAGTAGGTCCCCAAGGTTTAAGCGGTTAAGGAAAAGGGAGCGATTCCTCAATTTCTGTTTCCTTTTCACGTTCTCCCGGACTGTTCCCTCCTTTTTCTAGATGTATAGACCCCGCGCGAATCAAGTTTACCATGATGCCGACCTCTCCGCCGGATGAAGTGCTCGGAGACTAAAAAGCACCTATGTAGTCCCTCTTCCTTCCCCCCTTCCCTTCCTTTTAGTCCCCCAAAAATCCGATTTCGGGAGGAATAAGCTTTTCCCAGACGTTCATGCTGAGCTGAGTCTTCTCTTGGAGGCTCTCGACGTTGATGCTTTTTTTCTCGAGGTGAACCTTTTTTTCTTCTTGTGATCATAGGGTAATTGCCTGTTTCGATCACGACCTCGATACTTCTTCCCTCTATGTTAGATTCCCCCTACCCAGGCTTCCGCCCCCCCCCTTCTCTCCGCCTATTTTCTTTTGGTTTTCTTCTACAGAGCCCAGGAGTTCAGTTCTCGTGATCCGTCCCTCTTTTTTTTGAGCTTATTACGTCCCCCCACCCAAAGATGTATTTCGCAATATTTACACCTAATACTCCCTCTTATTCTTTGCGCGCGATGAGGTCCCCTTGGATTTCCTCACCTCGCAGATCCCTCCTCTTCCCCAGCGGCCTTTAGCCCGGGTAGACGTCTTGTACGCCCTTAGGATCTATTCTTGAGACCAGTCCCCTTGCCGCTGTTCTCCTTCCACCAGGATTTTCCGTTTGAGACCCCCCCCTTTTCCTTTTTTCCTCCCCGTTTTCTTTTTGCCCTGTTGGAGACCCTTTTGGATTTTTTTTTCGAGTGATAATACCTACAGACTTTCCCTTTTCTAGGTCGTTTTTTTCTCGTTATGTCTTACTATTCACGCCTCACCTTTAAGCTGTGCCGATGCCCTCCGCTCTTCTTTTTCCAATACTTACGTTTGTCCTGGTTGATTTCGTATCTACCGGTTCCGAAGCTGCCCCGAAATATGATGCCCTGTTCTGGTCAGACCCCCGTTCTCCATCTCCCCATCCGTTTTTCCTTTTTTTTCCCATTTCTTGTTCTTTCCTTTTTATATTGCCTTCACCCCCGTCTATTTCTAACGACCGTCGGTGAGCATCCGGCTTCTGTTCTTTGCTGGAAAACTCACGGCAACTTCTTCTCCGCCGCCCCTCCGGTTACACATACCCGAGATTATCTTCTCCGGCTCTCCATACGGACCCACATTTTTCCTCGTGTTCCTTTTTTTATGATTTTCGGTTCTACTTCTTCCCAACGCGGACTTTCCCTTCTGCGCCAGCCCTACATTTGTTTCAAGCGCCCTCCCCTCGGTACTACCTCTATGGGGCCAGTAGGCCTTTTTTTTTTTGTCCTCTCCCTTTTTTTCTGCCCATCGTTGCCTAAGGATTCCCGACCCTCTCGCGTCGCCCTTCACTTTATTTACAGCTTCCTCTTTGTTTTTTCTCAATCGGACTATGGGCCTCTCACGCGTCCCTGGCATTTGCCCATCAAGAAACCCGACTCGGGCCTTATCCGTACACCTCCCCTGCCATTGCGTGACCGACCCCTCAAGCCTCTTCAAGTTCATTCCTCATCTACAAAGAGATTTATCCCTCGACCGATCTTTAACGCTTTGGTTTTTTACATCCACTTATTTCCCTTACCCCCTCAAAGTCGGAAGTTGGTCTTTTTCCAAGGTTTCCCACCCCTACGCTCCCTCCGATCCTTGTTGTTTGGTCGACCTTTGAGGAAGTATCCAGCTCGATTGCGTAGCCTTTTTTCTCCAAAGTTAAAGTTTTCGCAGCAACTGCCGAACTGTCTGATTCCTGCCCCTGGGGAGACGATTTTTTCTCCCCGTGCCTTCTCTTCAATACCGCCCGGCCCCCACGGGACACAGTTATTTCCATCCTTCGCGGCTGCACCTTTTTCCTTGTTAGGACACACCTTAATGGACATCCCTCTTTCCTTTCTTACCTTTTTCACCAGCCAGGATTCTTGCTGCACACACAGGGCCGGGAGGATCCCGTTTCGTTGCCTTCCGCGATGAGTTTGCTGAGCATCTCTCGCCCAGATTTTTTTTTCTCCTTTCCTCTTTCCCCCCTTTCCTACCCCTTGGTAGGCCATTCCCATTGATGATCGTTTGATTCTCCTTTTTCCCGGACCCGTGTCCCCGTTCCTCTCTCCCCTCCTATCAGGCTTTATTTCCTTGTCCCTTTCTCTTTGGTTGATAAATTTTGGGTCCATATTCACTCCTCTATATCCTTGGGTCCCTCCAGCAGATTCACTTCTCTGCACTCGCCCAGACCTTAGCCCCCCTACTTTTTACTCCGCCATCTTGAACTTCCCCTCTTCAGCGATGCACGTTTCTACGTGAGATTTTCTCTTTTCATTTTAGATCTGTTCTTCCAACTATTTCCCCGCCTACTTCACCTCTTCTTGTTGTATCGAGCATATCACACGATCAGTTTTCTAGCTTTGGCGTTGATCCCATCGCGCGCAACACCGTACAATACCCCAGTCTTGGCCCATCAACCTGTTTTTCATTCAAGGGGTTTAAACCCCCCCGCCCCTCAGTCAATGAGAGAAGCCCCCATATGTCCTTACTTTTACTCCCCTTTTTTTTCTTCCTGACGGAACCCCCTCCCTGCCAAACATACTTTGCCCCTTCTGGACCTGCACCTCCGGGAGCGCTTCCGCATGTCTCCGCACTGCCATAATCCCTTCTTTCTCCCGTTTGTTCCTCCTTCGCCTCCCCTTTTCCCCCTCTTGGGAAAGCTCCGACTGGAAAGAGGTAGCCGGAAGGCCTCACGAACCATCTTCCTAGCAAAAATTTCCTTTCTCTCTCGCCCCCCCTCTGCGCACCCCCCCCCCACCTCAGATTTTCCAGGACCTTTGCGTCTCTTACACTGCCTAGGCTCTGGCTTCAATTCCTAGACTCTTTCTGAATACTATCCCACGCTGATGTATTCCTTCAGCCCTCTTTTACTCTCTGCCTAGAGGACGGGTTCAGACCCCTTCCCCCATTCTCTTTCCCCTCTTGTTTCCCCCCCCTTTTTTCCCTAAGCGTCCTTTCCCCTCCTCTTCCTTTCCCCCCCCCCTTCCCCTTTCCGTATGCTAGAGGACCCCTTTATTCCCCTTTTCGTGAGGTTTCCACAAAACCTATGAGATTTCAGCGCTTAGTTTTTCCTCCCCGGCTTAGGCCCTCAACCCTCCCATCGACAGTTATCCGAGCGTTGGGCCCCAGTCGAGAATTGTGCGTTCTTCACTGCCCGTCTCCCCCCTATTTATTTTTACCAGTGATTACATTTCCTACATTTGTTTCATGCCCCTCGCCCCTACAGAGAGACAAGCGAGTTTCTTCTCCTGACCGCCTGCGGAAGGCTGAGTAACTTTACACCCCCACCTTTTTCTCCTTCCCTGCCCGGACCCTTTTTAGCCCTACTACTCCCCCTCCCCAAGCTCCCTATTTAGACGAAGAGCCTCAGGAATCCACGGTTCCCCCCCGTTTCTTTTCTGTCGTCAAACCTTTCGAAGTGCCCCCCTGACCCCCACCGAGGATTTCTGTCTTCCGGACCTTCACTTCGCGTCGTGCGGGTGCCGCGGCCCCACACTAGTCCGAGACTTTTTTCTGCTTGCCCAGGGATTTTTTCTTTTTCCTCCTTTTGTCCGTCAGCATCGGAGCACCGCTTCTGTGCTTTGTCCCGTATCCCACGCACGTGTTTTTGATCTTTGCGTGTCTATCGTTGCTAGTTTTTCCCCTGGTTAAGAAGACGATCCCTTTCCCACTGTTCTACTGTTGATGCGCGCGAATTGATTTTCGGTTATTGTGGAGGGCTTTTCTGCTCGCCTTTCGTGTTTTCTTTCCCGTCCGGTCCCCCTTCGCCTTTCCTGGTTGAGGGCTTTCGTTTCACTTCGACTCACTTTCGGATTTCGGAGGAATGTTCCGGTGCAGTCCCTCCCCCATTGGGGACTCTCTTTTCTGGCGCTTGACATCTTAGTTGAACGCCTCTTCTGTCTTGTGACTTGACCTGCCCGACGATAATTTTCAATCCCGACCGGGTCTCACCTGGGACGGAACCTGGGCAGTCGATGTTCCGTGACTTTTCTCCCCCCAGGATTTCCCTCCCGTTGAGTGACATTTTAAGAACCTCGCAGATTTTTGGGTTGAGCTTTTCCCCGCCCACTCCCGAGATCCTTGTATGCCGTTTGCGTGTGCTCCTTTCTTCCTTCTTTTTCCCCCCCCGAGTACCCGTTCCACTCTTTGAATTCTAAGAGTTTCTCCTCCCTCGTGTGCCCCACCCCCCCTAGATCTACAGTACTCCAAAAGATCCTCCCCCTTCCTTATCCCTTTTTTTGGGACGCTTTTCCCTAGCTGTTCCCCCCCCCCCCTCTTCCGATTAACTTCGAGAAGTCCCGCGCCGTCTTTGGTTTCCCGAGTCCTTCAACTCCCTTTCTTCTCCGTTTTTTTCCTCTTCTAACCGCATTAATTACGCCTCCTGCCCCCCTTACTCCGTATCTTTTTGCTGCTCCCTTCCCGTCCTTGGCGGGCTTTGCTAATACCTTCCATTCTCTTTTCTCCATATTCTTTAAAACACGAGAAGCTCGTTGATAGTCCGCGGGAGTATCGATTAGTTCCCCTACGCTGCTGTTCCTAACTGATGTTCTTCGAAGAGGTGTTGGTTGATAAATTCTCCATCTAAGGGGATGGAACCGGAAGGTGTTGTTGCCGCGGGCCCCTGTTTACCCCATGTGTTTTTTCTTCCAGATCCTGGTTATTTCCCTCACCAGTCTATTTTTCTGCCCTCCCTTGTTCTCCTTGTCCCCAAGCTCGTCCACACGAGCGGCGGCTCCCCTTCCTTCTTTCCCTTTTTCCCTCCCCCCCTTCAAGGCCTCCTTATATTTACCGGCATTTTCCTGTCTAGCGGCGGTCGTTCACTCAATTTTTCCTTCCTCCCGTCCCTTCTTTTTCCGACATCTCAACTTCTCTTACAGGCCTTCCTAATGGTCCTTCCCCGTACAAATACTGTTTTTTGAGAGCCTCTACCTTTCGAGTGGAGGCCCTGCTCCCGGGGTCGCGCTCCCTTTATTCGCACGGACCACCCGATGGTTTTCCCCCCTTTTTATTCAAGACCTTTCCCCCACCCCCCTGTTCTTCTCATGGAATAAGCTCCGCAAGCAGAAGTAGACCACCTCCCTGGGGACGCACCTCTCCCCCCTTCGTGGACGCGCCCCTGGCCCCCCTACCATCTCTAGTTCTCCCCCTTCGATGCTTCTCCGGAGAATCCCCCTCCCAGCGAGAGGAGGTCGAGGGTCGTTCATCTCGCCGCTTACGGACCGCCATTCTCTTCTCTTTCAATGTTGTTTCCCTTTTTCTTCTAGAGAGTCCTTCGGTCAGCCCTAGGCCCGCCTACTGATTAGACCAATCCCATTCTCCCTCGGTGAGCAGGTAGCCGGCCATCGCCGAGGTTTGTCCTGCCCCTCCCCCCTCCGCTCACTTCTCTCAGGCGCCAAATCTCGATTGCCTCTTTTTGCTTCCAGGTACTCCATTTCCACTACCTTTACTTTCTTCTTTGTGGATGTTCCCCCCACCGACCCCAGGATGAACCCGGCGGTCTACGAACCGCTGTCCGCGGGAAGAAGTTATGCATGATCGAGTGAGTAACCCCGTCATTCTTTAAGGGCCTCCGCGTGAGAGTTAGCCTACCCCCCTTCTCCCCTCCTCTCTTTTTACAGCGGTCTAGGAGCCCCACGCGAGTCCAGGCCATTTAGGCCCGCCAGTGCGGCGCTTTTCCCATCACCCCTTGTGCCCGTTTTGAAGTAGTCATTTTCCCCACAGATACGTCTCCCCTAGTAGTAGTTTCTCTTGAGTGGTGAGAGCTTCTCTTACGATCTTGCCCTCGCGCCCCCGACTTACGTTTCACATTCTACCCCATGATTTTCCTTTCTTTTTCGATACTTACTCCTTACCGCCTTCTTCCTTTTCGCGCATCACTCGCCTTTCTCGGTTGCCCCCCCGCTTTTCCCACCTTCAATTCTTTTCTTTAATAGTAGTTCCTGACCTAATTCCCCCCTTGTTTGACCCGGAGAAAAACTCTGATCTAAGAGAATACGTTTTTCGTCAGTTTCTGGCGAACCGCGGCTTCTTTGCCCCCGCTCTTGTACTGTCCTCCCCCTCCGTTCACCTCATATCATCTAAAGCACCCCTATCTCCTTTCTGATTCCCATCTCACCGCCGTTTTTAACATCCCCCCCAGCGAGGAGGTCGCATTTTCAAGGCCAGCCCCGCATCGATTTCCTCCCACCCCAGCGCTCTTTCCTGTCGGGGGAGTAGACGCTAGTTCGACCCAGTCCTTTTGGACTCCCCCGTTCTTTCTGTATCCCCCTCAGAGCAGAGGCAGGCAGCAACCGTCTCTCTGACGCTCCCCTACACAGACCGATCTCTTTTAAGGAACGTGAGTGGACAATGTCCTCTGGTATCATTCCCTTTATCTCCATGCAGTACATCCCCCTGCCGTCCTTAGGTATCTTCCTGGGCGCACACTTGTTTCCCCTCTACTAAGGAATTTACATCTTTGAGATGGTCCCTTTTTTCCCCTTTTTCTTCCCCTTTAGTACGCCTCCTTCCGCCATCCCCCCCCCATAGCCTACGTTTTCCCCCTTTTCGGGGAGGTTCCGAGGGAGGACCACCCCCTCATTCCCCTCACTCTTTTGATTTGTTCCTTTTATGACCGTCATCGAGCGCTTATACTGACCCCAGCGCTTCCCCTCTGGGGCGTGCCAGTGTTTCCCCCCTTCTTCCATTCACTACGCACAACGCCCCTGATACTTCCTTCCCCGAGGGCCCTTCAACCCCCCTACCTGTCACTGCCTCTAGCCGGCCCCCTCCTCCCCCCCCAGCCCCCATCCCAACTCCCTCCCAGATCCTGCTTTTCAAAAGTGACGCCCGAACCCCCCCCTCTTATCTTCCGCTCCCGCGCGCGCCCTTTTTTCCTAGGCGCTTTCTATTTTCTTCTTTGGATAATCTCCCCCCGGACTGCCACCCGGACACTCCCCCTCTTCCACAACCCTTCTCCCTTTTGGTTAGTTCTTCTCTCCCCGTTGCTTACACTTCCTCCCCCGCCCTCCTATCACCTGTCCTCTCTCTGCGGTTATCCCTGTAATTCGGTCTACTCTCGTTAGGGAATGCGAATTTTAAACGTCGGCGCCTCGATTTTCATCTTCGCGACGCATCCTCGCGCCCATTTTACTTGTCCTCCCGGGTCTTCACTCCCTTTCCACGGTTTCCTTTTCCTTCCCTAAATCCACCCTTATGCTTGCGTCCTGAGCAAGTATTCCCCTTTCTTTCTCGCGATAGGCCTTCTCGAACAGCTCTACCAACCCTCCCATCTTAAAAGGTCCTTACGGTTCACCTTCCTTGCGAGTTTCCCCCCCCCGCCCTTCCTCACTACCTTCGCCTCTCGTCCGAGACCCCCTTGTTTCTTTGCGACATCGCGAAGAACCCCCCCCCCACTTAGTTTACTTCCCACGAGACGCGCTGTCCCTTCTTCCTTCATCCTTGTTTTTTCGCCCACCCGCTGAACTATAATTTCAGGATTTTCTTTTTTGAAAAAAGTGGAAGTCTGTCCCCCCTTTTTTCCTCTAGGATTACTCACTCTCTTATCAACTTCTTCTACACCTGCCAGGAGTCGCTCTCTATTTTCTCCCCCAGTGTTTATCCCCCCTTCCTTTTCCCCTTTCCTTCCCTCAGAGGGTCGAGGGGCCCTTTTTCTTTTGCACAGGCCTCCATATTCCTCCTGTGCGTCACACATATCACCATCCAGACGCCTTTTGCTTGCCCAGCCTTTTCTCCGCGTTCTCCTTACCTTTCTTTACCGGTTTAAACTGATGTTAAGCCCTGTGGCGTCTGTTCCCCCTGCTGTCAAGAATTCCTTTTATACTTTTTCTGCCAGAGCGAGCCTTTTTCCCCCCTTTTCCTATCTCCCCTCTGTCCATCTTTCAGCCCTTACTCTTACCCGGTTTAGTCTGCGAAGTGACTTCTTTCGGTTGTTCTTTGCGGCGACCGGGTTTCGTCGCTTATTTTATCCTTCCCTGGTTGTGGTGACCCCGGTTTCTTGACATTTTCCCTCAGGCTTCTACTCGCCCCCCCCCTCCTGATTCTCTTATAGACTACTTGTTTTTTTTCATCGAGTGGCATTCCTTTATTTCTTTCGCTATTCCCCCTCCCATTCACTTCCGGTATTTATTGTTTTCTCCCCCCCAGTTCATAGCGGCCCTTCCCCTTTTTTTTTTTTCACTTTAGCCTCGACCCTCCTACCGCCCTTATTTCTGATGGACCTTTCTTCTGTTCGATTTGTACTTTTTCCTTATTCTCCTTCACCTGTTCCGTTTTCTCTCGCCCCCCTGTAAAATCCGAGATGACTCTGCTTCATTCCTAGTTTTCTATTTCCCTCGTCCTCCCAAGAGGCCCTCCCCCCTCCGGCGCCTCCCCACCTTTAGGATTCAACTCAAGCTCCCCCCTCTCCCTTAGTCCCAATCCCTCCCCCTTCCTTCATTCTCCCTCCGAGCGAGAATCCGAACTCCCCCTTCCATCGTCCCATTGTGCAGGGTCCTTCAGTCCTTTTTCATTATGATTCTTCTGGTCAAGTTTCCTCCCCTTCACGGACTTCCCAGATTTTCCCCCCCAATTCCTTGACGTAAGCTT
>Ga0179593_1449195_pt1 | contig 17444 bp, 22 predicted proteins | sample CZODoug2_1_08_16_FD_185931 | JGI IMG/M metagenome (GOLD analysis project Ga0179593, IMG submission 185931) | Vadose zone soil fungal communities from Angelo Coast Range Reserve, California, USA - CZODoug2_1_08_16fungal (PacBio error correction) | ecosystem: Environmental > Terrestrial > Soil >... | reverse complement strand
CATACCCCTCCCTTTTCCGTGTAGAGAAAGTTCTATTGCCGTCGCTCATTCGCCTTCCTGTGATCCTGTACCACAGCATGATTTTACTTTGAGAACCTTCCTGTCTTTCGTTTACGTCTTTTCACACATTCAGCTTTAAATCACCCTGATCTCCAGGAGCACCCCACAAATGATTTTTTTTAATCCCCTTCATTCCTTTTTCCGCCGGGTTCTTTTTTCTCACTCCAATTCCAGCCGAACCCTTGCTTTTTTTCTTAGGATCCCGATGTTCGGTGTTGTTACTCTCCGTTTTGTTCCCAAGAGAAACCGATACCTGAATGCCCTGTGCTTTCAACGTCGCCCCGGGCTCTCCCCCCCCCTAGTCCTTTTCCTTCATTCACAAATTCCGCCACCCCTCTTATCTCCCCATCCGGAAATATCTTTGAAATATGCTGTTTACTCCTTTAGTGGGATTCCGCTCCTATACGCCAGTGCCGCATCATCCCATTTTTTAGCTCGATTTCTTCCCCCCCTTCCCTTTTTTTCCCGAAGATCTTCGTCCCCCAAACCCCCCCCCCACCTCGAATGGCCGATCACTTAAGAATTTATTTTTGACACGTTTTTGAGCCTCCTCCAGGAGCTCCCGGTCTGCTTAAGGTTCTCGAGTTCTCCTCGCCCAACCATCGCCACACTCTCTCTTTTTTCGCGATGGTATCCTTTGACCAATAATAGGACCATCCACTACGTTTTTATTATACTCCCCTCCCCGCCCTTCACAATGTAATGTCCTCCCAGCCCCTTCCAACCCCGCTGTGTCGTGCCCTACTTCCATTTCCCTTCCATGAAATTGTATCGTCTTCGGGTATGGTTCTTTTTTTCGATTGATCCCCTTTTTACTTGCTTATGTCTTAATCCTTTTCTTTTAATGGTTGACTGCCCCCCTCTTGTCGTTTAGTTTTTTGTTTCCTTCCCCCGGTCAGGAAACCATCCTTCCCTCAATGTCCCCCTCCAGTCCCAAATCCTCCAGATGCGGACCTTTTTCTCCCTTGTACGCCGTTTGTTGTCCGATAACCCAGTGATGCCCCCCCTTTTTTATTACGCCCCGTAGGGGTTGTGATAAGGCGATACATTCTTTCCTTCCCTGGTGCCATCTTGCCCATCCTACCCCTTGCGGAGGATTTCGTTCCCCCCCCCCACCCAAGACTGAAGATTTCCTGCTTGGAAGATTTAGAGTAGACTCTACCGCTTTGGCCTTTCAACCCGAAGTTCTTCAAACACCCCTCGCCTGGAACCTTTTTCTCCAATTGTAAGATTGTCGATCTTATAATTGCGTCTCTTCTGACTTTTTTTTCAGGACCCCCCAGTAGTTGCCTCTCCGTCTCGGTCGACCCCCGGCGCGCCGGAGGAGAGCATACTGTTCTCCCTGTCTTCGTTCCTCCCCCTTATCCCCTCTCCGGCTCCCCCCCCCCCCGGTCTTGTAACGGCCGACTATGAAGCTGCATTTTTTTTTCTGGTAGCCCCTCACTGCGGAGTTGCCGCCCTTCCTCCCCCTCTACGCCCGCTGGGTCCCTCTTTCCTTTTCCATCTCTAATTCCACCCCCTTGAGATACATTGTCGTTCCCCTTGGTTCCCCACCTTTCCTCCTGTGTCCGGTTGGGCGTATGTTGTATAGTTCCTATAATTTGTTCTCCCACTAAGATCCGTCTTTGGCCATTTTCGTTTTTGGCTCCCTCTGTCCTCAATTCGAAGCTGTTTGGCCATGTGGTAACATCTTTCTCACTTACCTTCCCCTGATAATTCCTTAGGCCTGTTTCACCCCTTCGACACATAATCCGCTTCAGATCCTTTTTCCTCTGTTTTTTAGTTGAAGTTGCACATGTTGATTTCATCCCCCCTCTTAGGAAAGATCGTGCGGTAGACGGCGATCCAGCTTACTGTCCTTATGTTTTTGTTATCTCCGATGGTCACTTTGATTGGTCCTATTAGTTTCAAGTGCTCGAACTTTTTTGCGTCTCAGTTATTTGAAGGAAGTTCCCTCGTTCCTGCGAGGCCCCCAGGTTCCTCCCCCCTCCGAGCTCTTCTCTCTTTTACCCTCCCTACTTTTTTTGGATGTTGCTACTCTAGCTTGGCCGTGACAGGATGGCTCGCCGGCTTTTCCTGGACGTATGACACGCTCCGCCACTTCGAGAACTTCCGGCGCCCCACCGTTCCCATCCCTCCTCCCCCCCCCTCCCCATTTTTTTTTCCCTTGGCTTGGATCCCACTTACCTGGTCCTCTTAAGTTCCTTTCTCCCAAGGTGCTCCTCAACTCCACTTTTCAACCAAGTAAGATGGCTCTGAGCTTGCTTTCGAGCAGGTGAACCCCCACCTTCCCCTGTGGTAGGTAATTGGCGCCGCTTTAACTGTCCCCTTTCCTCCATGCTGGATTCCCCAAGAACTACGTTTCGCCTCATGGTTCGAATGTCTTCCCGGTACTGATCTCTATTTTTTCCATTATTTTGCATATCCATTTTGAAACTACCCAACGTCACTTCCCACGGGTCGGCGACATTATGGACCCTCTCTCACCTTTTCCTCTGGGGATCGTTCCAATGTCCCTCCTTTTGCCCTCGGTGCGTTTATAGTCTCCGCGCCACGGAGGCATTTTTTCCACCTTTATGACGGGGAATACCCATGCCTCAAACAGCAGCTTTGCTTGTTTTTCACTCAACCTGGAGCTTTTTTCCTTCTTCTTTATGCCACCCCCAAACATGATAACCATTATGTCATATCCTCTTCCCCTGCGGTCCCGTTTTTACAAAAGGTTGCTTTTTCTTTTTTGCAATACACCAAATCGATTTCGCATCCCCCCACAAGAATCAGGGTCCCAACTTCCCGTTTCTATTTTACTTTTTTTTTCGTCCCCCCGAGACCCTCTTGGTTATCTCCAGCAACAGATGATTCCCCCTTCCGTGTAGGGGTTTGCTACAGCTCAAATCCTCCGTTTCCCCGCTTTCTTATGGGCAATCTACTTTCCTTCTATCCTCCCCCCACTTTCCCCTATCCATTCCAAATACCCCTACGGGTCCCTTTTCCCGACTGTCCCAAGAAGGGTTATCGCCCCAACGGCGTGATACATTTGATTTTCCTTGCTCCTTCAAGGGAGTTTTTCTTTTTTTCTCCCCTGCATGAACCTTGGTCTACCTTTGTATCTTACACGCATTCTACCCCTCCATCGTTGCTGTCAAGAACCGCATCGGTCGGATTTAAGACGATACCGGTGAAAACCCGTTTCTTCTATAGCCCCCAGTAAGAACGACCCTTTAAGTTTCCTTCTACTTAACCAATGACACACAGCGTTTACCTTTTCTGCTATCCTCGTTTATGAGAATTAGAGTTTTTTTTTCTCGGTGAGCTCCTTCTTGGCATTCCTCTTTCACTCATGGGATTTCCCTACCTCAGACCGGCCGGTCATATCTGTATCTCGATGGGTCTCTAATGGCGCCCTGGTTTTGGGGTTGGTTGGGGGGGTTTTTTTGGGGGGGTGGTGTCCGGGCCAACCGGAGCAGACCGGTCCTTGGTTCTCCGCACACAGACTTGGTCTGACCCTTTCCCCTAAAGTGACTTTCATCTCGGATGGTGACTTTCATTTTTGCGTCCGGTACATCTTCGATAGCTTTTCTATGGTACGCTTCAACGTGGGCGGTCCTGCTCGGCCTGGCGTAATTACGTTTTTTTAATACATATCGTTAAATGAGTTCCTATTTCCAGTTTTTATATTTAAGCGGGTGTTTCCTTACTCGGTAATTTGTGTTGATGCCGTATTTCAAGCGGCAGATGAGGGTCTCCCTGCCTAATTGACGTCCCGTCCCGAATCAAGGTTATCACCTTTTTTCGCTCCCTTTTGACGATCGTCAATCCCCCACCGTACCCAGGCCTTTTTCCACTCGCAATGTTGCAGGGGCGTTCTCGGTTTGTACCTCCCTCGACCGGACGATGTTTGCCCCCCTAAATGTTAAATTTTCCTTTTCTGGCCCCCCATTTTTTTTTGCGGCCGGCGCTCCTGTGGAATGGTCCCCCTGAAGAATATTTGTGTATTACGGACTCACCATCTCGATACCGACTATCACCTAACTTTTTCCCCAAGTGCTTGAATTTATCCCACTTCCGGCAATCTCTCCCCCTTCATGCCTGGCCTGACCCCCTTCTTACTTCTGATCCAAGCATCTTTTATCACCCCCTGTGGATGATCACCCCCTCCCGCGCTCCTCCTCTTATGCGGACAACACCTCCCCCCCCCAGTTACGCTAGTTGAGGTAACCATCTTAGTTCTTTCCCATCCCCCCCCCTTTCCAGTTCTATTAATATAGCCCGCATCTATTTTCCCCCCACCCGATGCCGGACATGTAGTCCTTCATTCGGTCTGCGAGCTCTTTACGGCGCAGGTCTTCTTCTCCCCCTGTTCCCTTTCGGACATGCGTTGAACGGATATTAACTTCCTAAGCCCAGCCTGCGAGGGCCACTAGATTTTCCTTTCTACGCCCCTGACCCCTTCCTGGCTTTAAAACTTTGCCTTTTGATGCGGATCCTCCCTGTCCTTCTTTTACTGTGTCCGTCCAAAACGCTTGCATCCATTTGTTTTGAGCCTGTGCGTGGTTCAAAAGGTAACTTCGTTCCGAGCTACATTTTAGTTTTTTTCCCTCACCTCTTCCATTACTCGAATCAGTTGTTTTGGAGGAGATAGTGTCCCTGACCCTTGGCCTGATCTTGTAACTTTTCGAACCCGCCCTGAAGCCAGCACCCTTCCACCCCTTTTTGCGAGTTTGCCCAGCTTCCCCCCCAAATGGCTTTTATACCCCATTTTTTTCCTCCCAGGCCCCCCCCTTTTTCCTTGGTTCCCGCGGTTAGCCCATTAGGCCGATTGCCATTGGCCTCCCTCCTCTTGGGTCGGCCTGTATAGCTCTCCCTTCTATAACTCCCCTCTGCCCTACCGGGCGCCCCCCAGAAGAAATTATCTAATCCCCTGGCCCCTGAGCCCAAGGGCAGTCTCACCCCCCTGTTTCTTCGTTGGAACATGCCTTAAGATTCTTTTTATTCTAGCCCTTTCTTTGGCAAGGGAACCGCTAGATTTTTGCCCCACCTCCCGATATCCGCCTTTGTTGTTTTAGTTTTGCCAGTAATTTTTTCTTCTTTTCCGGACGTAAAGTTTCACCGTAAGGTGGTTGCTGGAAGGATGATGGCATACCCTTCTGCCCCTTCTTCTGTTCGCTCAGTATTAATGCCCTAGTCGCTAGTTGCCGTTCCTTTCCTTGCACAGTAAAAAAGGCTTTTGATCCCGTCCGTCTTGATGGTTCGTCGTTGGACTTCCCCCCAAAATTTTTCTTCACTTAAAGTTCCCCCTGCGCCGCCTCCTCCCAAAACCCAATATTAGTATTTTCTGTCATTACCCTTTCACCTTTATGGTTTTACCCATGTCCTTTTCCCTCCTTTCTCCCCCTACAATTTCCAGCTCCATGTTATAAGAGACTTCTGATCGATGTTGGTGTTTTCTTTTTACCTCCTTTTTCAACTGCGACAGAAAATTGATGAACTTGGACTTTCCTCCACGGACCTTCCGCTGGCATAGACGCATTTACAATTCCTTTCCTTTTTCCCCCCACCCCAACGGGCAATTGGACGCCACACCCGATACTTTTTTCTCCTGCTGCGAGGTACTACGATCGTTTTTGAGTTTCCTCCCTATAACTTGGACGAATCCCAGGTTATCATTAGACTTCCTCGATTACCCCCTTCATCTTTCTCCATTAGTACTAATAGATCGACACAAAATTTCCCTCCACCCCAATACTGGACTGTAGATCACGGGGTACTGCCCTTCATTTGTCATCCCCCCCGTATTAAGCTTTTTGCGGGTTTTAAGAAGTCCTTTCGACTTAGGCGCCTATTCTAGATTCCATACAAGATATCCCCTTCTTCAGCTTTTTCAAAGCCCATGATAGGTCTTTATTGACTTTCCCCCTCTTTGATATTCACCCCCCCTCCCCCTCTTAAAAAGAGGTAGTGCAGATAACCCATTTCCGTCTTATTCCACCAGCTGTGTTTTCATGGACCGATAATTGACCCTCCCCCTTGCAATTTTCTGTACGTATGTTTCAACATCATCTCGACTACTGTTGTTCACGATTTTTTCCAATGATTTTACCCTTCCTTTTCATTCATGACCTCCCCTCCCCAAGATAGTGGTAGGCTGTTCCTAGGTTTCTAACCCCCCGTTCAAGAATGACCTTTCATTCCCCCCCCCTTTTTCCAGAGATGCCGGCCCCCTTCTCCCGTCCCGGTATCACTCTTTGGTTGGAGACCCCCCCAAGCCCCTTCTGGCTTATACTGGACTGCGGTCTTGTATTTTATCGGGAGGCCAGTTCCTTCTTTTCTCTTCTCCTTTAGTCACCCTTCCATTTTAATAGAGGGTATATTCTTTCATAACCCCCACCAGGAAGTTAGTCACACGTGAAGATGTTGAGGGTGCTCCCCCTCTTTTTTCTCGGGTTTGCCTGACCCCCCCAAAACCAAAACCCAGGTCGGCCTGGGGCACATCTCAATGGCGTTTAATGCTTTGATTCGTTCTTTTTTCTCTCTATTCGATTTTTGTCTGCCTTCCCCACCAGTTTAACGAATGCCGGGACCCCGGGCCCTCCTTTCTTCTTATTCTAAATTTCCTGTTGGTTTTTTTCTATCCATCTCAATATCCCCCACTTTTCTGCAAGACTTTTATTTTTGTAGTCATGGTAGTTCCCCCCCCTTCTAATACGGTGAAAATAGGGCTCCGTGCTCTTTCCCTTCTCCGGTTCCTAAATTGTTACCTTTGACTGCCACTTTCTTTCACCTGCCCTTATACCTACATCGTTCGGTCCCCCTTTTCCCCCTCTCCACTTCCCCCTTCCCCCAGGTTGATATTTTACGGTTTTTTCTTTTCTTCTTTTTAGATAATAGGGTCTCACCTCAGATTCCTTTTTCGTTTCCTTCACCATTAGGCGAAGCCCCGTATGGCTTCATCCTGTCCTTTCTCCGCTTTCCCGGTAACTTTGGCGCCGCCATTACATTTTTTATCCTCTTTTTTTACTTTGTTAACGCTCTGAACACATTAATCCCCTCCCTTTCCTATTGTTGTTTACGAATGGAGTTAAGTTGAGCCCTTTTTTTCCTCACACGATTAGTTCCCAGTAGATGGCGGCCTTTTAAATTCCCTCTGTGGCGCCGGTTGTCTTTCTTTGTTTTCTTTTCACACAACGTTAAGGATCCTATTGCGGAGCGGTTTATAGGAATACGAAGTTACGATTTATTTTTTTTCCCTTTTGGCCCTTCAGCTCAGCCCCATCTATTTTTATAGTTTCCTCTCCCCTCAGTTGTGCGAGAGATGAGACTATTGTTTTTTTTTCAACTCTTCTTTGATAGCCGTCAACCTCCTTGATTTTTCTATAACCTGCTCTCCAAAGTTAGCACTTTCCTCCTTCTTTTTTACCCACAGTCCATCTCACGGCGCAACCAGTTGCCTTTGGCCCCTCCCTTCCCCTGTCCGATCGTCCTAATAGTTTTTTACGCACCCCTTTTTTCCAAATTCAACATCGTCTTTTCACCAACCCAGGATTGAAAGAATGTTCCCGCAGGTGAACAACCCGGGTATTTTCGGATTTGTAATGCGGCCTCCTTTTCCATGGACAACCCTTTTAGATTTTTCTCAGCACCCTCCGCGCCCTAATGTTACGGACTGGTTTATTTCGTGTTTTTTTAACACATATTATATTGCCCCTAATCAAATCTTTAATCCCCCGTTTCCCCTCTCCCCCTTCGGCGAGTTGAATACACTTTTTTTTAGACCTTGTCTTTCTCTTCCCGGGCATTGGCGCGCGACGAGGTTTCTAAGTTTTTTCCCTCCCTATCTTACCCTTGGGTCTTTTGCGCCCGGGAGGCTCCTGCAACCTACAGAAATAGGTGTACACTGAACCTTTTTTTTCCGTGACGACCGTTGGGGTGACTTTTTCTCTCCTTTTCCAGTGGCAACACCGGATAACATTCTCGTATCGGCGCTCCCCTGGTTATACCCCCTTCTTCTTTGGCACGTGACTCACCCCCCCATCCGCTCTCTCTTCCCACCCTATACCGTCCTTTAGTAACCGTTTCTTGTTTTCCCAGTGCTTTTTTTCCTCCCTTTTTTTTAGCGAGAGATCTCTCCGCTCAACCATCTCTCCCCATTATAGCTTTGTCGGGCTTTTTCTTTTTCTCCGCGGATCCTCCGTCTGCCCTGGGTTCTTCCTTCCCTTTCTTGAAGACTATGCGGGCCTCACAGGACCTTTCATCCACTACACTCACCCTGTGTTACAACCCCTTTCCCGTGTCCTCAGTCCTCCCCAAACGCGATACCGGATCTAATGTTTTCCTCTTTCCCGTGACGTTGGGCATGGCGACCCTTCCCTTCTTTGTTTAGACCGCGATATGAAACTCCCGACCTCCTGGCACGGGAGCCGACCCTCTTTTCCCAGCACCGAACATAAGGCCGGTTTTTCCCCCCTTTGCTCCCCCCCCTCGTTTGTCTGTTGCCATACCTTACTTTGACCTTTCCTTTTCCCTTAAGTTTCCCATTCTCCCCGGCCGACAACCAAAGCGTGTTTACCTGTGTTTCCTGCCTTCCCCATTTTTTCGTCGGTTTTTCGTGGGTAAGCGAGGTGGAGTATTTAATTTTGTCCCTTTCTCGGGCAGATCATTTTTTTGTTCCCTCTTCTCACGGGGTACTTCTTCTGTTTGGTGTATCGAAGGGTCCTTCTCAGAACGTAGTCCGGCTCTAAACACTGGGTCGGGGACAGTCCTCCCACCCCCTTTCGTTATGTGACAATGAATTCCTGATCTCCTCTTTTTTTGGGGATTTAATGGTGCCATTAGGGTTCCCCCCCCATCTGCGTATATTCTTTGCCTGCTCGAAGCGTGAAATTTGATTTAGGCTGTGTCCTTTCTCTTCATCCCCCTGATTTCTTCCTTGCGCATTTAGTATTTAAGTCGCGGTTTGGGGGGACTTTGTTGAATTTTTTCTTCTTAACTGCGGCCTTTTCCCCTTTTTCTTCTTTTTGAATGCTCCTTTGACCCACTCCCCTTTTCTAAATTTTTTCTGTCGCGTAACCTTTGGCCGTCTTCTCCTCCACGAACACGGATGTTTGACTCTTCTCCACAGCAATGTTTGTTTCAGTTTGTCCTCCCTCGACGCGTGCCTGGGTGTCCTTCCCAGTGAACATTTCCCTTGGATACATCATATTGTTTTTGCGGTTTTTTTTTTATCCCCCCCCCTTTTTTAAGATGAATTTTTGCAATCTCTTTTTCACCCTATCGATACTCCTTTCTCACCTTATTTTACACAGTGAGGATTTTATCACCTTCACTCTCTCCTCCCATACTGGCGCGCCCAACTGATCTATTCGGCTGATACTTTCCCCCCCCCTTCGATGGAGACACAGGCTTCTTTCCCCTTTTTCCCTCCTACTGTCCAAACAATACCCCCCCCCGGTCCGGATATCGTGGATGTAAAATTTCTTACTGGGCGGATCCAACATCTTTCATATGCCCGTCATCCCCTTTTCCCTTCCCCCTCTGACGGACGGATTCCCCTTTCTTTCTAGCCCCGGTCTGGCGCGATTTTTATTACGTACTTCTCTCCGTAACTCTCTATTATCCGGACTGATGAACGAGCGCTATACTTTCCACCCCTACCCTCCTTTCGTGGCGGCCAACAATTTTCGACTTGATATCTCGGAGGACCCCTTCTTTTCGGAAAAGTTGCTTCTTGAAATTCGGCTCTCCATCGTATGAGTCTGTCGAAATGGGTTGAAGGTTTCGCCTTTTGTGGTCATTTTTATTTTTTCCACCCCCGCAGAGTCCATGCCCATCATGTTGTTATGATGCTTTTCCCCTCCTCCGTTGTTGTTGTTTTCTTTGTTCCGACACAACATGATGGGTCCCCTGAATCTCTTGTCCGGTCCATGTCCCCTCCTCTCCCTTTTTTGTAACCCCCCCTTTCTTCTCCTTGGTCCGCAAAACTTACTCCTCCTAATGGCTGCGCCCATTTCAGAAACAATCCCTTTTCCAAGACAGCCCGGGTATACCGGGTCTTTTCCCGTTCTGTCAGATTGACCAGTCTTTTCCCCCGTAGCTCCTTTTGGCTGTATAGCTTTTTGGCCTTATACACCCCCTTACCGGCGATGCCCCATACTAGCCAAAGACCGGCTGAGTTTATTTGCACCCCCCTCCAAGTAATTTTGGACACCTTAAGCTTACCCCCCCTCTGCGGCTATAGAAGAAATGGCCTGTTTCCCTTTCCCCCCCGTCCATAGGGGTGACCACATCCCCGACCAATAACTGTTGCGTCTTTGGTCCCCCCAGTACCTCTTCAGTTTTTGGCATTTTTTCCCTTGTTACCCCACCCAGTAAGGGTTGTTTGCCTTTTTTGACCAGATGGATCAATACAGCTTTCCCGACTTTTTTTTTTCCAAGTCATAGGCCTGGACCATTTTCTCCTTTTCAGCAAGCCGCTGGGAACCCGCGCTTGATTTTTTCTGATATGTTTCTGGTCGTCTGATAGAAACACCCCTGCTTTTCTGTCCCCCTCCTCGCTTTTTCCCCCAAAACAATCTATTGGATTTGTTTGCCATCCTTTCTGGCGTTGTAAAAATGCTCGGGTAGGCTTAATTACCCCTATTTTTTTATTGTCTAAGAATCGTTTTTGAGCTTTATCGGCAAAGGTTACGAACGACCGCCCCCGATATTTGCCCTTGCAGCGTTTCCTCTCCTACCAGTTCATCGCCCCTTAAGTCCACCCCTTTAATCCCCATCAAGGGCCCACTGATCAGGTAACCCCGCGGAATATCTTCTCGCTGTCCTACGATCTATTGGGTATTCCCCCCTCAGAAGCCGACGAATCCCCCCCTTTTCCTTTTCCTTTTCGCCTTCCATCCTACGCAGGGGCCCTTAAGAAATAGATCTTCACCCTTCCCTTTTTTGAACGAAGAATGACAGATCACCTTTACTCCCGCGTCTTTGTAGACTGTCGTCAATTTTTCTCACCGGTCTTGTTCTGGTAGGAGCCGGCTCGTCCACCATCGCTATCCACGCTTTTTTCTTCGAGTAGTCAAAGCCCCTGATTTCCCTTTCAAACTCCGTTGTGTAATAAACCCCCTTTCCCTCCTCACCCTTGCCGAAGGCTAGGTACAACCCGTTTCTCAGCGGCTACATTGAAATTCCCCCCTTCTCTTTTCCGGGATGGCCGTCAACTTATTCTCCCCTTTTTTCCCCCCTATGTTCTTAAACGCAGTTTGGTTCCTTTCCAGTGAACCCAAGATGTCGTTCGTTGGCTTGTCATACCTTTCCATTCGATACCCAGCTTTCGTTCCCCAACCTTTCCGAGATGCGTTTTACTTTTGAACTCTTTTCCCCTTATTTCAAGGTTTGGTGTGTTTTTCTCCCCCTTTTCCTTTTATAATTGACGACGTAGGTGCTTGTATTGCGGACAGTCTTTCCGTCCTTTCGGAGCCCGTAGCTTGTTCCACCTAACCCTTAGGGTCTTCCGTTGGTTGAATACAAAACTCCCTTAACTTTTTTTTTCACTCTTTGCGAGATGTTTAGAACCTTTTTAGTGGGGGCCGACAAACAATTCCCACCGTTCCTTAACCCAGGTCGGCCTTTCCCCCTGAATTGCCCGTAATGCTTGTCGATGTGTATTCTTCCCTACGTTGGTGTAGTTCTCAGACCTTTTTAGGAGTCGGTTGGTTCTTTCCCGACCTCCGCCGGGTTCCTCCGATATCATACATGGTTTTTTTCCTTTTACTGAGCTCCATTTATCCCCCTTTCTTTCCCTCCCCTCTCCTGCTTGAGTTTCATTTTCCCCCTCTGCGATTCGACTCGTTGACCTCGTCACTCTACGCCGTCGGTTTACACGATCTGCGTCTTGCCCTCTGGTCGACCATGCCTTGACGATACTCCCTTCCTTTCCTTCCAATCCCGTGATCCGTTAAGGTTTTCATTTAGTAGGCCCTATAATATGGGTCTCAAATATTAGGAACGGGAAGCCCACTTAGTACCCTCTTTCCCCGTACCCCCCCCCCCGACCCTCAGGGACCCCACCCCCCCAACCCCACTCCCACTCCTTCTTTCTGCGGTTCCAGGTTAAAAGCGGTATCCCTTCCCCCCTTCCATCGACAGGTGAGGACATTCACTGTTTTCCCGCTTCAGTCCCTCTGAAGCGGTATAACAGAAAGGCTTTTCCTTTGAGCCCTTGTTGCTTACCTAGTCCTTTCTTTCGTGCACATGCGATTTTTTTTTCTTCTTGCCCGAAATGTCCCTGGCTGTTTTTTTACTCGTTGCAATTTCTTTCCCCCGCTTCGGTAAGCTGCGGAGAAGGTTTATAATCTAGTTCGAGTATTGACAGCGGGAAGCCCATCAGCTTTTAGCTATTCTCCTAATAAGTTTTGTTGTTGAGAGTATTATACTTTTCAGCTGGCTGGCTCGACGGCTGTCAACTACCTAGTTCGCTCCCCCTGCACAATAGAAATTCCTCAGGCCGTTGTTGCCCCCTCACCTTCATCGCTCCCGGCGCCAACAGCCTGGGTCTTTTGTTTTCTTTTTTACTCGCGACGAATCGCTCCTATTTTTTGACTTCCCCCTACTAATTTCTTTATCACCACACGTGGACTTCCCCCCCTTTTTCATTGTGTTCCTTTTCAGGTGAAACACCTTTCCCCTGTAGGATGATCCGGGGCTTTGCGGGGCCGCTTACCTTGCCACCCCTGTCTCCTTCGCTGGCTTTCCCTAAATACGGTTCGCCTCATTATTTTTTGTTTTGGAATCCGGATATCTAGTTTGACATTTTTCCCTATAATCCTCAGAAAAACGTAACCCTCACGCGCCCCGTTGGTGAAATTTCTGGACCGACTGGCGGTATGTCAGTTCTCCCTGAGGTATCAGTTCAATTTCCCCCTTGTACTTTTTCTTCCCGAGCCCGGGAGGCAATGGCCCCTGCAACTGAGGTGTCCATGAATCAACAGTTTCTTTTTGCGTGAACAATTTCTGTTGGTTTTCCCTTTTTGATCCCCTTATCATTTGCGGGGGTGGTCCTTTGGTTGACCGGCGGAAACCCCAATTTGATACTCGGTATCGGAGCTGTCTCTCCAACCTGCGTGGGTACTTTCTGGTGTGCCGGTTTATTCCCCCCTCGATATCCGCCACCCCCCGTCTCTCTTAATTAGCTGTTTGCCAGTGTGTCTTTGTTTGTTCCGCCCCGCGCATTGAACGCGTTCCTTATCTGCTCAAAAAGCATTCACCTTTCCTTTTCCCCTCTTGGGTGGGTTTTGTATTCAGCGAACCTCCTCTTTCGCACCGTCCTTTTCAAGCTCGCATTCATATGCAGGCTTCCTCATGGCCCTTTCCAAAAGTAACTCACCCGGCGTCCCTTTGCTACCGTGTCCCTTTTGGTGTCCCACCAACTGGCGTGATACGTGTGCCGATTTGCCTTTTTTCCTTCCTTGATTTTGCCTGCGATGTCATTCCTGATGAACGGTTTTTCCCCAGGTATGAAAAGCATACAGACCTCCTGGATGTTCCCTGCCCGACAATACGTTTGCCGCAGGCTTACTTCAACAGCGGCAAGGTGAACCAAGTTTTCCTTCCCCCCCCAGGACACTACGATCCTGTCAATTGAATGTCTCCCCTTTACCATGAAAAAACCCATGGTTTTACTTCCTTCTTTGATCGGCGGCTCCCGCGGGGGAGCGTGGTGAGTATCAGAACGTCTTTATGGGCGATCATGGGCTTCCCTGGGGCCAATATCGTGTATAGCTCTTCCGTCCCTCTTCTTCCCCCACGGAGGGGGAGCGTCTAAACCTTGGGTCGACACCCCCCCGACTGGCGTATGACCAATGCAGTACCCTTCTTCTGTTCTGGTGGGACTTTAAATTGTGCGTCTTTTTGATACCATCTGCTGCTCTATTCTACCTATCGAAGGCGCCTTCAGGGCGACATGGCTTTTCGGCATTTTTCTGGCCGTCTGATTAAATATAGTCTTCTTGCGCCTTTCTTTTAATTTGTGGCGGGATATCTTGTTAATTTTTCTCTGGATTGTCGCGGGCGCTGATAGCATTTGCCGAAGACTCTTTGCAGGGCCAAATTTTTATCAATGTTGTCCTGTTGCGTCGTAACCCTTTGGACCGTTCCCTTCCCCCTACCCTCGATCCGTGGACCCCTTCCTTTGCGGGGCTTGGCTGGAATTGTCGTCCCCCGTCTGCCCCTTGAGTTTGGTCAACATTCCCTTTTTGACCCAATTTCAAACATCCCTCATCTTTTTTGTTTCTCCTGGAAATGGACAGCTGTCAGACTTCATACCTCCAGAAAACATATTCCCCCCTCCCTGTCTCCCTTCGCCCTGTTTACCGTTCTGCCTGATCACCTTTTTTTCCAATGCCCTGTTCCTTTAGGAAAAACCTGATCTATTCCGGGATTCCCGGCATTTTCCAGTACCCCCCCCCTTCTTTCCTTCTTCCCCCACATAACCTGTACAATTCGCCCCCTACTTGTCCAAGCAACTACCCCCCTTTTTAGATATCTTGCGTCACCTTTTTTGTTTTCCATTGCCCCCACCGGCAAACCCTTCTCCCCAAGTCTTTCAGGCATTCATCCGCCCTTTTTTATTTGGATCCTTGACCTTATTACAGGGCACGTTTCTTTTATCTGGTCTTTGCGCCGAGTATATCACCATTTCCTATCCGGTCACCTGATGAACGAGATATCGGCCTTCCCCTTTTTGACCGACGTCTTCCCCCCCCCCAATTCCCCTTCTACCGCGTTCGAGACCGGCAGGCGTTTTTAAATTCCCTTTCTAATGGTGAGGATAGCAGGCATTGCTTTCTGGATTGCCGCGCAGAAATTTGTGTCATGCTTTTTGGTGTTCATGCGGTTAACGCGGGCCAATTGGTTCGCCAATATAGATCCTTCTCTTTTTGTTGTAGAGAGATATTGGCGCCCTCCCCCGAGAGCCTTTCCGCTTTACCGGATGCCTGCCTCTTTTACCCCCTTCCCTTCTTGTTGGCCGCCTCCCCCATTTGGCTCCTCCCATTCAGAAAATCCCCCGCCGGTGAGTTCTCAGACTTCATTGTTTCTCCTCCGTCTCTTGTTGCGGTGCTTTATCTCCTTCCGTTATTTTCTTTTCCTTGTTTACTATTCACCTTTTTTTCCAGAACTAAAAGGGAACGGATGCTCCTCCGGGTAGTTCCAATCATGTCCGTCATGCTTCCATTCTTCCCTTTCACTTTTTTGGTATATCAATTCCCTCTGCATGGAATCGCCCTGTATGTCCTTCCACGCCCCGTAACGGGGTGGGTTGTCTTTTTTGCCCCTTCGGTCGTGCTTTAGCCGGTGCATTTCCCCCGTAAGGGTTTGTGTCACTATCCGGCCGGAATTAGTTTCATTTTTTTTCCTTCCATAGGTCCTTTGCCTCCTATGCTTCCCACGTGATCACTCCTTGAACAGAAAGGTCCTTTTATTTCCTTCCCCGGTTATCTTCATTTTCTTTCTCTTGATAGCCCAGTCTTCCCAATTCAAAGGACCCACAAAACCATATGATGTACTTTTCTCCAATTACTTCCCATCTTCTCCCCTGCCCTTGGTGGGACCTCAATCCAAGCCCGCTTTCTCTTTTATTTTCAATCGATTTTCCTTCTGGTTCGTTTTTGCTTTACTATTCTTTTTCCCAACGTCCCCAAGCCCAAATTCTTACCATTGTCTGATTTTCAACGTCCCATGAATAGACATCCTAGACCTTAACCTAAGGAATCATAAAACCCCGTATTCTTCAAGCCCACCCTCTCATTACTTTGAATTACGATCGCTTGTTATGACCGTATTTCCTCCCCTCACTCGATACATTTAAATGCGCGCTTTTATAACCTATAGCAGCAGATTTTTACCGCCCCAATTTAAATTCCACAAAACCGAGCTTTCCAATCTTTTTAGATCCTTTTTTCCCTCCTCTCCCTTTTCTCCTTTTCCCTTTTTATACTTTGCATGCATCGTTTTTTGCCGGTCCCTTTATCCGAGACACCATCGCTATACCCACGTCCCGGCGTCAGACTGTTTCTCCAGCTTTTTCTCTGCCTAGTCCCCTCCCACTACGTTTTACACCTCTGAGGATTTTTCCTCTCCAGCTTGCCTGCACCCGCCAGCGTCCACCCCTTGTCTTCCATTGAAACTTCTTCCAACGTTTTAAATTTTTTTAGTTTTCCTTTTCCTTCCTAAGGCCTTTTCTTTTCCCCTTTGTTCTACAAGAATTCTGTAACCTTAGTTTGTAGGACATCCCTTTTCATGCGTTCTTTTTTCTATATCCTTTGGTAGAACCCCAGCAGTTTCTTTCTGGCCAACCCAGGCCCCCCAAAATCACTTTAAGAACGGACCCCCTTCCTTCGGACTTTTACACCGCCGTTTTTGCGACCCCCCCCTGTCAACTGGTTATAATAATGAGACGCCTTTATTAACGTTTCTCCATTCTTCCTCCGGAATAGGATGAGAGCCTCCCCCCCGTTTTTTTGAGGTAGTTTCCCCTCAGACTGATTTTTCCGATAATGATCGTGCGGTTCCGCGGCCCAATCGTCTTTCCTTTTTTCCAAACACAACCTTTTACCAAACGACAGGCTTTTTTCCCCCAGTCATTTGACCCTTTAATTTCCTTACTTCGGTCTTCCTTTTTTGGCGGCGATATTTTTTCTCTTTAGTAGGCCACAACTAAAAGGACCCGTCCTTTGGGTTTTCCTCACCCTGGCCCTCTAGATATTGCTATCCTTCCTTTTATTATTGTATTTCCTCCCCCATGATACCTTCAACCTTTTCTAATGTCTTTTACGCCAAGCCATGAAATTTTGTTTTCCCTTTTAGTGCACCTAATATTGAGTAAGTTTTGCCGCCCGTTTTTTGGCGTTCTCCTTCTCAGCTGTCCCATCTGCGTGACATCTTTATACGTCGCGTCGCCACCTCCCCCCTTTGTCTCGTTTCATGGTATTTCAACCTTCCCGTTACTGGTTGGTTTCCTTTTTGATAGTATATAGGCCTTCTATCCCTCGAAGTAGTACTTGGACTCCCTTCCGTCCCTCTTTGACCCTTTTTTTTTTACATCACTTTTGACTTTTTTCCCTTGGTCAGAGCCCGGGCGCCGCCCTTTCCCAACCCGGGCCGGGCCCTGTTGTTCACACCTTTCTCCCCCCCCAGACCATTTTTTCATCTTTTTTTTTTTGCTCACTGCCTTTTGATTAAGTTGTAGCCCTTGTGGTTTCCATCGTCCGAGTGCCCAGGTAGACTTTATCTCCCTTGATTTCGCCGGTGAGCGGACCTTCATTTTTCCACCCGTCCGAGGGAAGTCTCCTCTCTTTTAAGAGTTCAGTCTTCAGCCGGCCCCCCTCATCAGCTTTACG
>Ga0179593_1407831_pt1 | contig 17444 bp, 23 predicted proteins | sample CZODoug2_1_08_16_FD_185931 | JGI IMG/M metagenome (GOLD analysis project Ga0179593, IMG submission 185931) | Vadose zone soil fungal communities from Angelo Coast Range Reserve, California, USA - CZODoug2_1_08_16fungal (PacBio error correction) | ecosystem: Environmental > Terrestrial > Soil >... | reverse complement strand
CCCTCTCCCCTCACTCGTCACCCCCTTTCTTCCAGCCCCTTTTTTTAACATCTCAGAACTGTGAGGAATTACCCGTCCTGTTCTACCCCCAATTCCCCTTACACTCCTTCCAAAAAGGTTGGTGTTTGCGTCTTTTCCCCCCGTTGTTTTTGTTTTCTCTCTTTCTTTCCTCTTCCTCACACCACGCAAACCTTTTTGTTTGTTGACGAGTGTCTCTTGGTTCCCCCGTGCCTCCGTTGCAGTCCGCACTCCCTCGGGATCAACCTTTCGGGATCCCTGCTTTTACGCCCTCTCCTCTTCTTTCAGAGGGTTTCTTTCCCTGCTCCCTGTGGAATTTTTTCGTTGTCGCCTCGCCAAAGTTTGATGCCCTCGATCTAGTCAGTTCTGGTTGGTCCCAGAGGCGAACCCAAATTGTTCAAGTCGATTCTTCCTTTGAACCTCTGCCCATTTTATTCACTTTTTTCAATCAGCGGCTCTGTCCCCTTCCATTGCCGGGTGCCGACGAAAACCAGATGGCGCCCCGATTCGACGGGTGTTTGGATCCCCCTTCCTCAAGTAGTCTCTTTTCTTTTCCCCTCGGCTGCCTGCTTGAGATTATTCCCCCCCCACACGGCGTTCTCGCGTGACCCCGCTCCTTTTTAGCGGGACACAGAAGACTTTTTTCCTGTTTTTTTTCCCCCTTGTGGTTTGCGTGGTTTTTTTCCCTGGAGTCTTGACTCCAGCGAGGTGGAGTGATTCCGTTGTCTCGTCCGCAAATGCCTCAAGAGTTTAACGTGCAACCCTCCCCCCCCAAACCTTCTTTGCCTTCCCTTTATCAGCATGCCCCCGCCCTTATGGAGTCGAGGTAGCTAAGTCCGGAGGCTGTTCCGGATCCCAAAGTTTATGATTACATGACAAATCGACCAGATCCTCCTGCCTTTTTTTCGCTGTCTCTCCTTGTTCTTTTCATCCTCCCTCCCCGGGTACCCCTTTTTTGAAAAAGGCCGTTATTTGTTCTTTTCTTCCGCCCCCAATATCTTGACAATTGTGATAGAAGGGATTTCTCACCCAGAAACAACCCTTCCCCCGCTCCTTTTCCGGTTGCGCTCGACAACTCACTCGCGAGATTGACTTATCCTCCTTTCATGAAAATCACCGGTCGCATCGCGCGGAGTTGGACTCCCATGACCGTTCGCACCAACCCCTCTTCCCTTCTCCATTTCTCATTCCGGCCGAGCTTATTATATGCTCTTCCCGCACATTTTTCTCTTCAGCGCACCCCCCGCCCCCGTGTCGGGCTTCCTACGGCAGTCGGTAGGTACCTGATTGAAATACAGTTTTCGATTGTTTCTTTTTGCCCTATTCCCTTTTCCCCGTTCCCCCCTTCTGTTTTTCGTCTAGGTCCTCCGAACAATTTGCTCCCTCGTCTGGGCGCTGGTGTGGGTTAGCCACAGCAGCTCGGAGTGATTTCGGCAGCTTCTGATCCTATTCGCGCCTCCACAGTATGCTTTTTCCCCTCATACCTCCTTACGGGAAATCACGTTTGAACCCATTCGCCTCTGAGCGCTGTCCGAACAAGGGTGGTTTCACGGACTCCCTCCCCCGTTTTTTTTTTTTAGTAGTGGGTGTCAGCCTCGACCTGTTCTTTCGTCTCTCGCCCGACCCTAGTCCTGAAACCCGGACCATAGTAGACATCGGCATGCTCCGAGGGTTTTCCGTCGACTTTGCAACCCTGTCAAATCCTTCGGAATTTTTCGGCAACCAAATCGTGTCTCATATGGCCTGAGTCGACCCTCGAGGAAGACTAGAGAGGACCGCTTTGTGTACCTTGACCTTTTTTCTTTCCACTTTATCCCTCTCCCCCCTGGTGTCCTTCTTTTCAGGTACTCGCTAACACACCCTGTCTTCGTCCTTTCTTGCGGCTGGGTGGTTTTCTCCACACAACCCGGGGCAGAACTGTTTTTTTTTTTTGGGTAGTGGCCGGCGAAACCTTCAGAGGTTTGGCTCGTGCGCCTCCTTGTTCTCGGGGCTCCCCTGTACGAGAGTCTTCCGAACCCCTCTGGTTTCCCTCGCCTTTCAGGACCGTTGAGACACCCCCCCGCCGCGAAGATCATGCCTTTCCAGGGTGTTGTTCCTCTTCCTGTGCCTGAGCCTTATTCACACCTATATCCCGCGCAAGCTTCTTTTTTCTACTATTTTTTTTCTTTTCTTTTCTCCTGATTGACACTTTTTTTTCACAGAACATGGTCCATTCAAAACCACCTCCCCTCCTCTGGCGGAAATACGGCACGAGAAGTAAATTGAATTTTCCCTTAAACCCCTCCCCCCCTCTCCCTTGTCTCCTCTCCATCCTATCCCTATTTTATCTTCCGGAACCTCCTCTCAACGATAAGGAGAAGATCGAACTCGTAACAGTGGGCCATGGTACACTCCTTTCTTTTCCTTCCTCCCCTTACGTTGTTGTGCGTTTTTTCATTGTCCTTTTTTCCAAAACACTAGTCCCAATGAAGAATTCCCCCTTTATCATCTTTATTTCTTCCGATCTCCCCTTCTGTCGTCTCTTCTTGACCTCGTCTAGAAAGGTGTGCAAACCGCTTTTCTCTTTTTTGTTAAGTTGTATTTTTCTTCTTGGTCTTTTTGAAGGGGAACTAAAGCCCCCCATATTAAAAAAAACACCAAAGTCAATCATAGCTCCCTACCGGTATGAAAATAGGAGGCCTCTAACGAGGTGGTGCGAGCCCCTGGTACTCTTTCCACACCCTCGGCCTTTAAGTTTTTCCAGCTTTGCCTTGATATTAGCGCCTTGGCTAAGGTCTGACCTGTCCATTTTTCTTAGATCTCATTCTCCCTTCCCCCATAGGCGCCTCTTTTTCCGCGAGTTTGTTTTTTGTTTTTCCTCTCCCTTGCTGATCCCCCCGCTTTGTTTGAGAACCCATCCCCCCCCCCCAGATCCTTGGGTGTCGAACTTTACCTTCCGCAATACTTTTCCATCCTAGGTCAGTTGATCTAGGAATTAAGAAACCGAGTAACCGTTTTTCCTTTCCCCAGTGATTCGTCCCCTGTCGTCTTTCTCCCTTTCGGACCCAATCCCCTTGGTATACGGAACTTCCTAGTCCCCTGACGATTGTCCTACTCACTCCCTTTCTTTGCATGAAGATGTCGAGCCAATCCTCCAGTTCTTATTCCCTCCCCCTCCCCCCTGCCCTTCACCACGACTCTCCATCCCCTCGGTTTGAGTGGAGGACTCCAGTGCACATCCCCCCCGTGGTTTCCGCGCATCAGAGTCTTCCCCTTTCTTTTCCCCCTTTTGGAGCCGCCTTCTTTCTTGAAGCATCCCCCTCCCCGTGGTCCCTTTCCTTCCTCCTCTCTCTTCTTTGGTGGTCTTCCCCCCCACAACAATCCAAGAGTCCGGCTCTTCCCAGCCCCCTGTCTTGACGACCACTCTTCCGTGCCACGGCACTGATTAGATTGAGTCGTAGTGACCTTCCCCCCCAGCGTTATCCCCCCCCCCCTGTGTATTCCATCACTGTACCTACCTAACGAATCACAGGAGCCTCCTGCTTTTTTCGCTTCCAGCTACATGGTTTTAGTAGTCTAATTCTTTCCCTGTTTGACTGTTTCCCCCTTTTTTCACATTATTTTTTTTAGCGAGGTGTCTGACTGGTCGACGTTCGTTTTTCCCCAATCCTTCGATCCTATTTCCCAATGGTCCCTTTTTGGCGTCTTTCTTCCCCCGCGAGGAGTTGTTCCTAGGCCACCGGTCCCCCCCCCTCGTATGCTGTTTTTTTTCGTTTGAGATCTTCGGCCCAATTCAGCTTTTGGGCCTTCATTTCAATTTTCCCTCGACACTTTCGGCTTCCCAGCCTTTAAGGGAGTCCTGGTCGGTGGGGGGGGTGGTTGGGGGTTGGGTTTTTTTTTTGTTTTGTTTCCGTTGAAAGACGTACCTCGCGAAGAATGCAAGTCCGCTTCACCATTGTCATGAGGGGGAATTCCCAAACTTTCGCCGTTCCCCTCATCCTCGTGACTTGTACTTCCCCCGACGAAATCCGAGTGTGTACTTCCCCCCACTCCGGTTTTAGGGTTTTTGCCTTGGCGAGTGATTTCCCCTCAAAGCTCCAGCCGTTCTTTCTGAGAGCCTCTCTTCCCTCCCCGCAACCACCCGTTTTTTTTCCTCTAAACTACATGCGATTCTCCACGGTGGGAAGAGTCCTGAGTGAGTGAAACATTCCCCCCCCACCACCCACACTGCCTTCACTACGCCCCTGCCCTTCATTCTCCCCTCCACTACCTCCCACCCTCCCTCGCCATACCTTAGCCTACATCTTCTCCCCTTCCTTCCACCTCCTCACTCCCTATCCTCCACCCCTCCGGTCCCCTTTTTCCCTCACTCCTCCTCCTCTCCCATTTCCCCCTACCTTTGCCTCGTACCCCCCCTTCCTCCCACCATTTTCTACTCCCCTCCCCAACCACCCCCTTCTTCCCCTCCCCCCCATCACTTACACCCCGCCTCATTCTCCCCCTCCTTTCTCCCGCTCCCCCCTTCTCCTTCATTCTCCCCTACCCCATTGATACTTTTCATCCTTCCCTCTTCCCCGCACCTCCGTATCACCCCCCATCTTCCTTACACTCAATCCCCACTTTCCTCTCCCTGACTTCTCCCTTCGAGAAAATAGGTGCCTGTTTTTGAATAAATATCAAACGGACCGCCTAGCCTTGCAATTCTGTATTCCCCCCCCCCACTCGAATCTTTTTCCCTTTCCCTTAGGCACCACTTAGTTTTTGCCCAGAGTCCCGCTTATTTCCCGCTAGATCGTTGCGATGATCGATAGGTTTTTCGACTTTTGTTAACTTTTTTTTTTTTTTTGTACATTCCTCTGGTAAAACCTTTTTTTGACAGCCCCTCGCTTTCAGGGCACCCCTTTGTAGTTCTCCACTCCCCTCCCCTTCCCTGTTCTTGCAAGGAGTTGACCCACCCCACATCGTCCCGACTCGCGTTCCGTCTCACCCAGCTTGATCCTCATTGTTCCTGATCCCTAAGCCTTCCTCACGATTTGGTCGACAATTCACAATACGCAAAGTTTTTTTTTTTTGTTGCCGTAGGGATATCTTCTCTTTCCTTCTTTTTTTTTTTCGAGATTTTATTCTTGCCCCGCCCCCAACCCCCGCCCCCTTTTTTCTCGTGTTAATGAATTGTCGTCCCGTTGCTTTTCCGTGACGTCCGCCCCACGATTTCCCTATGTTACCACTTCTTTTAATCAAGCTGTTTTGATCCGTCCATGATTTCTTCTTAGGGTTGTATTCCAAAGACGGTGCCCCCATCCAGGTTTTGCATTATTTTTGCCGCGCCCCGAAATTTGGAGCACGAGAGTCGTTTCTTTTTTTTACTCTCCTTCCATGAAAAAAGCCCAGGAATCGGCTACACGAGGCGAATCCGAATTAGTTTCCAACCTTCTTTCCCCTTTTTTTTACTGTCCCTCTGGCCCCCAGGACCCTCTTGCTGGTTTTGCGTAGGGAAAGGCGCCCGTATGAGGTCGGTGTTTGAGACACCCCCCCCCCCCCCACTTAGGGGCTTTGTGTTGCCGGCTGCTTCCCCGGTCCCCTTTTTTGCAGACCCCTCCACAGTCCCGGTTCCCTTTTCGCTTTTTTTCTTTTCTTCTTAGGACCCTTCCTGAGACACTTTCTCCTTCTTTTATTCTGACAACGGGGTTTTTGTGGCGTGTGTTTCCGGGAAGCTAGACCGCCCTGGTCGTTTCCGCCGGCCCGGCAACTGGTCCAAGAGAACCGGTTATAGAAAGGCAACCTCAACTAAAAACCGGTTGTGGCAATGTTTTTCCTTATTTTCCGACTGTCTTTTTTCTTCCGTCACTCCCTCGATGCGGTTAATTCTTTTTCCCACGTTCTGTAAGTCTGAACGAACTTCCCCGCTTTTCTCAGTTTTTTGTTGATTGGATTTCCGGCTACTTTTCGTCTACATCCGACCCCTCACGGGTCCCGTTCCCCTCTGTTTTACATCCTCCGTTTTAAGGCAAGCGTTTCCCCACGCCCCCCCCTCTAATTCTCTCGCTCTTAACAGAACCAGCCCCCTCGAGGGTACCGTGTTTGCGCCGAACAAATCTCGCTCTCCTTTCACTGCCCTCATCCGCCCCTCCCTTTCAAATTAAAATCCAATTAAGGTTATATCGCTTTCTGAGTTGGGCGGCAGAACGTTTTACCCCCCCGCTCCTCTCATGTTCACTGCTGGTTCCGAAGAACTTCCGATCTGATTCAATTCCTATGCTCGCAGAAAGGTTGATTATTTCGACCCCCCTCTTGGTTCTCTTCTCCTATTTTTTCATTGTTAGGTCTTTCTGATTGAAATAAACGTTTTTCTTCCTCCTGTGTTGACTGGTTTTCGCAATCGATCAGTTTTTGAACTTGTTTTTCCCCCTTTTGAGCCCTTTTCGCCTGGGTTGCGAAGGCCACCTGGAGCCTGCTTCTGGGCTTTTGGTGTGTTTATCCACATCCGCAATGAGCGTCAGGTGATTCCGATTCTTCTGTGGCTTCTTCGAGTCACGGCACCCAACAGGGAGGTTATACCGTCCCGGATCCGCCCCCCCCCATTTCAACCAAATGATCCCTTACGGCCCCGGGTGGTCGCTTGGTGCCCGGTTTGAGGTCCTAACCGACTTTTCTTTCTTTTTTCTGCAGGTCTAAGCGTCCCATGGTATGCTTTTCAACCTAAACAGACTATATCCTGAAACAAGGATTTCCATCGTAGACATATTTTTCGACTGGTTTTTTCTCTTCCCCCCCCCTTCCAAAATCATCGCTTCCCCCTTTCCGGATAACAAGTTTTTTCCTCACATCTCTTCCTACCAGCTCTTATCCGTCAGGAAGCGGTTTTTTTTTTTTTTTCCGAGTTCCCCTTTTATACTTCTTCCCGCTTCCTAGTCCTTTCAAGCGTTCAAGCTCTGGAGGAAGGTTACTTTTCCCAACACACCCTTTCCCTCCCCTTTTTTGATGGGTTTTCTCCCACACCAGCAGCGGTTTTACTTTGAAGGGAGGCTTATGTGGTCAACACCCCCTCTCGTTGCTTGATTTGAGTGAGCTGCGAGGGCCAAGTTCGCTAATTCTTATCGCCGCACAGCGGGAAATTACCGCTTCCTTGTCAACCGTATCATGCTTTCACTTGGGCCCCCCCCTTAAATGGACTCTTATAATCACCTCCCCCCCCCCAGGTTTTCCCTTCATTTTTCCCCAGCAGTTTAGGTTCCCTCCTCTTTATTCGTGAGTACTATCGTGGCTTCCTTTTTGGTTTTTTCCTAAGTTTTTTCTTCCCCTTCACACTCCAATCCTAACATTCGCCTTCTCAGGACAGCGGACTGTTCATGACACCCCGCAAGTCTCCCTTTGCCGACTCGGCTAACCTTTTTTTTTGCATCTCGAACGCATTTGTTTCTTTTTTCAGATCCGACCCTTCAGGAGCGCTCCATTGTGAATCGTCATAGTGGTTTGGGAACGCCATTTTTTTTTTTTTCTTTCCCCCCTGTTTTTTTGTGTTGGCGATAGTCTGAATGGGCCCTTTCCCCCACCACGAAGTGACTTATTGATCTTCTTATCGTTTAGCGATGTTTTTCCTCTCCTGCGATTCTTTTTCGCCGCGTCTCGCCTGGCTCCTTTCGTTTTTTCATTCAAATTCAGATTTATAGCGCGGCCCGGGTATTTCGCCTCTTTTTAGTTATTCCTTTGAAGCCAGCCAACCTGTTATTTTTTTAAACACCAAAAAGGTCGGAGATGAAATACACGCTTCCCCTATGAGGCCTCTTCCCTGGCTGGTTTTCGATGCTTCTTCCATGGCCGTTCTCATTTTCTGCATAAGATCGGCCCTTTTGTGTTCCTTGTGCAAGATTCGCATGATTTCTTTCTTGACTGTTTTTTTTCGGTCTTTACGGCGCTTCCAGCCTGGGTCTGCCTCCCTTATTCGATTCCCCGAGGCCAGGCTTTTCCCCGATATAAACCGACTCTTTTTGGTCCTCTCCCTCCCCCCAATTGTTTATCTCTTTTTGATCCAACCCCCATCCATCCGATCGTGACTTGGGTTTTTAGGAACGTTTAAATAATCACTTCTTCCCCCCTTTTTCGATTCGTCCGTGATCGGAAGAAAGGTTTCCCAGTGCCCCCCAGTTCTTCCCCTTTTACTGAGCGGAATACGTGGACAGTCACCTTTTTTTCTTCCCCGAACTCCTCAGGTTTGAAGAGTGGACTCGACATCGGTTTTTTTTACCTCTTTTCCCTCTTTTCAACAACCTGTTTCAGTCCCTAGTATTTGCTACCGCCCCATCAACGCACATTCGCGAAGACCAAACTCTATCCCCGTAGGATTCTTCCTCCCCGTGCACCCAGCAGCACCCACCCTTGTCTTCCTCGTTCCAGAACCCTTGAATTTTCCCTGTCTTTTCCCTTTCTCGGAGTCTCGTCACGCATGAGTGTGCCGTGACCGTCTATCCCCCAATCTCACTGCTGTCACTCTCCGTGACTTCATCTCTTGTCTTTTGCTACCCCCAACGTCCCTTTTTCTTCGTCAAATGCGGTACGAATGTCTCCGTGGCCACGCCCTGCTGTCCGCTTCTCCTTAGTGCGCCCCTTTACACCAAGTGTAGGCAAACTGTGGCCCCTCAGTCCTTCTTTCAACTCCCTCCCCCTTTCTTTTGCTGAGAGACCCCATGCGTCAGCATGCCTCATCTTCTCCCTTGCCTGGAGGCCCCCGCTTGAAACTGATATTAGTCCTTGGTTCCTTGTTCTTGATTCCCCCAACTCCGCACGATCTCCTTATGGATGTTTCCCGGGGCAGGGATTGCTCTTGCTTTCACCTCGACGTCGGAGTTTAGAGAGGCACCACCCCCGGCCCAGCGTTCTTTGGTGTTTTTTTGTCTCTCTTCCCTTCCCCCAATTCAGGATTTTGCTTAAGACAGTTTCCCCCCCTCCCCCCACCGTCCCTGGCTTACTGATTCAGACTGGGTTTCTTCGGATTTCTTTTAAACGACCACTTCCTTCCTACCCCTTTTTTCTTCGTGCATCGTAAGACAGAACTTTATTGAACCTCCTCAGGACCCTTTCCCGTATACATAGACCATCAGTCGGGTTGCCTCACTTCTCCCCCTCGTTTTTTAGTTGAGTTATTTACCGTTCTCCCCTTCCATTTGCGCTCGCCCACGACTCTACAGCTTTTGGAGCTAGACTCTCTTCCCACGCCGCACCCCCCCGTCGCAGCCCCCTCGACCTGATTTTTTTTCCCCCGTTCTTCCTCTCCTTCACGGTCTAGTTGACCCCCCCCGTGCCCGTGAATGTTGGAATTATCGGCATTTGCCACCTCTTTCTGCCGCCACCGCTCTTGCTGCTGTTTCTTCCCAAACCCCTCGACTCAGTGCTCCTTTCCCTCTCTTCCCCCTTCAGAGGGTCCTGGGCCTCGTCTAGGATTCCCAGTTGTTTAGCTCTTTTTTTTTCGATTTACGGATCTTTCCCTCTCGTTTCACTTTAACTATGTTTGAATTGGTCCCTGTTCGTGTACCCCCCCTTGACGTACTGCAACGCTGCTTCTGGTTATCCGTGCGTTGAGCTTTTCCCCCCCCCCCCATACCCCCTTTACCGTTCTTTTGTGAAACCCCTGACTCGTCACGAATCTTTCGTCCCACCCATCATCCCCGACCCGGTGGTCACACTATAATCAGCCCGTCGGGCCTTCCCCGCTGCATGTTCGCCCATTCAGGACATCGGAACAAAGGTTTTCTTTTTTTTTTTTTGATGTTACTTTCTCAATATCCTGAGCTAACTTGTTGTTTTCTTGCGCAGGATATCCTGCCAGCCCCACACACCGCACCTTTTTCTGAGGTATGGAATTCGACCTTCTCCGTTCTCCGAGATCACTGTTCCTACCCTGGCGGGATCCCTTTGTGACTCTTATTAGTTGAGGTTTTTCACACGTCAGTTACAATCAGGGGCGTGCTTTTTTTTTTCGACCGCATCCCAGAACTTATTGCGCGTCGTCGATTTTGGCTTTCCTGGGGTGTAGTTACCCTTCGACCCCCCGACCTAAGTCCCCTATCGAAGACGATTCATTTTCGCCCCCCCTGTATCTCACGAATGGTACCATACCCGATTTGACCCCCCCCGTGTTACTATCGTTTGCCAGAGGGCCCACGCTTCGTCTTTATTTGTGTCCCACAGCATGAAGTTGCTTGAGGTTTCCAGGTCGGCTCTCCTGCGCGCCCCCCCCCCTTCAACTGCAAGGTAGTTTCGCTTTGAGCTGTCAGTTCCTGCAACGTGTTTTACAATGAGCAGTCGTTTTTAGCTTTGCCCCTGGTTGCGTTTGCGTCTTTGTTGCACTGGATTTTACTTCTCCTCTTGCTTTTCTGTTGGCGCGAGGCAGCAAATTGCCGAGAAATTTCATGATATCCTTTTTTCGCAAACTTGCATGAACACACATTCTTCCTCTTTCCTCAGCAGGCCCTCGTTTTTTTTCGCTTTGCGGATTTAGACTTCCCGTCTCGGGCTGTTCCGGTGTACCATGTCTGTGTACGAGGAATCTTTCAGATTGTTGAACTTTGCTTGTCTCTATCTCCCGGTAGTATTCCTTCGCAGAACGCATGGACTTCCCCTTTGTTACAGCGTTAAGCCGCCGGTGTTTTAGGGACGTTGTTATTTTCCCCCAATCTCTGGCCATTGTGTCTTATTCTTAGCACATCCACCCCCAAACTCCGATTTTTCCATTTGTTTGAACGACCAACTCTCGACGACTTTTTCACCCTTAGCCTCCTGTGCATTTCACTCCATCCTTAGAGATATTTCCGGAGTGTTTCCATAGCCCCCGTCTGACAACGTCGACAGTCACTCCCTCATTCCAAGGAGTGGATCCACCCTGATACGCTTATAACTATCCGCATGGGGTTCATCTTCAGACTGTCAAACATTTGCCCGGTATATCATACTAGTTTCATCGTTTGGTAGTTTTTTTTTTTTCATTGCCATACCCTGTGGTCCCCCCTCTCCAGGTTTCGTTTTTTTTCATTAGTCCTCCCAGCTTGGGAAATCACTTTGGTCTCCAAGTGCGTCTTAAGTTTAATGGTCCCCAACTTTCTCCCTGCGTTTTTTTGAGGTGTTTTATAACCCCTTAAGACCAGTCTCGAGTGCAGTTCCATAATTGTCTCAGTCTTTCCCCTGCACAACATGAGGAGTACCGATTCCCCCTTTTCTGGAAGGTTTAACCTCACTGCCAACCTTTCCTTTTCTATCTCTGCCGTTTTTAAAAGGTGTGTTTTTGGTCGGCCTTGCTGCACGGGGCAGTCCCACTCCCTCGTTGTACCTGGGTTCTCCGACTTTTTTCCGTTCCTCTTGTTCACAGTCTTCCCGAAACCTTTGACCACCTTCCCCCCGGCCCCTTTCCCGACCTTTAAAGACTGGAGTCGCTTCAACCAGTCCCCCCCCTAGAGGCAGCTTTTCCGGTTCCCCATTTCTTGTCCCTCCCCTCTGAATTGAGTCCTCCCAGCTGCTCTCCCTTTAGCCGGCTCCTTGGTTTTCCCGTTTTTTAAGTCGATAGAAAGGAGCCTATCGAAACTTGTTTCCCTTTCTATTGCTGAAGTTTAGCTTTTTTTTTTTCACCAAACTCCCCGCAATCGTTTTTCTTGGTTCTCCCCCCCAGATAATCAGGGGTATTCCAATGGTGAGCTTAGGGTTTTCGCGTCTGACAAACCGCGGTTTAGGCTTTTTCTCCCTTTTTTTCTGGCGGTGAGCGTCCATCGGTCGGCCCTAAATTCTACCGAAGCTCCTTACCCTTTTTTAGACAACCTTTGCCGCTCCATCACTCCACGAGGGCCTCATTCCCTTTCCCTCGCTTATATTGCATTCTGTTCTCTGCATTTCATCAGTTCCCACTACATGTATTTTCGGTTTCTTTCATTTTATGTAATTTCTCATCCAAGTTTTGGTTTTTCCATATTTTGTTCAATTTCCCTCCCAATACAGATATACCCGGACCCCTTTCCTCCAGTTTTCTCCCAGTCCTCGGCATTGCCCCCTTGCCTTTGAACCCCCCCCCTGCAATTCCCACGACCAATCTCACCGAAGCATCATATTCCTTAACTCGATCCTCCAACGATAAGGTGAATTCCCCCGTGTCTCGTAAATTCCGTGGTTGGTCCCCTTCAAAATCTCTGCTCTTTTTCATAAATTTGTGTTGTTATATTCGATCGTTTTCCCTTTTCCCCCCCCCCAAACCCGTTAAGATCATTTTCTCCTACGTTTCGATATTTTCCGTCATCTCTCCTCTTCGAGATGTCTTTGAAGCTGTAGAGCGTTTCCATGGACCTTCCCCTCTTCTGTTCCCGGGAGAGAGTCTGATGTTCGAGTCTTCTGTTGTCTTGACCGGGGAAGACCGCCCACAGGTTTCTTCAACCAACACACCATCCCCACTTTATCTCTGCCCCCCCCCTAATGAACATATAGGCCTATACCTTTTAGTTTTGCGTGAAGAATACCCCCTGCGGCATGTAGGAATTACGGGGTCATTCATCTTTCGACAGTGCTGTCTAGAGGTGGGTTCAAACTTTTTCGATGCCCTCTGTGCTGCGTCTACTTCGTCGACTGACCCCTCTTTTTCCAGTCTTAGAACGCTCGCAACCGCGGAGGGGTTTTCGCGCGCCCCTAAGGTTCCCTCCCTTGCAGTTTTTGGCGCCCCCCCCGCCCGCCCGAGGGAGGAGAAAGTTGTTTTTGGTTTTCCCCCCCGCAGGCTCTCGCCAACGTCGCTTTCACCCCCCCTCTTTCGTAGTCCGTCGTGAGATTTTTTTTCAACTTTCCCCAACGTTCCCTTTTGCCCCCCCCGTTTTCCAGTGCCTCTTAGATTTCGCTCTTTTTTAGTTCCAAGACACATTGATTTGCCCCTCAGGGCATTTTGCACGCGTGCTACCACTTCTTTCGGTTTTAGTCCTTCACAATTGTTTAGTTCTCTATTTTTCTACCTCCCTTCCACGACCCCCTTAGTATGACTAAAAACGACCCCTCACCTTTATGGACGGTCGACCCCTTGCAAACACTGCTCCCACCCACAGGGTTTTCGTAAAGATGGATATCCCTTAATTTTGTCCACGTTCGTTCACTATTCTGATATTCCCAGACTATGTTGTCGGGTATCCCTAAGTTTTCCCCCTCCCCCGTCCTCATCCGCCCTTTTTTTGTTTTCTCACCCACCCACACCCCCCCCTTACTGCAGGATCCCTTCCTTCTCGTGGCCCCCCTCCCGCAGTTCCCCCCCCTGCAACTGCCCTTCTTGATCTTTGAGGTCCACCCCAGTCCCAAGGTATCGGTCCCCCCCAACTGTTTCTTTTAAATACAACCCACGTGACCGCCCCTCTTAGGCCTCCCCTTTGATGGGTGCTTTGCAGCTACCACATTAGTGATATCATAGTGAAACTGATCGTTCCATTTTATTTCAAAGTTGACTTTATCTAAGAGTTTGTGTCCTATACTTTCCTGCCTGATTCCCCAACTACTACACCTTTTTAATTATTGTTATTTTCTTCCCGGGCCAGGGTCGGTTCCATCTATCTTCTTTGTTTCTGAGAGGTCCCACCCTCCCCCTAGCTCGTCGCTTTTTTGTTTCTGTGAGAAATCCTCCTGAGCACCATTTCATTGGGCTCCCGTCTCACCGAAACTTGAGATTACCTGATTTCAGACGGTTTTTCCCCTGGAGGCGGCTTTAATGCAGTCCCCTAGTCCTGAACATTTCCGCCTTCACCCCCCCCCCCTCGTTTATGCGTAGTTCCTTCGTAAAAGGAACTTTTTGTATTCCGGCCTTTCTTTAGCGTTTCCATCTACGCTCCAGGTGGTTTTATGCTGTTCCCCTTGCCTTTCCCACACTCCGGTTTTTTGTTTTCACTTTTCTATCTCCTCCCCGTCCCCCAATTTCCCGGCCTGGCCCCACGAATTAAAGGCCTTTCGGGGTCTCCTTTTTCTTTCAAGTCCGCACCCCCAACCCGTGGTCGTCAGTCTCAAGAATTGAAGTAATTCCTCTAAGTTTCCTTCCCCCGGCACCCGTCCCTCTTCCCCCAACTAAGATCCTCTCTCCTCCTGAACTCGCTCCTTGATACCACACCCCCGTGCTTCCCCCTTCCACCCCTCCCGGGTGAATGGGCCTATTGATGATCCACCGTCGTTCTTTTTTGAGCTTTGAATCGTATTTATTCGCTCTGTTTACTTCCGTTGGCTAGCTTTACCCACAAGGAATAAGAACTCTTACGGTCTCTTTTTTTTTGCATTTTAGGTGACCCCCCCTTCCCCACTCACGTGTCATTTTTCTTTGATTGTAAACCCTCCCATATCACTAATGTGGAGTTAACTGGGTTTCCCTCCCTCCAAAGTTTGAGGACTCCTTATGCCATTGCCACCCCCACTAATTACCCCCAAAGAGGCCAACCCCCTTGGGCGACCTCCTTTTGCGTCTGTTCCCAATACCCTTCCCCCCTCTCCCCCCATCCCGCCTTCTCCTAGCCTCCCCATAACCTTCATCCCTCCCCACCCCTTAATGACCTTCCAGTGCTATCATCTTACACCCTACTCCCACCCCCTCCCAACCTCTCACTCCCACGCACCACCCCCCATTGTTCCTCCAACCCTTCCCCTCTCCATTACTCCCCACCCGCCTTCTTCTTAATACCCCCCTTTCATCCATCCACTTCCTCCACCGCGTCATCTCTTCTGCTCACCCCCTGCCTCCCTTTATCTCATCTCTGCCACCCCACCTCCCGTCCCTCCTCCCTCTACTCCCCCCACCCTTATAGCACCCCCCCCTTTTCTCCCCCCTCTACCTTCCCCATTTCCCCCTTTTTTTTATCACTTTGCACCCTACCCCCCACTTCCCTGCCTCTTCTGTTTATTACCCTACACCCCCTCTACTTTATAACTGTTTTTCCACCACCCTTCTCTTTTTCTCCCCTCAATCTTTTTTTCTTGTCTTCCTCTCGCTCTCTTCCCCCTCCACGGTGGGGGGTGCGGGCCGGAGGTGAATAGCTCGAGTGCCTTTGGGGTGTGTTTCTGTGCTGAGAGTCCCCTCGGCCATAAAAACCCACCCGCACAATGGTGGGCCCCTTCGTGTACAGCTTGGGCGACCCCGTCACTTTTAACCCACGTTTTCAACCCTTTTCTGAGTCCCTTCCCTCTGTTCCAGCTTCATCATTTCCCCCGGGACTCATGTGAGGGTTTTTCCCTCAACCTAAGTGTCAATCCAGGTGATTTGTTTTTTCCGCCTTCCGAACTCTTCCTTTTTTAGACTTCGCGTTGGCTTCTTCCGGTTCAAGAGCGAGTCCATATTCGTTTTTCGGTCCTCCCTGTCCGAGATTAAGAATCATCAGTCATCTCCCCCCACGTGAGCCCTCTGTTTGACCTCCTCTGACTTGTCAACGAACCCTCGCCTTTGTGGAGAGGGAAAAAGAGGTTTCCCATTCGCGCTGTGTTTTCCCCCCTTATGTAGGATAGAATGTGAGGCTGATCTGCCGGTCGGCGTTTTGATCCACACCTTTCCCGTTTTAGTCTAGGTGACTCCATTTAGTTGTCAATCACGTGTCCGAACCTTCGCATTCTTTTCTCGGACGACGGGGTTCGCAGTCTTTTTCCAAGCGTCGATCGACCTACCCTCCTCGGTTTTGAGAGTCTTTATAGGACTCCCCTCGAGGAATCCCCCGTAGAAACAGCACAAGACCACAAAATGATGTTGTTGCAGACTTCGATCAAATTTCGCCAGCCCTTGCGTCGAGATGTTGGTGGAGGAATTAATTTCCGACGAGTTCTGGGAAGTGAGAACAAGAGCTCGTAGATTCACGCTTAGAAGCCGAGGGGTAAGTTTTTAACCTGGGAGGAGGATTTACTTTGTCTTTTTTCTGTAACCAAGACAACTGTACTAACTCTTTTTCAAGCTTAAGCTCCTTTTTCTCTGTCGTTTAGTACCTAACCAAACTATAGGTCCACTTGTGCCGAAGTAATTTTCTCCCCCCAGACCCAACCCACGCTCATACTTTTTTGTTTTTGGCCTTTTGCCTCTTACTTATGCACACCTCATTCCGATTACTCATATGCATCATGTGCCCTTTCCCTTCCCCTCGATGGTCGTTGTCCTCTCCGTTCATCAAAACCGTCGATAACCCCCCCTCCGCCAATCCCATTGGTCCCTTCCATTTTCCCCTTCCCCCGCAATTGCTATCCGAATGGGGTTTATTTCTCGCTCAAACTCCCAGGTATCTTTCTTTTTTTTTTTCCTCTGTTTACTGATTGTCTCCCCCCCTTTTTCCGTTTATTTATATTGTGGTAAGTTTACCCTCCCCGATCTCAATTTAAACAGTGGCCGTTCCCACTTAGGATTGTTCCCCTCGGGGGTCTTTAAAATTTTTTTTTTTTTAGTTCCTGCTTGGTTCTCTTGTGGTTTCTCAAACAGATTCAATAGCGAAAGTTTTCGTTGGTTTTTTTTTTTTTTTTAGTCTCTCTAAGGCCGATGTCTCTTTTCTTCTTTCGCTTCCGAAACCCAAGCAGGCGTGGACGATACTCTGGCAGGACGCCAAGTGCCCCCCCAAAATTTCTTTATAGTGACGACAACTTGTTTTGGCACGTTATTTGCCCCCACGGGGTCCCCCTCTTCCTTCGCTGATGGTTACGTGGCTTTGAGGACGAGACCTGTCGGTGTTTCGGTGTCCCCTAAATATACACCCATGCTGTGGCCCCATATGGCCATTTGATAACCCCGAACTTGTCTTTCGACGCCGCCCCCCTCGTTCAACTTCGACAGTTCCTGGGTCTCAAATGGTTTCGATGCATTCTCAGCCCGATAGTACGCTAGAAGGGATCCGCTGTTTGGGCCCGGGACCTTTTGGAAGTCTCTTCCTCCTGCCACTAGCGACCTCTTTTGGATGAAAGTTTTTTTTTCCCGCAAGGGGTTCCTGCGTCCCTAACACCCAATGTTCTCCTCCCTCCTTCTTTGGTTGCAGTCAGAAGTTGATCTTCTGGGCGCTTGCCAATCGTCGGTTTTCTTTCGTTGCCTCGGTCGGAAGTACCTTTCGCCCTAGCCAGGGGAAGAGACCCGGAAGGACCTTTTCTGAACACACCCATCGCTCGAAACTATATTACCTAGGTGACTTTAATTTTTCCCTTTTAGGAGGTCCACTCTGCTCTCACGCCTGGGATATTCAGCTTCACCCTCAGGTCGCGAGGCTTCTTTTTAACTTGAAGTTGTGTTTTTTTTTTAAAACCCCTTTGTGTCTTTTTCTTCCCCCTGCCCCCCCACCCCCCAGCCTCTACCGGCCCTCGCCTTTCTAAGAAGGGAATGTGCCAGAAAACAGATGCTCCCCTTGCTACTTCCCCCTTCCCCTTCCCTTCTCCCCTCCCCTCAGCCCCCAAAAATTCTCTCCACGGCCGTTCGACCAGTGCGTCAATGAGTTGGTTGGTACACCATT
>Ga0179593_1471970_pt1 | contig 17445 bp, 16 predicted proteins | sample CZODoug2_1_08_16_FD_185931 | JGI IMG/M metagenome (GOLD analysis project Ga0179593, IMG submission 185931) | Vadose zone soil fungal communities from Angelo Coast Range Reserve, California, USA - CZODoug2_1_08_16fungal (PacBio error correction) | ecosystem: Environmental > Terrestrial > Soil >... | reverse complement strand
GCCTTCTTTTCAGTCTAGCGCCCAAACCCTCTCCCTCTTTGGGTTCCCCTAGCGTTGGAGAAAGTGGCCATTTGGATTTTTGCCCCTTTTCTGACCCAGAACCCCAGTCATCCTGGGACGTGTCCGACGTCTTTGGAGACTCTCCTAGAGTTATGTGTTCCCCGGCGCGGCGGGGCTTCGCAATTTCACTCACAGTCCCTCCTCAGTTATCGATTCCATGTGCCTTTTGTGTTCTCGCCAAACAGGGATTCCATGGCCGCGTTTAGCATGCTAGAGGTTATCCCGACGCGCGGTACCCTTCCTTCAACCCGGTGATGAGATCTTCTTTTGGTCCTAATTAAGCCTTGCCGTATTGTCCATAGGGGATTCCCGCCTTTGCCACCTTCTCGTTTGTGGTAATGCTGCCCGTTCGCCACGTTTAGGTTAGGGTAACCTACTTAGGTCTTCGACTTCTTTTCCCACGGCTGATTGGTGGCTGAGTTACACCATTTCTGACCGGGAACTGATTCTAGGTAACAGCAAAAGAGCTAGACGGTGCGAATCGAACCCCCTTTTTTCATTAACCTGATGACTCTTCCCTCCCCTCCCTCCCAGAAGACTTTGGATCACCGCATGAGCCCCGGTTATCATTTTCAGAATAGGAGTTGGGAATCCCACCCCCCGTGCGCGCATAGGACAATTTTTTCTTACTTGGTCGTGTTTAATTTTTTGTATCGAGGTTTCTGTTAACGTTATCCAACCTCCTCCCCTCCCAACATTTTTTGCACGTTGGTATGCCGCACCACTCCTCGCCATTTCTCTGCTCCGCACCTATTGTGTTTTCTTCCCCCACCCATCAATTCCGCGCCTTTGATTTAGTCGGGATTCCCTTGTTTTCGATGGGCAAACACTTTTCATTGTCTTTCTTCTTCGGCGTCAACCATTTGGCATATCTGGCCAATCGGCTTCGGTCATTGTTTGGGGGGCAGATTATCCTCCATTCGCCTTTTTTTCCCCGCGGAACTTCTTTGTCGGGAAGCATTCCGTCATAATCTTTTGGCCTTGGGGATCGGGACAACCCCAGCCCTTGCGCCGCTCTTCACTCTTTGTCCCCTTACAGCCCCTTTTGCCGGTTCTTTTGGTGCTCAAATCATCCGTACTCGGCGGCTTTGTCCCTCTGCGTTGACCCGTATTTTTGGCCAGCCCTTACCCTTCTGAAGAGTGTATTCCTTGGTAGTTAAGAAAAGCCCCTTTGCTCATATTCGTCCTCTTTTGTCCTTCTGCGGCTTCCCGCTGCCGTGGTAGTGTCCATAGTTTGATGGCTGCGACGCCCCCGCGCTGGATTTCCTGAGGAGCGCGGCCACCTCAGCCGTGCTCCGCCCCCCCTTAATAATTTAAGAGCTATACCATTTTCCCGCCAGAGGGTCCCTGGCTATCTAGGCTTGCTCCCAAGTTCGCCCCCGGGCCCACAGTTTCGGCGTAGAGGAGTCGGTCGCTTTTAGGGGGTTTGTTTTGGTGTAATAGGTTCTTTTCCCCCTGCTTTTTCGGGTTGTGCTCCGAGGCGCAGCAGCGACGACGCGCCAAACATTACGAGGGAGACTAAGGTCTCCCTCTGCCGCGCACAAAAGGGAGTCGAGCCGACCATCCTAATTGCTTCAGCATCTTCAACCCGATCCGACTCTGCCTCTGCACGCCTGCTTCCTGCCTCAAGTGGTGGATGCCCCCCCCTCTCGAAAGAATTTTGGCCGGCTTTATTTCTTTTTATCTAATTGGTTTCACGTATTTGCCGGAGGCCACACCCCATCACCATCGCCCTTGATTACTTTCTCAAACGCCGCATTTGTCTTTTCTGCAGGGTACTTCCCACCTATCGATCCGGCGCTTTGCTCGCTTTTCACATCGGTGAACCCCTCTTAATCGCCTCTCATTTTTTTTTTTCCCGTGCCGCTTCAATGAGACCAGGTTCTCCATTGTCGTCCTAGCACTATGAGCCCATGTCTCGTTTCTGGAATTACCTTGCATCTCCCCCCCCTTGTTGTTGTCGAGAGCTCCGCGCTGCAACTCTTTGATTTGCTCCCCATCGGGCCCGTGAACCATGATACATCCTGTTCCGTCGGCGGCCCCTCAAAAACCAAAAAACGGTTCCCGGTCCTTGTTAATTGAATCACAGAAACTTTCCTACGACCCAACCCTGCCGCTTGGCATATGTGCGGAGATCCGCTGGGCGCCCTTGAGCCATCTTCCTCTGAAACGCGACCTCATCGGCGGCCCACAACGGAAGGTGATTAAGTCTCCGTCAGTCGATAAGCGTAGAGATCCATCCTTCATAATCTCAAGCCCGGCTGCACTGTCGTACCGATTCTTCCTTCTTTGACTCTTTATCTTGTGGGAGTACGGATCGGAGTCTTCGCCGAAGCGGTTCTAACCTTTGTGCGCGTCATCACTTGCGTTTTTACCGGTGCCACGGGAGGCGGTCTTCGCGCCAGAACCGCACCGTCCCCTCGATCTTTCGACGTTCCGACATCAGCCTTAATGAACCGCAAAAATTTCTCCTCACCTTCCTTGAATACTGGCGCTCCTGAGATGGCCCTCTCGCATTGCTTGTCGACGCCTCCATCCGTCCTTGTGCTTGAGGTAATACGCCCTGGGTGAAACCCATTGTGGCAATCCAGTTCTTTTTTCACTGGCGGCTAGCCATCCGATGTGTGAACCTTCTGCTCAATTTCGACGCGCATCTGAACAAATTTCATTTTAGAGACTGCCTTCTTCACCCACCTACCTTACCTCGTCGTGAAGGGTACTTAGCTACAGGCTGCAATGAACGTTTCTAAAAGTTTTCGATGACCCCGCCGTAATCCATGATTTTTTTTGCGGACAGTCCCCCAGATTGAAGGGATGCAGTCCCCTCGCCTTGTCGGCATTCCCCGACGTCCTTCCCCCTAAGGGCAGTTGTACTCTCAGTTTTGAACTATACCCTGATTGCCTTCATTCACTTGTGTCAATTGTTCCCGACCTACGGAACACTAAGATTTCGAGGAAGGAATCCGTCCTTCCCCTTTTCCGGATGACGCCGAGCGCATCTTCTTCCCGGTGTTTTTGTCCACCTATCGTCGCCAAGCCAAGGCCCGCGCTTTTCGGTCCCGATCGGCAGAATTGTTTTCATCACCACGTCTCAAGTTGTTGGGCGGGGGTGGGGGGGGTGAGGTGGGGCGGGTGGGGGGGCTTTGCGTGCGGGGGGTTGGGGTCTGCGGGGAGGGTCGGATGGGGTGCGCCGGGTTGGGGGCGGGGGGGTGGGGTGGGGGGGGGGTCGCGGGGGGGGGGGGGGTTACGGTTTTGGGGGCGTCGGAGGGTGGTGGGTGTTTGCGGTGGTAACGGGGGGGGGTTGGGGGGGGGGTGGAGGGGGGGGGGGGGTTTGGGGGGGGGGTTTTTCGGTCTTTCTTTTTTGGGGGGGTTGCCCGGGGCGGGGGGGGGGGGTTTGGTTTGGGGGTTTAGGTCTGGTGGGCGGGGGGACGGGGGGGGGGGCTGGGGTGTGGGCGGGCCGCGGGTGTTTGGGCGCAGTTCATGCAGGGTGCGGGGGGGGAGGGGGGTGGGGTTGGGCGCGATCTTCCTTGATTGGGGGGGGAGCTTTTGCGGGGGGTGGGCCTCGGGGGGGGGCGGGATTTGGCGGGCGGTTTTTTTGAGGGGGGTTCCGGCCGTTTAGGGGTTTCCGGGGGGTTGGGGCCGGGGGAGGGGGGCTTTTGGGGTGGGCTGGGGTTTTTCTTGCGGGTGACCCTCCAAAACCACTACACTACTAAAAAAAACCAACCAAAAAAATAAAGCACCCCCAAAACACACCACCCCCAAAACAAAAAAAAATCCCAACAACACCAAAACCTCCAAAAAAAAAACCCAACCCCAAACACAACCACCCACCAACCAACATTTCTGTTGTTTTTCATCTGGTGTGTGGGGCAAAAAAACACAAAACAACACTGGTGGAGGGGGTCTGGGGGGCCGGGGGGGGGTGGGTGGGGGGGGGTTTGGGTGTTGGGGTCTGTGGGATGGGGGTTGGGGGGGGGGGGGGGGGGGGGCGGGTGGGGGGGGGGGGGGGGGGGGGGGGGGGGGGGCGGGCGGGGGGTTGGGTTGGGGGGGGTGTTGGGGGTGTGGGTGTTGCACATGCTTTTGTCGGACTTTGGGAGAAACGCCGACGGCCGGGCACTGCGTCCCTCCGAGTTCCCCCGTGACTGGGCCTTGGTTTTCAACGGCAATTGGCGGCTCCTTTCCGAGGCCCCCCTGATGTCGAAACGCGTGCGGACTCTGATTACCCTCTATTGTCCCATCCGCCGACGTGGGGGCAGCCCAACGCTCCTACTTAGAACATCTGCTGCCCCTCGAGGGACTAACTCCCCTTGTAGAAACTTGGCGCCTTCGCTTTTGTTCTGGCGCCCATTATCAAGGTGTAGGAGCTTCGAGAAACCTCGTCTCAAGGCCCCGAATTCGTGTCGTGGAAAAACGCCCAAGATTTGGGGACACCAACGCGCCAACCGAAGACCACCAGCTTCCCCCTAGGCTGACAAATCCGTTATGGCTCCCACCGGGCCGCGGCCTGCTCAAGACCCCAAACTTTGGTTCTGCTGCACCCTCCACGGCTTCTTCTTTAAAATACATCGAACTCTACCCACCCATCGTTAGAAGGTGCCTACCCTCACCTGTTTTGAAGTCCGGCCTTCCCTGGCTTTTCCGGTCGACGGACTACCCGGCAGGACTCCCATTTTTTTCCATAGATTTCACGCCGGGGTGCTTGAAAGACGCCCCCGGTCGCAAAGTGAGTTTTTTTTTTTTTTTTCTTTACGTGTCCTTTTCGGTTTTTTCTAAAGGAGGCCTAAACATCCAGAAATTTTATGCGATGGCAGCACCTCCCGGCTTTAGATCCTCTCACCGTCCATCATGTCCGAGACGAGCCTTTGGAAAACATCGTCTGGAAGTTCTGGCATCCCGACTTCCCAAGGCTTGCCACCGATTTTCCGTACGCGCCCGACAAGCCGTCTCGATTGTTTTGCCCCCCCGCTAGCCGCTTACGAATTCAAGGCGCTTCTCCCTCCTCGTTTTTGTTGGCTAGAGGTGACAGGCTTCCTTAGCAGTTCGTCGCTTTTCACTTTCCACAACTCTCCCTTTCTTCCCCGCGTTACGACGACCGACCCCCGGTGCACGCCGGATCTTTGGGCCAAGGGCTCTCCCCCCCTCAAAATACTTTTCCGTGAGACTTTCCCGCTTTTTTATGCCTCAGCGGCGATCTGGTCTAGCCCCTATCCGCGCTTCTGGTTTTTACCAGGCCTCTTGCAGTAGAAGATCCATTAACATAGTATATGCCCTGTGTTTTGCTGACAAAGTCTTGACATGCTCTTTTTCTGGGTGGAGAAGTTTTCCCTGGTGGGGGGTGGAGAGACTCCCGGGCCCATTTTCTTCCCTTGGGGAGCCCCCGGCCGATCGCATTTTCCCCATTGTCGGGGTCGTCTCCTTAGCCGTATGGTTATCCCGATACGTAACTCCCCTGAGGATCCAAAGCGTTTCGAAGCCTTTGTACATATCCTTTTTTGTAGAAACCGTGGCGGCCTGGGTATTCCCGGAGTTTTCCAAGCTGGTTTAGTCGACCACTTACCGTTTTGTCAGAGCCGTAGCTTGTATTGGACCTCTAAGATTCAGAAATCGCCATACATATTTTTTTCACTTGATGAAATGCGTTCTATTCCCCTAATGGCCTGGTTTCCGTGTGAACAGGCACGGTATTTCCCCTCGGTTAGCATCGGTTCCTAGGAGCGAGGATGCCCGCACAGTCTTAGTATAGGAATGATCTTGGTTGATCCAACTGTTTTTTCACTGCGGTCCCCCTACTGAAATTCACTCCACTCCATTTACTAAGGCAGTTGGCCGACTCTGAGACCATCAACTTTTGGAAGTAATCTTATTTCCGGTACTTCTTTTACTTGGCCCTCACACTCGGAGGGGGCATATCCGCATAGGGGCTGCGATTGATTATTCTGCAAGATCTGACCACCCTTCGTTCGCCTTGCTAGCGGAGTCTTTCGATGTCACTTTTCCCAGACACTGCCGCCATGAGCTTTTTCATTCTTTTTACCCCCCATTGAGGCGGACCGGCCACAGTTCCTCAGTTCAGCGTTAAATGGTGTTTTCCAAACTTACTGTTTTTCCCCTGGACGGGTTGACGACAAAAAGTCTGGCAGCCTTCATGTCCCTAACAAAATCTTCGGTTCCTCTTGATGCCCATTCGGTGGAGTGACCATCAATACTTTTCCCCCCCTTTCTCCTTTTGGATTAAGCTCTCGATTTTCCTAACGTCATTGTTTTCAGATTCAAAATTCCGTAGTGGTATTGGGCGGTCCTGTTGGACGCCGATCCTTTCCATACTTTCAATTCTTGGCGTGCTCTTAATGTGGTTTGCGTGTTTTTTCCCATGTTAATCGGGGCCTGCCAGCCGCCGCCCCGGCGCGCTGGATCCCCGACGGCGGCCCCCGCCCTCGCCGCTTCCTTTGCCCGAGGTCCCTGGCTCCTCAGCGCGTACGGTTGCGGATACCCGGCGAGCTTGGCATTCGTCGGGCCATTTGTCCTCGTTGTTCGACGGTTTTCCGTCAGGTCGGCTTCTTTTCTTTTGTGCTTCTTTTTCCTTGGGAGCGAGGTCCATTTTCGGCAATGGCGGCAGGTCCGCTTTTGAAGAAACCTTAAGACGGATCCTTTCGTCCTCCTCCCCCACCATCCCTCCCGTTCGGCGAGCCACCCACTCGATATATCTCCCAGCTTCAATCAAACACTTGACTCGGTTCTTCCCAACCCCGAATCGTTCTCTCCTGAAGACAGACTGATGGGTACAGGAGCCGCGATGATTGTCCAAGTTCACTATTCCTCTATTGCTGACTTACCCCCCCCCCCCAGCTACTTACGGCTTCTGCGCCGGAAGGTACCCCCTTCGGTGATTTAGGTTTCTTTTTCCTTTCTAAATTCCGGTCTTCCTTCGGGTTTCTCTCCGTTTCTGTACTACTCGGGAACTCCTTTGAGCACCGAAGCTCGGTTGTTTGTTTTTTCTTGCTTCCTGTAGCACACGTCCCCCACCGTTTCCCGTTTTGCGTTCGGTTTCATCTCGAGAGGTCGTTGCGCTTTTCATGACGAGATTCTTCCTTTTCTTTACTCCTCCTTTTTTTGGATATTCCCGACCGCTTTTCGCACTGCTCCTACGTCCTTTTTCGACCCCCTACCTTTTTCCCAATGACGTGCGGCAACGGAAACCCCCCCTGAAACTGCGCTACGGTGAATTTTATTGATCGCGCAGTACCAGCCCAACCTTCCTCCACCCTTGTCTCCCGATCACGGAAGTGATCCGTTGTATTTGCTGCGCATATTCCGGCGCGCTTTTCGACTTCCTAGGGTCCGTCGTTCTCTCCCCTGTTATTTTTTGTAGTCTCCTTATCAGCGCATGAACGGTATCGAGACCCTTACTTATCCCTCCTCCCGCCCCTTTTCCCTTTCCCCCAAAGATGCCCCCCTTTCTCCTTTTCCCTTCTGGCGTCCTCGGGCTGGCTCGTGTGCCAGGAGCTGCAAGCGGTTAAAGTCCTCCAGCGGGTCAGTTTGTGGCTCCCATGCATGCTGTGTTTAATGGGCACGTGTCAAGAGGCTTCGATTATGCCATTAAGCGCATATTCATGAGTGCCGAGGTCCTTGATTCCCCCCTCCCCCCCCCGCACTCCCCTTTGGGTGTTTCCCCCCGGGGGGGGGCCCATCGCGCGCAACCATGTCGCCCAACCCTGCGAATTAACTCGACGACCCTTCTTTACCCCGCGGCCTTTTTCTCTGCGTCTTACCCCCCCGGTTTTCTTCAATCGAGGAGACGGGTGAAAATTTACCCTCTTACAGACCATCAGCCGCCACCCTGCCCCCTGGTTTTTCCTGCCCCACTACCCGTATTGCCCCCCTCTCGCCACGTTTTCAGTCTTCCTGACTGAAATGCTGCCGATATCGAGCGGCTCGAATGCGGTAACAGACCCATTCCTCGAGCGCTGAAGATTTCGAATTTCCCCCCTTGACGTTTTCTAACATTGTCAACACCGAAGATCTGTTCCGTCCTCTTCTCCTGAGCTTTTGGAACTTCGCTCCAGGACTTTTGTCTTTTCATGAATTCGTTCCCCCCCCCTTCCCTAGTTTTACTCCATCCATATCATTCAACAACCGTTAACAGAATCCCTTAGCGGAAACCCCCTCTAGTACTAGAGTCTTCCCTCCCGGACTTAACCCGGAGAATGAAGTCTGGCATAAGTGCTTAAGATGCAGGTTCCCCCCCTAATACGTCCACGCTCTTCCTCTCTGACTCACATATACAGTTCGACCGTAAACTATGCGGATTCGATTTTTTTCTTTTTCAGGGTCCCTTCATTTTGAGCTCTTTGCCCCCTAGCCACATGGCCTATGCTGTTCGGGTTCCTTCTCCAGAACTGGGGTTTCCCCCTTTGTCCTTCCTCTAGGTCATGCACAGTCACTCCGCTGCTAAGGTAGCGCCGTCTCGCAATCTCATCTAGATCGAAGCCCAGCCCGGTTGGAATTGATCTATGAATCCCCAGACCGAGGAGGCAATGAGGTCACGACCTTTTGTTCTTAGCAAAAGGAGGTAGCGCGATTTTCTCTGCTCAGAGAGTCTTCTTCACTGGTTTCGCCCTGTCCTCAATGAACGCGAGCGGGTTCCTCATAGGGCACTCAAGCTTCGGCTTATTTTTTTTATGGCACCCCGGCCGGACTGGGGCCTAGCCCCCCCCCAAAAGTTGCCGCAAAATCTAGAACACATAGCAGACACTAAGTTTGAAATCCACCCTTGCTCCCCCCCTCTTTGCCCCCCTCTCGCTTCCCCGGGATTTCCTCACTCTCACCCCCAACGCTGGCACCCACCTTTGTTCCCCTATGGACGCGGGCAAACGACGCACCATCATGGTGCGACTTCTCTCGGAATAGAGGGCTAGCCCGAACACGGTGGTTTCCTTCCTGTCGTATTATGTAAGTCAGTGCTTAAGGAACCAACTTACTTCCCCTTCCATTCTTCCGCCCTGTTCTGAAAGCGAGGCATGAGTCAACTCGGGATCATCCCCTTCTAGATGGGCGCCTAAATTTCCCAACTCTGCGTGACCCAATAATTTACGAGCATGGATCCCGTCTCAGCGCGATATTATATCGCGAAGCTCAAGAACCGCATTCATAGACTTTCGAGATCACTTTCTTTTCGCGCTTTAAACATTCTTTTTATTCGTGTTCTCTAACGTCAAAGAAAATTTGATGGCCCTTTTCCGATTGTTTCCCCGCGCTTTGACACAAGCCGGTCGGTTTTTTTTTTTTTTTTGTAGAGAATAGCTAGACCTTTGGCGCAGAGGTGCTCAAGCCTTTTTTTTCTTAGCTCTGTCCATCTGACGTGTAAGAGGTCATACTCATTAAAATCAGATTCCCCCTGTCCCCCTCGCCGTAATGTGCCCACCCGGTGTCAAGGTCTTGGGGCAGTCGGCTTTTCAAGACTTACAGCACTCGTTTACAATTCCGCCCCTCTTGAGAGTAGGATTTTTCCTTGCCGTTTCTTTTTCTTCGCCCGAGAAGCCGAGCGATCTCCCTTTATACGCTATCTGAGCTTTGGATCAGCGTTGTCCAATCCCCCCCCCGCCAGTTTGCCCCCATCTGACAACCTTATCATGAGACGTGCCGTGTGCGGTTGGTGGCAAAACTCGACTTTTCCCCCTTATGCGGGGTTTCGCCTGTGTCTCTCCCTGATTTCCATACCCAGGACGAGCCCATTCCACCCCCCCGGATTCATCAGATATGCACGATTCTCCCCTTCTGCGCTTTTTTTACGGGCCGTTTGCCTAATCCCAGTTTTTCTTGTGCAGTTCCCTGGCGGCAGGCGTCGCGTTTTTTTTTGCTTCGCGGTCAATCCCTGTTTTCCTTTTTCTGGAAACCCCATCTGATCTTAGTATTGCTTAGAGGAGGAAATTAGGGGCACCCTGCACCCAAAGTCCAACTTTGACTCCGGTTGTCCAAGAGGAAACTTTCCGATAACCGACCCCCCCTCTCCTCGCGCTTTTGTGCTCCCCCCCCCCCACCTTCCCCCCCACTTGACGGGAATTAATCCTCCCAAGCTCCCTTCCCGCCGTTTTTTTCCCTTTACTACCTTTTCTCTGAAATGAATCCCTCGATGACTCCCTTATTTCTCAGGAGTTCCCTCGGCAAAGCACGTGATCCGGCTCAGTCCCCCCCTTCTTTCTATTTTTTCTCCCTGGTAGAGTTAGAATTATTGGTACACCCTGTCCAAGTCGAAAACTTCCCATTTTCTGCCTCCTTCTTTTGCTCTTCCTTCTTACTCAAAAAGAATATTTTCCATTTGGCATGAGCCGCAGCACACATGACCCCCCCCGTCTTCTTCTTTTTGGGGTGGCTTCCACCATCATTCGTCAGCGTCTCATTCGCCTGCCAGGAATTTCTGCCTTGACTTCCCTCTCTTAGGCCCGAACCCAGCAGAGAGTTGGCTAGGTTTTGCTTTGGGTGGCTCCCCCCTTGGCATTTTTTCCCATGAATCGGCTCACCAGATCTCTCGGTGACAGGATTCTGGCTCGAAAGCCCCGCCTCCGACTTGTTTTCCTGACGGGCCCCCTTTTTTCAGACCTTCCCCTTTTGTCTCTTCATCATGGTTTTAATAGGATCCTCACACCGTTGCCTTGCCCGCCTCGTTTACGAGTTGAACACCAGACCTCCCACTTTAGATCTTGCTCTTTTTTCTCTTCATCCCAATTTTTTCCCTCCGGTCTTATTACTGGCTGCCAGATATCTGGAAGTTCACGATTAATATACTGACAGCGCTTGCAACTTTTCTTTCCAGACTCCTTCGTTTGCTCCACCTTTTTCCTTTGTGCGACGAAAATGTGCAGGAGTGTTTATTATTCGCATCCCCATCGGAGAGTCCCCCTCCTCTTGCCTAGACTGGGTTTCCCATCTCCATATGCTTCATTCCGCCCGCCGCCATCCCCTTCCGTGCTGGCCTTTCCAGAGGTGGATCGCCAGATAAGAAATTTCCTTTAGCTTCTCCTTTTCCCCCCAATCTAGTCCCCCCTTCTTGTCACATTTTCTCCTTCTCCCCCGGCGCTTCGGAAAATGTTCTTCAGAGATGGGCTCCAGTATTCGACGGGGTGGCATGCGCACATTTTTGCACCCTGTCTAGTATGTCGCATTTTTGAGTCACCCGTCCGTCTGGAAGACTCGGGAGAGACTGTTTTTGACTGGAGTCTGGTCTAGCGCAAAATCGTGTGGCCCCAAAAACTCCTAGGATGCCTCCCACCGGGCACGGACGGAAGTGAATCACAAACGCATACAGTCGGCTTCCTTACCACCTTCGAATTCCTGATCTTCTTTTTCCTTGTCTTACTCCCCCTCTTAATGCAAATCGGCACCGTCATGCCCTACCGGTGGAGCCGTCCTCCCTCTTTTTCCTCTTTCCGCTTGATTTTTTTCATTTCTTTGGATTATAGACCCCGGATAATAGAGCTACCCTTACAGCTTTTCCCCTCCAAATCCCCGCTCCTTCCTTCTGTTATTTCTTCCCCCGATCTTTTATTCAAGCGGCCCGCTTGCTGTATATGCCTGCGGACACGTATAACTCACGCCTCTTAGATATTCGGTGCAATTTCTGTACTTTCCTGTTTGGCCCCTTTCCTTCGCCCAGGCATCCGCTTTGTGTCTGTTTGTTTGGTTTTTTGAGTGCATACGATAAGACAAAATTGCTGCCATCATGGTTGTCGGGTGTTACATGTGCCGCGTTGTCTTGTGATCCCTTTTCCCCCTCTGAATTTAGTTTGCGCTTGGTACTGCATCTTCTCCCTCCCCTTTTTTTTGATTTGCGAGTTGAGTTCCGACACGAAAAGAAAGGCTTCCTTTGCGCCATCTCCCCTCCCTGCCAAATTTGACATAGGTACCTCCTTTTATGCCCTTTTCCCACTTCATTCCCCTTCCCCCCCCCCCCACACGAAATTTTCGTTTGGCTCGGGCTGGCGAAATGAGTTCCTTTTGAGAAGTACCGAAACTGTCCGTAGATGATCTAAAACTTTCTCTTTTTCCTTTCCCTTCTGTCATACGCGTTTCTATCTTGCTTCTCACCGCTTCTTTGAATAAACCAATTTCTTTAACCTAACATACGGAAGCGAGAGATTGGTCTGTTACTTAGGCAACTATTAATCCGTATAGAGTCCTTCCCACGACTCTCATCGAAAGCTCGTTTCTGCAATTTTTTTACGGCTTCAGGCAACGATGCTTGGAACGGCTTTGAGTGGATTACGTTCTTATTATCGTTTTACTTTCTTCTCTCACGGTTCTAGCGATCGAGCTGTCAGGCTGAACGAAGTCTTCATTCCCGTTTTGGGTTTTTTTCATAAGTAAATGAAGTTGAATTCCTTTGTGTTTTTTTTAGGGAAAAGGCGCCCTTCTTTCTCTCTTAGATTCCTGCACCTCCCCCCCTTCAGCTGCCCTCGATTCTCCTGTCTTTAAGATGACATACCTCACCCAGCAGAATCTTTTTTTTTTTTTTTTTTTTTTTTTTGGGTTTTTTTTCCCCGCCCCTAAGCCCTAGAAGTATCACCTTTTGTCTCACACTTCCCCTCTTACTCTTCCTGCAAGCCGTCCCCTTCTGCCCTGCAGGCCCTTTTCTTTGACGCGCCTGAAGGAAGCGGTTTTCTTACGTCTCAAAGGTTCCTGGAGAAGGCTTTAACATTTAGTACCTCGCAGACGCTCTTTTTGCTTGACACCGCGCGCCGTTTCCTGGCTTCCTGGCTTCACCCAGAGTACACGATGGTCAACCCTTGGTATGAGAAGGCGCGAATGAAGCCCAAATCCCCACCTTTATAAGATAGCAAGGTTCTTCTTCGCCCAAGTTCTGCGTTTTCCCCTTACCCCTTCCCTTTCATTCTCGTTATTTGCGAGGCGCTTGCATACTTGAGACCCTCGTACAAGTAAAGAAGGTCTTGTACCCTGCCTTCCTAAGGCCGACTGTTATTTTGCTTGCACCAAAAAGTCATCTTTCCTTCCCCTTCCCCTCTCACCGACGTTGGTTTTCATCGTCGACATAGGCTTAAAAGGGGCCCCCCTTGGTTGTAGAATACCCCTCTACATGTTCTTGCTTTCATTTCCAACCCCTTCCCCTGTTATTCAACTCCCCCCTTCCCTGTGTTTCCCTGAGGCTTAGGAAGGCCAGTTTAGATACCTGTTTTCAGGAAGGACGCCCTGCCTCCTTCTTTTCCCTTCTGCTTTTCGATAGCAAAATTGTTTCCTTCGCCAAGCCCCGCCACGCAGACGCTGCATGTGTCGCTCCCCATCTTTCCCTATCAAGGAATCCTTCCCGTCCGTAAGGCCTATTCCCACGGCGTCTTCCTCTCCCTCCGATTATTGCGTTCTAAAAGTAATAACGCCCTTGCTCGAGGTCCAGAGGGCAACCCCCTGGCAGAGGCTTTTTAGTCCTCTCTGTTTAAGTCTCTGCGGCAGATTTTGCTCTCTTTTAGAGGTTCTCGTTAACTCCCTTCTCATTCAAACGGCTCGGTATCGCCGTTCCTCTCGACCAATCTCCCTCTTTTTATTCACGAGCACGTTTTTCTGCCTCACTCCCTACTGCGTACTCTGCTTCCAATATTGTCCGGAATTTTTTTTTTTTTTTTTTTTCGAGCAGCGGTCGCCCCGTTTAGCCTCTTCCTTTTTTTCTCCTTTTCGTCCCCCATCATCCGGTTTAGTCGAGCAGGGGTTCGCCGCTTATCAGGTGGCCAATTGACCCCCTCTTCAGCTATTTCGTCATCCACCCCTCCCCCCCCTTCCCCGGTCTTTTGTTCTCGCTACGCAACCAATCTGGCTGAAAAACTCGACCGCCGTTTTCGCTAGTGTTCGGATTTGTGACTTCCACCCTTACCCCATTGCTCCTTTTTTTTACCACAACTCGGCTTACCTAGTGTTTCTTCCTGATCCAGTATCCCAAACTCTGATCCCCCCCTCCTTTTATTGGTCATTTTACGGCCCCTACGACCTCTCCCGTCCTTCCTCCTTCTTATCCCCCCTGTTCTTAAAAAAAGCTTATCACTCAATAACTTTGGTCAGGAAGTTCCCCATTCTTGATTGGGCTGTCAGTTTTCGACCACCGGAGCCCCCTCCCTCCTCCCTCTTTCCTTCCTTTGCGAGCCACTCTCAATGCAAGGGAGCGGTTACCTCCTTTTATCGATGTTAGAAGATTGCCGTGCTGCTGGTCGGCCATTGCTCGTTTTTTTCCCTCCTTGGCCCCTGCACCGCAGCGCGGGGTGCTGAGAATTACCTCGTTTCGCGCTTACGGCTCTTCCTCTTCCCAGCCGTTCAAGGACATCTATTTTTCTCTATCCCGTTGCTATTGGAGTTTGGAACACCTTATGTGATCCCCCAGCTGGTCCCTCCCTTTGACACAAAGACCCCCAGGCTTGTACACCGTGGTCGCTCGCTCCCGTCATCGCCGTTGAACGACCCCCTACGGTAGGAGAGTTTTGTGCGACGCCTCAGACCGAACTTTTCAAGCGCTGTGCCCGCCATCTTCCTTCTCCTCTCTGTTGTTGGTTTAGCCGAGAGCTGAACAAGGAACTTTGGTAGCCTGTCGCTGCTCAGCGTTTTCCGCAAAAAACTCGTGTCCCCCTTCTTCTTTATGCCGTTTTATGTCTCAGTCTAACACGGTGCCAACGACTTTGCCCTTCCTGTGGCAAGTCGTTGGTGCCCCTGCCCCCTGCAAATAACTTTTTCACTTTCTGCCTCCCTCCCCCCTTTTTCTCGATGGATGGTCTTGCCGTTTTGGAGCGGCTACGTACTTAGCGATCGCGGTATGGACATCTCCCCCCATCTCTTTGGTTATTCCCTAAGCTTTTAAGGGTGAAAGCTTTGCCAGTCGCACCCACTGTCCGCCCCCTGCTCTTTATGTCCGCGCCCTTTGTTTCTTTTTTGCAAACCTTTGGCTGAGATTTCGGTCCTGAGCGGTGGATCCGGTGGCATTTGTCTAATTCTCTGATGAATCCGACGGCGCGATTTCCCCTTTCCCTCCCCCGGTGTGTCTGGAGGAGATTTCTCTCTCTCTGCCTGGATACAGCATTTTAGTAAGACTTTCCCTATGGGGCCTCTGAAGTCTTCTCAATATACGTTCGTTTAAGCTTTTATAAGTTTTGGGCCACCTTGAGAAGGCGATCCTCTTTTAAGCGGAGATTGTCCCCTCGAGCTGGTTTAAGGTTTGCCTCCTCCCTTCGCTGCGATTTATTCTTAGATGATTTTTTCTGACGCTTTTGTGGCTCTGTCGCTCACCACGGAATCCTTGCCTTTTAGTCCCCTCCGACCTTCTTTGCCCCTTGTCAATTGCAACGTCCTAATGCCCGCGGGTACCATATACACCCCTCTTTATCCCCTGTGTGTCTGACATGGGCGCACTGCATCCAGACAGATCTCCTCCATAAGGGCGTTTTTCCGCCTTTTTTTCGACGGAGCCTTTTTCGTCCTCATGAGTTCTACTTAATTTGTTCGCCCCCAGGTCCCCGTTTGGAGATAGTAATATGAGAGCCGGTCGATCGTCTTGTTACTGGCTTTTTGCGGGTTTCTCGGAAATGAGTTTCCTCATTCCTCGGACCAAAGTGATCCTCCTAACCGGTATGACCTTGCAAGTGTCGGCTTTGCCTCTTCCCATGTCGTCTGCCTGGTAAGACCACGCATTCTCCCCATTTTGACGAGCCGTTCTATGACCGGCCTTGTATTGGAGTGTGGCTCCCTCTCACTCCCCCCCCCCCTTGTCGCTTCCGGCATACGCCGTCATAGGCATTGGCAGATCTGGTCACCTCCTTCTCATTTCTTTTTCCGATCAGGGGCCCGACCCAAAGACTTTTCCTTTAATTATGGGAGGCTTTTAGCTTCACCATTTTGAATAACGATTGCACTCTTCCAGCCATAAGGCTGCCCTCTCGGCGTTTCATGAGCACACGTCTTAGTCCCCCGTACAGCCCATGACTCTCGCCGACATTTTTCCAGAGTTCCCCTTAGGTCGTGATCACATTCTGTTGTCCTTATCCTATTTTTTTTACGGATCGTGGATCGACAACAAGTTGCACTTTTCAGCTTATGGTCGACGTAAACTAATCCCTACCCCTTTTCTCTTTCGGGCCTGTCTGAGCTGGCGTTCGTGGTGCGTGCAGTCCCCCCCCGGGCCCTCCACCATCATTAGGTCGGACTATTCGGCCGTTCGGTCCCTCCTTCCTTACCGTTACGATGGCTTCCCTTTGAATTTGCCAGCCGCGCTTCGTCAAAATTTCTCCCCTGCTAAGCGTTTTCTTCTTGGGTCCCGCTGCTACGGTTCTGTTCCTCCCTCACGCTGCCTTCAATCGCAGCCTTCGATATTAGGCAGCACAGTATTTTTCCTTTTTCTCCGTCTATGGACATTGGTCTAGGCATTTTCCCCATAGTGTAATTTCTTGTTCCTTCAGCCGCACGAACTCCCCCGGCGCGCTTGATTTTTCTTTATCGTTGCCGCGATAAATTTTCCGCCCTTGACGCCTGCTTCTCGGGATCATCCCCCGAGAGAAACCGGATTTCCTCCTTCGCTAGAAAAGGACTTTCTGATAGGCAATATTCCCCCCTTCGATTTTTCGCCAGTAGTCTTTTTTGCATTTTGGTGAGACCACATTTTTTGGCTCCTTGCTTCCGTCTGATGTCGCAATTTCTTGTTTTTTTTGATGTCATCTGAACTCCTGTCTTTCCTCTGAGTTCTCTGCCGGGGGAGTGTTGACTCGGCATGGCGCCCGCCCTCTCCTTTTGCGCCGGCCCAAGCTTGCAACCATGACGATTTGCGCAACACGTCTTCTCCGCTGCTCGCCCCAACCCTGACCAGACCCGCCTTCGTCCTCCTCTCCCCTTCTATCCGTCTCGGCTTTCAGCATCTCCTCCACCCACGATAACGCGTCTGCAACTCGCACTTGTACTATCAGGTGTTGCGAAGCGAACGACAGATGTCAGTGCCCGCGGCCGGGCCTCCTTTCGATGCTTAAGTTGGGCATTCTCGATACCTTCTTTTCTTTTCCGGCGATTTCATCGGAGCAAGTTAACCCCACCCCCCGCGCTCGCCCTTCCTTGTGGTCTTGCCCCCTCCTACTTCTTCTCTTCAGCGCGGTGCTGCCGCCAGCTCCAGACGGGTTCCCCACGATCACTTCCCCCAATTATCGTTCGCGGGTGTGAGCCTGTTTCTGGTTTTCCTGCTCGGGACACTCAATTTAATGCCCATCCCTGCTCCCGCTCATGGTGTTTTTTTGGGTGGTTGTCGTTCTCCTCCGATCAGCCCAATTCATGTTACCCATAGGTGCTGGTACATCGTGCCTTTTTTTGCGATGTGCGCCTATTCCCTGAGAGATTTTCTTTGTCGGTTCGGAATGACGTTTT
>Ga0179593_1467604_pt1 | contig 17445 bp, 23 predicted proteins | sample CZODoug2_1_08_16_FD_185931 | JGI IMG/M metagenome (GOLD analysis project Ga0179593, IMG submission 185931) | Vadose zone soil fungal communities from Angelo Coast Range Reserve, California, USA - CZODoug2_1_08_16fungal (PacBio error correction) | ecosystem: Environmental > Terrestrial > Soil >... | reverse complement strand
TTTTAAGATTGCTTTTTTTCAATTGCTGTTGGTCTTACAGACCAGCCTCTTGGTGGACATCCCTGCAGAAAACCATGGGTCTTCTCCGTCACATTTATTTGTCTTTGGAGTTTTTGTGTATCTTTTTTCAAGTGTCATGCGAACCCCCCCCCCCACTCTCATATGGGTTTGGAACTCTTTCCCCCTTTCGATTTTCCTTTCCCCTTTTACCTTGTTTGCCCTTAGTCGGGTTTTTTTTTCTTCATTTGCCGGGAACATTGCTCTCCCCCCCTTTTTTTGGGTGAATTCCCTCCTTGCTACTGGTCCCGTTCCGGATTACTGTTCTTGTGCAATGACCCCAAGCCAAGCGTTTTGCCACACTGGCCGGTCCCCTCCCCCTTTGTTTTTTGCCGGTTGGGCCTTAGGGTTTTTCCGGCGTGAGCCTCCCGATGATTTTTTTTTTCTTTTCCCCCCCCAACTGCCACCCTACAGGCACAACTTGGGGGGAGTTTGATGCTCCCCCCCTCCTTTTTTTTGGGTACGTTTTTCGGATGACTTCATATCTTTCTGAAGGCCCCTTTTGAACATTTCTTCTAGTCTTTGATCGTCTCCCTCCGTACGTGGCCGTTCTTTTTCCAAGCCGCATCGAACGTTCTTTTTCTTTTTCCGCGGTGGTATTTAACCTCCAATCCCTTAAGTTGCAGTGGTGCCTGCTTTTCCTTCGAGTCCCCCTCGATGGGTGATTGCTGTTCTGTTACGCTTTGTCTTTTGCCGGGGTGGGGGTCTTCCCCGGTGATATCACAAGACTTTAACCTTGGTTGGCACAAATTAAATCTCCGTGCCGCAGTTTGAACCAGCTTTTTTGGACCGAGGAACGACATTTTGGCTTGTGTTAAATTTATGTAGAGAGGGGTCTCCGCGGGGGGTGCTTGCTGATGGCTCAGTTGAAAGTGCGTGTGTTTGCGGCTGTTATGGGGGTTCTGCGGGAAGGTCAAGATTTGAATACAGGCGACGGGTAGGAAGAGAACACAGGGGTAGTGGTGGAAGAGTGTTGGGAAGGAGATGGCTGTTCGTGTATCATTAGTGGGTTCCGCGCGTATCACGCTTTCTGCGCTCCCCTGTTATTATCTTTGCTCCCGCCCCCCCATACAATGTTTATCCTTGTGACCGGATGAACTCTTAATATCTTTCTTCCCTGTTTCAGACCAACTCGCGCAAAGGAGGTATTGAGTTAGGCCAGTAGGGTACTGTTTCCCTTCTTACACTTTAGTTACCTAGTTCTATTTCTTTCGTGTCTTGGCTGTTGTTGTTGGCTAATAGGTTGGTAGAGATAGCGTAGCGGATTGGTTGCCATTATGTCCTAAACCCTTTTCTCTCTTTTGTCGAAGGATAGCGTCCGTGGATTATTTAGATGGGATCATTCTGGTGAGTAAGACGAATGTCCTCTCTCCTTATTTCCCGGAATGGTGTGCTGCAAGGTAGTTCTCCAGGGAAGTGGCCAGGATGGTATTTACGAGGGTTGGAGAGTACGACTTTGTACTGCGATCCTTATTCTTATCCCGCTCGTGTTGCTTTCGGCGACGTCCTGTGTTGTATCTGAAGTCCCTGTTCTTTCGCTTGCCGTTTATCCTTTATTTCTTTAGACTTTGAACCTTTCCTCCTTTTTCTGTCGAATTTCTCAGTTCCAGACGGACTGTGAGTGTGCTGAGGGGGTTTCCAGTAGCCCTCCGTGAGGCTAGTATCGTCCTCTCGTTTTCGGGGAGGTAATTATCTCCGTCTCGGAGCGGCCTTCGTGTTCATTGTTGACACTTTGCGTATTAGTTTTTTTCGATTCTATCCCTTTTCTCCGTTCCCTTAAACCGCGGAAGGTGGGGTTATGACCTCTTTTTCCCTCGTTTCCGTTTGGCTTTCCCCCCATTGGACCCCCTAACATTGAATTGCATTCCCTCTTTAACTTTGCTCCCGTGGCCTTTTCTTGCTGCTTGGGGGCCGATCGGTTACACGACCTTTTAGTTGACTGACATATCTCGTTTTGTTTTCCCAGGCATCCCGCTGCGATTTCAGGTCCTCGTTAGTGACGAGATGGGTATCGACGTTTTATTTGCTTTCTCCCTTGCAGTTAGTAGTTTACCCCCCTTGTCGCTGGTCTTCCGCCTGACTTTGTTGCATGTCGTTTTCCTACTCTTCGGTAGTCCCCCGGGGCTTCTCTTCCTGGCGCAATTCTTCCCTTTTCTTTAAGTTACCTAGTATGGCCGCTCTGAGAAATTTTTCCTTTGTCGGTTGGAAAGTTTTTTCCTTGGTGGGCCCACTGGAAGTTGGTCTTCTTGGTTCCTTAGCTATTTAGTCTTTACTGCTCGCAATGGTGTTTCCTTTGGGCGTTTCCGTTGCCCCAAAACTTCCTCGTTGAGCTTTCTTTTCCTTTGAGCTGGAAACCTTAGCCCCTCCCGGGGGTAATAAGATTTTTTTTGGTTTCTTTGCCTTTCGGAACGTCCCGGGTTTTTTCCCTTTCCTTGGCACCCAAAAAGTTTGTTTTATGCCTAATTTTTTTCACCCGCGGTTTATTTCTTTTACCCAACCCGGAGTGAGTTGGCTTCTTTTCTCGGTTCTTTTATTGACCTTTTTACTCTTGACCTTGTTATGGGTTGCCCCAGTTGCTGATTCTTTTTTTTGCATTCTTTTCAGGCGCCCACGGAACACTGCGTCGCGTTAGTTCTCGGTCATTTTTTCCGGATGTTTCCAACTCCTGAGGACGCTGAATTGCTCCCCCCCCCCCCCCTGTTTTTCCCAAGGTACTTCTTTACCCCCCCCCCCCTTCTGCTGCCTCCCCGAAGCTTACTTTTATTCACCAAACCTTTGGCTCGTAAGTTCTTTTGCACGTGGGTCTCCGCATTCTCTTTTTCTGGCTCGGTTTTCAGTCAGTAAACTTTGCTGGCTTGTTTATCACCAGCGTACGGTTTTCAACATTTGGCTGATGGTTCCTCTTCAATTCCCTTATCTGAGATAGGGTTTGAGTCCAACTTCTTTCCGCCCCTGTTTTACCAGAGGTGTTCATTTCGCCGTTTTTTCAAAAAGTGCCCTTGACGCCGGTTTTAGCGGCCGTTTTTGATTTGGACTCCTTTGTCTTTTATCTTTTATTCTTCTAGTGGATTGCGGTCCCTTGTTTCCCCAAATTCTTGGTTCGGTCTGGTTTTTTCTTTGTCTTTTTTGGAGCCACTTTGTTGCCCAAGCTTGGTCGTTCTTCCCCTCCATGTTGTTTCCCCACCTCGTCTTTCGAAAAACCCAGATAATTTTGGCACTTCTCCATGTTTAGTCGCTAAAAGTTTTTTTTGTGGTTGTTCTACCAATTCGTTTTTTCCCGTTGTTTTTTTCCCACTCTTCTCCGGGATTCGTGGCCCTTCAGTCTTGTCAAGCCTTTTTTTCTTTCATCTTTGTAGACGTTTCCCGTCTGTTGCTCCCCAACAAGGACTTTTTTGACGGCGAGGTTGGTCAGCCTTGTCTTCCTTTTTCCCGCTGGTGACGTCGAGCTTGGCCCTAAGATGCTCCTCCCCCTTCCCCCCTGTTCAGCTTTTTTGTCACGCACCAAAAACGTTTGTTCTCCGCACGATAGGTTCCCCCCCCCCCTAACAGTCCGACATGCCTCTGCGCCCCAATTCCTTGCCATTTTTAACCACAGCTAAAAAAAGCTTTTCGTTAACCCCCCTTTTACGTGGGGGTTTTCTTTTTTTTGTTTTTTTTTTTTAGTTGGGTCCTCTAGTAGACCAACCTTCTCCTCCCCTTCCCCCCCACCCCCCAGTATGTCTACTACTACTGTCTTGTACATTGCCTCTGCAAAATTGGTGGTATTCTCCTCCCTACCTCTTTAGGTGAAGTTTGCTTTCTTGACAAGTCGAATAGGTGTGATTCCACCCCCCCTCGAGCCAAAGCCTCTTTCTTGCTTTTTTTGGCCCATAGATTTTAGCAACAGGCGCCTGTCTTTTTAACCGCGCCCTTGTTCGTGTGGACTAGTGAAGGTTTTCTTTATTTTGTGGCTTGTGACCAACTGGGTTTGTGGTGGTTTTCCTTTTGTCCTTGTCGGCAGTCTTTTTTTGTGCTTTTTTGTCCACTGTGGCGTTTTTTTTCGTTAGGGTCGTGTGTGGATATCTGAAGCACCCGGATCGTAGTGCTGTCTTTGTTTTTTTTTGTGGCTGAAACTCGACTGCCCCCTTATGACCCCCTTTTCTTCCTTTTTTTTCCTGTGTCCCTATTCTGTTCACCTCCTACGTTTTGTTTTTTTATGTGGGATCCCCCTTTCCCACGGAAACAATGTGATAGTTACCGTGACAGTCCTCCCACACCTGCCATTAATGGCAGCGAGTTTTTTTTTTCCACTTAAGACTTTTTTTTCCCCTTACCCCCCCCCCGCCCAACCCTGCACCCCGGAACCCCCCCAGCACCCCCTAAACCCACCAAACTCCCTTTTTTTTTTTTTTGACCCAAGCCAACTTTCTCCAGATGTTCAAGTTATGACTCCAAGGACGTCCCCTCCCCCCCCAAGGGGTCCCCAACTTCTTTTTTTGATGAATTTTCATGTGTAGTGGTACATTATCGCATTTCCCCCGTTCTTTTTTTCTTTTTGTGGGAGCTTCATATGGTGTTCCCCTGTCAGATTTGGATGCCGTTAGATTGTTTTTTTTCCTACTTTCTTCACCGTTTCCGGCTGCGCTTTACCCCGTTAGGTTTTCTAAACCTTTTTCCCCCCAAGGATGTTTTCTAAGTTCCCCCCCTGCCACATCGCGGATGTAGGGACCATCCCTTTTGGCGGTCCCCCTTTTTAATTACCTGTTTTGTAGGCCCCCCCTACCTTGTGAAACGTTCACTCCCCCCCCCAGCCGACACCAACCATCGTTCAAAAGGTTTGATTCCCCCCGATCCCGTTTCTGTTATCTGGTTGGATGTTTCCCTTGTGCCTGCTCCTTGGCCGCTTGTCACTTTTTTTTTTTTTTTTCCTCGTTTTTTTTCGGTGGCTATTCTTTTTTTTTTGGGACAGCTCGGGGTGTCTTCGCCTGTCCTCCCCTTCCCTTGGTTTTTGCGTATGTTGCCCCCCGGGCGTCCGTCCCCTCGTTGCATGAACTTCCAGTTCTTGGGGGGCTTAGCCACTCGCCCGCACCTCCTTTTTGCTTGCCACCCCGCCTTGTTACCTTTGGAACCCCCAACCCTGAGGCCCCCTTCCACCGTGTTTTTACGACCAGGCGCCTTTCTTTTTCCCCCACATGTCCTATTTTCCCAAAATCCAAAGCACTTCGACCCCCTTATTTGTTCCACCTGAAAAATTGATTTCGCTAAGGTCAAAACTTTTTAAGTGCTCCCCACCAATCTGGCGGTGGTGAGGGTACAACTTCTTGTTTGTTCGGTCCCCAAACATGTTTTACTTTTTTCAACGCCACTGCCTCCCCACCCGTTGAGTTGTCACGTTCCCGGGATCTCCCCAAGGCTTGAGCTATGCAATTTTGTTTTTTTTTCCCAACTAACCCGAAATCTACCTCTCTCCTCGAAATAATCCCCCACGTGCATTGATAACCCAAAGTTCCAGTCTGCTAATTATTGATCACCACGAATACGCACTATTCCGTTTTCGCGCCAGGTTGCTTAATAGAGTTACCCCCTAATCCTATTGGTTTGCCAAACTTTCCCGAAGCCCTACCCAACTGATTTCCCCAACAACACCTTGGCTGCATGCCAGTTTCCCACTGTTTTCAAGTTTTTTCCACCTCCCTTCCACCTACTCATAAACCCCCCCCTAAGATTCGGTCCAGATGAAGCCTCCCTTCCGCGCAACGGAAAAAACTCGCTCTGTTTTTGATCCCCCACTGTTTGAGCTGGGTTGTTGTACCCCCCCCCCCAGACATGTGAAACAATAGCCGGGTTTTCGGCCTTTCACGTTCCCCCAACCTCCCATTGGTTCCTGACCCCCTTTTTCTTTTTTTTACTACGAACGTCTGTCCATTGCAGCGTCCTATCTCTATCTGAATTCCACCGTAAGGCCCGAAGCATTTTTTTTCCCTTACTACCCCCGTTTAGATTTCCATCATTTCCTTCACCACTTTCTCCCGTGATCCGCGTCCCCCATCTTTTCACCCCTCCATTGCTCACCGTTTCCACTTGCCACCCTTTCTTTTTTTGATTACTTCGTTTATCCTTCCCGTATATGTCCGTATTACTCTTATTTGAAAACCACCCTCTTCCCCCTAGTTTTTTCCCGCCGGCCTCAGGCAGCTCCCCATTTTTCCATTGGCCCCCCTTAACTCCATTTTTTTCGGTGTGGCCCCGTGGGCGGTCATTTTTCCCCCCCTGGTCATGCATAATATCAGTTTTCCTTTGGTAGATCTCCGTGACGTTTTTTTTCCCAATACCCAACCCAGTGTGTTCCCCATCCTTTCGTGCCCCCAAGCGTTCCGCTTTCCCCAGCCCGCGGTCTACACGTTTTCGTTGGCAGATCAACGTGCACCAGCACGTCTCTTTGCCATCGCGACTAATGGACCACTTCTCAGAAACCCGGCTTTTTTCCCCCCCCCCACATATAGTCCCTGATTCTGAGCTTTATTCTTGCGCCGGGATCTGTCCTCCATTTTTAGGAGAATTCTGATGTTCGACGTTGTATTAGCCCCCCGTCGTTTGTGAATCTCTTTTCGCCCTAGCCAACTGGTCACCGTGGACCCAATTTTGTGGACTTCAACCGGTGGTGCCCTTTACGTAATTTGCGGTTTTGGAGGGGTCATCCCCTCCCGCTGATGTCATGTGCTTTCTCCCCCCCCCTCCCTTCACTGAGAGCTGTTTTTCTATTTTGAATAGAACCGGTGACCCTGGTCTTTTACCTGCCCAGAGGATTTTCTCCTTCCAACAGGAGCAGTCCTGATGTCCTCGCGTGCAGACTTTCGCCCTCCCCCCACCCCCGCCCCCCCCCCCCCCTTTTTTTTCTTAAGGGCTGCGCCGCTTAGTTTTTCTACCCCTTTCTCTTTTTTCGTACCACTTTTCCTCTAACCTTTTTTTTCTGCCATCACCCCCCGTTGGTACCAATGATCGCACCTTCCGCTTGCCTTTCTTCACCCGCCTTTGAAACCCATTACGTTGCTTTCGTCTGCGGGTTTTTCACGCTCTCCCCCCATCCGCCCTTTTTTTTACTCCTCCTGAACAGTCCTGCGCATGTTTTTCCCCCCTGTTTTTTTCCTGGCTTTCCCCCATTTCCGTAATTTACCTTTCGTTTGGTGGTCCGACTTTCTGGTTTGTCGGTGGAACCTCCCCGCATCCTTTTTGGAGCCGAAAAACCGTTTCCCCCAAACTTTCGCCGCCCCCGAGGGAACCCAAATTGGATTTGTTCTATTGTTCATCCTGTATCTTCGACTTGATGTGGTTTTCTTTTTTCTTCCCCCCTCGATACACAAAACGCGTTCGGGGCCCCTTTCCCTAGTCAACGACTTTGGGGCTTTCCCCTTTCCCCCCCCCCTTCTGCCCCCTCGTCGTCCCCAGAACAGGAATTCTTTTAGTGGGCCGCCTGGGAGAACCCTTCCCTCTTTAGCACTGACCCTTCCTTTCACCCTTTCTTTTGGACTTCTTCTTCCACGTTTTTCAGTAGTTTCTCATGGACCCCCCCGATATCATCAAGTTTTTTTTCTCTTTCTTCATTGTGGGGTTCCCTGTTTCATAGGCCTTTTTTTTGGTGTGCCTCCTGAAACCCACGAGAATCCCGGCTGTCCCCAGTGATTGGATCTGTTACCCGGTCGTTTTTTTTTTCGCTTAACGCAGTGTGTCTTGTTTTTCGAATTTTTCCTAGAAGGGGTTCTCTCCCCCCCCCGTCGTTTTCCCCTTTTTTTCCCGGCCAGATTGCTCGGAGTTTGTAATTTTGATTTTTTCTTGGTGTGTTCCCATTTGACCTGCATCACTCCCAGCTTCGCAGTCTAGACCGGCGCCCTTGTTGAAACCATTCTGCAAACAGTTTGGCAAGTTCATTAGGAGGACCGCCGTGTTTACCCTCCTGGTCTATTTAATGCCGAAGCCCTTTCTTTCATACTTGTTGTGTCCAAATTTTTTTTCCCTTATCAAAGTCCTTTTATTGTTTTTGAGCCTTGTGTTTCTGCGAGATGCATTAAAGGGTACCCCGTGATTTTTCTGCGCCAGCCTTTGGCAACCTTTTCGCTTTTACGGGTGTCGTCGGGTTCCGTATCTGGATTGTTTGGTTCTTGGCGTGTTTCAACCCCGCGACAAACTCCCTGCGTGAGGCCTTTTTCCCGTTTTAGATAAGCGTCCCGGTCTCGGTCGACCCTAAGATTTCCCCCGGTTTTCGCCTTTGATGGCTTTTTTAAAGGGAGAGCGGTTTCCCCTCCCCCTGTTTTTTTGTAACAGGGATATCACCCCTTCGACGGTTTAGGCACTCTGGGCTCCTCCCCTTGTCCCTGTTGAACCAACTAGTCAATGTTTTGTCCCTTTCCCTGGGGTTTTTCCCCACCAAGACCGTTGTGGGCCCTGCCACCATTTTTTCGTCCCCGTTTTGCTCCCCCCTACGTGCCCTTTTTTCCTGAGTTGGCTCCTCGCCCCCCTGACCCCTCCTTATCCCCCCCTCCTTTTCTTGTTGTTTTTTTCGTTGCGTCTCACTTTCCCCACCTTGTAATCTGGCCGTGCTGTTTTTTTCCCCAATTGACACCCCCTCGGGCGTATCCCTGCCCCCTAAGCCCCCGTTTGTGTTTTTTTGTTCATTCCTATTTTTTTTTCCCACCCTGGGCCCAGTTAATACCCCCGGCGATGCCCTGGTCCTCTTCTGTAAAACTACCCAAAACCCTTACCGCCAGTCCCCTCCTTTTTTTCTCAGGGATTAAATCCATTTACTCAGCGGTGAAGTTTTTCTATATCAGTCTCCCTGAGAATTCGGTAGTTCCCCTCCCTCCCTGTTTCTCGTTATTCTTTTCTTGATGTTGTCCACAGCTCCCGCTTCCTTCCGGTAAATCGTGAGACTTGTCCCTGGCCTCGCACCTTATTTTTTTTTTTTTTTTTTTTGCTGGTCCCCTTTGCCCTTCGACAAGCCGCTTTTCCACAGTCAAGTTTAGTTGCCTTCTTTTGTGGAAATTTTCTTTCGGGCCTGTGTCCATGTTTCCCCAGCCACTTTGATTTTATTGAGTTCCAATGGCGTTTCTCTTTTGCCCCCGACATTTTTCTTTTGTCCTTTTGCTCCACTGGGTGAATTCCTGATCTTACTTTGATAATTCTATTGGTGTCGTTTCCCCTTCTTCCGTTCCCTCCGGTCACACACTTTGCACCCGATTTTCTGGGTTCTTCGTATAGGCCTATTTCCAGCCTTTTTGCTTTTTTTACTTTCGTGCCCCCCCCCTTCCCCCGTATTGCACCATCCTGTTAGTAAAATTTCCCCCTTTCACTGCCGTTCCTCCTTTCCCCATCTGTATGCTTTCCTCCCGTTCCCCCCTGCTTGTCCCTTTTTGAACTTCGCTTGAGTCTTTCTGTTTCCCCGGTTCTTCGCTGCCCCCTGTTCGTCGTCCGCGATTCTTCCGGTTTCGTCCCACCTAAAGGTCCACCCCGGGCGAAGTAGAATCCCCCATTTTCAGGGCGTCCATTGCCAAGCCGTTTTCTTTTTCTATTTTGCCCCTACGCAAACACCGTATTCTTTTTCACCTTTCCCCTTGGGCCCCACTTCCGGCTCCCCGTTGGTTTCTTTCCCAATCAGATAGTTTATTTTTGCTTGGTAACCCTTTAGTGTGTACTAGTAAGTCTTCCAGTTCTGAGAATCGTTACTAGTTTCTTAGTGGTCGGTCACGCTGAGGCCCCCGACCCCTTAATGAGGTACCCTCCCCCCCCACGTAGTTTTGGTCCCCGTTTCCCAGCCCCGTTCTTTTATGCTTTTCCTTTTTCTTCCTGCTATTTTTCCCCCAGCGAGTTCTTTTGTTAAAATCCCTTTGCCGTCCGGCTGGACGATTTGATTGCTTTTTTTTTACCCCCTTTAGTTCCCCGAATTTTTGTTTTCGCCCGGCTTTACTACTTTGGGCCCTCCCTTTATCCGGTTGGTTCCTGGGATGTCCTTCCTCACGTTGTCGGGTCAATTCTTTCTTTTATTTAGCTGGGGCTTCCTTTTTTTTTGGTCGCAATTAAAATGTGGGTTGCCCTTTTTGTCCGTCCGCCCACCCCTTTTTTACTCTATTTCCCTTTTTCTTCTCACCCCCCCAGTTACTATTTTGTTCTTTTTTTGCCACTTCGTTCTTTTTCTTTTTTAGTTTTACCCCCCAGTGGCGTGGTCTTTTCTTACCCTTTCTTTTTGATTGTGTGACTTTTTTGTACCTGGTCCGTTTCCCTCGGAATTTTTTGCGGTTCCTTTCCCCCCTCTTGGTTGGCCGCTGTCACGTTTTCAGTTACAGGTCGGCGTTGTCCCACAGACCATTGTTCCCCCTTTCTGTTTTTGCTTCATGCGTATCCCGAAATTGCCTGTGTGATCTTTTTAGTTTTTGCTTGGTGCCAGTTTTTTTCTCTTCCCCCGGCAAATTTTTCACATCCCACGCCCTTTTTTTACAGCTCCCCAAGAGGGTTTCCCCCTGACCACCCCTCCCCCTTCCGCGCCCCCGATTTTCGCGGTTTCCAGGGCAATTTGCCCCTCTCCTGCCCCAGAACTGCTCCCATTTAAACCCCCTCGTTTGGGACATCCCACCCTTTTTCCCCTGTCTTGGGTTTTTCTTTTGGCCTTGTATTTTTTCCCTTTTCCGTAGGCCCCTAAAACGACCCCTATCTCCCCCAGTTTTCCTTTTTTGCACCCTTGAAGACCACATGTCCCCTTCCCTGCGATTGTACCACTTTTGATCCTTTTCCCTTGGTATTTAGTTTTGCCCGACGAACCCCCCCCCATACCTCCTCCTTTCGGGTTTTTTCCGGTTCCCCGTCCCTGGCTAATTCTCCCCGTTTCGCCCCCAACATCGTTTAGTGAGACCCCATCGAAGTTCCTGGCAACACCCGTCCCTCGGGCTTTCGGTCTTGGACTGTTCCCTTTCCATGCCCTATTTAGGCAACCCCCCTGCCGGGGGGACCCCGCGTACCCCTTGTTTTACCCCTTTTTCTTTCGTTTTTTTGTGAGCTGCACGATCTTTTTTCTTATTTTTTTTTCTGTTCAACAAGGATTTGTGTGGGTCCATGACTTCTTTTTTTTTTACTTCTTTGTCTTTGCTCATTTTTGATTTTGATGCTCTCTTATCTCGTGTTCGTTGGCCCCTTTTTCAGATTCTGTCTGCTTTTCTCGCTTCCCCCCTTTTTTTTTTTTCTTTTTCATGTGTGCGCTGTGCCCAAGCTGAATTCGTGGTTCCTTTCTCTCGAATTCCCCTTCCTTCCTTATTTGTTGTTTTCTTCTTGAGTGATTCACCTCCTACTTCGCAACCCGTTGTTTTTCTGGGCCTGTCTCTTTTTACATTCGCTTCAGTCCCCGTTTTTGTTGCCTCCTAAGCCTCTCAGTTTTTCCCGTTCTTCCCTCTTATTCTCCCGGAGTTGGAATTGCATTGCACATTACTTGTGGTGAACCGGGGCTCTGTGTAGATAATCTACCCCCTACCAACCACACCCTGCCCCCTCCCCCACCTTTTCAACAGTTTTCCCCCCCTTAAGACATGCTTGACCCCCCCCCCCCCCTCTCCTACCAAAGACGTTTTTTTTGGAAAAGGCCCCAATGTTTCTCCACGTCTTGCACCCTTCCCCTGACGCGACTACACCCACTCGGTTGCCGTTCGGTCTTCGCGTTTCCCCCCACGGCGGTCTCCTTATCCTTTCCCCATTGTTTTTCGTGGCCGTTTCATCGATCCCCCCAGCTTTTGTACTTTCTGAGTTTTGGGGGGTGTTGTGTCTATTTTTTTTACTTTCCCCCCTGTTTTCTCCCTTATTCTCCTCTCTTTAGCTTTTCCCTTTTTCTGATCCCCCCCCGCTGTCTAACCGGCAACCGGCCTGCTTTTCTTTAGTTCGGCCCCCGGCCCTCCCCTACCCACCCTTCGGGTTTTTCGTCTGTAACCCCTCGAACTATTCCTCCTTCACCTACATGGAAGGAATATTTCGGTTTTGCCTCGTGGGCTCCTTTTGTTGAACCCTTCTTCCTCCCCCAACCTCCCCCAACAGACCAGTCACACCCCCGTCCCCAAAGTTGGATGTTTCCCGAGTTTTTTTTTTTTATTTGGTTCTCACCATTGTTTCGTCCACTTTTCCTTCTGCCGTTTTCGCCCCTTGCTGTGGCAGTCGGCTGCTTACAGCTGTAGGTGTCCCTTTTCTCGGGTTCTCCATCCCCACAAGGTTGTTTGGGTACTTTTTTTTAATCGGGAAGGTGGCGGCGCATCTTCGGTTTCCCAGTTTTCCGTCAGTTTCCTTCCTTTTTCGCAAATTTTCTTTTTCTTAATTCGCCGTCCCCCTCTGGTTTTGCTTTGTTTTTTTTACCGTCTTCCCACCCCTCTTCTTTTAGCGCTCCCCCCGGCCTGACCACGCCCTTCGCACCCCTCTCTCGTTCCACGTGGTCCCCTCCAACAACTCCAGCCCCAAAACTTTTTGGTGTGTTTTCTTACACCCCCTCACAATTTCCCCAGCCCCCCGCTCACCTTGATCGTCCCATTTGGACTACCCCCCCTATGCGTCTTGTGGTTTGGCGTACGTCCCGCGTGTCCTTTCCCCCCCCCATGTTCCCGTACACGCCCGGCCCCCCCCCACCCAGTTGATTTTTTTTTTCCCCCTTTCTCCCACCGCGAGAAACAGGACCCCATTGCCAATTCCTCTCCATTTCCCTTCCTACGAGACCTTTTTTTCATGCTTTTTGACATCATCACCTTGCCGCTCCACCCTGCTTTTGCGCGTAAACCCACCGTCCCTCCTTTTCCGTCCAATCGCGCCTTTTTCCTTTTTTCTCCTTTGTTGTCTTCGTTACTCAACCGTTTTTCCCCTTTGCAACCCCCCCGTCCCCCCCTGACAAGCGCTTTTTTCACTTTACCCCCACCATATGATGTTTTCCTGCTACTATCCATTCCTGGACTTTTCCCCCAGTGCCCCGACCTTTAATTTCCACTTATTTTTGCCTCTCTTCGGTAGTTTGCAGCGACTTACTCCCCCCCGAACCTTTTCGTTTCACTAAGATATTGTTTTGCTGTCCCACCCAAACCCTCCGGAGATCTTTTTTTTTCACCTCCCGAACATGCCGACCCCCTCATCAGACCTCTTTTTAGGCATTCCACTTTCATACCACATCTGGGGCTTTTTAGCCTGGCTGCTTCGTCCTCTATTGTCCCTTTTTTAAATACGCTGCCCCATTTCCCTTTCCATCGTCCCCCCCCCGGTCCGCATCGAAGCATTTTTCCAACCCCGCGGCGGTTCAGTTTCTCAACCCCCACCATCGATCCCTCCCCCTTCCCCAGCCTACACCATTCTCCAATTGGTTAAATCCCCCGATTTTTACACGCTTGAAAACTTTCTTTTGATTATCTGTGCTTGAAAAGCGCCACACTAGAATCCAGTGCCAAAACTCTCCTTTTTGCCCCGCGTATCACGGTTCCCTTCCTGTGACCCCTCCAGTAAGACCTCGGCCTGTGTATACCGCTCCCCAGAACTGTCAAACATATTTTTGTCTTCTTCCTGGCTTCTTGTCTTACCCCCTTCTTTGTTGTCGGCCCCCTGACCCGCATTTTTCCTGGCGGCCAATCGTGTGACCCCCCCATTCTTTGTTTTCCTCCTTTGGCCGCTTTATATCTGTTTCTTTTCTCGCGTAGTGCACCCTCCTTCCCCAGATCGGGTAAGATCCGCGCATGAACTTTTGACCCTTCTCCTACAAAGTAAGCCCGAACCTGAGGTTGTCCCCCACCAAAGGTCATTTCTTGAAGTCTTTTTATGCGCTTCGTTTCTCATCTCTTGTTAGCCCCCTTCGCCTACCAAGTTTGCTGAGACGGGTTTTCTTTCATTTAGTGAATGCCGAAAATCTTCCCATTATTCCCCCCCCTGGCCTTCAATTTCTCCTTTTCACATTTCACCTTGTTGTCTTCATAATTGGCGAGGCTTTTACCCCTGTCCCGATAGTAACGTTTCCACCCCCACTGTGTCCACCGGCCATCTCGATCCATTTTTTATTTTTTTTTTTTTAGTTTGAGCTTTCCTACTGACCACTCCCCCCCCACGGATACGCTTTAATCAAGCCATCTGCTCCCTATTGGGTGCCTCCCCGCCTAATTTGGGCGCCCAACTGTCCTCCTGTGTGTATTTGATTGTCTGTGTGGATAGGTAGGTGGCGACTAGTAATGCTGGCGCACCTTCCTATATCCGATCTCTTTTTTCTGACACTTCACCCCCATACACTACACCCCGCAACACACCCGAGCCCCCTCCACCCCCCCCCCCCCCCCCCGAGCCACCCCCCCCCCCCCCCCCCCCCCCCCCCCCCCCCCCCCCCCCCCCCCCCACCACACCTTGCCACTGCACGCCCCCCCCCCCACCCCCACCCCCTCCCCCCCCCCCCCCCCCCCCTCACCCCCCGCCCCCTGTCCCCCCACCCCCCCGAGCCCCCCCCACCCCGCCCCCCACTTTCCCTGCCGTCCACCTTGGACTCGCCGAGCCCTCATTTTATCTGTTTCTTCCTTTATTTTTCCGCTTCTTTTGCCTTGATCCATTGCTGCGCTTCCCCCCCCCCCCCCTCTTTTCTGACACCTTACTTGCTGTCGAATGCTGGGCGCCTTAGCCCCACTCCGCCCCTGGACTGACCTTATACCCTATGACCTTTTCTTGCTGTCACGTGATCCCGCCGCGTCCTTTTGCCCCGCGGCTTTTTTGTTTTAACCGTTCGTTCTGGGCTGTCTATCGCTTCCCCCCTTTACCCCATGGTCTTTCTGGGCATTTTTGAGTTTTAACGTCCTTCCCCTCAGGCCGCGGCTTCCCCTTCCCCGCTCAGTTTTGCAACTCCATCCCCCTGACGCGAGTGTTTTCCTTGTACCTCATTGTAGACTTTTATTGTTCTGTTCCTCTGTTAGACGCTTCCATCCCCTCCCTTCCTTCCCAATCCTGATGTACTAAGCTTTTTCTCTCTTTTGATCATTCTGCAGAGCCGACCTCCTAGTTTTGTCCCCCCCCAAGTGTCCGGTTGCAGCGATACCCCCCCCGGAACCTCGCCGGAGCTTCTTAGGGCACTTTCTCCCCCTCTCCTTCGGCAACCGACTTTCTCCTTTATTTTCTACTATTTTTGACGTGTTTTTCCCCCTCCCCCTCGTCCCTGGGCTTTTGTACGTTAGACCCCCACGAACCGCATCCAAGAAGACCCCTTCGGTGGAGCGAGTGTTCTGCCAGTACCGAATGATTTCTTCTGAGGGCCTCATGCACAGCTCCCCCTATTCATTGTGGTTTTTTACTCCCCCCTAAACCTCCCTTGAAGAGATGTTTCCTATTTTTTGGTTATCGGCTGTGCCCCCCCCTCGATCAGCGTTGTTTCGAGCCCCTGCCCCGAGCTTAGTTTTGGATTTCTAATCTCTTTTGTTTAACTGTCCAGTTTTTATTCGGCGTGCACGTCCTTGGGTCTTCCCCCCATGTTTGCTTTTCCCCCCTCGTCTTTTCCCAGCGCTTGTAGTCAGTCGTCAAAACGCAGCCAGCCATAACCTTGACTTCCGAATGTTGCATTTTCACCTCCCCCCCCCCCTTATAGTTCCGATGCTGTTCGCATCGAACATTCTGGTTCTCCCTTTTAGCGTGGTTCTTCCAGTACATGGACTTTTTTGTTCCAAGAGAGGGCTCTGTTTGGCTGATACCGCTCGGTTTTTTTTTTTGGCAGCCGATTTCCTTCCTTTTCAGAACCCTGCTTGGAGTGACTGGCCTGCTACCCCCCCCCTCATCGCTGTCCTCCCCTCGATTAGTCCTTACTGGGTCACGTTCGCCCTTAAGCAATGTGACGTAGTTTTGTTTTTACGTCTGCCCAGTCTGGCCTCGAGTTGAACGTAGTCTTGCGTCCTTGCTCCGTCTTTTTTTTGACCTATTCTACGTGCAGCTGTTTCTTTCCTCGCCCAAGTGTGTGAGTGCGTATGGCTGGTTGGTTTCATTACGTGATTGGGCTTTCTTCCCGACCTCACTAGTCGCTTAGTGCGCTCTCTGATAGTCGTGAGTTTCTAGCACCCTTATCTTTCTATTGTTAAGGCAACTTTTCTTAGATGAAGGATTCGCCCCTGATTCTTTGGCCGTTGCTGTGTAGATTTTTCCCCACAACTAGGTAGCCACACAGCCTTGCGCATTTTTTTGGTCAAGCCCTCGTTACTTTTTTTCGACTTTTACACTATTTGCTTTTTCAGGACGAGTGTCTGGAGTGTTAGCTCTTCCCCGTCCACACCTTCCCTCCACTTACGTTCCTCGGATGCGTTTTTTGTGCGGACGTCCATCCCCTTAGCGCCTGTTTTAGCTACGAGATTACGGCCACTAAACAGGATTTAATTGCCCCCCGGTTTGTTCTCAATACTGTCTACTTCGATACGCCGGGGGACGTTTTGGTTATTTTTGTCCGGCGTCTTGTAGGTCTGGTCGTCGTTTACACTCCTGCAGGAATGTTCTCGCTAGGCTTTGGGTCCGTCGTGTACCAGAGTTTCTCACTTCATTTCCTACGTGGCCGTCCCGACTAGGTCTTCCTTTTTGTTCGACCCCGACCGCGGCTCATAGTCCCTTTTCCGCTATTCGGCATGTGTACGACGTTACCCCGGTTCCCCCGTTCCTAGCCCACCACGGGCGCGTTTTTCCATGTCTCAGTGTTGCTCGGGTTTTGCTCCCCACGGTTGTTGATATCCACCTCCCTGCAGTCAGACCCCCCCTCATCGCGGGGTATATGTACAGCGTCTCCATGACGCGCAAATAGACATTGTGCCTGCTGTATCCCCGTTTTCCCCCTCCTCGTACTGATTCCTTCGGTCCCTGCGCCCAAGTCACACCCGCATTCATACGTCTCTATCCTTTCCTCCTGATTTACAGTAGTTAAGCAGTAAGCCCCCTCTTTGGACGTTGTTTGACGCTTAGAGTGCCCCTCCCCTGCCCCTTCACCGGTCTTCCCGCCTCCTTCACGCTCGTTATCCTCGACCTCGCAGTCGTTCGAAGCCAGAAGTTACCGATTCCCCCCCCCCATTACCCCCATTGTCCCCTTTCCTGGGGCTGCTGTAGACTGCCTCGTCGGGCGTTTTTGATCATTCCTCTGTAAGCCCCTGCAGCCCTTTTCAGTATGAAAAGCCCTCTTGCCCGGCTATCATACACGTCCCCCCCCCCCACCCCCACGATTGGGCCCCCACTCCGCCCATTCTTGACAGCCGCTTTTACTGTAACCTTCCCTTTCGAGCCTCGTTCCGGATATTGTTCCCCCCCGTGAAGACCATCGTTTTACGCCGGGTCTCCCCCCTCTCGATCGTTATCATTTGCCTCCTCTTTCCCGCCGTTCGACCTCTTTTTTTAATGTCAGTTTTCACTTTTTTTCTTCAGCTC
>Ga0179593_1448337_pt1 | contig 17445 bp, 25 predicted proteins | sample CZODoug2_1_08_16_FD_185931 | JGI IMG/M metagenome (GOLD analysis project Ga0179593, IMG submission 185931) | Vadose zone soil fungal communities from Angelo Coast Range Reserve, California, USA - CZODoug2_1_08_16fungal (PacBio error correction) | ecosystem: Environmental > Terrestrial > Soil >... | reverse complement strand
CGTGTCTTTTTTTAACCTCGTTTTCTTTTTCAGCCCTCTTTTCCACTTTTCGGTTAATCGTAGCCGTTGTACCTCTATCATCCAGCACCACGATTAGTTTCTCGTTTGTGCTTTGCTCGCCCGTCACCCCATTCTTGCCCTAGCTTTGTGATAGGAAATGAATTTTTTTCTATGACTCGTAAATTTTAGCCCCTTTCTGCAACCCCATCCCAACACCGGTCCCAGGTTGCGGGTGTGAAGCCTCCAAGTACTCCCTTTTCTTATTCTCTTTAAAATACAGCGGCCCTTATCACCCCCAGAGATTTTCCCCTATCAAGCTAAATGCTGAGCTGGTCTCGTTGGTTCCCCCTTGCATTTGTCATCCCATTTTCTTTTTTTGTTTAGAAGCTACTGCTCCTGTTTCAGGGCCTTTCGATAAGCTCTTATTTTCACGGTTCCGACTCGATTCTTTTTTATTTGATTTTTTGTGTGTTTTTTGGATTTTCCTCCTGTATCGACTTTTTGCAGCCGCATCTGGCGTTGGCCTTCCCGTTTACCCTTTTTTCTTTAGGTCTAGACATGATGGTTTCAGTCGACCTTTTCTCCGCCCTGCGCCCCGAGGTTCCTTTCAGATTTTGTTTTTGCGCAACCGCTTTGCTCTTTCAGACTCAAGGATTCTTTCTCCCGAAGTTCCTGAGGAAATTTCTTCTTTTTAACGTTTCAGAGATTTGGCAACGTATTTTTCTTTAGACACGCCCTGGTCGCTCCGCATTAGTTAGTCCCTAAGCCCCGGCTTTGTGAATTACCCTTTTGTACGGGCTTTGCCCAGATGGACGTGTACCCTTTGCCTTGAGGTTCCTTCTTCTCTTTTTGGTCTGGAAGCCGTGTATTATTACTCCACTGTTTCCGTCTTGGAGTTGACTACCCTCTGTTTTTTTTCACACCCCCTCTTTTTGTCTATCCGATTGTGAATTTTCACATATTCCGGAATTTTACGACGCTTCGTGGAGCAATTTCCCCCCTGGCGCCTTGGAGTTTCAGGGCCCTGAACCTCCGTTCCCCCCTTTCTTTCTTTTTCCCCCCTTTTTTTAGGCCCAGCATAACTCTTATTTCTTTTCGATAAATCGGATCAAATACTCCTCTTCTTTTTCTTTGGTGCCTTTTGCCCCTTAATTCACAATTAATTTTGTTTTCTTTCCTTGTCAATTCGTTTCCCCACCTTCTCCTATATTGTCCCCTTTTCCTTTCCCTGCCTGCTCAGGAGCAATGCGTCGATGGCAGAGTTGATGGCCACGTGTCCTTTGCGTGGCCCTGTTCTCTATTTGCAATGCCCCCCGTACTAATCCGATTAGCACGCGGCTTCCGGTTTATGGGCCCCCAACCTTGACGATCCCTTCTATTAATGATTTTCAGACGTGAGACTCGCCGACCCAGAGTTGATTATTGTCAATATCAAATCTTTAATTGACAGTCCTCTATCCCTGAATTACAAAATTGTTTTTCTTAATTCGCCAATATTTTCGTTTTGTCGGTAAGCTCCTGCATTCTTCCTCCCCCCACCGCCATTCTCCTTTTTCTTTCCCTCCTGGGACAATTTCCGCTCTGCTTCTCCTGGCTCCTTTTTGCTGGCCTAATCGTCTTTGTCTTTCGCCTCCCAAGCGTATTCCAAAGCCTTTTTTGATTGTCTCAGCTTTAGATTGTCCTTTTTCTTCTTGTATTTCCCTCACTGTCCGTCATTGGAGCAGTGTTTCGTTTTAAAAAGTCTTCATTTTCTCTTTGACAGCCGATTCCTGTCGCGACAGAACTCTCCTTCATACTCTTTTCCGTTCTCGAACCCAGAGGTGGCTCCGACTCTCTCTAAATCCGTTGCGTCCCCTCATTTTCCCACAAAGGTTTCCTTAGCTGACGTCCCTTGCTTTTAGCTATTGTTTTGACAAATTTTCCCGACAATGCCTTGTTGATTCTTCGTTTTCCCTAGACGTGTTCTGAAGAAATTATATCTTTTTCTCCCCGTCGTAGGCCCCTGCTTTTCCTCCTGCCCTAGTTCCAGGCGTTTTCCCCTTTCTGAGTACTTAGCTTCTACTCTGTTCCTACACCTTGCCTTTTTGTGACGTTAATTTCGCGCAATGGGTTCAGTTTTTTAGCTTTCAAGTAATTCTTCAGCTCTCACGGTCCACCAGCTTCAAGCTCCTCTCGGTTGCTTCCCCCTTGTTTTTTTGAGTCACAAATCCCCTTTTGCCCAACCAAATTCCCCGTTGTTCAGGATGTTCCCGCCCCCCCAAACTTGCCTCTCCGATAGGAAAATGGCACGGATGTCAATCCCCTAACAGTCTTCTTTCCGGTTGACGATCGATCCTTAAAGTTTTCCCTCTTCGCCTCGTCACTCCGTTTAGTTTTTTAGCGGGTTCCTGCCACTGTTAATTCCTTAGGTTCCTTCCAGTCCTAGATCCCCTTTTTCCTGGTAATTCCTCTCCCGGCATTTTTACATTTTTGTTTCCTGGACTCTTGGATTTTCTTTGTTCTTACGTTAAGGGAACACCCCAACCCAGTTTTCTCCACGACACTTGAGTTTTTGGTTTTGATACGTTCCACCCTCAGCGCTCATCTTCATTTCCTTTGTCCGTTAGTTTGGTTGAAAGAGGCGGTAAATGTTCCCCTTCTCACGGTTTTCTTTCCGGGATAGCCTATCGTAATGCTTTCCTCATCTAACCAGCCCCGCACGTTCAGAAACTTTTTCTTTTTCCACTTTTCCATTGGCGTAGCCCCCCGCTTTGCTTTCCTGACACCCTTGTCGGCAACATTACGAAGTCGTCCGCAATTCGCCAGCCCCGCGAACTTCCTGCTATCGCTGCCATTCCTTTTTCTTCTCAGTGTTTCTTTGAAGAATTTTTCTTCACTCCTTCCTTGATGCATGGTGTGCACTTTCTTTTCGTTTTCTTTGTTTTCCCTGGTTTTTCGGTCTTATTAGCCTGTAGCTGACTGGGTCCCCCCTTCTTTGTAGCTTTTTTTTCATGGGAAATATAATTGGTTACTCTCGTATACCTTAACCCTCCAGCTTTTCTTGCCGTTCCGTCCCACTACTCCACTCCTCCTCGCTAGTGGAAGTGTCCCGGTTTTTTTTACGTGTTTTTAATTTTCAACCATTCGTTTTTTTTTCCGGCTTTTCTGTGATTTCAGGACCTAACTTTTCCGGTCGAGCCCTCTTGAAGAGACGCAGTCGCTCCCCTGTTGCAAGAATTTTTTATGTGAACTCCCTTCCGGATTGGGTCCCTCGCAAGGCTCGCGTTGTTCTGAAACTCCAGTTTTTGCTTTAGCTCCCAAAGGGAGTGCCCCCCAAGCTTCGTTTAAAACTTTGGCTTATTGTCCCGTTGATCCGTTTTTTAGTCTCTTGGCGCCCCGTCTAGTTTATTTAGTAGCCCCTCGCGCGCAAAAATGAGCGTGATTCTTCCTCCACATTTGTTTTTTTTTGTTCTTTGCTCCTGTCAGGCCTCCTCCCCAGTTCTTTTGATTGGCCGAGCCAGATCCTGTTACCTTTTGGCTTTCCCGCGCCTGAAAAGTTTTCTCTTAGCGTTATTTTCTTTTGTCGCTCCTCGCATCCTTCGGATTTTTCCCCTCCCGGCTCTAGTTCTTGCTTTCGCGATGCTCTATCCGCCGCCTCCGATGACTCGGATTTGATTGTTCCCCATGGAGAACGGTCTGTAGAATAGTTTTTTACGAATCACAGCAGGTTAACCCGACCCAACCCCCTTTTATGCGGCCTTACATTGCTTTTTTCTACCTCCCGTCAAAGAAGTGCTGGTGTCACCCCACCCAAGCTTAGAAACCTCGGTCGTTGTTCCCTGCATTACCGCGCCGAATCAGAATCCTTTTCCTAGGATCCGCCTTGACTTTTTTAGGGCTTCCCTTTTTCCATTCTTTGTCACAAAATTTTTCCCCCCTTGGTGTTTGAACCTGACCTTACTAGCTATTTACAGGGCTGCCCGAATTCTTTTTTTAACCATTTTTGAAGCATGCGCCCTCATATTCCTTGTAAGGAAACTGCCTGCAGATATACGTCCGGCTATTTATCACCCTTCACTCGGCTTATTCCCCCCTTTTCTGACTCTCCCGTCACTACGCCGCTCCGTCTGCATCTGTTCCCGAATATTCCTTTTCTCTCCGTTGCTCTGAGCGTAGTACCCCTACCTCCCCTTTTTGATCACCTGGACCATGTTTGCTCACCTGCCCCGGCGTACCATCGAGCCTTACCCTTCGCTTCCGAGCCCTGTCGTCTCGTACCCGTGTTCGAGGCAACCCAGAAAAAAAACTCTGCCAGGAACCTCCTGGCTCTTTCCGTTCGCTCCCCCTTGGTGGAGTCGCTCCTGCCTACTAGCCTTTCCTGTTAGATTTCCACCCCACCCCCTTTCTGCGCCTCCTCTCACCTCGGATGGAGAGGCAGGTCTTAACCATTCCTCCCGCGCAATTTTCTTTTCTTTTCTACTCCCTTTCCTTTCCGATATATTTTTTTTTCCACTGTCCAGGCACACATTTGTCTTTGCTTCTCTCTCCCATCTGTTTTTTTTTTTAGGTCTTTTCTTTCAAATACAATCACCTCTTTTTCGTACGCTTTCGCTGGCCCTTTCCCCTTTGGAAAGACCCCCCCCTTGTTTTCCCCTCTTCGCTACGTCTTTACCTCCCGGACCCTTTTTTCTCCCTTTCCTTTATGTGATACCTTTTCAACACAGGTCTCCTCTTTTGTATGTACCTTGGCATCAACAGGCCCCGATGTTTCACAGTTTCTAGCGCCCGTTTTCACTAGGAAAGGATCCTTCTTCGCCTGGTTCCGAACTCCGTACAGATCATTCAACCTTTACCTGCTTTCATTCCTATTTTTTCAGGTCCTTTGCTTCTCGCTGCCCTGCTGGCCAAGAGAAGTGACCTTAGACGGCAAGACCTTCGTTTTCCCCCTTTTTCGCTTCCCCACCCTTTCCTTTTCTGTTCGATTGCCGAGAGTTTTACTTTGTGCCATTTCGTAGTCCCCGAACACACTTCCATGTTCGAGGGATGTTATCTTGCCGTAATAGTCGATGCTGCAAAAGGTCCCCCTTTTCCAACTTGGTTTTTGCCTGTTTTTTTCTTCTACATAGGGTGATGTTTTTTCCCTTTTTGGGTTTTTTTTTCCTTTCAAGTTTCCCTCTCCTGCTTTTCCCGGGCCCAAATGTCTCTTCTCCGGACCTCGATGTTGACTTTTCTAGTGCAGTATGTCGTTGGGATTGTCCCCCCCCCGCGTGTTACTTCTTCGCGTGTGAAACACTCCCATTTGGCTTCTTGACGGTCTTTCTTAATAGGAGATTCCCTTTTCACTCCTATTGTCGTTGAGCTCTCTCCTCTTCACCTCTTCCCCTCCTGGCATCGGTTTTCCTCCACTGGGATTTTCTCTTCGCGTTTGAGCACGGGAATCGGAGTACTTCCCCCAATTTTGTGCCTTTCTGTGTCCCCCTACCCCTTTGTTTACGTGTACATTTTTTTTACCGCGGCTGCTCTGACTCCCCATGTCTTGGCTCTTCTCATCCAACTATTCAGAAGACTAGGTGACCCTTTCGCTGCACTGCTAGCTAGTTCGCCCACTTACACTTCTCTCGCATGTTTTGTTTGGTCTCAGTTCTCTCCGAGGCCATCCATTTATGACGCCCGTTTTATGATCTGAGAACTCGTGCGCACTCCTTCAGTCGCCTTGCAGCGTTAGTTCTTTTTTTATGGCCCCCCCTCACCTAGCTCCCTTCTCAGAGGTTAGCTTTTTTTTTGGTCTCTATGTCTCTTTTTCTTGACTCTGGAAACCTGTCCCTTCGCAAGGTGCTAGGGTATGCGCTTTCGAATTTTGTTTTTTTTACAGGGCTTTCCTCTTTCCCTGTTTCTGCCAGATATTCTTCCCCAGTTCCCCCCCTTTAAGATCGTGACATCATGAGAAAAGACGACGGACTCTATTCTCTCTATCCTAAATTTTCCCAATTCTTTCATCCTCTTACCCTATCTGTCCGCTTTTTTTTTTCCGTTTTTTTTTCCTTCTTTTGTCCCAACCCACAACACTTTTTTCCCAAGCTGCTTGAGATGAGTAGTCGCTCACTCCCCTATGTATGAGTTATTTCCTTTTTCTCTTATTATTTTTTGTGTCGATTCGGAAGAACGAGACTGCTGTGCTTCCTCCCGGTTCAGCTTTGTTGTTAGCTGGTCTACCCTGGGCTGACCACACCTCATGCTTCCTTTTGTGATTCTCATACTCTTTTTTTGTCACGGCTTGCCCCCCTCGCCCTTCTCCTTTCTTTTTTCGGCTTTGAGGTCAGTCCTTGTTCTCCCCTTTCCCTTTCGCGGAGCTTATGGAGCTGACCCTTTTCCTCTTTACTTTTTTTTCATGAAACGGCCAACGTGTGTGTTCCCTTTCCACCTCTTTTGGGATCGGTGTTTGCTCCCCCTTATGGCAATTTCCTCGCTTGAAGTAGATAGGTTAATCGGCTTTCTCTTACAGGATATCCTGGTCCCTTTCCTGCTTCATTACGCTTGAATAATCCTACTCTTTCCGATAAGGCGTTCTCATCGCGTCGTCGAGGTTTAGTTCTGTTTCGATGGGTGTTTCCGATAGACGTGAAGGTCTTCTTCCGGGACGCCCCCGCCTTGCCAGGGCCTTCTGGTAAGGTCCTCGTTTTTTATTTTGGGTCCCATTTTCTCATGCACTTTTTTTTGTGCCGTTTCCCGTCCCATTCCCCTCCGCTGATCCAGTCAGGTTTAAATGTTTTCCTTTCCGACTCCTCATATATAGACTTGTTTTTTTTCCCCCCTGTGCACCCTGATTGTTGGAGTCTGTCTGATTTCTGTATTTTCCGCAGTTCTCCTCTCTGATTTTTGGTTCCTTTTTTGCAACTTGCTTTCTTTTTTTGACTTGCGCTGCGTGAGTTTTACTTGCAGCTTTTTTCCCTTTCCCCGCCTTCGGGTTATGTCTTTCCCCTGTATGGTCTTCATTATATCCGTGAAACCGTCCGTAACACCACGGACAAGCCTGAGGTCCGGCCCCTTCCAATTGCACTTGGTTGTCTTCCATGTTCCTACTTTTTCCTTCACAGCCTGAACTCTTCCTCGCCCAGGATTTTCGTGTTCGCCGCCTTTTTCACCCCTCTTTTTTTTTTCCCCTTTTCTTCCTTCTTCCTTTTTCTTTGCCGCTCTCCATACTGTCTTTTTTCGCTTTCCTTGCGCTTTTTCGGGTCAAGTTCTTCCTTGCAAAGTTCCTTAGGGAAGACTGTGATACCTGTTCCTCCCTCCTTTTGCTTAAATTGATCGTCCTATCCCACCCCGTGGCTTACCCCCTTACTTCGCATGGGGCTCTCTCGGCCTCCCCCCCTTAATTCGCGGCCGCTATTTTCTCCCGCTCCTTCTACCTCTTGGGTTCCCTCAACTTTCTTTTTTCATTGGTTGCATTATATGGTTGACTTCCAGCGTTTTCTTCATTCGTCTTGGTTTTCCTCACTTCGGCCTGCCGGAGCTGTTTTTTTCTGTTCCTCGGCCTTTTGCCTTCCCTTTCTTTTTTTCCCGTTCTTTTTGCGGACATTCTCCACGCCCGAGATTTTTACTTCTGTTTGGAGTGACGTTAGTTTTGTGGTTGCCTTTGCTTTACCCCTTTTATATTCCTTGGACTCAAGATTTATTTTCCCCCCGTTCTTTTTGATTTTCCCTTTTCTCTTTTTTCTTCCCCAGCAATTCAAGACGGCCCCGTACGGAGCTCTCTTTGTGACTTTGAGTCCCTAGGATCCCGGAGCGTTGTGTAGGTACCCCTGCCTTTGACTTCTGTCTACGCCCGTATTTTTTTTCTTCACTTGGTGCCCCTCTTTCCATTTTTTTTTCTTTGGGAACCCCGAGTCGTTTTTTACCTTTTCTCCGGTCCCTAATTCTCCGTCCCCTCCATACGTTACTACCCCCCAATCTGCCGCCCTTATCCTGGCGATTTTTCTTTCTCTCCTTCCCCCTTCTCAGTAGGACAGATCCTTTTCCCCTACCCCTGGAGATGTGGGTTAATTCGCCTTTTCCTGTCCTCTGTGACGTACTGCCCCCCCGGTTCTTTTTGTTTGTGCGGTACTGGGAGTATTGACGCTTTGTCGTCTTCCTCCGTTTTACACCCTCTCCTGAGTCCGAGTCTTCTTTCCAGCCCTGAGAGTTCCCCCCCCCATTCCGACTTTTTCTCCCCGGGCCTAATGGTGACGGCACCCTGTGACCACGATTCCCACCAAACTAAGCTGGATTGCCTCCGGGCTTTTGCATGGGCTCTTCCCCTATTTACCTTTCATTTTTCTTTTTTTGGTCCCTTGGGGAGAGAAATATTCTGTTCTTCTCCTCCCTATCCCCCACGACGCCCGTCGTCCCTCCGGATACTCCTGGACTATTGCTTTTTTCTAATTTTACCCTTTTTTCGGATTCTTGTCTTCACCGGCTCTCCCCTTGCCCCCCTCTTACGATTTCTCTCTACTTTTACGGATTGTCCCCCCTCCCCCTTTTTTCTTGCCGCCAGAACTTCTTTACGGTGTTTTCAGTATTTGCCATGCTTTAGGTTTCTCGACGTTTTTTTATTTTGAACGGCCAACGTTGCTTTGTTGTCTGGGTTTGCTTTTTCTTCCCACACCCTTTAGAGTCCTCCAAGAGGGATGCTTTTGTCCTCGTGCTTTCTTCTTTACTCCTCTTCTTTTTTTTCTTTCGATTGGTTGTAACGCCCCCCCCTTTCCTTCCCTGGATGATTTTCCTTTTCGCTTCCTGTTTTTTTTCAATTTTTCGGCCCATTTTCCCAGCTCTGCTTTATTCCCACAAGACAGGTGGTTGGTAGCGCCCACACTGTGGCCGTCACATCCCCGGGTTTTTATAGCGTGCGTCTCAAGTTTTTTCTCCTGTCCAACTCTTCTGTTTTTCCACGACTGCTTGCTTTACTGTGTTTGTCTGGTACGTTTTTTTCTTTCCCTCTTTCTGCATTCCTCGCCTCTTGCTCCGGCCGTGTTTTGGACTTTATGTTATTAAGTATTAACCCCTGGAAGCTTTTTTTCCTCAAGATTTTCTTGCCTCGCTTCTCTAGCCGAACTCCTCCTACCGTTCCCATCTCCCCCTGTCTGAACGATCCTTTCTGGACATGGCATCACTCATTCGCTTTCCCTTCCCCCGACGCTGGGGTACCCTTGCATTTTTACGTATTTTCCCGGGATACTCTGGATTTGAGGTTATCTTTATTTTCTTGTTCTTCCTGAACTCGTGTGATTCCTTTTTTATGCTGGTATAGGCCTTTTAATCCATAACGAACAGACCGAATTTTTTTTCCCAGTATTCCCCTTTGTTGAGAGTTTGTCCCCCCCCCCTTCTTTGTACATTTCTCCCGCGCTGATGTTGCTGCCCTCTCCCGCTATCTGGATTTTTCTTTATCGCTCCTTTCTATTCGGTCTCCTTATTTCTTATTGTTATCTTCAGGGGGCTTGCCTCCTTCACTGCCCCCACCAATTTTGTTATAGGAATTCGCATGGCATTTTGTGAGTTCTTTTCCCAGGACTGGCTCCATCATTACCCCATTCCTTCATGCTATTGTCCCGCCTCCGATTTTCCTCTTCATTGTCTCAATGTTTCCTCTCCCCCGGGAGTTCCCTCTCCTTTCTTTTTTTTCTATTTATCTCGTGTGTCCCCTCTCCTGGTTTTCCTTTCCTAGGCTTATTCTTTTTTTTTTGTATTAACAAGTCCCACAATCCCCTACCATTCTTTCATGGGGTCCTCTTGTTATCGCCACTCCTTTTTCAGTGAGTTGCCCCTTGCCCTCGCCTCCGTTCCTCGATTGTTTCCCCTATTTTTATCCTATCCCCTCCCTTTTTCCTTGTGCTGGCTTTTTTTTCTTACTTTTCTTTCCTTTACCGCACTTTCGTTGCACCCTTCCTTCTGCCGACAATTTACCGTACGCGGTTCTTCTCTTTTGCCTGGTAATCTCTTTTCGTCCACCCCTTTTTTTCTTCAATTTTTCCCTCCTTCTTTTCTTTCCTTTTTCTTTTTTTAGTTTCTTCCTTTCTCCCCACAAGAGTCCCCGAATTTTTTTCTTCTCTTCCCCCCCTTTTTTTTATTTGTTCCCTCAACGAATGACCTTGACCCGGGTACCCCCTTTTATTTCCCTCGGGAGATTCCCACCCCCCCTTTTCGGGTACCGTTTGGTCCCTATCCAAGATTGCCCAGTTCCGGCATTCCACCTTGGAGAGACCTTTGTCCTTTTTTTACGGATTGTTTATAGCAAGGTGCACCCCCTGCCCACTTTTCCTTGTTCCCGTATCCCTTTTTTTTCAGGCATAACTTCGTCTTCCCCCCTTTCCTTCTTTGTCTTAAGCGCTGCCGTCCTCCTGACAGCCCTTTCTTTTTCCGTTGAGGTGCGATGTCCTTGATTATTTTTTTCCTTTTTTTTTTTTTTTTGCCCCCCCCCCAAAGTCGATTTTTTGGACTCTTTCCTCACTGGTCTTACTGCACCTTCTATTTATTCGATTTCCATTCCTTACCCCTTCTATAGTTCACCCTCTCTTAACAATCGCCCCTCTATCCCTTGAACTTTCCCTTCCGCTGTATAACTGCGTTCCGGCCCTCTATTGTTCTCCTCAGATTCCATTGATACTGCTCGTTTTCTCCTAAAATGTCTTCCTTTCGGAGTACCCTTCCTCTTGATAGGTCCCCTTTTTTATATAGAAAGAACTTTCTGTTTATTCTTTTCCCTCACTACAGGGCTCCCTTTGGGTGGATTGTTGCCATTCTGATGTTCCTCCCTCTTATTCTGCGCTTTTGGATGTTTCTCACTTTTCCCCCTTGGTTCTTTTTTCTTTTTCAAAGTCCACTTCGGACCTCTCTTTTTTTTTTGTCTTGGGCTGTTTTTTTTTTTATGACAAGATCGTTCCCCAAGTATCTCTTCTCGGCTCTTTTGTCTTATTAACTTTTGGGCTTAGCACTCCCCGTAGAACAGTCTGGCCATGCTCTCCTTTATTGATAACCCCTCCAATTGTTCTTCTTCTTTTTCTCTTTTTCTTTTCATTCCTCCCTATTTTTCTTTATTTCTTATTTTTACCTCTCCCCCCCCTCCCCCCCCCTATCTTATATTCCCTTTATTTCCACCTCTCTTTTTTTCACTTTTAGGGCGGATATTGCCTTCGCGGTTTTTCAACCACGTCCTTCTCCGATTTTGCTGCCTTTGCGCGCACTCTCCTCATGGGCTTTTGTTCACTCCTTCTCAGATTCGCATTTCCCCCTCAGGCGTCCCCGGCTCGCACCCTCATTTTTTCTTCTGTTTGAACAGGCTCCTCCCGCTCGTTTGTTTTGACCCAAAGGCCCTTGTGTCCTTTTGTTTTCTAAATTTTGTTATAGAATCCCATTGTTCGTTATGTTTCTTTTTCTGTTCTGTTCTCTCTTCCTGACCCTCCCGAGAATACCCTTTTTTCCGTTTTTTTCTCCCGTCTGTCGATAGCCCTTCCTTTTTGTTGTTTTTTTTTTCCTTAGTAGTTTGGCTTACCCCTTCTTTCCCTGATGCCATTTTCTTTCCTCAATCACCATTCCTATCCCCCACAAATTACCCCCATACCTCTTTTTGTTTGCGTCTGTTCCTTCCCTGGTCTCTTTTCCCGACCTCATTGGATCGGTTGAATTCAACAGGGATTCTCCCCCCCCTTCCACGTTGGCTGCATTACCCTTCATTGTCCTTTGATTTGTGGCGGTGGTCCCTCCTTTCTTTGCTGCATATTTCCTCGTCTCTTGATAATTCTTCCATTCTTTTCTGATTCCTTTCGTTTTTTATAGGGCAACTTTCTACCCTTTTTTCCCATCTCTCGTCTCCTTTTTGATTGTGTGTTATCCGGATCTCCTTTCTTAGGTATTATTGCGTGGCCCGAACTTTTCTGTTCGCGTTATAGTCCTGCCTTTTTCAACTTCGATCCTCTCATTCCTTTTTATCTTAATTTCATCGGGCCGCTCCTGTTTGATTGTTAATGTTCTCAAGCTTCTCCTCTTAGAACAAGCCCCCTGATTGACCCTTACCCTCCAAGTTTACTGCACATTTTTCTTTTTCTCTGAAGGGCCCCGTCCCTCCCTTTTTCTGCCCTCCGGCCGCCAGAGCCGCCCTCTCTTTTAGGACTTCCCGCCCGGAGGGTGTGATCCGGTACCCGTTTCTTCGATTTTTAGCCACGCTTCCCAATTTCAACGGTCCAACCCCTTTTCCCTTTCTTTTCGTTGCCTTTTCCCCCTTTCCTTTTTTTGTCCTTCCCTTTTCTGTTTGAGATTAATCTTCTTTTAACACCTACGGCCCGTGATTCTTTTCCCCCCTCGTTTTGGATAGTCCTTTCTCTACTTAGTTCCCTTTAACCTATTCTCTCTGTCCCCTTGTCAGTATTCGATTTTTCCTCAGCAGGCCTTTCTCTCGTCGATGAGTCTGAGAAACATCCTGTGACTTCCTTTTGAGCTCTTTCTCTTTTGTCTGATATACCCCCCTGAGGTTCTTTCTTCCCCCCTTAGTTACGAAAACTCCCTCTTGGTTGTGCTTTTCTCATTCCTTCTCTTTTTGCTTGACCCCTTTTTTCGCTTGTGTTTAAACGCCGACAGTTCGATATTTCCCTTCTCCCCCTATTTCGAGTCCCGTTGCGACCTTTGACCTTTACCCATCCCCTTTTTCCATATTATGAGTTTATTGCTTTTGTCGCCTTTTCCTGGCCAACCTTTTTTTCTCCTTTCTTTGACCCCTTTTCCCTTTTTTCCAGTTTCTCAAGTACCTTTTCCTCCTTTCCCATTCCGACTTTCTTCCTGCACCTCGTTTCCTTTTTATTTTTCTTTCTTGTTTTCACGTCCCCTCACAATCGTTTGCTATCCCTCTGTTTCTTCCTTCCTTTAGCTATGAGTTGCTATACAATACAAAGAGATTTTTTTTATTCCATCTGCTTCCTTTTTTTTTTTTTTTTCCCCTCCACAAAATTGCTACCCCCCTTGTATCTGTGTTCCCAGCCCCTATAAAGGTTGAACTAAACCTTTCTAGGTTCCCCTTCTCATGTTGACACTTTCGCTCTCTTTTTGTTACTGCCGACCCTTCATGCCTTATAACAACTCTTTTTCTTTTTAATCTTATTCCGACCCCCTTCCTTTAGTCCCCTTTTCCTTACTGATTTCTCAGCACTGCCCCAGTCCTCGATCCCTCCGCGGAGTTTGCCCCAGATGATTCATCTTTCATTTTTTTACCCATTTTTCCCTTAACGGCTCTTGCGTCGCCAAACTAGCCGTCTTCCCCTTCTGAGTTCCCCCGGAGCTTTCGCGAAATCCCTCCACTATTCTCCTTTACCACAAGCCTCGCGCCTTTGTCTCTTTAATTCCCGCCGTCTTTCGAGGACATTCACCTCCCTTTGGTCATATTTCGTACGTGCTTCTCAAATTCCCCTCCGTTTTCCTCTTTCCCTAGACTTATCCCAACACCCATCTTTCCAAGGGCCCTGTCCTTTCCCACATCAGAGTTTTTTCAAGAGTTTTCTCCCTTACCTTCGAGCACCTTGCTTTCTTCTTTTCCCTTTCTTTTCCCACACTGTTTGTTGTTCTCGGATAGGAAATGGTTGTCCTTTGTAATGTCACTGGCTTCTTCTTTTCGTAACTCCCTCTGCCCCGCTTTTTACTCCCTTCTTAAGGGAAAGTGGGGAGCGCCTCACTTTTCAAATCTTTGTAACTTGTCACCATTTTACTCACTCCCCCTTTAGGGGCTCTCTCCTTCCTCTTCGGGGTTTTTTGATTCGTTCATCCCTTTTTTTTCATTTCTTGAAAAAGCCTCTTTCTTTCGACCCATCCTTCCATTTTGTGTGTTTTCTGCCTTCGAAGCCTCAACCACTCGGCCCCCTAATTACCTGGACCCCCAAGCGAGCTCCCTCTATCACTTTTATGCCATTACCCTCTCCTCTTTTCGCTTTCCCGATCGCGATGAACTCCATTTTTGATCACTCTTTGACTGCGTATCCAACATCTCATTCTTCCCGCCAATGGCCCCCCCTTTTTTTGGAATTGATCGGCCTACTTCTTCTTTATCCCGTATCGGTATAGCCCCCTCTGTTTTCCCCCCCCTCCTTTTCTTAGCTTCATGGCCCCCAATTATGTGCGTTTTGTTATCTTTTTACTGCTTCTGAACACGCAGAAGCCTCCTCCCCTCTTAGTTTCCACATCTCTTTTCGGTTTTGTCCCTTCGTCCCACCTACGTGCTCCCTATCTGACAGGTTTCTCTCGTCCATCTTTGTTTAAATCGCTCATCCTCATTTCCCTCAAATAGGTTTTGACCTCGCCGCTCTAAACGTTCTTTCACACCCCCTCCTTACGATTCTCGATAGTACATTTGCGCTGTTAGTTTCTCGTACATGACTTTCTTGGGGACTCCCCCTGACTTCTCCGTTTTATTTCTTTCTTTTCTCTTTCTTTGATTCTCCTATTCGGCGTCGAACCCAATTTCTTTTTCCCCCTTGGATCTCCGCTGGCTTGTTCTTCCTTTTCCTCCCGACCTTTTCCCTTTTTCATGTCACTGGTCCCTTCTTTACCTGCCTCCCTCCCGCGCTTTTCTTTATTGTTTCCCCTTTCTCTTCTACCGGTGATACAATGTTAGGCCCCCCTGGAGTTTTTCCTCTTGCCCCCATCTCGAGATCTTCTATTTTGACTGCCTCGTGGTTGGACTCCAGCTCCATCCACGAGTCCGTCCCCCCTACTGATGCGTCCACCCTCATTTTATTTTACCCACATGGAGGCACCCCCATTATGTCTACGACTATGACGGAGATTCCCTTTTTTGAATAGCCGTATTCTCGGTATAGACCCCCTCTTCTCTTAGCCGCCTCTGTCTGTCAATTGCGATGAACACCCTCCCGGGTCTTGATGGTTCTTTCTTCTTATGTGCTGTATCGCAACTGTATTTTCGAGGCCGATTTGCCCACTTTTTCCATTATCCGTTATTCTTTCCCTCTAGTTTCTTGCGAACTTGCATTCTCTCGCATAGCTTATGGTCTTGATTGTTTGTCTCAATTCCTTTTCCCCTCCGCCGGTCCCTTCTCGTAGTTCCCCCTTTCTGTTCACCCTGTTCCCCCAACGAACCCTGGTTTCTCGTCGGATTCCCCCGGTTTTTTTTCCCCCCTGTCGACCTTTTTTAGAGCCCTTTTCAGACCCTCAACCAAGGATCTGTCCTACGAGGTTCCCATTTCATCTCCTGCAGACTTCCATTTTCACACTCCTTTTGCTACAAAAAGATAGTCCCATTCCGAAAGCTTAGACCCCTGAGAATTGCCATTCTTGATTAGTCATTTTTCGTCCGCCCCTGTGGTCAAACATTGTCTCCCGTTCGGATTATCCGATTGCTTCCGAGGTTACGTCACCCTTGTTAATTGTCCATCCTTCAGGAACTCAGGAAGGCCTCCCCTTCTTTTTCTCCTGTCTCTTGCCCTACGACCAAGTAGATATCGCCTAACCCTTCCAGCTCCCCTCCAGCTTCGCACCCTTCTCCTTTTAATTGTCGCCTATTCCGTGGTCCCGCCCGTATTCGTTCACTCTATGTCTGTTTTTTTATATTTCCCGGTCGTTGAACGGGTCCCCGGAATCACTCCTCCCCTTTCGGACAGCCGTTTTCCCCTCTGTTTGTGAGTCCCCCTGCTCCCCTCTTCGCTTTCAAGGCCCCACCCCCACCCGTCCTTCCCCTGTTTTCAAAAGTTTGCCGGTTTTTGGGTTTTCGTTCTTTTGCGGCTTTCCCAGATCCCGACATGTCCTCTCCCGTTCCCTTAGATCCCAGACCAAGTCTGAACTCTCCCTACCGTATTGGATGGGCAGGCCCTTGCGCCCCCTAACCTTCCATTCTTAGCGGTGCCCATTCACTGGTTGTTTCCCGGTTACGTGGACAGCCTGACCACCCCTTCCCCCCTTGCACCCCCTCCCTAGTCGTCCTACTCACACACTCTACTCTGCTGTCACTCCACTTCACAACTGATCGATGCTTTATTACATCTGGCCTTTTTCTGCCTCCATACCAGCTTAGAAGCGTTTGACTTGATTTTTGGAGTATTCACCCGCCCCCAACCTGACTTCCCTTCTTTCTTTCCCAGCAGGTTTTTGTATTATGTGGCACGTCCGGCCTCGTTAACCAGATTACTTTCCTTCGCCCTTCCCGCTCCCCGTCTCCCTGAGCGGTACCCCGAGAGCGTTGGGACTCCCTCTAACCGCCTACCCTCGCGCCCTTTTTAACCTCCTTTATGAGATTTTGGTCGTAGGCTCTTTCGCTGTTTGACCGCTGTCCAAGAATGCCGCTTCCTTCCTGCGTCTCCGCGTCCCCATCGCCCTCCCCTTTTTCTCTTCTGCCCTGGGTCGTAAACCTGACCCTTACTTACCTTGTTTATTCTTGGTTTTGGCGTAAATTCGTCGCCGTTCCCCTCGTCCCGTTCCTGTCCGTAGAATAGTTGTCGAACTCACTTTCGGTGAGCCGCCCTCGCCTTCGAAGGGCCCAAATGATCGCCTTGACAGCGATTTCTTAATTATCTTTCCCATTGTCGGGCTCGATTACACAGTGCTCATTCCTCCGAGCTTCACCTCCCGGGCGGCCGCCCGGGTTCATTATTCCTTCTTCTAGATTAGTGCTTTTCTCCCCTTTCCCCATTTTTTTTCTATGATAGGAATATTATCTCCCACCGGCATCGTTTCCCCGGTCGGTTTATTCTTCCCTTTAAAGGGACTAGGATCCCCCATGGGCTGCATTTCGACCTTCAGCTGTCCGTCGGCCTTTTTTAGGTCTCCCCTTTTCTTCTCCCGTCAGGGATATTACCCCAAACCCCTTCAGCCGATGGTCCCTTTGGTTTTTTTGCTCCCCCCCGTTCGCATACACCGCTCTTGATTGCCCGTTGGTCTGGGGGCACCCTTCTCCTGCTTCGACTAGGACCTTCTATCTCTCCCGCTTTCGGCAAGGGACCTGTATCCCTTTGTGCTTCCCTGCGATGGTTAAGCTTCTTTCCCCCCTAGCTCAGAAAGGAGGGTGTCTTGGTTGCCGTGGGCTTCCGACTAGTTCTCGGGCGGGCCCCTCGACTTCAAGCGCGTTTTTTTCTGAGCTCCCCCCCCCTTTCCCCTCCCTCCGCCATTAACAGCCGTTGCCTGTTCTTCCCGCATAGTCTCCATAATTATTGAAGTTTACTCCTCCCTTTTCGTTTCCCGCTGTGCCCCAGGATTACCTCTTCCGGATTTTCCCAGTTTTCTTTTTTTTCGTAATCCCCCCCCCCCCATCCCACGTTCTCTCTTTCGCTATCAAGAGACGCCCATTTGTTTTAGTGGACTTGCTTAATCCGCTCTCTCGCCTTTGATTTTACGGCTCCCCCTCTCTCATCTGTACGTGTGGTCTATATGGAAGACCCCGTTGTTGACCTCCTGATTTTTTTTGTTTGAGAGCCTTCCGTTGATCATCTTCGCCATCGTTTTTGA
>Ga0179593_1704800_pt1 | contig 17446 bp, 24 predicted proteins | sample CZODoug2_1_08_16_FD_185931 | JGI IMG/M metagenome (GOLD analysis project Ga0179593, IMG submission 185931) | Vadose zone soil fungal communities from Angelo Coast Range Reserve, California, USA - CZODoug2_1_08_16fungal (PacBio error correction) | ecosystem: Environmental > Terrestrial > Soil >... | reverse complement strand
GCTCATTTTCCGATCGACAATATCGAGGCGTCTTTTTCCTGCTTCCCCGGAACAAAACTCGGCTTTTATGAGGGAAATCTTTTTCCTCCGCGCTCGCTCTGACCTGGTTTTCTCCCCCCCCTCTGGGGGGATACGTTTTATCTCGTTTTTTTTTTCGCCACACCGCGTCTCTTCGGTCCGGTTATCTCCTGCGCCCCCCCTTTTCTCTTTTTCCTTTTCGTAATTCCCTCCGCTGCAGGGACAAGCCTCCCCTCCTTTTTCCTTTTGCAAAATTGAAACTGCGAAAGACTTAACTTCTTTCCTCGCGAGGAATTTTCGAAGCGACCAAATCTTCCAGTTGTCCTCACCTCTCCCCTTTTTTCAAATTACCGCTCGTTCCGGGGAAGAATGGGCCAAAACCTTTCCACTCGTTAGTAACCAATGAAGCGCTTGATTCCTCCTCTTCACTCGAATTTCGCGCGCTGGCCTTCCCCTTTCAAAAATCATCAGCGATTTTTTCGAAGTTCCGACGGATGTTAGTCCCCTCAGCTTCCCTGCTTTCTTTTTCCGTAGTAAGTTGCCAGGCTGTAAGGTCTTATGTCCTTTGTCCGTTTTCCCCTATTGGTCCCAACGCGTACCCCTGCCTTGTTTGTGATGGCCAATGATTGCCGCGGTTGAGAGCGTTCTTTTTTTCTCTTCTCTCAATTAAGTTTTGCATGTTTCCTTTTTCCCATACATCACATCGAGATCAAAAGCCCCCTTTGTTTTACAACTGGCGGCGGGTTGCGTTTGTCTTTGCCCCCCCTCTTCCCTCTCCAAGCGATCCAAAAAAACCATCGGAGCGTCCCTCTACGATGATAAATATTCTCTTTTTTTCCCTGGAAGGATTGTTCAACGCGAAATCATGCCCCTTAGCCTCAAATCGCGCATCTCGCTCTGATTCAAAGTTCCCGTACTTTCTATCGACGGATTTCGTGGCTCTTTCCCCTCCCCCCCTCTTTTTTGTGAAGAGACGTTACCAAGAAGCTCCTTTGTTAGGCAAGTTTTATCCGCTGCCGTTTCTCGGATTCCCCTTCCGAACGATACAACTTTGTATGGGCCTGGAGTCCGACGTCCCCCTTTTCTTTTATTATCTCGAGCAATCGTCGTCAGGCCGGATGGAAGTTCTTCTTTCCCCTTCCTTTTTTCCCCCCGTTGCACCACTCTTACGTTTCATACATTTCTTTCCGCGCCCTACTTTTTCTTGCTCTATTCGAAGAGAGCTGCCCGCGATCTTCTTTTAACCGGAAGAGCAGACCCATGGGACATCCAGACGTTTTCCCCCCCTTACGAAGAAGACGTTTTTTTAAGCCCTTTTTTTTCCCCTCCTTTTTCTTTCCTCTCGCGATAGCCGGCGGATGCGCTTTCTTTTTTTTCCCCTGAAAAGTTTATCGCGAAGACCTTCCCTTGGCGGCAGCGGCGATCCCTTTTTTCTCTGTCCTCGTTTCTTTTTTTTTTTCCCATTGAATGGAAAAACGTGGAGAAGTTGGAAGCTCGGGGTTGTTTTTTCTCCCTCTTTTCCTACGAGCCGTTGTTTTCTTTCTTCCCTCGAGATTCCAACTTCTTCACCACTTTCTCTCCTCCCCACCGCCTCTCCAATCAGAAGCCGGCGTTCTCCCTTCTTGCACAATAAATTTTATTGAATTTTTCCTGTTCTTTCGCGACCGAGTTCACGTTCCCATCCCTCCTTCTTTCCTCGAGATTGTCAGAAGATTTCCTTTTTTCCTGAGCGCGGACACGCCCCTTTTCCCTCGCGCGCGAGTTTTTTGTTCGATCGGCTGTACGGTTTTTTTTGAGAAGATCGATCATCCTCTCTCTCTCTAGGAGCCGGCCAAATTCGGGCGCGGAATCTTCGGGAAAACGTTGCCTTCCCACTTCCTGTTCACAGCGAAAGTCCATCGGGCGTCTCGGACACCTTTTTTCCCCTCTCGATCTCATGCGGCTCGCCGTCGGGTTTCCTGATTCGTCGCCATAATGCGGTTTTCCAAACGCTCAGCGCGGAATAAAAAATGCCAGGGGTTGGTCCCCTTCCCTTCCTTTTCCCTTCTTTCCCTGCCAAAACAGAAGGCGTTTTTCCCCCCATCGTCGATCGAAATACAGGTTTCCCATCGGCCTGACGCGAGATGCGCGAGGTGTCCTCTTCATTCTTTTTACCCCCCCCCTTCCCGAAGCGAGGATTGCCTCTTCTTCCCTTTTCCTACCGATTGCAGCGCTCCGACTGTTTTCTCCCGTGACCCCAGCTTCGGATGCGGAACCTTGGTTCAGTCCCCCCCCCCCCCCGCTCCAGTTGTTACACGCCCGGTTTTCCTCTTCCGTATTTCGCCAACGAAAGCTTTCCCTCTTCCCCCCCCTTTTTTCCCGGCCCCCCCAACGGCCCAATGCTTGATCCTAAGATCCCTTCCCTTCTGTTTGCCCTCGCACACAAGCAGCCTCTTTTTTTACGCGTTGAGACCAAAAATTTTTCCCCCACAGACGGTACACAGGAAATCCCCCTCCTCCCCCCTACTAATTAAACCTTTTTTTTTCATAATTCCGAAAAAATAAGTTCTTCTCGTCACACCGCTATGAGTTTCTTTGACTTCTCGCAGTGTACGCTGAGCTTGAGTGACGACTATGTTTGTTCGCGTCACGCAGTCCTCCCCTTTTCGTCTCTCTTTTTGCCCATGCGTCCGTAGATTAAGCCCCCCTCTTTTCGCGCCGAATTGCTTTTTTTTTTCTTCCCTGGAAAGGATTTGTCGCTTAGAAAATCCCTCCCTGTTCTTCTCAGCGTGTATACAGTTTACGTCTCCTTCCTCTGTCCTCAGTCCTGTGTTATCTGTTCTTTTTTTAACATTCTCACGATACAGAAAAAATGAGACGGCATTTTCCTTCCCCTTCCCCCTCTCTTCCTGTTTCTCAAGCAGGCGCAAAATTCCCCAAAACGATACGGCCCCTGCTTTTGGTCGACGGTCAGAAAAGCTGTCTCTCCTTTTTCCTTGATTGCCGGAGCGTACGCATTTTCCTCACCTCTTCCGCCTCCGCCGATTCCAATCACAACGTGCGCTTTATGATTGTCGATCTTGGCGGCGAGCGGCTTCGCTCCTCGCGCGCTCCTTTTCAAACTCTTTTCTCTTTCCCATTTCGAGGAACGCAAAAAGCGATTTTTTTTTTCTTGCTCGTCACGAACCCCACAACACGCGCTCGTGGACCTTCCCCCCCTCCCTCGGCAACCAGGCGTTTTGAGAAATTTCGCCCCTTTGGTGAAATTTTCCAGTCCCTTTTTTTTTTCGGCGTTGCAAATGTCGGAAGCCCCACGATCTTACCCCCTCTTCTTCCCTTGGACAAAGCGTGGGCGCGGCTGGAAAAACGAGTACCCTCAGCGCCTCGTCCCGCTGTCACTGTGCCGTGCTTCGGTACCCCTTTCCTCCCCCCCTCCAGCTTTGACGACTAACTAACCTTCCCCTTCTTCCTCCGAGCTAAATTCAAAGTCCACTTTCTTTTTCTTCACCCCTTGTTTTAGCGGGAAGCGACCCCCCTCCCGGAATTGCGCTAGTTCATGACACCATTATGTCCGACGCAACTGCCAAATTTCTCCCCCTCCCCATTTCCCACACTCTTTTCCCCCTTTTTTTTCCCCCCCTCTTTTTTCCACCCGAAGCGGCGCGCTGAATGATAAGCGTCTTTTTTTTCTCGAAGTAAGTAGATGGTTTTTTTCTTTCTTTCGCCTCCTTTGTCGGGCGCATAACTGAAGTTGTAGACCCGAGCTTTTTCCTCCCCCCTTTTTGTTTTTTTTTGAGAGAGATTGGACCATTACCCATTTTCACTTCCCTTGCGCCGCAAACGGACGGCGAAGATTGATCTCACTTCCCCCTACTCCTTCGTCGCAGCTTGGCGCTGATAGCTGTTCTCTTTTCTCCTTTTTTTTCCTTCTCTGGAGAGTTTTGTGAGAATGAGATCTTTTTAATTGCTGATTCGGTGGTCCCTTTCTTTCAGTTGCTGGGAGAAATTTCTGAAACTACGCTAATCCTCTCGTCCTCCCGCTCCACACATTGTGAATAAAGAGCGTTGGTCGTCCCCTTGTCTTTCCTTTCCCGCGGGGAGTATTGTATAAAGTTTAGTCGTTTCTTTTTTTTTGGTATCCCCAATTCTCGGGGTCCACTTTTTAAAAGTCAGTTTCGATTTTGCCCCCCCCTTTGTCGATGCAACATGGAGTTTTTCTCTCCCCCCTCCTCCTTCCCAACGCGGGTTCCACTCTGGAGAATATCGGCTTTTCTCCTGGCCCATCGACCGACAGCGGCGCGATTGTTTTCTGGTACCCCCCTTTTCTTTGAATTTTTTTCTGACTAAAAATTTTCAACGCCTGGTTTTTTTCCGAGCGAGTGTTGGGGGGTCGTGTTCTTTTTCCACCAACAATAGCAGGGTTCTCTTATACACTGACCCCCTCCCTTCTTCCTTTCTAACGCGTTTCCTCTCGATGAAGAGATAGAAGAAACTCTCCTTTTCACGTTGTGACTTTCTAATAGGAGAGGAGTGAACCCCCCCCCCCCCCCCCCCCCCCCCCCCCCCCCCCCCCCCCCCCCCCCCCCCCCCCCCCCCCCCCCCCCCCCCCCCCCCCCCCCCCCCCCCCCCCCCCCCCCCCCCCCCCCCCCTGGATTTTATTGAGTCCCTCCGTCCCGCCCTCAATTGCATCGGCGTGCCAGTCTTTTTTCTTCAAACGCCTCTTCTTTTCTTGTTTTTATTCCGGCTGGTTTGCTCTTTTTTCTCCCGCGTTATCTCGCGCGCTGAAAATGCCGTTTCTCCTTCGGTATCTTTTCTCTTTCCTGTCTCCTGGGCCCCCTGAGACAGAGAACAAAGACTGAGGACAGTTTGCCCCCTAAACGTATACAAGATGGTTCCCTTTTTTCTAAGCGCCCAAATCCTTCCAGTGGTTTTTCTTCAAAATCCTTCCCCCCTTTTTTTTCCTTCTCCCCCTGTCGGGTGGTATTAATCTACTTGGCTTTCCTTCCGAATCACACCTCGTAGTAATTCGCCTCCCTCACCGATTCGTCACGCGTATTTTCGCTCTTTCCCCTCTCACTCATAAGCGATTTCGACGGATGTAGGCGGAAGGATGAATCCTTTTTTGCAGGAGTAGTTGCCGGTGTCCTGTATTCTTTTTCCTTTTTTTCCTTCCCCTCTTTTTTGTTTCTTCAAAACGAGTACCACTTCCCTTTTGTCGATGGAAAACTGATTGCCGCGGCCGTCTCTTTTTTTTTCATTGTGGGCCCTTTGCCGACGAGTGCGATCAATTACGCAGGAGTTACCTTTCCCTCCTCTCCCATCGCGATCAATAGCACCCCCTCCTGGAGGCGGGTGAGTCCCCTCCCTCATCTGGTCGCGCAAAGATACCCCCATTCTTTCTTCCTTCTACGCACGATGCTCACTATTGTTTTCGGGAAGGGTGGCAAAGCGCATCCTTCGATCACTCGCGATTTCGTCGCCCTTTTTTTTCCCCCCCTCGTGACGCGTATTTCGACTTCCTGCAGATTTCGAAATCCTTTCTTTGACTCCGACGGTAAGATAGACACGAGTTCCCCCTTTTTTCCTCTCACGCAGTTTATGGATTCACGATTATGGCGCCTTCTTTCCCCTGGAGGCAATACGGAGAGCCTCCTCCCACTTTCTGCCCGGTGTCCGGTAAGTCCCTTCTTGGAAGCTTTCGATGAACCCTCCTCCCACATCGGAAACGTTCCTACCCCGTACTTTTGGCCTGCTCTTATTTCAGCTCGCCTTTTTCCTGCACGTCAACCGGACGAGCCAGGCACAAGGACCTCTCTCTTTTTGGCCCCCTTACGAGAGGCGTTTTTCTCCTCTTGGTTCCTTCACAAGGAACATACAGTTTCCCCTGCCGGAGGCTGAGCAGATGGATCCCGAACCGGAACCGTTTATCGGAGATAGCTTCCCTCCCCCTTCTTTTCCCCCCCCTCTCGGCAGCGGGAGAAGACGGCTGTCTCTGAGGAGTTGGAAAATTTCCCCCGTTTGAAGATCTAGGGTAGACTTTATCTATTTTCTTTTCTTTTTTCCTTTTTTTTTTTTTTTCTGCTCTCCTATCTTCTACAAGAGATCCAACCATCAGATGGGACAAAAGCTTCCGGGAGTCGACCGATGAATTGTTGTTTCCTTTCTCATTGGCATAGCCGATACTAGAAAGAGTTAATCGTTTTTCCCCTCTGCTGATTTTCCTCAGGATGTTACTTGTGCTTTTTCTTGTCTCTCTTTCCCCATCCTTTCCTTTAAGATTTGTAATTGTGCTTTTTGTTCGATTTTTTTTGAACGTGACGGGAATTCTACTCCCCTCTCCCTCTTCCCCGATAGAGAGGCCACTTTTGACGAGAATATTTACAGTCTTTCTGAGGTCAAACGTTTGCCGATTGTGGTTTCACTTCCTTTCCTCCCTCTTCAATCCGGGAGGAATACGGCCTTCCCCCTTTTCTTCTTTACTTCGGATCCGCTTTTTCGCCAGTCACATAACTTTCTCCATCATGGGGATCGAGAAAAGCCACTTACCTTTTCCCCCCCTTCCCCTAAGTAGTGGGGAAAGGACACTGTCGATCTTAAAGTAGCGTCCCTCTCCCCCCCCTGGGCTGGCGGAAATCGCCCCTTCCATACGTGATTTTCTCTGCCTTTCCTCCCCCGGAAACCAAAAGTCCCCCCTTTCTCCGTTTCATGCTCCTTCCCTTCCCTCTCGTTGGACAACATTAACGAAGCTGCTTTTTTCCCATAGTGAGCAATCTCCTCTTCCCGATTGCAAGCGATCCTAATTTTGGAATTTTTGCTTTCCCTTTCTCCTTAAAATGGGTCAGGACAACGCCACTTTTTCACGCACCTTTTTTTTGTCTCGCTTTCGCCCTAACGAAAGCTTTCCCCCACACTTCCTTTCTCCCTCCCCACACCGGCCCCCTTTCTTGATCCGCCGAAGCGTATCTTTTCCCCCTTTTGCATCGACAAACAAGCAGGAAGCGGACAACTCCCCCTTCTCTACCCCCTCATTCATTCCAAGAAGTGAGAACAGATTCCCAGTCTCCCCTCCTTCTTCTCCTCCTTCAACAAGAACCTCTTTCCGCCTAACATCGTTAGTATTTTCCTCTGTCCTCTAGTGTTTGAGATGTAGGCCGAGTTCGCTCCCTTTTTCGTTTAGATTAAACAATCCTCTTGTTTCATAACGATTTTTTTTTGGACAATGCTCCCCGTTCCTCCCTTCCGACGGCGAAGAATTGAGAGTTTTTTCTTTCTTTTTTCCTTCCCCTGAAAGGAAAAACGTCTTTCCCCTTCTTTTTCCTTACTTTCCAGTTGTAGAAAGTTTACCTTATTTTTTCCCCCTTTTGAAACGATGTAATAAGTCCTCCTTTTTTCCCTTTTTCCCTTCTCACGATAACGAAACCCTTAGCCGGTTTTTTCCCTCCCTCCCCTCTTTCTACTCAAGAGACGCGGTGGCTCCTCCCTCCTCGAGATAAAACGATCGTTTTCCGGTTTGGTCTCCGGTCAGGAAAGCTCGCTACCCTTCTCCCCTCTTCCTTCTTGCAGGACGAGTAAGCATCTTCGTTTTCCTGCACGCAGAAGCCCCCCCCTTGTCGCCGGAGGATGTCTTGTCGATTCTCGATCTTCTTCCCCTTTTCCCCTCCGCGTAAGAGGAGCGCCGCTTGGTCAAGTTCGAGGAATCGCAACCATTTTTTTCTTTGCGCCGCCTCGATCGGTTTGACCCCCCACCTTTCTCCCACCCCGCCCGCAACAAGGGAGTTAGACCTTTTTTTTCCCGGTTGAAAATTTTAAAGAGCACCCCCTTCCATGTCGTGAAGAAACCAAAGAGACGACGCTTTCTTCCTCCTTGCCTTTTTCCTTCCCGGGACCCTTCCTTTCCCGCGCATCAGAACGGTCTCCTTTATTTGTTCCCCCGAGATTTGCTCAGTAGCAATTCTCAAGTCCATTTTCCTCCCCTTTTTCCTCCCCTTCCCGCCCGCGTAGCGAGCTACTTTTTCCCATGGACAACGCGAGGTTATCCCTTCCCCCCGGGGTCATTCGGAATTCGAGGAGTTTCCCCAAATCCCGCACCTCCACCTCTCCCCTTCAACCGAATCAGGCACTTCCCTTCCTAATGAGCAAAAAAAACCTTTTCCCCTTCATGCGGCAGGCGCTGATGATACGCTGGATAGTAATCTCCCGCTCTCTTCTTCCTCGACTTTTCAGGAGAGTTTTTTCCCTTTTCCCACACTCTCGCCGCCGTTGGCGGCCGTATAACTTCTGTGACCCCTTCTTTCTTTTTATTCTCCCCCCCCTTTTGTTGTGTGCGAGATTGGACACATTAAATCCATCCTTTTTCGGCCTGAGATTGATCTCACGTCACTACCTCTCTTTTCCTCTTCTGTCCTCCTGCTCTCCGCCCCGCTTATAATCGAGACGCCTTCGTCCTCTTCTTTCCTCTGCCTCTTAGTTCATAGAATAGTGTGAAATTGCTTTTCCCCCCTGTGACGTCGGAAATGCAAGAAAGTTGTTTTTTTTTCCCCTTTTCTGAAACTACGCGAAATTCGATGCATTTTTTTTTCCTAGCCCTCCCCCCCCGTGCGTTTGGTCGTCCCCGGGACTGTGCATTTAGCCCCTCTCCAGTTTTAGTCAGTCAACGCTTTTTCCTCTCCCACCTTTCTCGTTTTCCCAGTCTTCAAGCCACAGTGGACCCCAGGTCTTTTCCTCTTCCCTTCTTTTTACTAGTTGTCCCCCTCTACCAGCTGTAAAGCTACGGCAGAATCTCCTCGCTTTTGTTTTTCTCCGAAATGGCAATTGCCTTCTTCCCTCGATTGTTTTCCCCCTCACCGTGTCGAAGTATTGAACGAATTCCCTTTTTGTTTGAGAGGATGGGTTTCCTTTTTCTTTTCTTGTTGGGGTGTGCAAGCTTCGCTTCCCCAAAAAGAGCTGGTTGATTTCTCCCCCGCAGATTTTATTTTTTCCGCGCTCTAAGTGAGCGATCTATTCTTCCCTCTTTGCCCCCCAATTAACTACCCTGCCCTTTCTGGATTATTATGCTCGGTCGTTCTTTCCTCCAAAACTAGAGTGTGAGTTTGTATGTTGACTAAATTCTTCGTACGCGTCTTCCCCTTTGCATCGGAGAAGAGATAGCTTTTCTTCCTTTCCCGATGTGAGGAAAGATTTTTCTTTTTTCCTTCCTCCCAACCGAGTCTCTTAGGTCCGCCTCCCGCGCTTACCTGCCTTTTTCTTGTCCATTTAACGCCGCTGCAGGGACAACTCCCCCCTAGGAAAGCCGTGCCCAAATTTCCCTTTTCCTCAAACGTCTACAAGTGGGCGTACGAGATACGCGATGGGAACTTTGTCCTCTCCCTTTCCCCCCCCACCCTCTGCGATCAAATCTCCCTTCGGTCGGTTTGCGGGACGCATGGAACAACTTGCCCCCTCCCCCCCCCCTTTTTTTCTCAATCATGACGGACGATGGTGAATCCTTTCTTCCACTCGATTTAGCGAGCTCCTCTTTCCCCAACGAAACTCATCAGCTTGGTTTTTCTACCCTTCTTTCGTCCCCGGCTGTTAGGAGGAATGTCTGACTTTTTTGTAGGAGTAGTTGGCCGGATGTTTCTTCTTTTCTTTTTTCTTTTACTTTGTGACCTGGAAAATTCTTGAGTCTAACTTCCTCTTTCCTTCTTGTTTGTCGATGGCAATCTTTCTTTCGCGCTCCGGCGGATCAAGCCCTTTTTTTTTTTCTTTTTTCCCCTCGTTTTGCAGGAGGGAAAGCTTTTTCTTTCAAAACGATTCCCATCCTTCTTTTGCTTCCCCAAAATGGCGGAGGGTTGCGTTTTTCTTTTTTTCAGATGGTCGCGCAAAAGATCCCCCCCCCCCCTCGTATCGTTCAAAGGAGAAGCTAGATGAATCACTTTTTCCGCGCTTAAGTCTTTCTTTTTTCTTTTCCTCATCACGTTCGAGCATAACCTCGCTTTTTTCCCGGATTCAACGAGTCCTTCTGCTCCGCGATTCGCCAGGCACCGCCTGTTTTGCTATTGTCCTTCCCCCCTCTTTCTTTACACAATGAGTTAGGCTTCTCTTCTCGGATTCCGCATTATGGCGACGTCCCCCCCCTTCTTCCTTCCCTCTCCGAATTATTCGAGCAACTTGCCAGAGTCGTACGGACCGGTTTCTCTTTTCTCTCTTTTTTCCCCCTCGGCAAAGTTTCATACAAACCCCCTTCCAGTTGCATGCTCTATTTTTTTCTTCTCCTTTCTGCACGGCAACCGGACGAGCCGTTCTTGAACACCTCCCCCCTCCTCTCTTTCCCGGGCCAACTTACGAGAAGGCGGTTTTTTTCCTCTCCAAGGAAACCGTAGGACCCCTTTCCTCTCTGCGCTATTTCCCCTCGTGTCGCAGAACGGAAAAGTTTTATACCGTCTTTGCCCTTCCTTTCTTCCTGCGGGAAGCGGGCGGACGCCCTTGCGGCGGCGTTTGTACAATCTTGTCCCCTTTCCCCCCCCCAAGAAGTTGGAAGTCGAGGGTAGACTCCTTTCTCTCTTTTTTTTTTTTTTTTTTTTGAGGAGAGATATTTCTCCCCTCCTTCCAGTTTGTAAAATTAAGACTTTTTTTTCCCCGCTCTCCCAACGCGAAGCAGGCGTAGACCCTTTGCCGGTGCCATTCCGTTTCCTTTTCTTTCCTTTTTCTGATCAACTTTTACGTTCGCGACCGAGTCCCTATTAGCGAGATTTGTCCCTTTCCCTTTTTTCTGTCTGAGCGCGAGAAATCTTTGCCGTTGCCTTCTGGAGCCCGCGATTTTTTTTTTTTTTCTCGGCTCAGTTCCTTTTTTTGCCCGATCAGATCGATCCGCTCGCTGTCTCTTTTTTCTCGCAGGCCAATTCGGGCGCGGCCTGGAAAACACTGTCAGGTTTTACGCGCCCTTTTTTTACGACCTGGCGAAGGGGATCGTCTTCATTATGCCCCTTCTTTTTTTCTTTCCCCTTTTCTTCCGTCGCATAATGCGGGAATCCCCTCCCTGCCTAACGCGTGTGGAAAATAAACGCCTTTTCCCTCTCTTCCCTCTCCCCCCCAAACCGAAGGCTTTTTTTTTTCTTTTCCCTCTCCAGAATACGTCGATTCCTCTTTTGAATCCGGAAAACAAATAGGCCTCTTTTCGGTGAGGCATAGACGTGTCTCATATCCTTTTTCCCCTCTTCGATTGCAGCTCTTTTTATCCTGACCGATGAAGAGCTCCTCCTTTTGATTCTTTGGCTTCAAAATTTCGTCTCCCTTCCCCCTTTCCCTTTCCCCCCCGCCGCCAGTTGTTAAAGACGAGTTTTTTTTTTTTTTTAGAGATTTCGCATAAAGAAAGCTTCCTTTTTTTCCCTTTTCCTCTCCCTCGTCGGCACAACAGGCACCAAGCTTCCCGCCTCCTCTTTCTTCCTCCTTTTTCCCCCCCCATCGCCAAACAAGCAGCAGTGTTCGTTGAGACAAGAATTTTCAGTCCCCTCCCATTTTTTTTTCCCGCGGCACTTACAGCCGGCAACTACTCCTTTCCCATCCCTTTCTTTTTTTTCCTTTTCCCTCCGTCGGACTTAGGTGCATTTCTCCGTTGAGTTTGAGAGGTATTTCTTCCTCGAATGACTTTCTTTTTCCCGTTCGATGAAACAATCGCAGTTCCGGGTTTTTTTCCGTCTCTCCGTTTGGCCCATGATTAAAGTAGATCCCAAACCGCCTCTTTCCTTTCTTTTCCCCCCCTAATGTGAGATGTGAGAGAATATTTTTATTCCTCGTAGCCTTCGAAAAACTTCCTTTTTTTACGTCCCCCCCCCCAGCTTGGAGAAGAAGTTTTCATTCCCTCCCTCTTTTTCCTCAGGGAATGTGTGATCTGTTCCCTTTTTCCTGCGGTTTTCCCTTTCCCCCTGGTATCAAAGGAAGTTTACAGCGTTCTGTTAGATAACTCCGTCAGACTTAAACAAAGCAGTCCCCCCCCTTTCCCACCTTCGTAATCGGCAGGGTGGTCAGACTTAGAAAAACTTTCGCGGGAGGACGATGCACTTCCCCGCGATTTTAATTAAAGACTTTCTCCCCTCCCTGGCACAGAAGACCCCCTCCCCTTTCGGCGCTTTTTTTTTGGCGGCTTTCCCCGCCACTTCGCGCGCGGTTCGCGATTTTTTTTTTCCCCGTAAAAATCGGCGTTGCCGGTCAAGTTCGAGGCCCTTTTCCTTTCTTTTTTTTTTTCGTGACCGCGGCCTCCCTTTCTGGCCCCTCCCCCACCTCTTTTTCTTTCAGGACGACCCCAGCCGCGCCAAAACATTTTCCTTTTTTCCCCCCTCCTGTGCACCGGTTTGAAAAATTTCATTGTCCCCATCTCTCTCCCTCTTTCTTCCGTAAGAAACCAAAGCGCGCCTCCTCCAGCGTGGGCGCGGTTTTCCCCACCACGAGTAAACCGCCCTACGCCTCCTTTTCCCGCTGGAGCCACGGATGCCGTTGCCTCCTTCCTTGCTCAGATAGCACCTTTTTTTTTCCCCTCCCTTTTTTTCTCTACCCACTGTAGAAAGACGCCCCTTGTCTCGTCTTTTTTCTTTGTACGCCCAACGCGGCGGTTATACAACTTGTTTTTTTACTCACCACGGCATCGGAATTCGCGTCTTATTTTCCCCTTCACCGTTTCAGGTCCGACGCAACTTTATACTCGCCCTTTTCCCTTTGCCCTCCCAAAAAACGCTCCCCCCCCCCGAATGCGGCGGCGATGATTAAGAGGCCCCTCTTCCCTTTTCTCTTCCTCCGCCTTCACAGATGGTTATTTCCGGTGGGTAGTGACGGTGAGATCAAAATCGCCTTTTCCCTTTTTTTGCCTTTTTTTCAGACCCCAAGGATTGGATTTGTAATGTCAATCCTCTCTTCTCCGTTTGTTTTGGATATTTTCCCCTTTCCCCCTTTTCCAGTTATGAAGCCGCAAACGGGCGGCGATCCTTTCTCGCGGAACCATAGACTTCCTTCTCTCTTAGCCTCCCTGTGCTTCTCATCAGCGCCGCCGCCTGTTACTTCTTGTATCTTTTTTTCCTCCTCCGACTCGTGTGAATTGCGGATTCGGTTTCCTCCTTCTTGCCTGGGAGAAAATTTTCTGAAACCTTCTTCCTGCCGTGGTGATTCGCTGCCCGATCAAAACATTGCATCCCCTCCTCCTTGTCCTTTGAAATTGAGCTCGCCTGCCCCCTTTCTTCGTCAAAGATTATTGAGGATTTTGTTTTTCTCCCTTCTTCTTAACGGCACAGTGGATAAGCTTTTTGAGCTTCCGATCCATTTTTTCTTCCTTTCCCCGCTCGCCCAACGCTGGAAAGCTCGGCCTCCTCAGATTTGGTTTATGACGCCTTCTCCAGTCGGCGCAGATGGTGTTGCTTGAAAAATTTCCCCCTTTTTCCCTCATTCCGGACTAAAATTTATTCCTTTCCGCGGCTGGGTTCTCTTCCTTTCGTTTTTTGGGTCGTGCTTTTTAGACGCTCGTTTTCTCACCCCTCTTGTTTGAGTTAATAGAATTGACCGTCCCTTACGACGCGCAGCGTTCCTCTTCTTTTCTCTATCACCGCGCTACCGCCCCCGATCTATCATCCTCCGGCGCCCTGAGGAGGGGTGACCCTCCCCCCCCTTTTCTTGGCCCCTTGCGTAAGCGGTCCCCGTCTCTTGAGTCCCTTTTTGACAGGCGACCAACCTCCCTTTTTTCTTTTTTATCTCGGCTGGGTTTTGCGCTTCTCCCCCCCCCTTTTCCTCCTTCTTTTTTCCTGTCTCTGACTTGAAACTGCCGTTATCCGCTTCTTTTTTTCCTTTGTCTCCCTCTCCTGGTCCCCCCCTCCTCACCCGATAAAAACAGGACTGATTTGAAACTGCGAAAGACTTAAAAGTCTACCGCTTTTTTTTTTTCAATTCGACGCGAAACAAATTCATTTCTGTGCACGCAAACCCTTCCCCCCCCTTCTCAAATTCGGCGTTTTTCTTAATTACGGGAATCCTTTTCCCCCCTTTCCCTCCTTGCTCCCCTCACTGATGACGATGGTGGACTTAGACCCCCCTCTTTCTCCCCTTTCTTTCCATCTCAAACAGAAACTCCCTTGAAAAGAAGTACCCTTTTCTTCTTGGGGAATGATGAAAAAGCCCTCCCTCATTCTTTTGTTTTCCTTTCCTTTTTTTTCTTCTGTCAGTGTACTATGTTCTTCCCCTTGGTCTCAAAGAGTACCCTGCTCCCCTCCTTCCTATTGCCCCCAACTGATTGCCGCTTTCAGGACTTGTCCTTTCTCCTTTTTTTTCCCGTACGAGTGCGATAATTACTTGGCGAAATCGCCCCCCCTCCCCTTTCTTTCCACACTTGGCGGGGGTTGCGTGTGTCTTTTTCCTTTTCCAACCTCTTTTTCCTCCCCCCCTTCCCCCCCCCTTCTGCGCGATGATAGGGTCAAGGGAGCCTCTTTTTCAGCTCGCTTCGGGAGGGTGTACCCTCCCTTTCTGCCTCCCCCCTCGCGAATCTAGAGTCCTTCTTTGTTGTTTTTTTCTCCTCTTTTTCCTCCTTATCGGCGATTTCGCCAGCACTCCTTTCTTTTTCTTTAAGATCGACAATAGCGTTTTTTTCCCCTGTGTCTTCATTTTTTATTCACGCGGCTTACGTGTTTCTCCTTCTTTTTCCTCCCTCCTCCTCCTCCCCCGTGATGGGAACGGCGAACTACTTGCTCTTTCAACTGAGCAAGGTGTAAGTCCTTTCTGGGTCATCCGTCTTTAAACTGAAAGGTGTCGTTCCTTTCACCCCCCATTTTCCCCTCCCTGGAAAGATTTCAAGGCCCGCATTTTTCCGACGCGCTGAAGATATTCTTCCCCCCTTCACGGAAGAGACTATCCGAACAAACTCCCCCTTTCCTCCTCTAGATAGGTAAAAGTCCACTTCTTTTAGAAGATACCCCTTCTCTCTCACCCCGGAACATACGTGGACCCCTCTACCTTATCTCTTTCCTCTCTGAAATAGGTCGCGCACCCCAGTTATACGGAGCTCCCATCAATGTATTCCCGTGTGACCCCCCTTTTTCCTGCCCCTCGGCGGCGCAGATTGGTGCCTGTAACAATCTGAATTTCCCCCCTTTTCCTTCGGTGGAAGTTTATGTTTTCGCTCTTTTCCTCCCCCTCCTAGTTGTTCTTCTTTCTTACCTCGAGCTTACAAAATTCTCCCCTTTTTCCTCTTGGAAAAACGCCGGCCGAACGCCGCCTCCCCTTCCCTTCTCCTGCCGGGGAAATACCATAGCAGCCGATAAACTTTTAATTTCTCCTCCTTCTTTCATCCCTCCCCCTGCTCTTCTCTCTTTTCTCCCCTTCCTTGAGGAGCGAGAAAACTCTTTCCGGATGTCTCTTTTTTTGCTGTTTGGTCGATCGGCTCGTCTCGCCCGAGAAGTCGATCATTCTCCTTCTCTCTTCTAGAGCAGGCCACATCGGGCTCTCCTCTTCCCCCCTTTCCTTTTTTTTTCCGGAAAAATTCAGGTTAATCCGCATTTCCCCTTCCCTAACTGGACGCCTTTTTGCTCTCCTGTCTGGCCCTCCAGTCCCATAATTTGTATTTTTCCCAATCGTTCCTCCTGTTTCCCCAGTTTTTGCACTACAAAATGCTAACGAGGGGGTCCCCCCCCCTTCGCTTCCCTCGCCAAACCCTTTTCCTTTCTTTTGTTCGACCTGCCGCGCCCCTCCTTTTCCCTTTTTCCTCGTTGAATCCGGAAACCAAACCTCTGCGCGAGGGTGATGATAGACGTGATTCCCCTTTTTTTCCTTTTTTCTTCTTTTTCCCTCTCGGCGCGGAGCAATAGTGGCTCCGCGTCTCTGACCTACTTTTTCCCCTCTTTTGGCTTTGGGCGAGACCAGCTTTTTGGAAAAGGGGTCCTTTCCCCCCTCCTTTTTTTTTCCCCTCCGTTTTTTGCGATTGATCGCGATGTGTCCTCCCCCCTTCCTCCCCCCCCCTTCAGCTGCAAAAACGTAATTGCTTACCTTTGATTCCGGCCGGAGAGCTTCTTTTCGGAATCAGTTTGCATCGCCCCACCGTCAGTCCGCGGACTCCCCCTTTTTTCCCCTTTCCTTTCCTTTCAAGAAGGAGAGAACACGCTTCCCTTTGTGCAAACGTACGCCTTTTTTCCCCCCCTTTTTCCTGGCTTTTTCATCAGCAGCCAATCGTTCCGCCCGTTAGCAACACAATCGCTGCTTCTTCCCGCCGCTTCCTTCGCGAAATAGTACCCGAAGGTTTCGTTCTTCTTCTTCCCTCCCTTTTTCTTGGAAATAAAGATCTACGTTTGGCCATGATTAAATTCTCTTCCTTCCCCCCTCCCCTCTCCGAGCGACACAAATTCGATTTCCTATTTTCTCCCCCTTCCTCTTCTCTCTCCCCCTTTCATCGCGAGATAGTACAGCAGTGACGTTTTCTTTCGCGTTCCCTTTTTTTTTCATCCTTTTCTTCTGTCTGCAAGCGGCTTTTTTTCCAGGAAAAAATGAGATCCCCCTTTTCCTTTGCGGATCACACGCGGACCGAAGAGACGCTTTTTCATCGGCTCCCCCCCCCTCTCTGCTAAAAAACGATCGTCCTTCCCCGGTTGGTCGCCGGTCAGAAACCCTCCCTCTCGCGGCGCCGAGTCTGCTTGCCTGTCCCCCCCTCTTTTCCTTAAGAAAAAGCCCTTCCCGCACAGCCGCAGCTCCCCCCCCCCCCTCTTCCGACGGCGTTCTGTCGATTTTGTCTTTCCTTTTTCCCCTTCGGAGAGCGTAACGCGAGCGACCGGTGCGGTAAACTTTCCCCCTTCGATGGTTTTTAGTGAGCAAATTCCCAACCACGGCGCTCGTAAGGAAGATCCCCCCCTCCGTCGCCCCCCAACCAGGGAGTTTTCTCCCCTTTTCTTTTTATTGAAATTCTTTCCCTCCTCCCCTTCCATGTGAAAGTTTTCCAGTGCTGCGCCGCTGTAGGCCCTTTTCCTTCTTTACTAACCCAAGCGCGCCGATATTTCCTTCTTCCTGCCTGAGTCTGCCCCCTTTTTTTGTGAACAACTGAGTTACCCGACCTGGCTCCCTCTTTCCCTCCTTGCATCCACTGATGACCGTTGAGACGGTTTTCCCATAATCAAGAAAGATTGACCGACTCCCCTCTCCCTCTTTCCTCCTCGTTTTTTCCATTTGCAAAGTCCCACGGTTTTTTGACTACCCCCCTCGCTGTCCCTTTTTTTCTTCGGGCTAGCGAATCACCATTAGTTTCAGAAAGGGAGCCACATTTCCCCTTTCTCCTCCCCTCACCGAATCAGAAATTCCCAATCTTCAGGCGCAAAAAACGCTCCCCTCAGGAGCTCTTCCCTTTTTGTCCCCCCCCATATCTTCCTGTCAAGTAAGTAGATGGTTCCTGAGGGAGTATTCCTTCCGTGGCGGCGTAATAAATGAAGTTGTTCTCCCTTCTTTTCTTTTTTCCCCT
>Ga0179593_1568387_pt1 | contig 17446 bp, 37 predicted proteins | sample CZODoug2_1_08_16_FD_185931 | JGI IMG/M metagenome (GOLD analysis project Ga0179593, IMG submission 185931) | Vadose zone soil fungal communities from Angelo Coast Range Reserve, California, USA - CZODoug2_1_08_16fungal (PacBio error correction) | ecosystem: Environmental > Terrestrial > Soil >... | reverse complement strand
GGATCCTTTGTGCCCCCTCCCCCCCCTTTCATAAACGGCTTTGACCCAGAGTGAATGAATCTCTTATAGCAACTTTTCTCCCCCCCCCTTTCCCTCAGTGCAGGCAGTTGACTCGTTTGTCTTTTCGTTCCCCCGCCTTTTTTGCGTCACCTTCCCACTGGGAGTGGTTATTGCATCTCTTTTTCCCCCCCCCTTATCAACGGACTGCTTTTTTTTTTTTTTCTTTTAATTTTTTCCCCCCTTCTCCCCCAACCGGGGCCCCCCTCCCCTTCCCCCCCCCCCTTTCCCCCGGGGTGCTCCTTTTGATTCTTTTTTTGTTTTTTTTCTGTTTGATGACAAAAGACATGTCATCATTTTTTTGGTCTCCTTTTTCCCCCTGAATCCCCCCCCTTTCGCCGAAATCCTTTTTTCTCATTGTAAGGTTCTACTCTTCCTTCCCTTTTCCCCCTTCATGAGAGAGCGTCTTTGTCCCATCTTGAATAAACGTGGAGGTCTTGGGTTCCCCCACTCCGTGCCCCCCTGGGTTTTTTTTTCGTTTTGAAGGAAGGGGGGGTTTTTTTTTGCAGGGAGGGGGACCTTTTGTTCCTTTAACTTTGCACCGCTTCCAAAACCTTTTTTTTTCGGTGGAATTGCTTTTTTTTAGTCTTTTTTTTTTTCCCCCGGGCAGAATCCCTTCCGGACCCGATGTTTTTGCCGTTATTCTCCCCTTTTTCCAACCCCCCCTTCTTTTGTTGGAAAGTTTAGACGCTGTCCCCCCCCCTCGGCATGAAGGTGAAACCCTTTTTTTTTTTTTTTTGTCCCCTTTTTGTTTTTTTCCCCCCCCCCCCTTTTTTTTTTCTTTATAGGTATGTGAAATTAAGTTTAGTTCGAGAACTCATCTCTTTCCTTTTTTCCTTTCGGTTTTGTCGGTTTTTTCCCTTTTTTTTTTTTTTCATTTTATTGGAGGTAATGTCCCCTGCCGCAGCTCACTTCTCCCGGTGGATAGGGACCCCCCCCCCTTGGGTGGGTCCTGCAGGGAAAAGCTTTCTTTTTTCCCCCCCTGTTTTCCCCTGTTTCCCTTTTTTTTTTTCCCTTCTCCTCAATTGTAATGTATTTCTCGAAAACAAAAATATTTTTATCCGGAATCCCCCCTTTTTGTCCCTCTTTTTTCATACACCTTTTTCTCTTTTTTTTTTTTCCGAAAGTACCCCCCCTCCCAACCCCAAACTGAAATACGACACCCCCCCTTCCCCCTTGGTCCTCACTGACCCCAGTTCAATTTCTTTTCCTTTTCCCTTCCTCCGTTAAAGCAAGGCCCCCTGGCAGTGTGGGTTGAGCGACTTTTTTCTTTTTTTTGTTCGCAGTCTTTCCCCCACTTTTCTTTCTAGGGAGTTGACCTCTTCTTCAATCGCGACCGGACTGGTGTTTTTCCCCCCCCCCCAACCCCCCCCCGCTTGTTTTTTCCCCCCCCCCCCACCCCCCCCCCCTTTTTTTTTCCTTGAACAGAAAGTAATATTTTCCCCCTTTTTTTTTCCCTTGTCTTGAGAACTTCTGGTCAAATTTCTCCCCCCTTTCCCTTTGGTCTCCCGTCTCCCCCCCTTTTTCCCTTTGTAAAAAATTTACCTAGGCCAACCTTTTTTTTGCCTTCAACCTCCGCTGTGCAGGGAGAATCTCCTTTCGTTTTTTCTTTCCCCACTCCTCCCCCCCCCTCCTTTTTTTTTCCCCTTTTTTCCTGCCAGTAACCGCGTTGTTTTTTTTTTTTTTTTTTTTGCCCTTTTCCCCATCCCATTTTTCCCCCCTTTTCGTGCCACCATGGGTAAAGTCCTCTTTTACCCCAATCCCTTTTACCACCCCTTTTTTTCCCCTCTTTTCTTCTTCTTTTTTTTTCTCTTCCCCCCTTCCCACGGAGCACCAATTTTCCTTGGGCGGCCTTTGGTGGCAAGGCACAAAATCTTCCCGACTCCTCCTTCAAGAACCCCCCCTCCTTTTTCCTTTCCTTTCTTTAGTTCCGGAGCTTCTTTTGACATATCCCTCCGGAGTTCCCCCTTTTTTTCCCCCTCGTTTATTTTTTTCCCCTCCCCCCTTTTTTCCCTGATGGATTCTTTAGCCCCCGACGGAAACATTTCCTCCTTTCTTTTTTCCTTTCATTTATTTTTTTCCCTCCCCCCCTCTATAAGATTTTCTTTTCACTTAATCGAAAACCTGGTCCCCCCCCCCCCCTTTTTTCCCCCTTTCCCCTTTTAGTTTGTTTTTTTTTTTTTTTTTTTTTTTTTCCCCTTTTTTCCCGGGATGGAGAATTAATAAGTCCCCCCCCCCCCCGTGCGGCAGTTTAAGGGTTATTTTCCTTTCAAAGTTTTTTTTTTTTTTGAGATCCCTTTTTCTTTTCAATTCGAAAGGTGGCGTTTCCTCCCCCCGTGCCACCCCTTTTTCCCCCTTCCTTGAGATATAGAAAGTCTTGCTTTTTGGCATGAGACCTGTGCGGCGTTTTTTTTTTTTCCCCCCCCTTTTGCCTTCTTCTTTTTTCTCCCTTTTCTTCTTTCTTGAGGTAAAGCACACGCGTTTTTTCCCCTTCCCTCGCCCTTTGAAGCAAGGTAAGTTCCCCCTTTTTTTTTTGGTCCCTTCGTCCATCTCCCCCTCCCCGTAAATGAACCTTTTTTCCCCCCCCTGGTCTCATGCGCCTTGCCTGGGCCTTTTTTCCCCCCCCCCCCCCATTTGCTCCCCCCCCACTCCCCTTAGGGAGGACACACAAAAAAGTTTTTCTCCTCTCTTTTTACCGGTTGCCCTATTGGACCTCCTAAAAACCGTCCTTCCCCCACTGCCCCTTTTTTGCCCCCCCCTCTTCTTTTTTTTTTTTTTTTTTTTTTAGCACTAGCTTCGCCCTCCCCCATGTCAGCCCAGACAGGGGCCCCGGCCACCGTCCCTTCCTTACCTTTTCTTGCCGTCCCCCTTTTCCCCCCCCCCTATAATAACGTTATAAGGTTTTTTTTCCCTTTGAAGTCTGTCCCTGTGTCCTTCCTTTTCTTTCCCTTTTTCTACCTTTTTTTTTCCCCCCCCCGGTGTTTTTGAGATGTGACTTTGGTTTTCCCTCTTCAATTTTCCCTCCCCCCTTCTTCCCCCCCTGGAGGACGTGATTAATAAACGGGACCCCCTTTTTTTCCCTGTCACCTTCCCCCCTTGAAGGAAGGACACAGTTTTTCCTTTTTTTTTTCCCTGTCTGGATGAAATGTTAAAACTCCCTTTTTTTCCCGTTTCTCTTCCCCCCCAGCAAAATACCCCCCCCCTTTTTGTCCACCCCAAAGAGTATGTGTCTTTTTCTGGAGTTCTTTTTTTTTCCACCGTGTTTCAAAACCTCTTTCTCTTCTTTTTTGTTTTTTTTTTTTTTTCTTCTTTTTTTCTTTTCCCGGGCCCCAGGCAGGGAGCGCTTTTTTGTCACCGGTTTTCCCTTTTTTTTTTTTTTTTTTTTTTTGTGAAGGTTACTTCCTCCTTGATGAGCTCCTTCCCCCCCCTTTGCACACACCTTTTCCCCCCCCCTCTTTTTTCCTTTGCGTTCACGCGGCGTCCTTTTTCCTCTCCGACAAACCCCCTTCCCCCCCCCCTTCCCATTTTTTTTTCTTTTTGGGATAAGTGCGGATAACCGTTTTTTTTCCCCCCGCGCAAAGGTTTTTGACCTGTGGTCTCAACCGGTTTTTTCCTATTTTTCCTTTTTTTTTTTTTTTTTTTTTTTGTTTTCCCAATGTGGTGCAAGTGGGGCTTTCCCACCCTTGTTGTGCCCCTTCCCCCCGCCAAAAGAGTTTTTTCCCCTTTTTTCCCCCCCTTCGTTGAGCGACCCCTCCCTCCACTGGCCCCCTTTCTGGAAGCTCCCTCTTTCGCTCTTGGGGGTGACTTCTTCCCCCCCCCCTTGTCCCTTTTTGCACACGGCAGAAACCTTTCCCTGGTCTCAGGGGAGGGTCCCTTTTTTTGGTTTTTTTTTTTTGGGAAAAGGGCTTTTGGTGTGCTCGACCGGAAACCATTTTTTTTCTTCCTACCCACCCCCACCTTCCTTTTTTTTCCCCCCCCTTCCTTTAAAAAGAGGAAATCGGGGCTACGGTTCCTTATTCCCTTTTTCTTTTTTTTCCCCCTTCCCTCCTTTCCGGAAGGTTTTAATACTTTTTTTCCCCCAATCAACTTCGATTAAGGAAAACCGCCCCCTGGGTTTTTCTCCCTTTCCTTCCCCCAGTTATCTGGATAACCCCCCCCCCCTCCCCCCACAAATTCAGCAATTCAAGGCGTCCCCCCCCTCCCGGTTTTGGCCAGTCCCTGTGGTCCCCTCCCTGTTGGAATAAGGAAGGCTTGCGTTTTTTCCCTTTCCCTTCCCCTTCTGCACTTAAACCAGTTGTTCCCTCTATTAATCCCCCCTTTCCCTTCTGAGTCCTGTCCCTTTCCCCCCTCCCCCCCAAAACAATCCCTTTGACTTCCCCCTGTTTTTGTTTTTTCCCTTCGTAAAGGTTTTTGCCCAATGGCAGTGCATTATCCCCCCCCCCCCTTTTTTCCCCCTCTCTTTTTTCCCCTTTCCAATAGATTTTTTTCCCATCTACCGGTTGCCAATGGATCATCTGGTTTGGCCCTTTATTCCGTTTCCCCCCCTTTTTTCTTTTTTTCGCCCTTTCCCCCCCTAGGAGAAACTTTTTTTTTTCCCCCCGAAAGAAGTTCTCATCCCCCCCCCTTGCCTTTTTTTTGTTTCTTCCCCCCTTTTTCCAAGTAAATGTGCCCTTTTCTTCCGTCTCGTTTTTTTGCCCAAAAAACACCCCTTTTTTTCGCTCTGAATTCAGTCCCCTTCCCCCCGTTCCTTTTTCCCCTTTTTTCCCCCTGAAATATGGGGTAGGAAGAGGCTACCCCCCCCTTTTTTTTCGAACGGTCCTTCCCCCCCTCCTTAACGGCCTTTTTTTTTGTGCTGGCTTTTTTTTTCCCCCCTTCCTTGCGCTTCCGGGGCATTTTTTGCGCCATTTTTTTTTTTTTTTTTTCCCCTTCTTTTCAGTGTGTTTTTTGGTCCTTCCCTTTTATTAACTTATTTAGATAAAACTCCTTCCCTCCGGTCTTTCCTTTTTCACGAGAAGGATTACCGTCTCCCCCCCCTTTTTTCTTCTCTTCCTTTTTTTCCCCCTCTTTGGGGATCGCCCTTCCCCCCCCCCCCCCCACTTTGCAGTTTCAAACCTTTCCGTCGATGTCTCCTGCTTTTTTTCCCACTAGAAAAAGTAGGACCCTTCATCCGTAATGAATCGATTATTTGGCACGCCCTCTTTCACTTCCCTGAGAAAACCCTAACCCCCTCTTTTTTTTCTCATGATGTAGCGTACTTCCCTTTCTTTCCCCCCCCCCCCTCCAAACCCACCCTTTGCCCCCCTTCTGCCCAGGGGACCCTCTCCTCCTGTTAACAGTACTTTCGAATTTTCTTTCTCCCTTACCACCTGATTGTTTGTTCTTTTTCCCTTTTCTTTTTTTTTTAATAAGGAAAACTCCCTGTTCCGGTTTTCCTATCCTCTTTTCCCCCTTTGTAGATATCTTTCCATCTCTTCCCACGATTTTCTTTTTTTTCTTTTTTTTCTGTTCTGCCCCCCTTTTGTTAACCTCCTGAAAACAACTCCCCCTTTCCTTAAAGGCCAACATTCCTTTTTTTTTTTTTTTTTATTCTTCCCCCAATGTTTGTCCCCCTTTCCTTCAAAGTATACTATGTACCACCTCTATCTAAATGCAGTGGAAACTAAACCCCTCCATTCCTTTATCTGTCCTCACCCCCCCCTTTTTGTTATGTTAGGTTTCCTGTTGAGCGATCTTTTTTCACCCTGTGCTTTTTACATGGATTTTTGTCCTCCCCCCCTTTTTTGTCCCCCGTTTGGGTCCTTTTTTTCCCCCCATTAATAAGAAACGTTTTCTTTTTTTTTGGGACTCTTTGGCGAAGAGGATTTGGGCCACTCCCCCCTTCCTCCCTGGTGTTTCCTCTTCCCTCCCTCCCTTAGTAAAGGATTGATGCTGCACCCTTTTTTTCGGCAGGAACATTGACTACGATTCATCCCCCTTTTTTGGTTACATGGGTGAACCCCCTCCCCCTTATAGTATAGACAAGTTTGTTTTTTTGTTGAGAGAGATCGTTGTTTTCCCTTCCGTCCTTCTGAAATTTGTTCTTTCCATTTTTCCCCCCCAATATAGGATCCGTTCTCCTTTTCCCTTTTTTTCTTTTTTTTCCGTGACCTCGGACTGCCAGGGCCTGTCTTTCTGTGCCATCTTCCTTCTTTCCCCTTTTTTTTTCCCCTTTTTTGTAAAAACCGGCGACACCTTTTTTTTTTCCTTTCCCCCTTTTTTTCTTACGGGGATGACACCTTTTTAGTTTTCCCCTTTTCCTCTTTCCTTTAACAAGAAAATTAATTGTACTTTTTTTTCCCTCTTTCCCCTTTTTTAAGGTTTTAGGTTCACTGCCTTACCCTTTTTTGTACCCCCCTTTTTTCTTGGGATTTTACACAGTGTTTCCTTCCCCCCCACCTCCACAGCCCGTGTGAGTCCTTTGTGGTTTTTTTTTCTGGGCAGGGATTTTTTTTCCTTTTTTTTTTTTCCGAACTTGCCCGACGGTCCCCCGCCCCAGTTGTGCCTTCTCTTCTTTTTCCTTCCCCTTCAAAGGAACTCCCCCTATGTCCAATGGGGCTGCCCCTTCCTTTTTTTCTCCGGACTTTTTCCCTCTTTCCTTTTTTTCCTTTTCGACGCGTAAAAATTCGAGAATCCTTTTCCCCCTTTTTCTTTCTCGGTGGGTTGGGGGCCAGTTGTTGTTTTTCCCCCCGAGTACACCCTCCTCCCACTTCCCCTTTTTCCTCCTTGAAAGGGATGTAATTCTTTTTTTTCCTCCCAGACGATTATCGGATGCCGGCCCTTCCCCCCGGTCGTGGCCCTAGTTGTCCCTTTTTTTTCTTTTTGGTAATGCAGGAAAGCTTGCCCCTTTCTTTCCCTTTTTTGCCCATTTTTTTTGCCCGTTCGCGATCCATCTGTTACCTATTTTTCTTCCCCCGTTCCCTTTTCTTTCCCCTCGTAGTAATACACTTTTTTTTTTTTTAGCGGAAGACCACACCCCCCCCCCCCCCTGTCATTCCGTTGTCCCCCCTTTTGCAAAAATGGCCAAGGAATCGCCTCTCTCCCCATCCCCCTTGCATTACCGCAGTCGTGGTTTTTTTTTTTCCCCCGTTTTTTCAGCATATTGGAAAATATTTTTTTCTTTTTTTCCTTTAAAGTGAGATATTCATTTCTCCCTTTTTTTTTTTTTGTCCACAACCAAACATAGCTTAGTGTAGTGCCCCTTTTGCCCCCCCTTGAACACGAGTCCTTTTTCTTTTTTTTTCCCTTTTCCCTGTTGGAATTGGCACTGACCTTCCTCTTGGTGGTCCAAAGTTATCCTTTTTTCCCGTCCTTTTTTACACCTTGTCCCCCCCTTTTTCCCCCCAAAAAGAATTTTCCCTTTTTTTTTTCCCTTTATTGGGTCTTGGTAAGCGGCGTTAAGCCTTCCCCCCCCCCCCCTTCCCCACCTCCCTCCCCCTTCTGTTTAGGGTGTTTCTTTTTCCCGTAAACAGACGTTGGCTTACGCATCCTTTTTTGTTTTTTTGTTAGTTTTTGGTTTGTTCTTTTCATCCCCCTTTCTTCCCCCCCGAGAACGTCGTGGTGCCCCCGTCCTTTGACCTCTTCTTCCCTTTTCCCGGACGGAATTTCTTTTTTTCCTTTCCCCCCGTGGTGTCGGCACCAACTTGTTCCCTTTTTCTTCTGGTTACATTTCCCCCTCTCCCCCCCCCGAGGAACTGTTACGCACTTCCCCTCCCGTCCCCGTGGAACTGGGTTCTTTTGATTTGAATTCCCCCCCCCCCCTTTTTTTTTTTTTTTCTTCCCTGTGAAGGAAAGCGTTCCGGTCAACCCCCCCCCCCCCCCCACTTCCCTGAATGGAGCTCCACTGTCCTTTCACCCCCCCCTTACTGTTCCTTCTTTTTCCCCTCTTTGAGTAAGTCCAACCCTCCCTCCCCCTTTCCTTTTTCGTCGGCGAGCCACAATGATAGACACCTTTTTCCCCCCCCCCCCCCTCAGATGTGATATTTTTTTTTTTTTCTTTTTTTTTTTTTCACTAGGGGATGGAGACTTTCCCCCCCCCCTTATGCTGGCCGTTAAGAGGGAGATCAACCTTTTCCCTCTTTCCCCTGTTTTCTCTCCCCCCCCCTTTCCCTTAGAAAAGGTTGGGAGTTTCCCCCCCCCTCACACAGTTTGACTAACCGTCCCCTTTTTTCTCGCCCCCTTTTTTTTTTGCATTTTCAACTTCAATCTTCCTTTTTTTTTTTTTTTTTTGTGTGATTGAAAACCCCGTTTTTTTTTTTCGTCCCTTCCCTGGCAGGAGGTTCGGACGCTTCCCCCCTCTTTTCCCCCATGTCCCTCCTTTTCTCTCCTTTTTTCCCTTGTGATTGTGCTTTGGGGACCCTTTTTAGGGGCACGGTGACCGTACCCTGAACCCTACCTTTTTTCGTCCCCTGGTTTCCATTTTCCTTTTTTTTCCCTTTCTTTGCTTAAAACGAACAACCTTTTTCCCCCCCGTTTCTTGAAAACCACGGTGGGACCTCCTTTTCCCCCCCCCTTGACCACCCCCCCCTTCTTTCTTTTTTTTTTTATGGGGCGGTGTTTTTCCACGCGCTTCGAAAACGTGTCAAAGGTTTTTTTTCTCCCCCCCCCCCCTTGGCAAAATTTCCTTTTACCTCTTCTTCCATTTTTGGGGAATGCATTTTCCACTTTTTATTGAGGAATTTTCCAGTTTGCCTTTTTTTCTTTCTTTTACCATCCTGTACCAGGGCTGAAATACTCCTTTCCCGTTTTTTTTTTTTTTTGAGTGCCTCCTCCCTTTTTTTCCTAGGGAGTATTAAGACCCCTTTTTTCTTTGTAAAACTACCTCTTTTTTTTCCCACAGTGAACCTTTCTTTCCCCTTCCCCTTGGATTATAGTAAAATGGGTCCTCCCACATTACGAATAAAGCGGTCCCCGGACCTTTTCTTCGGGCCTTCTTTGCCTTTCCCTCCCCCCTCATAAGTGAAAAGTTTGCTCCTTTCCCGCCCCATAAAAAAGAGATGTTACAAACAAACTCTTTTTTTTTTTATTTTAGGCAATATTTTGCTCTTCCCCCCCTTTGTTTACCCCCCTCCCTTTTTTGAGCATATCTTGTGGTGAGTTTGAGGAAATAAGGTTTTGTCTTCACACGTTTTCCTCTTAATGACTTTGCGAAGTGTGCAGTTGTCCCCCCTTTCACCATTCCCTTCTTGCTCCTCCCCACCCCCCCTTTTCCTTTACCCCAACTGATTTGTCTTCTTTTTCTTTTTCTTTTTCCTTGTTGTATGAAAAAGGGCGTTTTCCCGCCCACCCTTGCTGCCAGGAAGTTTTACTCCTTCCCCGTTTTCCAGACCCCCCTCCCCCTCGATGAATGTGTTTTCCCCTTTCTCACTTTTTTTTTCTCAATGAAGTTGGGGGGCAGTTCTCCCTTTTCCCCCCTTTTCCCCCCTTTTTTCCCCCTTTCTTCTTCCCCGAGTTGAGAGCAATTTGGACCCCACCGTGGGGAGTTTCGTCTTCCTTCTCTTTTCTTTTTTTTTTCACTTTGATGGTCCGTTTCTTCCCCCCTTTTCCCCCCCCGAAAACCACGGCCCCTTTTTTTCCCCGAAAAACAGAGAAGAATCCCCTCCTCCCCCCCCCCCTTTTTTTTTTCAAGGGGCAAGGCTTCCTTTTTTTTTCCCTGTGTCGTATCAGGTGGGCTTCGCCCCCTTCTTTCCTTCTTTTTCGTACCTCCCCTTTTCTCTCCTTTCCCCTAAAGGAAATAGGTGAAATTTTCTTTTTTGGCCTTACGGCGTGGGACGCATTCATTCCCCGTTCCCCTTCTGCCCTTTACTTGTTTTTTTTTTTCTTAGAATTCAACGCATTTTTTCCAACGAACACATTCCCCCTTTTTTTTATCTTTTTTCGTCCAATTTCTTCTTTCTCCCCACCAAAAGATTTTGAAGGTCTTTCCCCCGCCATTCAAAGATTTCCCCCTTTTTTTTTGCACTAATTTTTTTTCCTTTTTTCCCCCCCCCTCTTCCTGGCAATCATATTCGGTGGACCCTCTTGCAGTCTTCGGGATTCCCCTCCCTCCCTTCCTTTAATGGAACTTAGGGGGGCTCCTCCCCCGAACCCAAACCAAACCCAACCCTTTGGCGTCTCCAATTTCCCCTTTCCTTTTTCCCCTCCCCATGGAAGGGAAGAGAACTCAATTTTCCGTGGAACCGAAAAATCGCGGTTCGCTCCCCGTTGGCCCCTTCTTTTTTTTTTTCTCCGGTAAAACACGGGCCCCGTTTTTTTTCTTTTTTTTCGACCCCACTTTTTTTTTTTCCTACCAGGAGGTGACCATCCAAGGACAACATTTTTTTTCCCTTTTTTTGGTCAAGTCAATGTGGGCCTTTTCCCTCCGGTCTAGGGTTGTTTGCCACCACCCCCCTTTTCCTGATTTTCATCGACTCCCCCTTTCCCCTTTTATCCAGAACGAAATATTTTAGGGCCCCCCCCCCCCTTTTTTCCCCCCCTTTTCGGCGAAAAGTTTTTTTTTTTCTGCCCCCCTCCCACGCCTAAGTCCCTTTTTTTTTCTCTCCTAATGAAGGGGCATTTTGTTTTTTTTTTTTTTTTCTTTCACCTTTTTGTTTCCGTATTTTTTCAGGGGGGGTTTTTCCCCCCCCCCTATTTATTTCTCCCCCCTTTCCTTCCTCCGGACTTTCCTAACGAAGAGTTTTCCCCCTTTTTTCCCCTTCCCTCAGTTTTGAGATTCACCCTCTTTCGAGAAAGGGCCCCCCTTTTTTTTTTCACCTTTTTTTTTTTTACCCGTCGCTTCCCCCCCCCCCCTGGTTTTTTTTTTTTTTTTTCCCTTTTTTGCCCACCGTCGGACCCTTCTCCCTCGGCATCGAAGAATCTCTCCTTTTCCATCATTCCACCGTTCCCCCCTCTTCCCTTTAAGTAGGATTTTTTTCTCTCCTGTTTTTCCAATTGATTGTCCCACCATCTCTCCCCACTTCGGAAAAAAACCAACCGTTCCCCTCCCCCCCCTTTTCCCCCTTACTTTCTAGAATTTTACGGTCTTTTCTCTTTTTTTCCTTTTTATTCCCTTTCCCCCCCCCCCCCCCCAAAAGAGGTACGGTTTTTTACCTATCCCGATTTGCTGGCCGTTTTTTCTTTTCTCGTCACTTTTTCCCTTTTCCTTTCTTTCTTTCGTGAAAGGTTCGGAGGACTTTCCCCCCCCATTTCCTGGCCACTAAACCCTTTCCCTGAACCATTCCCTTCTTTGAGTTTAGTCCCCCCATTTACCCTTTCTTCAAGTATTCTCCCCTCCAACTGATAATATTACTTTTTTTTTTCCCCCCCCCGGGAATATTCTCCCCCTTTTCTTGTCGGGTATGTTCGCGCTTTTCTTATTTGATTTCCCCCCCCTTCGGATGGACATGGACTTTTCTCCCCCTCTTCGGCTGATACGCTTCCCGTTTGGCTCCCCCCTTTCTACCCTCCTTTTCTTTCCCTTCTGCAGAGACCCACTCTTTTTCCCTTTTTTCCGTTTTCGATCCCCGCACCTCCCCCCCCTTCTTAGGAGGATTTTTTTTTTTTTTTTTTTTTTTTTTTTTCCTTATAGTTGGGGAGGCAGGAAAACATTGCCCTTTTTTTCCTTTTTTACTTTGGGGAACGGTTTTCCCCCCCTTTCCCCTCCCTCTCCCCCTTTTAAGAAGACTACGTTGTTGGTTTTTTTCTGAGATCGTTGTTTCCCCTTGTAACAAAGGAATCACCTCCCCCCCTTTCTTTTTTCCCCCCCTGTTTTCTTCCAAACTCTTTTCTTCTTCTTTCTTCCCCCCCCCCCCCTTTTTCTTCGTGACATCGACCTGCTTTTTTTTCTTTTGTTCTGCTCTCTTCGCCAAAACTAGCACGGGGGACTGGCGTTCGTTCCTTCTTTTTCCGGGTTTTTCCGCGCTTGTTTTTTTTTTTCCTGCCCAAAATGCCATGTCATCTGGTTCTTCCCCCAAAGGCAATCCCCCTCTCTTCCTTTTTTCATCAAACCGATCTGCCGTTTCCTTTTTTCCCCTTCTTATATAATGAGTAGGTGGTCCTTCTTCATCACTTGAAGGATATTGGGATTTCACCCTTCCCCCCCCCACTACCTTCTTTCTCTTTTTCCTGTGGGGGGGAGTGGTGCCTTTTTTTTTTTTTCCACTTGATGTTGTCCGAAACCTTGCCCCCTTTTTTTTTGCTTTTCATTCATTTTTTCTTTTTCCTTTTCCCCTTTTCCCCCCAAAGGGGCAGTCCCCCCCCACTGCTGCCGGACGCTGTTTTGCCTTTTCTCCTTATCTTTTTCCAACCCCTCTTTATTTTCTCCTCTGGAGTAAAATTCCTAATTTTGAAACCGAGTACTGGCTGAGGCTTTCTTTTCCTTCTTTTCTCCCACATGTCCCCCTTCTCCTTTCCCCCCCCCCCTAGGCGCACCTCCCTTTCTTTCTTTGCACTTATGTCATTATGGATGACGTGCAAATGATTTTCGCTTTTCCCCCCCTTTTTCCGAATTGTTTCTTCCCCCAACTTACGAAAGGTTGGCTTTCCCCCCCCGCTGCCAAGCCGGACGGACCTTTCCCCCCATTTTCACCTTTCTTCCTCTTCTCTCGAATGAGAAACTCTCTTTTTCTGCACCGCTTCGTCACCCCCTTCTTTTCTTTTTTTACCTTTTTTCTTTTTTTTCCGAAGTACCTCCCAACCCCCAACTGAATACGGAAAAACCCCCCCCTTTTCCCTCCCCCCCCCCCCTGCCCCCTTGACTTCCCTCCTTCCCCTTCTTTTTTTTTTTCTTGGGCATTACGGCCAGTGTGGTGTTTTTTTTTTTTTTCTTTCGAACGGTTGTAGCCTAGTTCCCCCTTTTGACTCCCTTTTTTCTCTTTTTCCCCCGCCTCTTTTTTTTTTTTTTTTTTTTTTTCCCCCCCCCCCAAAATAGGGAGTATTGTATTGCCCCCCCTTTTTCTATTTTCCTTCGGAATACACCGCGTTCCCCTTTTTTTTTTGTCTTCGCCCTTTCTTTTTTTTTTTTTTTTCCCCAAAGTTATAAGTTGTCCCCACCCTAATTTGTAAACTGTTCCTTTTTTTTTTTTTTCCCCCCACCCCCCTTTCCCTTCGCATTTTCCTCTCTTCAGAGGAGGGCCCCCCTTCTGGTTTTTTCCCACGTTAACGACGCACCTTTTTCCCATTTCCTTTTTGGTCCTTCCCCCTCCCCCCCTTTTTTTTTTTTTTTTCCCTCCAAGGTGGGGAGTTGTTTTTTTGGGGGGGAAGTCAGGATTTTCGCCCTTTCTTTTTTCCCGTCTTTTGACCTTTCCCCTTTTTCTTTTTTTTTCTCCGCAAGGCCTTCGTAGTCCCTTTTCCTTCCCCTCTTTCTGTGGGAAAAAAACCCCCACCCCAAACCCTTTCCCTTTTCAAAAGGAGCACCCCCCTCTTTTTTTCCGTGAATTTGGGCCCGTCAAATAGGTTTTTTTTTTTCCACCTTTTTTTTTCTTGAACTCCTTTCCTTCCTTTTTTTCCCCTGGTAGTTAAGGAGCGAGTGACTTTTTTCCCTTTTCTGTAGTTAACGGGACGTACTGTGAAGTTTTGTAAAAACTTTTTCCCCTCCTTGAGGGAAAAGAAAGTTCTTTCCCACCATTTACTAGGGGAATATTTGCATAGCCTTTTTTTTTCCACCCTATCTCTTTTTATTTTTTCCCCCTTCTTTTCCCCCCCCCCCTTCTTGATTAGATCCCAACCCAAAGAGATGGGACTTTACCTTTTCCTTTTTTTTCGCTCTTTTTTTTTCTTTTCCCCTCCCTGGCTGGTCTTCACCCAAACTTTTTTTTTTCTTTTGGTCCTGTTCCATCTTCTTTTTTTTTTCCTTCGGGTTTTCTTTTTTTTCGTCTTCAACTCGGGGAAGTCCCCCCCTTCTCCGTTGTGCCTTTTTTTTCCCCCCCCCCCCCTTTCCAAATGCAAAAAACTTTTTTTTCTTCTCGACCAGGTCTGGTGAGCACGACAGTTACTTTTGTCTTTTTGTGTTTTTTTTTTTTTTGGAGGAAACACCGTTTTTTTTGGTGACCCAATTATCTCTTAACTTCTTTTCTCCACTCCCCCCCCCTTTTCCTTGAAAACCCCCCCTTCTTCTTCCTCCCTCCCACATAGTTTATTGTGATTTGTGCTTTTTTTTCCTTTTTTTGCACGTGGTGATCGGTGACCGTACCTGAACCCCCTTGCTTTTTGACGGCCTCTCCCCCTTCCCCCCCCCAAGAACAAAAACATTTCCCCCCCCCCAGCTTCGTGTGAAAAAACCCCTCTCTTTGCCCCTCCCCCCCCAGCCCGTTCCCCCCCTTTTCTTTTTTCCCCGCGATGGGTATGGGGGTCTTTTCTCTTTCCTCACACGTGTAAAGGAGTTTTAACCCTTTCCCCCCCCCCCTTGTGTCCTCTTCTTTTTTTTCCCTTGGAAGATTCCCCTTGAACGGATAAGAAAGTTTATCCTCCCTTTCCCTGTTTTTTTTCTTTCTAGCAGCTGACTTTCCTTTTTTCCCCCCCTCATAAGGGGTGGTGTGCTTTTTCCCCTCCCCCTTCCAAATAGGGGAGTATTGAAGCCCTGGTAAGATCCCCCCCCCCGAAACCCCACCCGGGACCTTCTTTTCCCCTTTTCTTCCCTCCTCCCCCTTTTCTTTTTATCGTCAAACTGGGTCCTTCCCTGATCCGGACCCCCTTTTCCCCGTTTTCCCTTTTTTGGAGGGAATGTCTGGTTTTCCCTCAAAACACTCTTTGTTGGATGACACGTTTCTTTCTCCTCCCCCCCCCCTAAGCCCCCCCCCCCCAAAGCAGGTAGTGTTTGTTTACGGCTTTTTTGTTTTGTTCCTTCTTTTCCCCAGCCTTTTCCTCCTCCTTCTTTTTCTGTTCGTTCGTTTAGCCATCAGTTTTTTTATTTTTTTTTTTGCTGCATGTTTCCCTTTCCTTCCAGGTACGGTTCACCTCTTCTTTTCCTGTTCCCCCCAAAAGGCACAAATCACACTTCCCCCTTTCCCTTTTTGTGTAAAAGAGAGCCCCCCTTTTTTTGACCAAACGCGGGGCTTTACTTCCGCTCTTTTCTTTCCTTTGATCCGTGTCACCCCCTTTTTTTTTCCCCCCCCCCAAAGAAGAAAAGGTCTACATGGCTTTTTTCTTTTCCCCCGGACTGTTCCCTATATATCAATGCAGTTTGGGCCCCCCCACCTTTTTCTCCCACTTCCCCCCCTCCCCCCTTTCCCTTTAAGTGAAGAGTTTCTTCCCCCCCTTTTTTTTCCCTCGACCCACCGTGGGCTCCCCACTTCTTCCACGCCTGGGTTTTCCCTTTTTGAAAAGGTAGCCAGCCCCCCGTCCGGTTCCCCCCCAACCCCCTCCCCTAAGAACTCTCCCCCCCCCCTTTTTTCGGGGAAAGCGCGTTTTTTCCCGGTTTGTCGATCAGGTGGGGGGGGGCTCGCCCGGCTTTTTGGACTTTGAACCCCCCTTTTTTCCTGACAAAATAAAGTACCCCACCTTAGTAATGTTTACGGCGGGGCTACCTACCTTTCTTCCTTTTTTTTTTTTTTTTGACTGGTCCCCGCTCCTTTTTTCTGTCATACTTTTTTTTTTTTTTTGTTTTGAGGGGAATATTCAACGTCCCCCCTCCCTGAACCCTTTCCCTTTTCCCTTTTTTCCTTTCTTTCCTTGCGTAAAAGTTCCTCTGGATCCCCCCCCCCCTTTTTCCTTGGGTGCCCAACCCATTCTCGTTACCCAGTTTTTTTTTTTTTTTTTCCCTATTCCGCAGGATTAGGCCTTTCCCTTTCCTCTGCCTTTTCTCTCGGACTTTACCCCAGGGTTTTCCTTCCCTTTCCCCCCTGGTATTTTCCTTTCCAAAAACAACAACCCACTTCTTCTCCCACCCGGCGTTATTTCCTTTCCCCCTGCCCTGCCTCTCCTCCTTTTTTTCCCCCCCCGTTGGACCCAGTCCCCTTCCTTCGTGGCGCTTTTTCCCTTTCCAATGTTTCGGTTGCTCTTTCCAACACGGCCCCTTTCCCCCTCCTCCGCCGAAAAACAAACTGATCCCCTTTCTTGTTCCTTTTTTCTCATCACCCTTCCCCCCCCCCTTTCCCCATGGCAAATATTGCGTTCATCCCCCCTTTTCTTTTTTTCCCAAGGACACTAAAGCTATTGGCCCACCCCCCCCCGTCGCGCTCTCTTCTCCCCCTCCGAGAAAGACGAAAACTTTTTTTCCCCCCCTCCCCCCCGTTTCTCGCAAACGTCGGCCGCAACCACGCCTTCCCCCCCTGGTTTCTTTCTTTTTCCATTCTGATCGATCCCCGTTTTTTTCTTTTGTCCCCAAGCGTAAAGGGGGTGGCCGTTTCTTTTTTTTTTTTTGGGTGGACCTTCCCGAGCCCCAAATTCCTATCTTTTTTTCCCCGCGGGGCAAGGAAAAGCTCCTTTCCTTTTGTGGCTTTTTTTTTCCCCTGTTTTTTTTTCTCCTTGGCTTTTCAAAAAATAGTTTCTCTCCTAGTCATAAAGTGACCCTTTCCCCTCGAGACATTTTTTTTCTTCCTTTTTCACCTTTCACGTCGCTGGCCCTTTGCAACTCTCCTGTTTGTTTTTTTTTTTTTTTCCTCCCTTTCGGAAAATACTTGCTCTTTTTTTTTTTTTTTCCGAGAATCGATTCCTTGTGCCCCCCCAATGTCCTCGCACCCCTCTCAAACTCCCCCCTTTTCTCCTTTCTTGAGAGATGATTCCTTTCCTTTTGCCCCTTTTGACCGACGGAAAACCCCCCTGCCGTTTTTTTACTGCTGTTTTCCCCCCTCTTTTTTCGCAGTCGTCCCTCCCCCCTTGTTTTTTTTTCATTGGGACCCCCCCCACAGTTCCTTTCTCCCCCTCGGTATGGTTTTTTTTCGTCTTTCTCCTCGGAAATGCCCACGTCCCTTTTTTTTCGTTTTGCCCCCCCCTTTTCCCCTTTTCCCCTCCCCTTTTTTTTCAAAAATCCCCCCCCCCCCCCTTGCCTTAAACGTCCCCGTTTCTTTTTTTCTTGGGAATCCCAGGAAAACTTCCATGTACAAAAACCCGATTCCCCTATATCTGCCCTTCCCCCCCCCCTTTTTTTGAAAAAGGAGATTTCCCCCCCTCCCCTTCCCACTTATGGGTAGGGTATGTACGGATCGATTTTCTACCCCCCCCCTGTTTTTTCCCCCCCACGTAGAAAACTCTTCTTTTTTCCTTTTTTCCCTTTTGGCAAGTGTACCCCCCTTCGTTCTTTGGCCCCGATATATTCCTCCCCCCCTTTTTTTTTTTCCGGTAGAGGTTCAACTCTCCTCCCCCCCTTATTCACGGCTTTTCCATCTTTTCAGGAACATTTACTATCCTGGTTCCCTTTTTCCCCCTCCCCCCCCCCCTT
>Ga0179593_1551291_pt1 | contig 17448 bp, 23 predicted proteins | sample CZODoug2_1_08_16_FD_185931 | JGI IMG/M metagenome (GOLD analysis project Ga0179593, IMG submission 185931) | Vadose zone soil fungal communities from Angelo Coast Range Reserve, California, USA - CZODoug2_1_08_16fungal (PacBio error correction) | ecosystem: Environmental > Terrestrial > Soil >... | reverse complement strand
CCCCAGCCCTCGTTAGATTGCTGCTTCTTCTGGAACACTGAACCAGAAGAAGAACCTCTTTCTCTCCTCTTTCCCCGTCTTTTCTTCTCGGAAACCAAGTATACGCTTTTTCCCCTCCCTACCCAGCTATACAGAAGAGATAGCAGAAATCCGGGTATGCCCCTTCCGTGCTCGTCTCTTCCCTGACCTGGTTTTTCTACGGAGGCTGCGATCTGGGGTTCCTCTAGCCCGAAGCCCTTACTTTTCCTCAGAATGCGAGATCCTCCTTTTTGGCGATCGTTCCTCTTACGATTCCATGACGCAAACGCGGGTCTCCTTTATCTTTCAAGTTCTTCCAAAGGATCGGCGTACTCCCTCAATTACCTCCATGGTGCGTTGTTTCATTTTCATCACCAGGTTTAGCAGAGGTTCCTCCTTTTTTTTCTCGGAATGTCTTCGATGGTGATCATTTCTCTTATCTGCGCTTCCGAGACGGAGACTTCTTTTTTTTCCGAACGTCCTTTGTGACGATCTTTTCTTTCCGTCGAGACCTTTTTGGCCGCTTTCTCGCACGAAAGTATTCGTTTTCGACTGGTATGCCGCTGTCGGCGGGATTATCCCCCGATGAAGATTTTCTTTGTATCCCTTCCCACTCCTTCCTCGTGCTTTGGTCAAGATGCTGAGCATCTCCCTAGGTGCAGTTACGAGCGCGAAGGCGCGCGCCATGTGATCAGATTATTTTTTCTCTTTCTCCCGCCCTTTATTCCATTAAAGACATCCCCCCTTCTCCAATTCCCAGTCGAGAATAGTCTTGCTGTGTCTCGGCCTTCTTAACTGTCAAACCCCCCGCGGCCGTTTTCTCACTCTTTCGTCTCTCATTTTTTCTTATATCTGACTCGAAATTGCACGAGTTTCGCATTCCAGTCCACGATCGTATCTTTTCCGACGAGCCTCTCGTGGCCCATCGGGGTCAATTTTCAGAGTGAGAGCCTCCATCCCCCAGACGGTTTCTTCATCTTTCTTCCCAAACGTTCTGTCCGTGGATGGGCCTTCCTTTTGTCCGTTTCTTTTCTTTATTGCCATCTTTTTTCCGATAATCGATGTTCCTCCTTGCTGCTCTGTCCAGACTCACTACGAACGAACTTTCCTCCTCCCCCCCAGGCTCTTTCCTTCCGTTACTTCAAGGATTTCTCGCAAACGACCCATTCAATAATTTTAGCACCACTGTTCACCGGCTTTAAAGCCCCTTTCCTTCCCCCTCTCCCGTTTTCTTTTTTTTTCTCTTTTTTCTTTGTGCTTTGGTGACAGCTGCCCTTTAAGTGTCTCATTGGGTGATCTTTTCCGATGGCGATACTGGGACTAAGCTCATGCCCAGACAGAAATTTCTTCGACGGCTCTTCTCTTTCCCCCCCCCCTCCCCCCTATAATCCGTTCTCGTGCAAGATAGCTCCTCTGAAGCTCTTTTCCTCGGGTCAAAAGATGAGGCCCACAGTCTCTTTTGAGAAGCTCTTAAGACCAACTCGTCCTTTTTTTTTCCCCATAGGTCAATTCGGGCGCCCGCCACTTACTCTTCGTATATCCTCCCTCTGCCGAAAGAATAACTTTCTCCTTGCGGAGCTTGACCTCGATGAAAGCGCAAAGGGACCTTACTCCCCTTCTTCTTCCCATCCCCTTTTCTTCACGCTGAATTCCCCGTTTTTCTACCCTTTTCCCCCTCTCTTTAGCTTTGGTGACCAGCTGGCGTCCGATGATTGAAAGGAACACCCTCCCGATTTTAACCTACTGGGTTGAGAGAACTTCCCCTCTGAGGAGTTTGAGGAGGATTGCTCGTATCTACCTTGAACCCGTAGATCCCTTCCGCTCCATTCTTCAAAGGTGCTCTGATAGGACCTTTAATAAGTCCAGTGCGGGATAAACTGTTGAACGCTTTCCCCAGGGATGTCCTCCTCCCCCCGCGCTCCTTAAAAGGAGAAATAGGCCGGGATTTTTGGCAATACTGATCTGCCGTTCTTTTCATCATTAAGCCCTTTCCTTCCGCTCCATGATGATGCTTCCATTTCCCCCACTTCCTTTTTTTCTGAATGGAGGTCCGGTATAGATCCCTAAGTTAGTCTTCTTCTTGATACGTTCTCCCGCACCCGACAGGTGGTTGAAGCGGAATAGTTTTAGAGATGTTATTTTGAAGTTGTGATTCCACCAGTTCCCCCCTATAATTCCTCCCTCGTGAACCCCTCGAGTAAATAATCGCCTTCCCATGATTTCTCCCTGTATTCGGCATCCCCCTCCAGAGACGCTGCTGAAAGATTCCAAACTGGATACACGCGTAAGCGTTTCTATGAGTCGCCCACCAGAGGTCAATTTTAGCTCCCCATTTCAGCTCCCCCTGAATCCCCTTTGTTTTTTTGTCTTTTCCCTCTTTTTGCGCAGAGTGACACGGGGTGGGCTGCTCAGTGCGGTGCTCTGGAAGCTTCAGAGAAGGACGACCGTTTGACCTTTTTTTCATTTTTTTTTTCCTTTTTCCCTCTTGAGGCTTCCCCCTCCTCTGGCAAGGTTTTCCGAATCTGATCGGCTGTGCCCTTTTTTCTCTCCCCCTCAACCCCATCTTAAGCTGCTATTCCTTTTCTCTTTTTTTGAGACATCGGAGAAGATTGCGACTCCGGCGAGACGCCATTCTACTGATAACTCTCTTCAATTTTTTTTCCCGTTATTTTATGCCCCCACAGCGGCTTATTTCCCGTTTACAAGCTGATCGCGCTCTTTATTTACTGGCCAGCCCGGCCTTTAATGCAGATAGGTGGGACTTCTTTAAGACCTCTTTTTGGCTTCTTTTTTCCACCCTCCCCGAATTTTCCCCCTTCTTAACGTTTCTTGACGAATGGAGCTCCTTCATTTCCCTAGACTTTTGACCTGGCCTATCACCCCCTCCGCCGACAGTTCACGGCCGCCGTTCTCCACAACGGATTACCCATATCTTTGATTTCCTTCTCCTTCTCCTTTTCCCACCTCCTGACGTAGGTCACTCTTTCGTACCCACTAGCTTTTTCTTTCGGATGTGAAAATCGACCTTTTGTGCGCGGCGTTTCTCCGAGGTCCAAAGACTTGCACTTTTCTTTTCCGATCCCTTTTTTCCTTTAGACCCTCTTGAGAGCGCTTACTTTTTTTCTTTTGTTATTTCTTTTTCTCTATTTCGCCGCGGTGGGGCGCCGGCAGTTTTTGGAGGAGCATGGGGACGAATATTCCCCATCTTCTCTCCCTTAGATCTTCCTAGCTTTCTAGATCTTGACTCGCTTCTCTCGTTTCTTGAGACTTCGCTCTCCTTTCCTCCCTCTGTATAGGTCTTTTTCCTTCGCGGCTTCCCGCTCCAGATCGATCCATCTGATTGCGAGTTCCTCCATAATGCTTGCGTTTTTCTCCCTTCCCACTTTTTGCCCCCCCCCCCCCAAATCCCCTGATCGCGGAAATCCCGTAGTCTCTTCGCAGTTGCCTCCTTCTTCCACAGGTCCTTAAGTAGGAGCACCGTGGTACTGCCAGATCCGTTTCCCCTAAAGCGATTTCGATTCCTCCTTCTTTTTATTCCCTCCCCTTGTAGGAGTCTTTTCGGTCGTGATCGCTACATCATAAGCCCTCTTACTTCATTTCATCCCCTTCCCTCAAGTATGAGAGTTGCAGAAGAACAGACCTACAAGGATTCCAAAGACGGGTATCATCCCTCTTCAGTTCCTTGGTCCCCCTTGAAGACCGGCTTTCTTTTTCTGGATTCCATCCCTTTTCCCGGACCGGTCGCCGAGTGGGCCCTCGAGCTCCGGATGAACTATTGACGACGTTATAAACCCTTCTCTTGATTCCCCATCTTTCCCTTTCTCTCAGCTTCTCGACCTCTCCTCCTATGCCGACCATCTTCTTTTGCGGCGAGCTGCCGCGACTCGGAGGCCTGAATTGAGAGAGATGACGGAATTATGTACCAGAGTTTTCCTCCTTTTTTCGGCTTCCTTTCTCCAGGCTACCCCCCATCATGCCGACCCCTGCGCTCTGCGCGGTTTTCCCTTCCACCGCGTGATCGCTCCTAATCTTGACCACACCGGTTTCTGCTGGCGACAGTTCGCAATAGGAAGCGTATGATTCCCTCAGTCTTGAATTTTCTTAGATTTCTACGATTTCGCGGGCATCCCTCCTTGTGAAGACGATTCTTTCCTTTACAGCCCCGAGGCCGTACGGCCCACGGTAGTCAAAGGATGCGTTTCCTCTGACCGGCATCCTCTTTCTTCGCCCTCTTCACAATACTCTGATAAGCACTTTCCCCGTAAGGAGAGGATCTCCTTCTTGTTCTCAACCTTTTCGGGACGGCCCCTGTCTTTCCATTCCCCAATCCCTTTTGACGTTTTCATACGGTACTGTACTCCTCTAGCCCCTTTTTGCCTGCCCTCTCTAACCTCCCCCCTCCTTTCTGTGTTGAAGTCTTACGACCATCCTCTTTCCTCTTACCTGATCTAGGTTTTTTTTTTCCTTTCCTTGCCATCCTTGATGATGTGCGTTCGCAAGCAGGATAGAAGACCCCCCCCTTTTCTCCGCTACCCCTCTCCTCTTAAAGACCGTTCGGAGAGATAGGCCTGCTTACATGAGTCCGTTTCTCCTGGGGTAGCAGCGCGGAACTTACAGAAAGAAGCTGACGCACTTTCTGCCCCTTCTGTTAGGGGTACACTGGCTCATCACTTCTGGGTCCTTGAAAGGAATCCTCTTCTTTCCTCCTCTGTTTTTCTGCTCTGACGGCCCTGAAATCGCAGCGTTCTCTGCCTCCTGAATTTTTCACCCTCCACAATTGCAGTCCGCGTGGCCTGACCTCTGCGCCCCCCCCTCAGTTGACGCGTCTCAATAAGTCATTTGCGCCCATATCCTCCTTGCTTCTCATTGCTTCTTTTTTTTTTTGAGATACGAACCAGGGTAGTCTATCCGGAGGCTGCCGTTTAGAGATTAGAATCAAGGATCTGTGACGGGGTCCTCCTCTTTTGCCTTTCCCTCCCCCCCCTATCGCTGACGAGGTCGTTTGTCTCCCTTTCCTCCACCTTGCGCGGTTCGCGTGGCAAGAAAGTCCTTCACGTAGTACTTTACAGATATGACCATCGTCTCTTTTGTTCTTTGGGGTAATAGAACCAGGTCCCTCTCGGATTCTTTTGCGGCAGGCTAGGCCTTCCTCGGCAGAGTTTGATTCGTATTATGGTTTCTTACTTTAGAGCCTGAGAAGAGATACCGGTATAGGTTTGAATCCGTTGTCAGGAAGTACACTTCTTGACCTCTTCGGAATTTTCCTCGAGTAGACTCCAGACTTCCCTCCCCCGATGTTAGGAACTTTAGAGCTTTAGGCTTTATTCCCTCCTTTCCCCCCTGATTTAATGTAGGCAAGCCTTTACCCTTGGCGGTCAAGTCTGAGCGATCTGGTTGAAGTTCGAGCGCTCCGGTGCTTCCCCCCCTTTTTGACTTGCATGAGGTTTCTCCTGACCTTTCGAGCTTAAACGCTTCGACGCTCGTTATAACCATCGATAATAGGCCTTTATGTGAATAGATCTACATTTCCCCCCCCTCCGGCTCGGTCGATTCTTTTGTTCCATTCCTTTCTCCGATGGTCCGTTGCACGAGGGGCTTACCGATCGTTCTTTCCACCTATGCACCCATAGGCGTCCCACGATTTTGAGCCAGAGGTGATGCCGACTTCACAGAACTCTTTTCCCCGATAGTCCACAAGTGACGCTCCCGGATCTAACTTTTTTTTTTTTATTGTTTTTGTCAAGTGTCTTCGGCCACTCGCATCAGATGGAAGAGTACACCCTCGATCGGCCATGATCTTCTTGTTTTGATATCTCCCACGACGAACGCCTCACACGACCCTTCTTGCAGCCCATCAGAATTACGGCATCGGCATTGATGAAACTATCTGCCCCACATCTGATCCCCCTTTCCTTCTACTTCTAAAAAGTGGTTTGCTTTTACCCCTGAACCTTTCCCGATAGATACCGCCGGTTCTTTCGATCCTGAAGTGGCCTTTTTCTGTGCCCGGGACTTTTTACTTTTTTTTAAATAACCTCCCCGCGGTCGAGCAGATGTTTTTGATCGACTTTTTTTGCGGGGCGCCTCTCATGCAGCTCTAAAGCTTTTCTATCTTATCTAGGAAGTGGTCCTACCCAACAGACCTTTGCCGTTAAAGCCCCCCTGAGAGTACTCGATTAGGTCTGCTTTAGCCAAGATTCCTGGAAAGTGAGAATAATTCAGACACACGTTTTCTCCATCAACTAGTCGAGGTTTAACGCTTCCTTTTCCGGGGTGGTCCCCGACACCTTAGCCGCTCCCACCGCGCTCTTTCTTGTTCTCCCCCTTTAATCCGGTTTTTTGCACTTTGAGCATCATCACCTTTGCACTGTGACACTCTATTTTCTTTTCCCGTACTTTCCTCAGACCCGGAGATGTCTTACCCCCTTTTTCCGATCCGCAGCCGATTCGTCCTGACTGTGTTTTTTTTTCGCCCCGTACCCGATGATCTTCCTTTGGAACCTGCGCAGTTTTCTGTCATCTTTGCCCTCCGCCCAAGAGCGGCCCTTCCCCTTTTTTTCGTGACTGAGAGACGATTCGAACCCGCGGCGTTACATTGAGGCGGCTGCGTTTCCCACTTCCCCTCCCCCCGTATTGAGACGTTCCGATTTTCGCGCTCGGTTCCCTTTCTCGACGGTTAATGAAGACACATCAGGGCTCTCCACCTGCAACTAGAAAGCGGTCTGCAAGCATCACTCGTTCATGACCCTGATTTTTTTGAAAAGATTCTTGGAAATACGAGCGCCCCTCGTGTATCCCTTCTTGACCCGTCTTTTTTTCTAATGTGATTCAGATGCCAAGGCACACATGGAAGAGAGTGAGAAGGCTGTCTGTTAGGCCTCTTTGAGAAGCCTCTGATCAGAATTTTTATCCCCCCCCTCCCCCTTGTTTTTTGTCTTTTTTTTTCCCGGGCCCTCCCTCTAGCGTGATTGAGTTGAGCTGACCTCCGGCTCCTATAAGATGCCCCAGCGTGCCAACCCTCGCCCCCCTGAAACAACCCCCTTAAGGACCCTTCCCCGACCCTTTAATCAAAGGCTTTTTTTTTTTCCAAAGTTTTCCTCTGAGGAAGCGGTCTTCACTTGCAGACCTGCTTCCCAGTCGAGCACTCTCTATCTTCTCCTCCCCCCCTGGTTTTTTGATTCTTTCCTTCTAGCGAAGAGACCACGGGTTGGCGCTCAAGTCTGTCGGACGCGTAGTGATATTCAGAAGCGTGTTTTGACATTTTCTTCATTTTTATTTCTTTTTCCCTGGTGGGCGTCTTATTACGAGAATTGTGTTCTTCAAGCCTTCTCCTTTGCCCTTGGGCCCCTTCAACCCAGATCCGAGCGGATTTCCGCTTCACTGGTGGGGTGCGCGAGGCTATTCGCTTTCTAAGGAGCCTGGAAGGCGTAATCCTCCTGTGTAATGATTAGGAAGTTTGGGGCCATTTTTTTTCCTCCCGTCGCGTCCAGAGTAATTATTCCCTGTCCGGATACTTCTCGCGATGTTAATTTTCCCCTCTTTCCTTGAGCCTTTGTATGCAGCTCGGTGGGGACCTTTTCCTGCTTTTCGTTCCACTTTTTTCCCGTTCTCCCCCCTTTTTTCTTCATTTACAGATACGAACTCCTACTTGAGAGACGTTTCGCACGTCTCGTACGGTTCTAGATACTCTCCTTCCTTTTATGACTTCCATCAGCCGCGGGTCCCCTAGTCTTCCCTTCCCATTTCCCCTTTTTTTACAATAGAGGGGCTGTCTGTCCATCTGCCGTCTCTCCGTTTCCCCAGAGATCTGGTCTAGTCGTTAGAACACTCTTCTAACGGGAGGAACCTTCTTATCCCCCCTCCCCCCCCCCCGTGGTCTGGGCAGATGAGGTCACGAGGGGCCCCATGCGATTTACCCTTATTTTTAACTTCTCAAAAGTTTCTCGGCCTTTTCTCTAACTGAGTTCTTAGGTTGCGTTCCCGCCTTAGGCTAGGACGCGTTCTAGAATCTTTGTTCTGCCGTGCTGGCGTTTCCCATAGGGCTTCTGAGGAGCACTGCGGGCCTTTCGTTCCCTGGAGAGTAAGAGATAGGCCCCGTCGCGCGATGCCCCCTTTTCATGAGTATATGTTTTCTATTTCTCCACGGCATCCTTTTTCCCGAACAGTCGGCCAAAGAAAATCTCCGCTGCTGAATTGGATTACCCTTTCGACCGTCCCCCCCTTCGTAAATCTATAGAAGCTCCTATTTTTTCTCAACATCTTTTTTTGTACTTACCAAGGGGCGGTCAAAATTCAAACCTAGAGACCGCCTGAGGTATCGTTCGGCAGCTTTTGTTAGTCTCTGATACCAGTGTGCTAACGTAGGTTCTCTTTTTTTTTTTTTTTACCTTGGAGGCTTCCGTTGAATCCCTTCTCTCCCTCGAGAAGGATGATGCGGCCGCTCCCAGTCCTTTTTTCTCGTCTCGTTTTCCCCCTTTTCAGCCCATTCGGAAGATCATGCGTAGTGACGGCAAGAAATTGTTGTCTAGTGGAAAGAATCCACAAATGGAACCTCCCCCCCCCCTGTCAAATTGTTGATTAAGTCCTCCTCAACCTTCCCTTTTGGCCGCTTTTTCGGATTAATGTCGGCTATCACAAGCGGCCCAAGTTCTTGTCGAAATTTTCCCGATAGCAGCGATGAGTTTCCCTCCCCCTCAGAACTTATCCGTGAACGCTTTCCTGGCTAGTCCCTTCGAATCCGTGCGACCGATCGTTGTGCATTCAGAGCGCGCGATCGAGGCACTCCCCTAGATTCGCGCGCTGTCTTAATTCGTAGACTTTATGACCTTTCCCTTGCGAGCTATTCTTCTTCATGGATCCCCATCATGCTGGCCTCTCGGTCGCGCTCGAACCCTTTCTTCCGTTCGACTTTATCTCCGCATCTTGCCCGCCTTAAGTGCAGGTTTTTTCTTTCTCACTAGAATCGGAGCTTTATGACTAACCATGGCATAAGCGTCGTTGCGCTCCCCGCTTTTTTTTTTCAGGTCAGATTGCGACGCGCTCCCTTCTCCCCCCGAGTCTTCCTTTTCAAGTTTTCCAGGTGGCGGGAGACGTTTTAGCGCGTCGCCTTTGCGCTTTACTTTGCCATAGCCGCTTTTACGCACTACGCCTCTCCGTCCGCGGCGCTTGCCGACCCACACCCCCCCCTTTAAGAGGAAAACCTTTTCCACAACACACCCCCCCCAGGGCTTTCCGAGGGTCCTCGTTCCTTGAGATTGCGTTAAGAACTTTCTTGTTTCCGACGCTTTTTGGCTTCGACAATAGAACTCTTCCAGTTATCTCCCCTACTCGCTTTTTTCTTTTCAATCCGACTGATTATGGTCGTACCCAGAGCTCCTTTTTTTTCCGACAAGGTGTCTTCCAGCTGTCCCCCCTTCCTCGAGCTCGAGTCGGCCCTTCGGATATTCCCCCTGAGTCGTCGTCGCGTTTCTTGCTAAGTCTCCCTTTTTACAGTTGACTCACCCTGGACGCCGTTGATTCCGTTGTTTTGTCAATCAAAGGCGGTCAACATCGGTCTCTTTTTTGTGAATACTCTCTTAATCCCTTTTGTGCTTAGCGATTCCGTCAGCCCTCGCCTCCTGTCTGCTCCTCTGGAAAACCTCAACATTCCTCCTTTTATCCTCCTCGGCTTCCTTTATTACGCGATGCTCCCAGTCCGATGCAAGCAAGAAGCCCTATCCTATCCGAGTATCAAGCGGGCTTCGCTCCTTTTTCTTCGATGTCAAAGGTTTCCCTAAGTTTGTCCTGTCTGAGGGCGCTTTTAACACCCCCTTTCTGGTGCCCACCCCCCCCCCCCAGTCAGGATCGGACTCCCCTCTTCGCTGCTTGAATCTCGATGACTCCGTGGTCCCTGACCCCGCCCGCCCGGTGAGCGGCTTTCGAAAGTCCCATTGCTGTTTTTTCCCCGATGACCTCGTCCATTGGTTTGTTTCCTTGAAGAACCAAGGTTTTTCTTTTTGCCTTTTACCTTCTGATTGCCGCGGACGGTCTTGACTTCTTTCTGGACGGCGGTATCTTTTTTGGTCACCCTTCTTTCCCAGTCGATTTCCCCTTTCGACGCGCCTTGACGACCGTTGAGGCCGTACGCGGACTCTTTCCCCCCCTCGAGTCGGATCGAAGGCCCTTTCATTTTAGCTCCCGCACGCGTCTTTTTCTTTTTTCTCGCGATTTGCGAAGCCTTCACCACAACACGCAGTCTCGGCCCGTAAAAGACTTGCTCCCGACCTCTCGATTTTTCTAGAGCGATTGGCCCCGCTCTAGCGCCTAGTGATAGCCTTGGGCTCCTGGGAGAAATTTCTCGGCCGCAATCTGGCCCCCACTATTCATCATTCAAACAGAGACCATCAGGCTTTTCTTTTAAGATCGTGCTGAAGATAAGCTTAATCCGGTAGAATTATTCTTTCTCTGGGTCATTGTCACTCTCGTTCCGTGTTCTAGTTTCAGGGGTCTGGAACTCATCGTCCCCTCCCTATATTTTCCCAATATTTAGACAGTCGTTTTCTCGGGACAAGCATTTTCCCCCTCCAGCCGGTCCCCCTGAACACAAGTGTCCCTTATTTACGTGGATCGCTGCCCGTCTGTTCGTGTTTCTTGTAGCGTCAGTTGTTCTTATTGTACGCCCTGGACGTCTTCTAGATCTACATGTCCCTCTTTCTTGATTCGCAGTAGTCCTTTTTCATTCCCCGCAACGCCTTCAGATTTGGACGTATGCCGGCATCGGACTTTTCAGACAAATTTTCAGCGAAAGGTCTACCCATGTCCACCCCCCTCATGCTCCTTCAAGCAAATGCCCCTCTATCACAGATAACCTCTTTCTCGTTAATGTGGTTCTCAACGCTGCCCTGTTTTCATTCCGGTTTTTAAACGGACCCAGTTTCGAGCCCTTTTTGCAGATCCCCCCAGTTTTCTTGGTACTCCTGCTATTTGTCTAAGAAGATACCTCTTTTCGAAGTGCTCGCGCGGTCGTGGCCCCCCCCCTCAAACCTCCCCAGGAGATGCAATTATCGATCGCGAGTCTTTCTCCTGTGCTTTCGTTTAGTTTCTGGACAATGCGGCCCACGACTCTACGACAGTTGCTTGCAGGAAAGCAACCCTTTGCCAAATACGAACCTACCGGTCCCACGCAAATCACCCCAGAAGTCCCTCCCCCCGCCGAATAGATTGTCTGTGAATTCCCTGATGAGCGCACCACGCCCCGTCTATCTCCCCCCCTCCGCAACTGCATTCCTTTTTTGATTTTGAAAAAGGTCGATTTACGAAGAAGGAGATTTCCCAAGCTTTTCTATTGTGTGGTCGGTTCTTGCGATCATTTGTTCGCCGTTCTTCCTCTGTCCAACATCCCTCGATGGTCTCTTTGTATTGTAGACGTTTCCTTCGTTACCCGACTTGCGTGACGTTTTCCTTTCGATATTACGCCTCTCCCCCGTCGAGACTTGACGATTACGCGGCGCCCGGCAATTTTTTAGACGGTCCCAATGAAAAACGACTTTTTGTGACGACTCCGCTTCAGAAGACCCCCTGACCCCGTCTCATAGGACAGGGATTCCCCCCCTTGAATTTCCCTACGAGCGCGATTTCCGCGTGTAGCCAGCTCTGAATTTACCCGCAGCTCTTTATTCTTTGACTCTGGACTGCCCCATTGTTCCCCCCCAGAATCTGCTCAGCTTTCCCCGGTTCTAGGTCGCCGGTCTTTTCAATATGTCTTTTTAATATAACGCACCTCATTGAATGTTGTCCCTCCTCTCGTAGAGCTTTTTCCTTGATTTTCGATGCCCCGCTGAGCTGCGTCCCACTAAGTGCACCCTCGAGTGCACCAACTATAGCAAGGAATCGTTCCCACGAACCTGAATCCCAAACGGCGCCCCTCCCCTTATGAAAGATTTGGGTCCACCTTCTGACGAAGTCTTTCTTCATCCCCGCTTGAGAGCCCAACGAGGTCCCTCCTTCCGATGTCCCTAATCATGTTGTTGTTGTGCTAGAGTCGGATGTCGAGCGTCCCAACGGGGGGTTCTGATCTCTTGCTTTCAATTCTTCTTTCTTCCTTTTTTTGAATCTTTTCTCCTCCTTCGAAGTGTGAAAGTTAGGAATGTTAGACTCTCGTGTTGTGTTGGATGGCTATACGATTATTGGGAAAGGACGTTCTCTCTTCTCTTTTTCGTCAGCTCAACCAATCAACAGAGCCCGAGGCGTCTCTCCTGGTGGCTCACTTGATTCTGGGCTCCCCCTTAGAGACCCCTGTGATTCGAATCCTGCCACACTCTGCGGAGGCAGTTTTTTCAATTGGAACGTAATAATGTCGCCCCCTTTTTGGCAATACCGCACTTATAAACCCGAGGGCTCAGCCCTCCCCGGATTGAAGGAAATTGTTAATCTTTCCCCCTTTCGCGGGTATAAGATCGGTGGGTATGCTTCCCCGGTCTCTTCCCCCCCTAGACCGTCCTTAGGTATTCATACAGTCATTCCTTGGGACCGGAATCGAACTACTCCCCCGGTCACCTTTTTTTCCCTCTCAGGCCGACCCCGCCTTTCAGAGAAGAGGGTCTATCTTCATAAGAACCCACAACTTTTTCACTATTGGCTGTCTGTAATTTCCTGAGACTCCTCGACTCTTTTTCCTTATCTTCTTTTGTCTCCCAAACCCCCCTCCACGGAAATCTAAGGGACCAATCTTTCCCCCCCCCCCATCCCGGAGTAGGAACTTTGGCTTTTTTGTAATCAGCTTTCCCATTCCACTTTTTTTATGCTGCTGACCTCCCTCTGTTTCCCGGGCCCCCTACCAAATATGATCCGCTCCGGCCGAGTCCCTTGACCCCGAGAGCCCTCGACGCTTTCTGCATCGTTTTTCTCTTAGATGGCGGCCCAAGGAATTTTATGATTAGACCTGGGCCGGATATTCAGAGCTCTTAGGCTCGCCTCGCGAGATTGACGCCCCTTCTGAGGGGCACTTCTACGTATTCTCATCGCCTCTTAAAATCCGGATTTAGACCCCCCGAGGGAAAATTTTATAGATTACGTCTCGCTCTTGCCCCCTGTCCTTTTTACCAGGCTCCTTTTTCACTTCCAAGGGCTCTTTACACATCCACGATGAGAAAGAAAAGGATGCTCAGTCCGGCAGGTTCTGTTTTAGCATTAACAATTTGCCTTCCCCCCATTTCTTAGTTCTTCCTCTCCCATCGGAGACGTTACGGAGCTTTAACCTGGATTTTATTTGTTTCCTTTTTAGCGGCCCCCCGTTTTTCTTTCTACTCGACTGTAATGACCGATCATGTCGATCTCTGTGCATACTTTCGCTGCATCCTTCACCACCTTTACCTCCCCTCCAACGGAAAAGACCTTTGCTTCCCGTCCCCCTGCAAGACGCACTTGGTATCCCCCCCCCCGTGTGTGGGGAGGGTGACTGTCTTCCTATTAGGGCACCTGGGTGTCTCCTTTTTTTTTCCGATCTTCGCGTAACTGACATCTCTCCTTACCGGACCCTCGTGAAAGGGAGCTCTACGAAGATTTCCCATGAAGAGGAGTCAGCCAGACTACCCTTCCCCCCCCGCTGCCTTTCTTCTTGTAGAAGTATCTCCCCCCCTCCTTTTTCCTTTTCCCCCGTGGTAGGCATTTGCATGCTTGATCACGGCGAGCGCTCTTTAGCCTTCCACCCGAGAGACGCTCAGCATCTCCATGAGCCCTCTTGTTCTGTTTTCTCCCTTTCTGCATGTTTTTTCTTCCTACGGACAGCGATAAAGCTTCTCTAACGATCGCGTCGGTCCCCCCCCCCCGCTCTCGCTCAAAGCCCTTTTCCTTCTCTTTTAGTACGGCCCATCCCACTTTTTCAATTTCCTGAGGAGAGAAAGGCGCCCTCGCGGCGGGAACCTAGCCTCCCGCCGCCAGATCGGCCTCCCCAAGTCCTCCTTAATCTCTTTCCACGTTAAGAGAGGTCCCTTCCTCAGACACCCAAATCCGACGATTATACGCGCTTTCGCCTGATCGACTTTTCATTTCCCTCCACCCCTCACGCGCGCGGCCTTACCGACTCCAACTCCCTATCGGCCGTCTGATCTCTTTGGCCCCCCCTCCTCAAGTTTTGATGGGAGTCGGCTCCTTCCTTGATAGACGACAACTTTTCTCAATCGCTCCGGACTCCCGCGAGTCTCTAGGATTTTGCTAGCAATGACGTTTCTTTTTCCTTCTCTTTTGGTGAAGCATGCCCTCATTTTCCTGCCATCACGGCCTCGACTTCTTTTGTCCATCATGCGGTCTACCTCACCTTGGGAAAGGAATCTTTCTTTTTTTCCCTCCGTTTTGTTGTTTCTTCCTTTACGCCCTTTCGCTGTATCACCTCCCTGATGCAAAAAATCACCATTTTCCCTTTCGTCCTCGGTGGATTGTCTTCCTGTCAAAGTACTCCTCGCTCCTCCGTTCATTGCTCTCCTCTTCCCGAAGTAGATCGCCGCGGGATTGCCCGCTGATCGTGAGATAGACCGCCGTTATATTGACCTCGGGGGCGCGCAGAAAAGATAGTCTTGTTTTCTCCCAGACAAGAGCATATAGCGTGAGCCTGTTCAGTCTCATGGACGAACGCGAGGCCTTCTGAAAGACCAGTTATTTAAAAGTATCCTGATCACTTACCAATCTTACTCATCGTCGGCCTTTAATGCCCCGGGTGCAAAGAGAATTAGGATTTATAGATAACTCCTGATCTCGATTAAGCTTCCTTTAGGACCTTTCTTTCCCGGAGACCCGAGATACTATTCTTTACTACCGTTGTCGGCTTCAAATTCCTAGTCCTCGGTTTGAAGCGTCTCCCCCCTTCCTACTCTCTTCCTTCTCCAACAGAAGCCGAAGATGTAGGCTATACAAGCTGTCTCATGACTCCATACCCTCTCATGTGCGCTCTTTTGAGTATCTCTCCGAGGGCACGTCTCGTACCGCCCTCGTGATCGGCATGATGGGGTGTCGAAATTTCCCTTGCTAATCGGCAAAGCAGGCCTATCGTTCTCCCTCCTTTCGCTCCTCCTCGAATGGCCTGGTCCTCGATTCGTCGAGCGCTTGCCTCGTTCATCTTCGTTTCGAGCATGTTGCGCGCCCTTACGATTCTTTCCTTTCACGACTGTGCACGCGATTTCCTTTTCTGCTCTTCCCAATCGGCCCGGTCCGCTCGCTTCTTCATTGTAAAAAGAACTGGTTTCCTCCCCCCCCGTGCTCTTCCGTGGCTGCGCGTGTCATTGGTCGTAGGTTCAGTTTTTTTCTTCTGATCGCAGACGATGGTTCGTCTCCTGCTTTTCGTCCGTTAGCGTATTCACAGACCCCCCCCCCTTTTTCGCCGAGCGGCACGCAATCATCATCGGTTCCGATTTCCCGCCCCCCCCCCCCCTAGACATTTTGCTCCTTCTTAATATCCCTGCAGTCTCCTTCCCCGAATGGAAAGTACCCCGCTCGTGATACCGTTTTCTAATGGTGACCGCTGCAAATTTCAGATCCCCGTGGACGGTTATGAACCCGCAACCGAGCGCTGGCATCGATCCCATTTCGTTTCCCAGGATCATGACCTCCATCCTACAGCTTTTCTTCCGCAGGCCGAGGCGTCTTCTCATCAGACCAGTCAAAGTTTTGGACCCTTATCGCTAGATGCCCTAGCGTTGCTGCTCTCCAGAGGGCCGCGCAACTTGAGCCCCCCCCTTTCCTTGAGCCAGCTCCGCCGCACCGCGCGAGCACCCCTTTAGGTCACTCCCAACACTTTTCCCCCCTTTTTTAGATCGCGCTCCCGACGGGAAAATACTTTTTTTTCTTCGGATCTCCCCTTTCCCAGCGTTCCCGATCCCAGGAAGAAGCGGCCTACATCCAAAAAGGTCTCTTTTCCCTCCATTCCTCCTCCCCTTGATCGGGTGTGTGTTTTCCTAAACCTCCGATAGTTAGCTTGCTGGGAACCGCAAGTTAGGCAGCTTTCCATCCCCCCAGCAAATGTAAGAACGGTTTAGCCTTCTCCAAGAGGCCCCTTAGTCTATGTGCAGTATGAGAGACCTTCTACTTTTCCGTTGCGATGACCAGGCATTATTCCCTTATTCTTTTCCGTTAAGATTCTTTGTCTCACAGCTGTTGAACTCTTGTCTTATCATGACCCCCCCACCGCTTTCCTGACCCAGTCTCTATTTTCCTGTCGCTTGGAAATCGAGGTCTTTTGAATCCTTCCTCCCCCAGTATGAAGCAGACTTATGATCTCATTTCCCCCCTTCCGAAGAGCGTGAGAATTGTCTTCTCGTCGTTAGCCGAGAGAAGCGCCCCCCTTTTTCTTCCCTTTCTTTCCACACTCCCCCAGGTGAATCGGAAATCGTATTTCTTTTTCAGTAACCAGCGGACAGAAGTCCCTATTTTCCCCTCTCCATATCTCAATAAGAGTCCCCACCCCTTCTCCAGGCATAGAGACTCCCCTTCCGCCACCTTTTCCCCAAACCTCTCTTCCCCCAAAGCAACTCCTCTAAGAGAGAGTAACTCTCTATGGTCACGCTGCGCTCGATGAAACCCCCCTTTTTTTCCCCCCTTTTGTGTTTCTTTTGTTTTCTCGAGCGTCCTCCCCTTCGGGTGTTTTGCTCCTCAGAGTTAGTGAAGCTCTGATTCCCCCCCTTTTATCTTTCCCCTCTCTTCGCCTTTTCCATTTTTCGGCATGTTAGTTACATTCCGTTTTTTTGCTTATTTACGCCTCCTATGGGGTCACCTTTACCCTCCTTCTTGCTTGCCGCTGGTAATTCAACAGAGATCGACTTCTGATTCCGCTTAAATGTTGCGGGTGGCTTCCTAATTTTTCTTTTGGACTCGCTCCGAGACGACCCGAGACCGACTCCATGTCCCTCCCTCAGGTTGGTGGCAAATTTTGCAATCATCATGTTTTCGCTTCCAGCTCCTTGTCCCCCTTAGTCCTGACTTCTTCCATGCTTCTCGCGATAGTATTTCCCCTCATCGTTTCGCCTTTTTTCTTACTCTTTGGTTTCTCCAGAAAGCTGGACGTTCCCCCCCACCCTTTCTTCCTCCCGTCCTCACCTTGAAGCCTTTCATGAGCAAGTCTTTCCGTTTTTAGCCGGTTCGCTCTTGAATCTCCTCCCCTCACTCCTCCCCCCCCCCTTCCAAGCCGCCGGGGTCGCTTCTCCACACGAAACCGGTCTTACTCTCGTTGCTGTCTGTCCATTCTGCGGTCCCCCCCCTTTTTTGTTGGTTTTTTTTTTTTGGGGTGGTCACCAGCCCCTCTTTTTCTTCCTCACTCGTATGGACGGTTCCTTCAAATCCCTTTTTCCGTGACATCCCGGCGTTGGCGCGGGCAGATGAGTCCACTTTGCCAAGGTGATGATTCCGCCCCTTTTTCTTCCGGTCGTCAAATAGTTGAGATGAGGGTGGCTACCTGCGCGTCACCGC
>Ga0179593_1562793_pt1 | contig 17449 bp, 21 predicted proteins | sample CZODoug2_1_08_16_FD_185931 | JGI IMG/M metagenome (GOLD analysis project Ga0179593, IMG submission 185931) | Vadose zone soil fungal communities from Angelo Coast Range Reserve, California, USA - CZODoug2_1_08_16fungal (PacBio error correction) | ecosystem: Environmental > Terrestrial > Soil >... | reverse complement strand
CCCGACTGTGGATATGGTTTTGTGATACTTTCGTTACCCCCCTGCCTCCCGCGACCCGTCGTTCGTTTAGAGTCAGCGCAAGCCTCGAGTACGAGTCCTAGGAGAGCCCAAGACCGCATCCCGGCTGGCGGGCCCGCCCCCCAAGCCTACTCAATCGATTTCCTCTCTCCTGCCGCCGCCCTGGCCACCGTGCGAGTCGGGCCGCCGCTTAACCTCCCACTCAGATTGAGTACGTTCCACTCGGTACGAGGCGCCTCGGCGTAGGTTTGCCCCCGCGGCGAATGCAGGCGATGGTGCCGATTCCTCTGCGAGTTAGCCAACCAACGTGATGTCCTTTCCCTTTTTACCGGTCGTTTTTCCCCGAGGCAGATCTCGCGATGCGCCACGATCCTGATTTCCGACCCTGTTCCTCACCGCATCCCCATTGGTAGACGCGTCTTTCTTTCCCCCTTTTTCACGCCCTGCTTCTTTCGCCTGTGCCACGGGCGCCCGTGGGCTGGGCCTCGGGCTGTAGCGCTAGGCGCATTTGAGGCCAAGCTCCTTCCTTTTCTTAGTGACGGAGAGCTAGTAGACTCCGTGAGGTCTTTGGGGGGAAGTGGTCCCCTCTTCCCCCCTGGTATATTCCAGGTTTTGACTTCGCGAGTCAGTGGAGTTCCTTCTACACTTTGGGGCGGCCTCCGCTACAGACGTGATTCCCATGAGTCGGCTCCTTCCGGACCACACCTACTCATCCGGGAGCGACTCGCAGCCGCTCTCAGCCGAAACAGCAGTGCCGAGATCGGCCAGCTGTCTTTCCAGCGCCTCGCTCAATAGGAAAAGGGTTATCAACCGGTGCGAGATCCCGTTTACGATGGTCGGCTAGGTTCACGTTCACCTCCCAGAAGAAGGTGGCGGCTCTTTGCGGATGCTTTTGCCATCTATATATCTGCTTTTCCGAGCAGTCCCTTTCGGCGATGTTCTTGGTCTGAATTCCTTGACCTTAACGGGCGTCCCTCCGATGTGGACGTTGGTTGTCCTTTTTTCTCGCGTTTGTGTTTACCCTTCCTATGACGGACCTCTTTATTGACTTCCTCTGGTCCCCACCACCCCAACACCCCCCCCCCCCCCCCCCCAACAAACGGTATGCGCCTGAGCGGCGAGCGCCCTCTTCCTCCTTTGAGAGGTTGTCAGCAGCCCGCTTTGGAGAGATGAAGCGACGCCGGGAGGTCTAGATAGAAAGGAAACTTCACCGACCTTCAACCCGAGTCCCTTAGCGACGTCCCCCTCACCCTATATCCCGAACTGCGAGGTGAACATCTCGCGTGCTCCGAGCGCGTTCACCGGGGACAGGTAACCCCTCTTAAGAGATGCCTTTCGTTGCGACAGTGCTCGAGCACCTGCCTCCCCCTGCGTCTCGGGAACAGCGACAGAGGTTGACATTCCGCACGGTCGCGACCCGGAGACCTCCCTATGAGTGCTCAAAACTTGCCCCTTTGCTCAGACAGGTCTTAGGGTTACACTTTTTTTGGGGGGACAGCCAGTATTGTGATTTGCCGAGCATTTGTCTGAATTTCTAGGCTAGGCACCTCGTCGCGCGTTTGAGCAGGCCGATGACTCATGAGGCCCGTCCCCCCCAAAACCCTATGGGCCCTTCGCTCGGTGGCCCCCTCCCCGTTTTCCCTTCCGCGCTGTGCGGCGGCCCCTCTGACCTGCGCCCGGAACCTTTCAGTCGGAGCTGCGGCCACGCCCCCCTGGGCTCTCCCTCGACACGTCTCTCTTCTTCCTCGTCGATCTACCGAAGTCAGGTGACGCCCCGAATGGTCCTAGTAGTTTCATGAATTCCCCCACTTCCCCTCCCCCCAAGAAAAGATTGCTGTCGTCCAAACCCCCACCTTTGCCCCGTAACCAGGTCCGGGAGGATGGCCGACTTTTTACTTGACGGACGGCGTTGTTTTTTCACGCCCCTGCATCATCACAGATTGACCCGTCAGTAGGTAGGCTGTGCGCCGCTTCCCCCTAGAAAGGTGCCTCTCCGTAATTTTGTCGATTCTTACCTCTTCCGAACGACACGATCGAAAGCTCGAACCCCCCTCTCAGTATAGGAGACCCTGACGTGGCTCTTGCCACATGAGTCAACCCGAGTTTTCAGTTCTGGACTTACCCCCGGGTTCCACAGCACCCTCACTGCATGGCGGGCACCCGAGGAAGGATCCCTGCTTACCTTTCTTTTTACCGAGTTCCTTTCCTTGCTGTTTTCCCCCCTTTTCTCGCGCCGCGCACTGCGAGCCGTTATTCAGAACGCCGAGTCTCAAAGAGGGTAGAAAACAGCGTGACCCCCCCCCCCCCGGGATTATCCCTAAACGCTACACCGTCTTCGGCCTAGTGGAGAAGACGCTCCCTTGGGCGGCCCTTGCGCTTTTAGAGGGCCTCCCTTCCCGCCGCCGATGGGGTTGCCATGCCGCCCTTCAGCCCGTTAGACTCTTCGTGACACTATCCGACGATTTCCAGGCCTTTCCTCAGGTGTGAGCGGGACCCCTCGCCTGCCCCCCAGTTCAGTGGCAACAGTCCGCTCAGCTGGTTCCAGTCCAGCATTAAGGGTAGTCTTGCGGTCCCCTTCACATCTTTGACTACGACTCCCTCCTTGATTTCACTCTATTTCACTCCCTTTGCCGTGAGTTCTGGCGGCGGTTGTTGGCCCGTACCCGTTTCAGCTGGGCCTTTGACCTTGATTTTCGCCAGCCCCTCGTTGCCCTTCTCCCCGCAAGCTCCGTTCTTGGCGGCCTGGTTCCGGCCAATGAGCGGGTTGATAAGCAACGGTCGCGCAAGAAGGATTTCCCCCAGTTTCTCCCCCAAGTTCTTTGAAGAGGCCCGCGGGCGGAGGAAAACAGAAGCTCTTTTTCCCCTCCGCCGTTTTTCCTCACGGCAGCTCTTGTCTCCGGGCGTCGGAGGTCCCGAGGCTGCTGCGGTGCACTGTTTCCCCTCCGTACAGATCCTCTGCTCGAGTGGCGGTGCAATAGGAGTCCGCGAGTCCCTACCACTAAGTGGAGGTTCCAGCGCGCCCCTCATAAGCTCCCCGTTACCCCCTTTCGATGCCGGCTCACGGTTCGAACACCCGAGAGGTAGATTTCTACAGACAGGCGGATTGAGAATGAAGCTGGTTTCACCTGAACTCACGATCCTCTACTCTGAGATGCTACCCAGACAGGGAACGTCCGCCAGCATACTCGTCGGAGTCTCACCTTCCCCCTGCATGAAGTTGATCTGTGCAAGCCCCAGCTGAACGGCCAGGTTCTGAAGTAATTCCGGCAACCCTTTGCGGCCTTAGTAAGTGCATCTTTCAGCTCTGGGCCCGTTGGTCTGGAGCGTTCGTGAAACCTGATGAGCCTGCAGAATAAATTGTTGCTCTTTCCCCCTTCTCTGAAGAGTTGTTACAGTTTTAGGTTCGACCTTTTGCCCGCTGTCTGTCCAGCCCGGTAAGGGACACCTGCTCCCATTCCGGCACTTCTACATCGGTCTGACGACTGTCTGAGGGTTTGGACCCATTGATCGGTTCGTGAACGCCTTTCCGCAGGTTCCCTTTCTGTCCCCTTAGACCATTCCGAATCGTTTTTGGGGCCGCTGCTCAGTTCAAGAAGATTCTTCGCGGGGTTTCGAGACTTTTTCTGGTGGCGGTGCGGTCCCCGGGTGATTTCTCACCGGACTCGCGGAGGCGTTCGGAAGGGGGTGATGGAGACGAGGTTCCTGTCAGCGATCATCCGTAGCTGTTCTTCTTGGGACCATCACAAGGGGGCAAGGGCCCCGGCCGAGCGTTCCAAGAGTGGAAGGTGCTGGTGGGCCCTCCCATTTTTATTCAGGAGATCTCCTCCCGCTCCTTTCGACTGACTCTGTTCTTCCCGCCAGACGCATATCCCTCTCCCCTCCCCGCCCCCGAGCGGTTGCAGCTGCGATAGAATACCTTTTGTTCGCTGTTTCTGGCTGTCACAAACGTCCCCGATTTATTGGTGTACGAGATGCGCGGCGCTCCCCCCTTCCTTCGGCTGCTTACGGGAGGAATGCCTTTTTTCTCTCCCGCGGCCTGCATTTTCAGTCCCTTTAATACAACGCTCTAGCTGAGCCTGTCAAGTCCGATCACGGTTCTCCTTTCCGTTTTCGCCTCGTCCGCTCATTAATGGCTTTGTCCTCGACCATTAAACTCACCCGTGCCAGGGGTGGCGCGTCCCCCGATGTCATGCATTTTTTCCAACGCCTTCGAAGACACTTCCTCTTTATGCGATTGAAGTTCGCCGTCCCAAAGGTAGGCTTTGGTCAAGCTCGTCGACCCCCTAGGGAAGAAGGTTGAGTGACCCCCTTGCGCCTGACAACTCGGGGCCTCCCCCCACCCCCTCCGAAAGGTTGTTTGGAATGCATGGTTCGACGTCATCGAATGAACTTTTGCGAGGCTTCTTCCCCCCCCGACGAAATTTTTTCTTCGACGACAGAGAATGGTCTGTGGGTCCTACCATCGATGATTCATACGTATTGACTAAACCAAGCTAGCTTGCAACTCGTCGCTCTGCCGCCCCAGTTTCCGAATGTTCCTTACCAGACCGATTTCGCGCGGCGATTTTTCCAAACTTTTTCGACCTCCCCTCCTTGAGTTGCCGCGGCTTTCCTCCCCATTGCTCAGGCGTTTTACTCGCCGGGTCAGAGCCTTCGAAATTCCGAGGGCAGGTTTTTAGGGACTTCTCCCCGATCGAGGACTTCATTTATCTCCGGCCCCGGTCCACTTTCTGGTCGTCCGGCCCTGACCGCTCGAGCTGGAGGGGACGATTCTTTCCCCGTTGCTCGTCGTTGAACCCTGATAAGGGGGCTAGCGATACCGGCGTCCCTCCCCGATTTCGAGCGAGGCTTCCCTCGCATTTCAACCGTACCTCCTCCCTGATCCTTCCGCCCTAGCCGCGGTCAGCCCTAACGATGACTGTTTAGAGCGCGACATTTTTTCAAGCCCTACTTCTTTTGATCACTCGTAACGGTTTGCCCTTCCCCACGTACAGACGCTGCCGACGAGGTTTCCGTCTTCGATACTTTCCAATTGATGGTGGAGGAGACGAGTTGTCTTCCCGATCATACCGTATCTCCCTAGGTCGCCTTCGTCAAAAATTCTTATTCTTGTATCGTCCCCGATTTTTAAGGAAGGGACCTAGTCAATCTTCGCCAGGTCGTTCGTACACCGTTTTTTATATTTGACGTCCCCGTTTTTTCGAGAGTCAGGTTTAATGTGACTTCATTGGAGCTTGTATCCTCCGCGGTGTTTTTTCTAGGTAAGCGAGAGGCCGCTTGCTTGAAGCCGAAGATTAAGCTCCCCTCCTTTCAGCACGCGTCTGAGCCCTCCGGGTGCCCCTCTGGCCGACTCTGTTCAGGGTAGCCTCTAGAATTCAGGTAAACTCCCCAGCCACTTACTATGGCCTTTGGACTTCCCTTACATCTCGTCTTTTTTTTCAGCTCTACGGTAAAGCCTGGAAGACTCCTGGCCCTCCCTAACCAGTGCTCTCCCCTTCGGCTGTCCGAATGAGGTTCAGGTTCAGCAATTCGGACGAAGCGGCCTCAATAGTCGCGGCTTGCCCCTTCTCCTCTTAACCCAAAGGCTGCTTAGTCCCGCGTCCTGGTTCTTGTTTTTTAACGGCCAGCATTTATGGCGACGATCCCTAGGGGAGGCGACGACGCTCCGGCCCCCACACTTCCTGGCGTACTTCGTCTGCTCGTGGGAATTTTTGCCGATCGCTCGTCCAGTGCATTCCACCCAAGAGCTCCGCCCCATTCGGAGAGGGTAGGGACCCTGCGGACCCGAATAGCTTCTTGTCGCTCTTGCGGCCACGACGTGCCTCTTTAGTCCTCCATCCGTGTTTTTTGTATTGGGGCGTCCTGACAATCAGTCTTATGGCCTTGCTTGTTTTTCCGTATGAATATAACATCCCGACGTTGACTTTGGACGACCGTTAGTTCTTCGCGATCCCGGCACAAACTAGTCGAACTTTCGTCAGGCGAAAACTTTGGCCTATTCGACGTAGGTTTTCCACGGGCTGGATTCGTCCACCGGGGCTGCATGGAGGAGGACGCCCCGTGGCGATAGCCACCTGCTAAGGTCCGTTTCACGAGCAGTCTTTCTGTGTAACCCGCTTTTTTTCTTTGCTTACACTCCCCTTGTACCGGAATTCTTGAGGGAAAGACCAATCTCCACTCAATTTGACACAGGTTCCTTCTGATCCGATCCGTCTTCCTACAGCTCTTGCCCTTTTCCATCTGCGCCCTGCCCGTCTACGTGCTTCGCGCCCAGGATCCCCCCGTCACCCGCATCTCCCTGCTGTTTCTCTGAGCCTGCCCCTCAGATTTCACTGCCGACCCCACCTTAGAGAAGCTCCTGATGTCCACAACTGCGCCCCTCAAGACTCGCGAGCCGTTTCGCGATCAGAACCCTGACTGTCTCCACCCCCCCCCCTGTTGTTGACTCCTTGAACCCGGTCCTTTCCTTTTCGATTTCACGTATCGCGCGGCGCGCCCTGCTTCGCGCGGCGGCATGCGCCTTGCAGAGACGCGCGGCCTTCGCCACTCCCTACTGTGACTGATCGGATGCTCAGGTCGGCTCCCCCCCTAGACGGAAGAGCAAAGCGCGACTGCCGCGGCACGCTAAGGAGCGGCCGACGAAAGCGCAGCGTGTCCCTAATGGGGCGCCAGAGCTCTTACGTTTTTTTCCACACTCCTGCGGTTTTTCGCGCTTGACAGAGCGGTTCAGATGGCAGATTCAAGGCAACAATGACGCCTTTCTTGGCGCTTCTTGCGCCGTCGTTTGGCCGGGCCACTTGCCCTCATTCACCCCTTATCGGGCCGGTGACGCCATGGCTGCGCCCCCTTTTTCTGATGGTCAGCCGCAAGTCTTTCTGGGCACACGCGCTTTTGTCTTTTCCCCTAAAGGCGAAGGCCCAGCCGCCAGCCCTGCCTAGGCCGGGCCACCCCGACCGCTTGTTCATCGGCGTCCGAAAGTTGTAAGGTTTTTTTCCTTCGCTTATTCTTAGCCGCGCAGCAAGGCCCTTCCCCCCTCTAGGAGTTCCCCTGGGAACGGCCGCTCTTTTCGTTGTTGGTCTCTATGATCGCGTGCGCGGCTTCTCCCTTTTCGTTTCCGCCGCGTGCGGACTCCTCGGGAGAGACTGATAGGAATTTTTTACCAGACCTGAGTGACCCCCTGCCCGGTCTACCTTACGAGTTTGAGTGTGTGAAGAATTTTTTGCTGAATGTGAGGCCAGGAGTTGCCCTGAATCTTCGAAAAGAAGGGCTGAATTCATGAACAATGTGGATTAGTCCTACTTCCTTACGAGGTTCGGGACATTTCCGTTCGGTCTCCGTTTTGATCGTCGAGGCCCCGACCCTTTTGCACCGAGTTGCTTTGTGAATCGCCCCTTCAGATCCTTTAATCTGCTACCTCTGTCCCCTTACGGAGTCACAGATCTGAGTGAGGATGACCCTTCCCCCTATGCCACCGGCTTTTTCTTCAACGCCCCTCTCCCTTGGCCCGCTTATCGGAGGGCCGCCCTTCGATTCTCTCGTTACGTCCCTTCCTCCGTCACGCCCGCGCCAGAAGGCGATAGCAAAAGATCGTGAAGGACGATGATCTGGCGGCACCCTCCCTGGCACTTTTCTCGCCCTGTCTCGGTGAAGAGGTTTTTCGTGCCATGACATCGAGGCATCGAAATGGAGAGTCTACCCACTTTTTTTTTTCAAGGTTTCGTTTTTGCGTCTGCCGCCGGTAGCCGGTGGAGCGGAATTCAGGGGTGGGAGGCGCTTCGTGCCTCGAGACCTTCGCGGGACTTTTAGGTACGGCCTGGTGTTTCAGCTTCTGCTTAAATTACGGTATGTTCTTGGAAATCAAAGGGACTTAGAAAAGGGTACCTCTGTTCCACCAGTTAGGGACCCTCTTTTTCCCCTATAATGGCAGACGGCCAGGTTTCTTCGCACGGTCCGCGCTCAGGCTTCCCTCTTGAACGGCTTCCTCCTAAGGAGCTTTTAGTAGTTTCCCGAGCAGAAATGCCTGTATCAATGGAAAGAGAGGAGCGTAACTTGATTCCCCTGTTTTTGCTTTGATTTATCTTTTCTTCGAGGTCCTGCTCTGCCCCTCGCCTCTCCCGGCTGCGTCCCAGTTACCGGCAACAAGGAGCTCTGTGTGCGCTCAGCTCTGGGGTTTTGCCGCTTCTCCATCCCCTTCTCACCTATCTGGCCGCACGTTTTTTCCTCCTCTTGTCGGCCTGTTGCAGCCGCTGTTTTCGCTGCGGCAGACAACCTCGACAGTTATTTGTTGCTTGGCCTTTCTTACTCGCCTCTTTCCCCCCCCTTGCCACCTTGAATTGTTCGCGCACATGACGCGAGCCGTCGCCTTAGAGCAGCTCATTCCAAGCCCCGAATGGATGTTACGCCGCCTTAGAGCACCACGCGGAGTGGCCTTCGACTAACTCAATTTATACGAGTTTGGCCCCTGTGCCCGCCACCAGTGACCCCTCTTTCCCCCCCGCATTAGTCCTCAATCGTAGGAATGTTTCCATCGCGGCGCTACTTGAACAGCGACGGGATCTCCTCTTCCAGCTTTAGTCCTCCTGTTTCTCAGTCTTGCTCGGTTGATGCGTGATTCTGTGAGATCAGATTAGGATCGTCGCCATCACCCCTTTCCACTTTGACAAAACCAAAGGAGCTTCCCACAGGCGCCCCCCTTGACCTTCTGTTAGTAATCCTCGAACAGAAGAAGCCGTTGGTTCGACCCGTTTTTTTTTTCCCCAACCCGTGGCTCGGTACCCTAGGTTCTTTGATGACCCCCGATGGATCGTGCGTCATCGAGGGTATGATTTCCGCTAACGATGGCCTTCTCATCAGTAAATTAGAGTCACGCCTGACAAGTACGCTATCTCCGAGGAAGTTTTTTTCCCCGACCAGGTTCTTGCGGGTACCGCCGAGTCCGGGGTCGGGGTCCTGGTTCGAGGACGCGTTTGAAAAAGTGTTCCGCGTTACGGAGGTCCCATCCTTTTTTTTCGCTGGCGTGCGTCCGCACCGCGGTTCCCTCTCTCGGTACCCCCCCATTTTTTCCTTTGTGCCCCGCGCCGGAGAAGTTATTTTACCTGGCAGCCCCTACCTTCAGCTTTTGAGTTCTTCGTCTCCGCCTCGGTTCATTTTTGGACCCCGCTCAAAGGGAGGACCTTGAAAGGTTGTACGGAAGACATTCTGGCGTAGTTGAAGTTTCCCTGTCGTCTCTCCCTTTTCTTACTTCTCCCCGAGGTGGAGCTCTCGAGCGCGGCTTTCGTACCTGTATGCTTTCCTTCCTTTTGACTTATCGTGGAGAGACGCGGCTGAATCTTCCGTTCGGAACATGATCTTAAGGACCTTCTTTGTAACGTCCTTCTTCCCTTTGTTTTTTCTCCCTTTCTCGCCTTGCCCGTTTTTTATCCCGTGCCCCGAGGAGGTCGTTAGGACGAAAGCCACCGCTTACTCTCCTTCCCGTCTCCTGCTCCTTCCGGCTGTCGGCTTCTTTTTGCTTTCTCCGGTTTAGTTTGCTTGCCGGTAATCGAAGCTCGTGTTCCCCTGATAGTTTTTCTCGAGAGCCGGACGGTTCAAATGCTTTTTTTCCTCCTTCGCTACTGCTTCTTGGCCTGTGACTCTTTTTTTGACGGCCTCGACGATTGCTCGAGCGCGTTACTGGCCCTACGTGCCAGTCTTGGCCGTTTTCCCCCTTAGAATCACGACAGCGTCTCCCCCAGATTGCAGTCCTTGATTTCTTGTGGAAAGAAGAGTTAGTTCTTCCGAACAGACTGTAGATTCTCTCGTCAGAGCGGCCAGTGGCTGTTCTTCGGTCTTCCCCCCAAGGGTCCCTGCTTCGGAGAGGAGCCGGCAGCGTTCTCTTCCGCAGCTGGCCTGTTTCCCCGCGTTTTTTGCTCATTCGTTCCTTCCATAGGAAAATCTTTCCGCAGGCTGCAATTGTAGAACGAGCTTTGGGTTGACTACCCCTTTCTTCCCGCGCAGGACCACAGAACTCTTTTCCCACAGTCTCCCTTTCTTGAGTCGTGTAGGGGAAAGACTTTTTTCCAACGCTAATCGGGGAGCAGCGTTGGTGACTTTCCCACGCCCGGACTCTTTCATTGGTGGCTTTTCTCACGCCAATTTCCGTGGGGCTCTTTGCCGTTTTGCTGCCCTCGCCGTCCAGTCGTTCTTTCCCCATCCCAATCGATGTATCATTCAGCCTTAGTTCGCGCCCCCCGTTGGGGTCCTCTGTCATATTGCTTCCGCTAAAACCCCGTCGCAACACCATAATGTCGAATTAATTCCTGCTGCTCCACTCCTGCGCCCCTTCCGGCAATAGCTGTAAACTTACTTTCCCCCAACTGTATGGCTCAGCCTCGACGTAACGGTTATGAATGTTGTTTGGCGCCCTCGCCCACCTTGTAGTCCGGGGTTGAGCCCGGCCTCGCTTTTGTTTCGCTCCAGAAAAGTGAGGCAAGATCAACGTTCCTTTCGCGGTCGCTTGATTTCCAGTCCTTCTCCCCTTTTTTTGTTTAACAGGGGATCGATGAAAGAGCTCAAAAGCTTATGGCAGCAGTTCTGTCTGCTGCCCGCGCATCTTCCCCCGCACTCTTTCGACCCTTCGACACTAGAATGGACGCTTGATCGGTACCGGGTCCCCCCTGAAAATGCCTTTCTGCCGCCGCCCCTGTTTTAATTATTCTGCTTACATTTCCCCCCCTACTCTCCCCCTAACTCGATTGTGATGATGACCCCCCGGCAGCTAGTTGATAGAGGCCCCCCGGCCGCACTCCCTTTTCTCCGTCCAGAGATACTGCGCAGAACCGTGGCGCACCCCCCCTTCTTGTCCACCCTTCCCCCCAGTTCATCGTCAACGTTCCCAGCCCCCCTCTTCCCCGCCCGTCATTATGCGAAGGTAGCTTGGAGAAGACTTCTGAATCGCGCCTTTCTTCTCGCAATTTTCGTTCACCGTCTCCCTCTTATTGGTCCTTCCCCCGTCCAATACTTGTGAGAAAGGAGTCAGTTAATGCCCTGATGGCTCTCCTTTTTATCGTGATCGCTTTCTTTTTCTAGGGTTCGTTGATCTCCTTTCCCTTGAATCCTTCCGCTCGCGACTGATTCCCTCGCAAACGAGCCCTTCTTCCCACGACGACCGTTTTTTGTCCCGGTGCCTTGAACCTGTATCCTCAATAAAGTTCCTGGAAAGGCGCTCAAATCCTAAACTATGGTTCCTCCTCTCCCTTTATGGGCTTTGACGTTTCTTCCTTTATCCTTCTGAGTGTTTCTTTTTTTTTTTGTTTTTTTGTGGCCGCACCGGGGGGGACAATGACTTCCGCGTCGCCTTCCCCCTTCCGGGTTGGTCTGCCTCCTTTCTTCCTCTTTTTCCACTGCTTCCTCATTCCTTTCCTCGGGTCTCGGGACAGGAAGTAGCCTTGTTTTTTGCGCATCAAGGCGCAGCCGACATGCTTCTTCTTTTACCCCCTTTGCCCCCAGGCTACACCGCCTCCCCGGCCTTAGTTCCTTCTCCCCTTCACTTCCGTTTACGCCTGTCCTTTCGTGGGCCGATTTAGCTTGTCCCGATTTTGCGGCTTTCCTCCCCCCGATCGGCTCGGACGCTTTGGCCATATCTCTTATCCTCCGGTGTGTTGTCTCTGAAGTGGCCGGGACCCTTCCGGTTTCTTCCTCCCTCCGTCTTTCCATTTTTGCCGGAAGCCAAGTTTCAATCTTTAACAGAACATGAGGGTGTGACCCCTTCCCTAGGCCGGTTTCGAACCTGAACCCCCCCCTGGACTGCGTGGTTTGCCGCGTTACGTCCTTTTTGCTGGTTTTGTTTTGGAGGTCCGGCTAGACTTGTTTTTTGAAGAAAAGGAGGGAATTCTCGGCCGTTTCCCTTTCCACTATTCCCTATCGGCCGCGGCCTCACCCTTACCGGCCTTAGCCCGACTGATCTTGATATTATCTTCGGTAGAGGCCCTGGGCGGGACCCCCATTACGCCTTCACCTCCTTTGGATTTTTCCCGTAGACCCGGCCCCTATTTTGACGAAGCTTTGCTATGTACAAATGGCCGTATGTCCCCCCCCCCCCTAGTTGAGTGTGCGGCGCCTTCCCCCTCCCTGGCTGCTGTCTACCTGTTTGCGATGACTAGCTGAAACGCGTTTTTGGGGCCCGGGTTTCGTTGCGTGCGAGGCGTTTTTAGAGTCAGTGGAGTCAGATTCAGCCGTCTCCCAGTCATCCACCGCCCATTGTTCTTCCTCGGAGCTCAGCCTTATCCTTTTTTATCGGACTTCATTTTCCCTGCGAATGGCCTTTTAAGAGGCTGGGCTCCCCCTCTTTTTTTTTTCTGGATCAGTTTACTCTTATCCGCCGCTTTGCTTTTACATTTGAGAGTTTCCCGATGACCTGAGAACTTGTCCGACTTAGAATCAGAATTTTTCTTGTCGGGGCTTTTTTTTTGAAGTCAGGTCGACTGGTTCTTTGGTATTCACCCATCAAGGTGTTTGGAGGCCTTCGAGATCAGTTTGGATTTTTCGTCACTTTCCTCGGTCTGGCGTTAGTTTTTTTTTCGTGACTGCTCTCCCCGATTTCTTTGTGGTAATGCTATACATATTAATACCCCTGAGCTAGTGGTCGGAATCCCTTCGGGTCTGGGACAGTCCTCACGGGTCAGAAGGCCCAGCTGGTCCCGCGTCAGTTGTGTTGTGGTCCCCAGTTTCCTCTCCTGGTCCAGCTACGGTTAAGGTCACATGCTTCTTCTCGGATAGGCGTGGGCCCCTCCCTTTTTTCAAATAGGGTCTGTCATCCCTCGACCTGCGGGTTCCCCAGCACGCTTTTCTTTTCTCGCGTTGATACCTGAGAAACTTTTTCAACAAAGTTTGCTTCCCCTTACTTTTCTTCCCCCCCAGACTTTCCTTCCGGTTATAATTGCTTTTACCTTACCTTCTTTTTTCTCGTGTTGCTCTTTCCCGCTCCGGAAGCGCCTGAGAATTCCCCATATCCAAATTGGATTCATTTTTCGCAGATCGCCCCTTCCCTGTGCTTTTGCTTCCCCCTCTTCGCTACACCTCCACAAACTTGTAATACGATCGCTTCGAAAAAGTTGTCCTTAAGTGCTTTTCCTCAGGGTTCTCGTACTCTGTTGCGCCTCCCTTCCTGCCTTTTGTTTTCTTTTCTGATTTTAGATTCATCCCCCCCCCTCCCGCTCATGGTACCCCTTGCCTGTGGGTCTGCCCTTACGTTTTTTTATTGTCGCCTCCTCTTAGCCTTCAAACATTCAGAAACGAGCTTCCGTCTTATCTATATTGCCACCAGTCCCCCTTCCTCCCCCAGGTTTTATTTTGGCTCACCCCCTCCCCCTCTCGTCTTTTCTGTTTCTCCTTTTTAAGTGGCCGCGCACCTTCGCAGAGCCTGAAAAAGAACGAGTGGACGCAGGCTTTCAAATCCCCCGAGAGTGAGTTGACTAGGATTGAATGTTCCCCCCAGGTACCTCTCCTTTTTCTTTTTTCCTTTGCCGATCTTTTGCCTTCTACACTCCGGCGGAGACGCCTTACCGGTGATAGCCGGCGATACTGGTTTCCCCTCCTCCGCTTCTTTGCCTAAACCTATATGTCCCTCGACCCCACCCCGTCTGCCTACCCCTTCGACCCCGCCTTGTCCCTAATTGCAAAGCGCTTTCGCCGCACACCTCCTCATGGTTTTTTTTCGTCAATGCCTCCTCTCCGTCCCCCCTCTTTCCTTTTTGCGTTCGCTGCTTTTGTTTTCTGACGTGCCTGTCTGGGTCGCCTGCCAAGAGGAAAGAATGGCTAGTTCCCCCCTCTTCTATTTTTCCCGCTTCTCTTCGGTCATTTTTTCTCGCCAGGTTCCTAGCTAGTGATCTTTTTTTTCTTCTTGTAGAGAATCCCTCTCCGAAAGAAGAGATCGTAGTCTATTGACGTGTTCCAGCCGTGACCAGGGGATTCAGGTCTTTTTGGGTGACCTGAAGCCTCGCCGCCTTTCCTTTTCTTATTTCCCGTCGTGTTTTATCTAGTGTCGGGGAAACAGTGCGAAGGATGGAACTCGGGCGTCTGCGGGCACAGATCTTCCAGTCAGAGATTCGGCGCTGAACGGCGCCTGCTTCCACGCTTTCCCTGCACCTAATCTTTCGTCGCTTCCGTCTTCCCTTGAGACTGACCCCCAGCTTCCAGGGCTATTAAAGCGCCAAGCTGGTTCTTTTTCTTCGCTGCCTTTTCTTCGAACTTTTCCACACGGGGACGTCAAGCGCGGACAAGTTCCTTCTTTTCCCCATGAAAAACTTTTACGACTTTGACCCGATTCGTTGACGAGTTCCCCTGTCAGGAAGACTTTCACTTTTCCCCTATCACTTTTAAAAGAAGAAAGCTTTTTAGACGCCGAGGAGGCGATAGTCGTATCTTTCTTCTTTTAATAATCCTTGTGGTGTGGAGAGAGATATCAGTCTAGCAGCTTAGGCTCGCTCCCCCTTATTGCCGTTGATCGTGAACTTGGACATTTCCATCCTTTCCTCTTTTCTTTGGTTTGTTACAAAGTTGTTTCCTTTTTAATTGGCAAGAAATGGCGCTAGCCCGTGCTTGGGATCCCTCGATTTATTGGCTGACGCGACTCCAGATGGAGATGTAATAGCATTATCCGGGGGTTCTTTTTTTCTTTCTCGAAGCCTGCTCTTGGTTCGTCAGCCTCTGCGGATTAGCGGTTTCTCTGTCTGTTATTCCTCAGAATCGAGAGTGTGGTTTCCGCTCTTGTCCTCTACGCGGTTTTTTTCTCTTCCCCCTCCTTTGATAACGGTGTCACCCAATATTTCTCTTACACTTTTTCAGACTTTGAGAAGTCCGACGGCGCTAGTCTCCCCCTTTTTTTTTCCTTTAAAAGTGACTTTTTTTTACTGACTCCCGGACCGTTGTACCACTTCTCCGCCGATTCCGTTTCTTGCTCGACTGAGTTCGTCCTTGAAGTCCCCTACTCCGTCACCCGCTTACCGAGAGTATTGCCTGGCATCCGATCTACCGTGCCGCGCTATCAGCCAGGCAGTCCATCCTTTCGAGTTTCCCGCTCCCTCCTCTGGTCTTCCCGGTTAAGAAACCTCGGGTCTGTTGAGCTGCGCCGCCGTCCCTCTTTCGCTTTGGACCTAGTTCCGGAACACCATGTCGGCTTGGCTTCCTCTTCCTAGCTGTGAAGGATGCACGGTAGTTCGGCCCGGTGCTTCAGGCAAGTTCCGTTTTTGCGTCGTCCTCTGCATCTCTTGCTCAGCTAAGCTTTTCATCCATCCAAGGATATGTCCTCATTATAGTCACCTGCTTCGCAGACGACGTTTGCGCAGGAGTTTTTCAAAGGGAAGCGGTCTCATTTTCTTCCCAACTGTGCAATTCATCTACCGATAGTATTTTCTGGTTTAGGGGTAAAGCAGGCTTGAACCGACCCCTCGTAATCGTGGGAGCCTCTTGATCCGGTTTTTCGGCAACGGCCGGCTACGGCTGCCTTCCCCCCCTCTATGGTTCAGTCGGAGAGCTGGCACCGACCATACTTGGGTTAGTCCTTTTGATTTTTAGGTTTCCTCTTCTCGTCGTACGTAGCGGATTTTTTTCTCGTGTCCGTTTGACCTATTTCCTCCTGCCCCGTCCCCCTCGACGTCCTGTGCTCTCAACAGCCGGAATGTTGTTGCCAAAGAACGTGCCGTAAGTTCTGCGCTTAACACCACCTCCCCCCCCTAATCTGTCTCTCTAAGGTCTGCCTTCATGCAGTTCACACCACTGAGGACGGCGTCCTGGACGGCCATCTTTGAAACGGGCTTTTTTTTTTCAAAGTTGTTTGGACATTTCCAGATAGTGTACCGTACAACCTTGTGCTTGAAGCGGGGAACTCGCGGGACGCCCGCCTCGGGCTCTTCCTACATGCATCGCCTCCGGGTTTCCGAGTTCCCCCGTCAATCGCGTCTCGCGCGTTTTTGACTTTTTTCCTGCTCGTTAAGTCTAGTCCCCTCTTCATACAAAGCGACCACCCGTTAGTCCTCTTTCCTTTGAAAGAACGCCTCCCCCTCCGCCAACTGGTGTCGACACAGGTGCTACGACCGCACAGCTCCTTGCCCCCCGCGCAGTATGCCGTGCTTCAGAAAGTTTTTTCGGCGGTTCTGGCATGTGTTTAATACAACGCTTTACCGATGCCTTGAACGCGAGCCGTTGCGCCCAGCAGCCTCTTAAGTATCAGTTCATGATCGGTCCCCTCTTTTCACCCATCGTCTCCCTGTCGTGCCTAGTCGTCCGGGCCCTCCCGGTGATTACCCCAGGTCCTTTGATTTCCCAGTTCTGACCAAGACGCAGCCGTCCTTTTCCTTGGACCCCCTCTTTCCCCTCAAGGCCTTCTGCTCGGCCTTCAACCCCGGTAAGAACTCACCTTACGCCCTAGACGGTTACTGAGCCTAACGCCGATTTTTCTCCCCAGCGGGCCGACCCCCCAGGTCTTTCGTTACACCGCCCCGGCGAAACGCGTTAATCATAAAGCATCGGCCAAGACCCGACCTTTTGCGAAGGTCCGTGTGCGACTCCGCCCTCAAAGGCTCTTCTGCGGCCCTTCGTTCTCGCCTTCCGGCATTTGATCCCCGGACACAGCACCGATTTTCTTTTCAGCGGTTTCCCAGAATCCGCGTCGGTTTCAATGCGTCAGCGTCGCCCGGCCTCTTTCCTTTTTATTTTTTTTTCCGTGATCGAATCTTTTCCTGGCTCAGTTCTTGTCTATTGATTTTTTACTGCGGAATAGCCCCGCAAGCTCGACTTTACCTCCGTCCCGCACCGAGTTCACCCGGCGGTCCCCCCCCCGGACGAACGCGTTCATCTTTGTCCCTGTTCCTTTTTCGCAATTCCAGTTTTTAGGACGCCAGCGCTTCTTTCTTTTTGACATTCGCTCCGCACCTTAGCCAAACTAGGTTACTACGCCCTTTTACAGCTTGATCCAAGATTTACGTTTTCCCCTTAGGGCAATTGACCGCTAGTGTTCGTTGGCTTATGTTGGACTAGGTTTTTATGCCCTGTTCTCGGCTCCGCCCTGACTTCGCCAAAGCCTCGTTTTTCGGCCCCCGGATCTCGTTTCCCGGGTAATTCCCGTATCCGCATCCTCTGGCCGTCTGGCGTATTCTTTTTCAGGCACAATTTGCGGTTTTTCCTCATTCTCAGAAGTCCAGCGGGCGCGGCATTTCATGCGCCGGCCATGTCGGCAGAATGCTCCAGTCGCCGCAGAGCTCCCTCCGCTCGGGTCCCCTCATTCACAGGGCCCAGTTCCCGCGCTTTTCCAGTTCCCTGACGCCGGCGAGCCAGGTAAAGCTCCATGGCTGTAAATTCCGGTGCCTCGTTTTGTCCGGAGCTCCATTTCTTTTGCTTCGCCGCAGGCTACCGTAGGAGGCTGCGTCACCCCCCTCCTCGGACGCCTCCCGTGAAAGCT
>Ga0179593_1652629_pt1 | contig 17452 bp, 26 predicted proteins | sample CZODoug2_1_08_16_FD_185931 | JGI IMG/M metagenome (GOLD analysis project Ga0179593, IMG submission 185931) | Vadose zone soil fungal communities from Angelo Coast Range Reserve, California, USA - CZODoug2_1_08_16fungal (PacBio error correction) | ecosystem: Environmental > Terrestrial > Soil >... | reverse complement strand
TTCCCCTTCCCCCTTTTTCGGCTACACATGCAAGTTTTTACGGCGCGATGGCCGCGGCTCTTCTTTTTCCCCGGGATCGACAGAGCAATGTGCTCCTCCTTTTTTTTTTTTTTTTTTTCCTCCCCGGCGCTCCAGGGTCTCGAGGGCCATCTCTTAATCGAACAACGAGCTTCGTGCCTTCTTTCCTTTCTCTCCCCCGTAGGGACGGCGGATGTTATTCGCTTCGGTCTTTCAAAGAATTTTTCCCTCCCCCCACAGCATCGCAGCGAACCTCGGCACCTGCCTTTTTTTCCGATCGTCGAACACCTTCCCCCTCTCCTCTTTTTCCCAATTTTTGATCAGAGGCGGAGGACTCGCCGTCCTTCCCTTCCCCACGGGCTTATTTATAGGGCGCTTTCTTTTTCTCACGATTGCCGTGATTTCCCTTTCTTTTCCTCGAGAATCGGCTGAAAGAACCACCTTTCCCCCCTCTTTTTTTTTTTTTTCTCCTCGATTTAGAGTGACTGCGGCCGTACTTCTTGATGAACTAGGAGGGGCTGACCCCCCCCCCCTTTCTTTTCTAGTCAGCGGAAAAGGTCGGGTGTCTCTCTCTTGCGTTGCGTATAGCGCCCTTTTTCCCCCCCCTCCCCCTTATTGGCCCGAATATTTCGGAAATGCGGTAAACTTTGTCTCCCCCCCCAGCAGTTTATGTAGGGACTTAGATCACTCTTCCTTCCTCTTGCTTGTTTGCGTCCGCCCGGGAAATGTTTCGCCGCTCCCCCCTCGGTCTTCCCAACAGGGTTTTTTTTTTTTCCGGTCCCCTGCGATTGGATAGGAAAACGACGATTTTCGCAGCGGGCCTTTCGCCCTTTTCCCCGGTTTCCAGCCAGGTTTAGAGAATATTTTTTTTTTTTTTTTTCTCTCGGTGTGGTAGCCATAGATGTGAATCAGTTTCCATTTCGCGGTTCCCTTTTCCCTCCCTTCTTCTGTGTAGTAGTCGTTCTTTTGGAACGCGGATTTCGGGCAGTTAGAACGAACTTCCTTAGTCTAACAGAACCACCCCCCCCTCTTTTTTTTCCCTTTTGCCGCCTCGCCGATATGACCCCCCTTTCCACCGTTGGTCGCAGCGCAGTAAACGAGAGCGCGGTCGTTCCCTTTTTTCTTTTTTTCTTCGTTGGGTTCATTTACCGATGTTTCTCACCGTTGCACACACGCCTTTTCTTTCAGTCCTCTTCCTTCAAAGGGACGCTGAGGGAATAGATTCCTTTTCTTTTCCCCCCTTTTTCCTCCCACGGGCGCGCAGATTGTGATTGAACCAACGAAAATCACTCCAACTTTTCCCCCCCCTTTTTCCAACCTTCTCGAAAAAAAGGACTTTCCCTTCTTTTTCCCCCCCCCCTTTCCCCGTGCATCCCCAGGGCCCCCCCCCCCCCCCCCCCAGAAATATTTCTTTGGAAGGGAGCCTACCTGATTTTCTCCCCCCCTTTTTCAACGTCGAGATTCGGGCTTTGGTTTTCTTCCTTTCCCGTAACAAGTTCCCCCCCGAACGATACTCTTTCATACCGGTTATTGCCGTAGTTAAGCCCCCCTTTTTTTTGGGGTGAAAAAAAAAAAGGGGGGCCCTTTTGCCTTCTCCAACGCGGCGTGAGAGCGATTTTTTTCCCCCCTCTTGCCGATCGCGGGCACGGCCAAGGCACGCTCTTCTTTCCCGGCAGCTATCGACCCTCACACGTCGACGCTTTCAAGCCAGCGTTGACTCGCTTTTTCCTTTCCCCTTTTCTTTTGTGAACACCTCCCGTTCGACCACTAGAGCTACCGGTCGCGCCTGGACGGCTTGCCTTCCTTTTGTATCCCTTGGCGTGACAAAAGATACATACTTTTCTCCTTTTCCCGCACTCCCGGATCATTCAATTCAAAATCGTCGCGGCCTCGGTTCTTGCTTCCCCCGCTTGTTCCATCAAGCCTCAACATCGCCGACCTCCCCCTGCGGGATGCAGGTACGGGCGACGGCAGTGCCCCCCGCCGGCTCGAAACGGCTCTTTCAAAGGCGCCGAAAAATAGGCCTCAGACGTTCTCCCCCCCTTTTTTTCCTTTTCTTCCTACTGGGTTTGTCCGATCGATTCCTCCCATAGTCGACAGTAATCTCTCTCTTTTTCCCCCTCCCCCTCCCCTTTCTACGTGCGAACTATGGCGATTGTAGCGAACTCGGACAAACCCGCATCCAACCCCCTGATTTCTGAGACAATAAAGTTTTCTTTTTTTTTTCCTTTTTTTTCCCCTTTCTTTTCGGCGCATTTGCAAATTCACTCAAAACCAGTTCCTAGGCCGGCGCGTCCCCCCTCTGGCGTACATGCATTAAGAGGCCGGATCGGCGTTTTTTTTTTTTCTCTTGCAACAAATAGTGGCCGCCTCTCCTTCTTTTTTTCTTTTTTTTTTTCCCGATTTGAATTGAATGATCCTTGCTTTCTTTTGACTGACTTTTCCCCCTATTGTCTCTTTGTCACGCCAAGGGATAACACCGCCCTCCCCTTTCCCTTTTCTTTTTTTCCTCCCTAGCGCTAGTGGTTTCGAACGGGATTTTACGGGGTCTTTTTTTTTTTTCTTTTTTTTTTTTTTTTTTCCTTTTCTGAGTAAACGCTTGCTTGACTTTTTATCGTTTCCCCCCCCTTTTACGGGAAGGCAATCCGAGAGCGGGCCGGGAAAGAATTCTTTTTCCTTTTTTTTTTTTTTTTTTCCAGGGCTCGCACGCTGACGACGAGGAGGCCAGTGGAAATCGCGTCCCCTTTTCTTCGAGCAGGCAAGGCCCTCCTGTTTTTTTCCCCCCCTTTATTCAGTAGAGCGTTAACCTTTTTTTTTTTTCAACTGGTACGCAGAAGGGCCCAAAGGAAGATAGGTGGAATTTGAATCTGCTACGAGAGGGTAGGTCTGCCTTCTCTTCCGGGATTCGGTTGGGAGGAGATGTTTTGGTCAATCCTTTCCCCCTTCTTTTTCCCGAGAAGGGGAAGGATTTTCTCCTCGTCAGTGATTTCTTTTTGGTCAATCACACGTGATAGCAAGGGGCAGAAACCTCAAAAGTTGTTTTTTCCCCGATACACGATGTTCTCCTTTTTCCCCCTTCCCCCTCCCCCCAAGTCCGGTCTGAAAGAGAGGGTGGGCAAACTTTTTGTCCCTTTTTCTGACCCCGAGCGCAGCCAAACAACCTCTTTTCTTCCCTCGCTCTTCGGTTGACGAGGGAGCGGAAACCAAAACCCCCTTTTTCCCTCACGCAGAAGATCAAGATCTTCCCCCCTCCTTTCTGTATTGTGCGTTGAAGCATATGTGTTGCGTTTCTGGGAGGACTACACAATCTCCGTCTCCCCTCGCCATTCGCGTTGTAAAACATGTTACTTCCCTCCCCCCTCCTTTTTTTTTTTCTTACCATTGAAATAATTTAGCCGCCTGACTTTATAAACGACCTTGTTTGTTGGTTTTTTTTTTGTTTTTTTGGTTGTTTTTTTTTTTTTTTTTTTTTTTTTTTTCTTCTTTTTTTTCTTTTTTCTTTCGGCCGAAAAAAAATATCGCGTCAACCTCTGGCCTGATCACGCGCCGCTGCGAAATCCGTCGGGGTCCCTCTCCCGGGGCCGTTGGATACCGGGACAAGAACGGACTTTTCCGCCAGAGGAGGAACCTCCTTTTCCCCCCCCCCCCTCTCGTAGCATAGAGAGGGGCGGGATCCCCTTCTTGCCTTCTTACGGCAAGTTAAACGACCAGTTCCTCCCCTTTTCTTTTTTCCCCACAAGTATTGTTATTTGCGAGATTTACTCATTCCCTTCCCTGGCCACTAAGACCTTTTTCCCCTTACTAGATTCAGTCACGGTAAGTGCCCTTCTTTTTCCTGGCAGCAGTACGGATAGGGATCGCCCGCCTCTTCCTCCTTTTCTTCTTCCATAATATCGACCTTTTTTATCCCTCTGCAAATCAGTGATCGAATGGGAGTAGCAGAGGCTCTCCCTTCTTCCCTTAAGTACTTACGGAGAGTAAGACGCTCGATCACAATTCCGTTTCCTTTTTCGACTGATCTTCCCCCCCCCCCCTTTTTCTTTTTTCTTTTTTCCTCGTTACGCTGCGATGATGTGGAAAGTGGCCCGGCTGAAGGACCTTCCCCTTTCCCCTTCGCCCCGCTTCCCTCCCTTTTCCTGTTGCAATACGCACGAAGCTAGGGGGTTCCGATGACTATATAGAAGGTTTTTTTTTTTTTTTCTCCGCCGCGTCAAATCGGCGCCGTAGAGCACGATTATCCATGATTTCCCCCCGTGAGCAGGATCGGCACCTCTTCCCCTCTCCCCCTCCTTTTTTCCCCCCCCTGGGCGCCAATCTGGAAATGGAAAGTATACATCCTCTTCTTTGCCTCTCCTTTTCTCTCTCTTGGGATTAAGTACATTCCCAGCTTTTTCCTTTTTTTTTTTCCCCTTTACTTCGCGAATGCAGCGGTTGCCGACCCTTTTCTCCCATCGCCTGGATAATCGTGCTATACGGCGCCCTCTTTTTCCCTTTCCCTTTTTTTTTTTTTTTCTCACCCCCTTCGGTATAGATCATCGGCAAAAAAGAAGATTCTTGGCTGTATTCCTTTTTCGTGTCCGAGCGGAGGTTGGCCGCCCTTCCCCCGTCAAGCGTGCACGGTAAACAGATTTTCCCCCCCCCTTTCGTCCCCTCGGAGTTGCAGCTGCGGCCGATTTTTCCCTTTTTTTTTTTTTGCGGTGCATTGTGATTCGAGGGAGGCGAATAGCCGTCATTTATTAATCTTTTTCTCCCGGCGCGCGACTCAAGTACGATCCCCCCCTTTTTTTCCGGTGATGAGGATGCCTAGGCTTTCTGAAGTCCCCCCCTTTTTTACCAGCGCATCCGCAGTTGCTTCCTCGATTAGCGTGGGAATTTTTTTTCCTTTTCCTAGGGCTGACAGTGTGACGGAGGATTTTCCTCTTCCTCGGCAAGGTCGGAGTGCCGGCGTTTATTCCGCGGCAAGAAACAGTAAATACTCCCCCCTTTTTTTTTTTTTTTTTTTTTTTTTTTTTTCGGAACCTGGCGTAAAGGAGTCAGTCCTTCCTCCTTCTTTTCTTCTGCTAAGAGATTGTTGTGAGTTATCCTTTTTCTGCCGATTCCCTTCTTTGCCCGGTTTATCGGGCGTATTCGTCCGTTTCCCCCTGGCTTATTTCGAAGACGGCGCCCCTCCCCCTCTCCAGACGGTACCCAAAACAAAACCCCAAAAAAACCCGGGGTTTTGGGGCCCCCCAACCACCCCCCCCCTGCGTGACTATGTTTGTTAGATAATGCGATCTGTGTAGCCCCTCGTGCCCTTTCCGTTTGCCATGGGGTTATACAGATGATTCTTATTTTTTTTTTTCCTTTTTTTTTTTCTTCCCTTTCAATGGCGCGGGCGTAGAAACGGGAATTGATGTCTCCCCTTCCCCCCCTCGGAGCTTCAACGACAATCAGCCCCCTTTTTTTTTCTCCCCTCTCTGATCTGATGATAGGAAACCGGGGTTCGCCTTCACCGAAAGAGCGCGGTCGTTGGCCCCTCTTTTTTCTTGCGCTCCTTCGGGGTCATACCGATGATTTTCTCACCGTTGCCCCCACCCTTTTTTTTCCTGGTACTGACTTGGCTTGAAGGGACAGGACGCTTTTTTCTTCTTCCCTTTCTTCGTGGGTGCCCACACCGGTTTGAGGGTTGAGCACACGGCAGACACCCTTTCTTCCCCCGGCCACTCCCCGCAGCCAGAAATATTCACATTCTCTTCCCCCCCCCTCCCCTGAATATTTACCAAAAATAGAATCAACCGCATAAACTCCTTTTTTTTCTTCCCCCCCCCTTCTTCTCATCAAATTCCACGAGTGCCTTTTTCCCCACCCCTGCTGGCGCGTAACATTTTCCCCTCTTTTCCTCCTCTCTGGAATACCGGTTATTGACCGTAGTTCACTCCCCCCCCCTTCTCCCTATCAAAGAGGGAGTGAGGCGGCGGATTCAAATTCCTTCCTTCTTTTTCCCGATCGCGGACACGACCAATTCCCCCCCCCCCCTTCTTCTCTTATTTTCCTTCGTAAACGTCGGAAACAAGTCGGACGCTTCCTCTCTTTTCCCCTGGAAACCTCTCTGCGTACCGATTTCCTCCCTTCCCCCCCCCTTTCATTTTCTCCGCCCTTGGACGGCGGGGAAAACTCGGGGGGGGGCGTTTTTTCGTGACACCAGGATAACATAGGTGAGCAGGTTTTTCCTCTTTCTCCCCCCCCCCCTAACGCAAGATCATTCTTTTTCTCTCCTTCCTTCCGGATGCAACTCCGCCCCCCCCCCCCCACTTTTTCTTCCCTCCCTCCTCACCATAGAAGTTTTTTTTTTTTTTTCTTGGCAGGTTACGGCGAGTTCATTTCCCCCCCCCCTTCCCTCTTCCTGTGTGAGGAATTGAAAAGGCGCGGACCTTTTTCTCCCCCATTTGATTGGTAAAGAATCCCTTCCCTTTTCCCCTTCTACTCTTCCCATCGCAGAGGTCGCCCGTAATCTACCTTTTTTTTTTTTTTTTTGAGAGAGATTAAGGGCGACCCTCCCTTTTTTCCTCCGGACAAAAGAGATCCTTTACCCCTTTCAAGGTATTAGTACGAAGGCCCTCTTTTTTTTTCTTCCCCCCCCCTTACCCTCAAAAAAAGCCCCCGAGTTCGCCTTTATCCTTCCCTCTCCGTACCGCATTCTTCCCCCTCTTCTTCTCTCTTGTTCTGTCCATTTGATGACAACAAATCGTGGGAATTTTTTTACTTGGCGAGTTGTCTCCTTGCGCTCCCCCCCCTCTTTCCCCCCCCTTTCTTTTTTTGTAACGTGAAATCGAAACACCGACTAACCTATTTCTCCCCTTTACCAAACAACCGACGCAACAGAGGTTACCCGCCGTTTCTTCTCCTCCCCCCCTCACTGGATTTTACGGAAAGGAGGATTTTTAACCTTTTCCGCATCAGAGAGGTTTAAGGGATCGATCCCGTCCCTTTCTCTCCCCTTTTTTCGAAGTTTACGAAGGACAAATCCGATAGCTCCCCCCCTTTCCCCCCCTCCAGCGCTTGTCCACTTGGCAGATGCCGCTATCGAGGCCCCCCCCCCCCCCTTTTTTTGTTGGTGATTCGCACGCTGACTTCCTTTCCTTTCCTCTTTTTTTCTCGAGAAGGGCAAAGCCCTCCTGGGGGCTTGCCTTTTCCCTGCCCCACCGGTATTCAGAGAGAGTCTCCCCTTTTTTTTTCTTTTTTTTTGTCCATGACCAAAGCCGATTTCTGTGGATTGCTCTTTTATTCCCTCATCCAAGAAAGAGGCCGGGGCTCCCCGTTTTCTTTTTATTAATCAGGGAAAGCCGCGCCCGTGCTCCATTCCTTTTGCTTAGGGAGTTTCTTTTTTCTTTTCCCCCCCCCCCCCTCCGTGGGAGAAAAACCTAAAAACCTTTCGTTTCTTGTTTTTTCCCCCTATCCCCCCCCCTTCTCAAGTCCTTTTTCCTTTTCAAGCCAAGTCAGGGTCACTGAAATTTTGGGTGGGTCCCCTTTTTCCCCCCCTCTCTTCGCACAAACAGAGGGATGTCCCAGCGGCCAACGTCCCTCTTTCCGTTCCTTCCTTCTTGTACCAACGGTTCAGAGCAGCATGCTTTTTTTTTTTTTTCCCTCCTCCCGTCCTATGCGGCAAGCTGATATGATTGGAAGTTGAAAGCATATGTGTTCCTTTCCCCCCCCCCCCCCTTTTCCCGTTCTACGGCCAGCGCCATTTCGCTTTCCCCCCTCCCCCCCTCATATCCTCGATACCCTGAACATTCAATTCGCCGCTTTCTTTTTTTTTTTCTTCCCCCCTCTTCGCAGGAGCTGTCAACCCCCCCCCCCTTGTCTTTGGTGGACCTCTGCGCGGATTTAACGGCGCCCTTGCGTCCCCTTTCCCTCTCCCCCCTCCGGACGAATACGCCGATACCTGTCCCTACCCTTTTCGTCCCCCCGCGGGCGAACTTTACGGGGCGACGAAAAAACCCCGGTTTTCCCCTCCCTTTTTTTTTCCCCCTTCCTACATAAAAAAAATGTGGCCGGCTGACTCCCTTTTTTCCCCCCTCCCCTTTCCCCTTTCCCCCATCCGAAAAAATATTGTTATTGCGCGATAGTGTTTACTTTTTTCCCCCCCTCCCTTACCTTCCGCTGAATAGAAGTTCAAACGGTCAGCCCCCTTCCCTTTCCCCCACTCCCCTTTTTTCCACGCTATAGAGGATCGAAGACACCCCCTCCCTTTTTGCCTTTTGAAGACTCTTCCTCTTTTCCCTCTTTCCCTCTCACATCGGGAAATAGTGATTCGTACCTTTGACCCTCCTCCCTTTCTGCACGTGAACGTGATTGCCTCCTCCCCCTTCCTTCTATTCACAACATGAAAGCAAAGAGCTTGAGCCTTTTCTTCCAGAAGCCAGGCCCCCTCATTATTCCTTCCTTTTTCTCTTTTTTTCAGAGCTGTGGAAAGGCAACGTCTTGACGACCCTCCCCCCTCGCCCAAAAATCCGCTTCTCCCCCTCTCTCAAAGACAGTAAGAAAGGAGCTTTTTTTTCTCCTCCACTGGAAGCTAGGGGTTTCCTCTTCTTTTTCTTCCCCCTCTCCCCTTTGGACGCGCCGCGGTCAAATACGGCGCTCTCCACGATTATACAGGAGATTTCGCTCCTGTCCCCCGCGGCCATAGCGACGTAAATTGCCATGGTTCCTTCCCTTTTCCTTTAACTGGAACAGTAATAAATCTTTCCTCTTTCTTTTCTTTTCCCCCCTTCTTCATTCCTGTTCAATTTAAAGATTGGGAGCACCCCCTTCCCCATTTTTTACGGCAGAGATGGCCGCTTCTCCCTTTCATATAGAATGGATAATAGTGTTATTTTTCTCTTCCCTCGGCGAATTAAGGTCTCGGCCCTCCTTTCTCCCCTATAATAGAAACAAGAGTCCTTTTTTTTCCTTTCATTTAAGCGAGGAGAGCTTACTTTTTTCTTCCCTCCCCGTGAAAGGTCAAAAGATAGCAGCACCTTCTTTTTCTTCTCTGCGGGCCGATCGTCACCCCACCTTTTTTCCTTCTTCCTTCTTTTTTATTAGAGGAGGCGGACTCGCCGTATTTCTTCCCCCCCACCCCCTTCTCCTCCCTCCTTACTACAAGTAAGATAACGTCTTTCCCCCTCCTCCTCTTTCCCTCGATAGAGAGGATGCCAGTTTTTTTTTCCCCAGAGCAATAGCTGGCTCTTCTTTTTCCCTCTCCTCTCTCTCGGCGGGATGAACGTGAAGAGATTTTTTTTTTTTTTTTTTTTTTTTTTTTTTTTTTTTTTTTTTTTTTTTTTTTTTTTTTCTTTTTTTTTTTTTTTGTTTATTTTTGTTTTTTTTTTTTGTCTCCCCCCCCCCCCCCCAAAAAAAAAAAAAAAGGGGGGGGGGGGCTTCCCCTTTCTTCCCCTTCTGCTAGGAGTTGAGTATAGCGGCAAAGAACAATACCCTTCTCCTTTTCCTTCCTTTCGGTTAACGGCTCAGCCGGGCCCCTCCTTTCTTCTTTCTTTTCCCCCTCCTTTCCCTCGGCTTGTTTGATAGAAGGCGAAAAAGTTTCGCAGAGGCTTTCCCCCTCTTTCTGCCCGGTATAGGAGGATTGTAACGCGACTTTTTTTCCCCCCCCCCCTCCCTTTTTTTTTCCGCCGTTATAGAGCAGAAGAGTCCAGCACGGTTTCTCCCCCCCTCCTTCCCCCTCTATAGTGTCTCCCCCCTCCTTCTTTTTTTTTTCTTCTAATGAGGTTGCAGGGTTAATATCGATTCTTGTCTTTTACTCTCATGGCTGCGGGCGTTAGGCCCTCCCTTCACCCTGAAAATTGAGTCTCCCAAGAAACTACTCTTTTTTTTTTTCCCCCCCTCCCCAATCAGCCGTGCCGAATCGTCCTATTTTCTTTTTTCTCGGAACCGTTGGTCGAAGACGGGTCCAACCGCATTTCCCGCTTTTTTTTTTTCTTTTTTTTTCCCCCCCTCTTTTTCGCGGCTCGGGTCATACCGATGATTTATTTTTCCCCCTTTTCCCCCCCCTCTTTTCCTTTTTTCGTGAACAGGACGCTGACGGGCAATCGATCGTTATCGACAACAACGTTAGTCTTCCTCTCCCTCTTGTGAATTGACCCAACGCCCCTCCCCCTTCCCCTTTATCCGCCACGGGCGAAGATTCCCTGTGATTATACCAAAACCTTTTCTCTCCCCCCTTTTTTTTCCCCCCCCTTTTCTTATGGGGACACACGCTCGTAGATTTTTTTTTTCCCCCCCCCCCTCGGCTTTGGTTAATGCCCTGCGGAGTACCCTCCCTCTTCCCCTTCTCTTCTGAAATACCGGTTATTGCAGTACTTTTTTTTCCCCTTCCCCCCCCCCCTTCTTTTTTTTTTCCCCTGCTCGATCAAAGCGGAGTGCGGCGCGATTCCTCTCTCTTTCCCCCCTTTGGCCCGATTTAGCGGCACGCCCCCCCTTCCCTTCCCTTCCCTGCCTTCCACCTTCGAACAAGTCGAAGCTTTCAAAGCAGCGTTGGGACCTCTTTTCTTCTTTCCCCCTCTCCGCCGGAAACTTCCCCCCTTTTCCTCCCCCCTCTCTCCTTCTTCCTGGGTCCCCCCTCGGCGGGAGTTTTTTCCCATTTGGCGGTTCCCCCCCACTCCCCCCGGTGTTGCGAGTCAAAGTTTCAAAAGAACTTGCCCTTTCCCCCCCCCCTTTTTCTTTTTCTGAGCAATCAGGCCGTGATGCCACCTTTTCCTTCCCTCTTTGTGCCATAAAGCCTACCCCTCGCAAGAGGATTCTTCCCCTTCCCCTCCCCTTTCCGAAACTCAGGATGCTGTTTGAGGACATTGCAAAGGCCCCTCTCCTCTTTCTCCTCTTTTTTTCCCCTTTTGGATGGTTCCAGAATCCGGCCTTGATCGCTTCCCCCCATTCGTGCCTAGTCGAAGGAATCTATATATTTTCTTTTTTTTTTTTTTTATCGAGGATTACGGCGACTCTGCCCTCTTTTTTTCGGAACCCCCACCTTCTACAAGGGCCTTCTTTTCTTCTTTTTCCCTAGGGCCTATTTTAGAGCCTTTGCAATTTCCCAAACCTCTTTTTTACGGAAGGTGCTTTCCCCTTTCCCTTCATCGCGGAGTAGGACAGATGTATTTTCCCACTCGTGGGGACATACTTTTTCCCCGAGGGCTACGATTTTCTTTTTTTCCTCCTTTTTTTTCCCTTGACTCGGCCAAAAAATTTTTTTCCTTTTTTTTTCCCCGACCAAGGGATTCACCCCTCCCCCCCCCCCCCCCCTTCCGTCCAGGAGACGACCCTAAGCGATTTTCGTTTCTTTTTCCTTTCCTGTATTCCCTCTCTAGGTTTCCCGGGATCGAGTCAACGCTTCTTTCCCTCCCTTTCCTCCTTTGTTTAGAAGTTAAGAAGTTCCCTTTCTCTCTTTTTCCTTTTCTTTTGCCCGCTATAGGGAAAAAGGATAGCACGCTGAAGACGAGGTTCCCTCTTCCTTTCCTCTCGCGAAGACGAGTTTGATCCCTCTCCCTTCCCCTTTCCTTGGGGATTGAACGACGGCAATAACCTTGGTTTTTTTTCTCTCTTCTCCCGGTTTTAGGGGGGAAATGGGTACGCTCCTTTCCCCCCCCCTTTTTTTTTCCTCGTGGAATTGATATACGAGCGGGTAGCTTCCCACTTTTTTCCTGGGATGCTTTTTTTTTTTCTTTTTTTTTATAATTCGGGAAAGGACTGCGTCGCTCCTCCTTTTCCCTCTTTTCTGGGCTTCGGGAAGTCAGTTTTTTTTTTTTTCTTTTTTTTTTTGGGTTCTTGTTTTTTCCCCCCTTATTCAAAAGAGTGATCGCCGTGGTCTCTTCCCCCCTTTGGTGTAGATTAAAACGGATTCGTTTTCCCCCCCCCCTTTTTCCCCCACTCCCCCCCCAAGTAAGGTCCTTGAAAGAGCGGTTTTTTCCTTCTTTTCCCCCCGAAGGCAGCAGCAAACACCGCGGGATTCTTCCCCCCCTCCCGCGGCTTCGGCGGTTTTGACCTTTTCCCCCCCCCTGCTGTGCAGAAGATAAAGATCGGCGATTCCCCCTTCTTTATTGGATGGAAGCCTATGTGTTTTCCTTTTTCTTCCCCTTTTTCTAAGACCGCGAATTCATCCCCTCCCTCCCCCTTCCCCCCCCCAGAAGAAGAAATCGATACCCTTCCCTTCCCCCCCTTTTTTCCCCCCCCTCTAGGGGATTAAAAAGATCGCAGGAGCGCCCAACCCCCCCCCCCTTTCTTTGCTCCCGTCTGCGAGATAACTTTGCCTCCCCCCCTTCTTTTCCCCGAGCCAATTCCGGACGAATCCGTTCCTTTTTTTGGGGGGGGGGAAGCTCCCTTTTTTCCCCAAGAACGGCAAGTGTCCCTTTTTTTTCGTTCCCCACTCTTTTTCGAGTCAGCGAGGCGCCTTTCCCCCTTTTTCTCTACATACCGCTGTCCCCTCCCTTTTACCGCACACAGTTCCCGCACCCTTCCCCCCTTATTGTTATGCGAGATACGCAAAGCCCCTCCCCCCCCCTTTCTTTTTCCCTCCCCTTCCCGCATGACCCTCCCCTCCTCTCATCTCGTGCTAGGAAGCAGTCAAAGCTTCACCTTTTTTCTTTTTCTCTTTTGGGTCGAAGTTGGGGGCCCTTCCATCCCCCCCCTTTTTTCTTTTCCATTCCCTAGGACCTCGCAATAGTGATAGTACTGTGCTTTTGCCCCCCCCCTCCCCCCCCCGGTGGAAAGTGATTGAAGAATGACGTCCCCCCCCCTCCCCCCCCCCTTCGCAGAGATTGAGGTGTTACGAAGTTTTCTCCCTTCCCTCGGGTGTCCTCTTTTTCTTTTTTTTTTTTTTTTCCCTTTGGACAACGGATTGAACGACCCCCCCCCCCCCCATCCGCTCGCAGCGCGACCACGCCCTTCTTCCCCTTCCGCACGAAGCTCGGGGTGCGATGATCTCTCCTCAGGTTGGCTCGCTTCCCCCCCCCCTTTTTTTTTTCCCCAACTCGGCGCAGTTATCCCCCTTTCCCTCTGTTAGATAAACTTTGTCCCCCCATTCTTTTCCGTCCCACTTGCATGGGTAGCGAAAGGCGCCAACAAATTGGGTATAACTCTTCTCCTTTTTCCTTTTCCCTACCCTCAGTTGTTGGTTGTGTCTCTTCTTTTCCCTCTTTTTTTTCTCAGTGAGATAACATGTTGCAACTTTCTTTTTTCCCCTGGTGAGAATTTTTCTATACATAGACACCTTCCCTTCTTTCCTTCTTAAGGAGAAGAGTTGTCCCCCTCTTCTCCTTTCTCCCCCCCACTTCGATATAGATATCGAAAAAAGAGCTTAGTGAGTATTGAACGTTGCTCCCCTTTTTTTTTTTCCCCTCTCCTGGAGAGCGGATGTTGTTCTCCCTCCTTTCCCCCCCCCTTTCCCAAAGAATAGGGGACAGAGAAAAAATCGGTCCACTTTCTCCCTCCCCCTTCCAAGATCGTAGAACACCTCAAATCTCGGGAGAATTGTTGATAGAGGGAGGAGGACCGACCCGCTTTTCTTCCCTTTATATTTATAGATCTCCTTCCCCTCTTTTCCCTATTTGAAGATTTTTTCCCTCTTGAATAGATCGAGAGGGCTTTCCCCTCTCCCAGCGCGCATCGCGGGGAGATCATTCGATTACATTGGCCCCCTCTCTCCCTTTTCGACAGTGACGGATTCCCTTTTTTTTTTTCCCTCTTTCCCTTCCCTTCGAAGAAGTTTTGAGTTTGCGTATAGCGGTCCCCCTTTTTTTTTTTTTTTTCCTTATTGCAAGAATTTTCGGACCCTTTCCCCCCCCCCTTCCCGTTTCAGCCGGCCAGCCCAGTTTAGTAGGGACTTGAGGCTTCCCTCCCTTCTCTTTTTTTTTGGTAGGACCGGAAAGTTCTCCTTTGGTGAGCCTTCCCCTTTCTAGGAGGATTCGTCCGCTCTTTTTTTTCTTTTCCCCCTTTCTTCGCAGTCGGCGCCGTTATCGGTTTCCCCTTTTTTTTTTTCCGCCGAATATGTTTTTTCGCTCCTTCTATTTTTCCTTGTCCCCCTTTCTAATGAGGTGAAGGGTTATCGAGTCTTCTCTTCACATGATTGGAACGGAATTGCTCTTTCTCCCCCTCCTACCCACGGGAATTTGAGTATACCAGAAAAAGCAACCCCCCCCTCCCCCCCCCCAATAAGAAGTGACGAATAGAAGATCTTTTGCTTCTCCTTCCTGAACCGTTGGTAGAAGCAGAAGTCACCACCCTTTCCCCCCCCTTTTCCCGCTGAGGATAAACGCTGTTGTGCGCTCTTTTCCTTTTTCCCCCTTTTTTCCACGTTTGCAAAAAAGATCTTTAAGGTCCCCCCCATTCTTCCTTCTCTTTCATAGATAGGTATCTTACCACCCCCCCTCCCCCCCTTCGAGAAAGGATTGTGATTGACACTTACCCCTTTCCCTTCTTCTCAAAAGGAGATAGGGGATTTCCTGATTTTTTTATCCCCCCCCCCCCTTCCCCTCCCCCCCCGGCCTCTTTCTTGGAGGAGGGCCTACACAGCTCTCGATTTTTTTTTCTTTTCCCTGCGGGCCCCTCCCTATCTCTATTGATTTTACCGGTTTTATTTGGGCCCTAGTCCCCCCCTTGGAGGGCCTTGCATGCATAGATTTTTTCCCCTCCTTTTTCGTGCGCGCGATTTCACTTCCTTCGTCCCCTTTCCCCTCTCTCTGCACAAGCCAGGGCCACGCTCTTCTTTTCCCTTCCCCCTCCTCTTTTTCCTCCCCCTCTCCGCTTTCAAGCAAGCGTTGACTCCGATCAACGGCACTCCCCCCCCCCCCCCCATTTTTCCCTCCCCCTCTTCCCCCTTCCTGGACCACTAGCGCATTTGGTTTTCTTGGAACCTCGGAGGGCAGGTGTGTTTTTTTTTTTTTTTCTCCCTTGGCGTGAAAAAGATTCTCTCTTTTTTTTTTCGTCAAGTTCAAAAAGACACCGTCCCCCTTTTCCCCCTTTCTTCTCCTCGGCCGGATATTGCCAACTTTCCCCCCCCTCTTGTGACAGCAAGATAACCATCGCCGATTTTCCCCCTTCCTCTTCAGTGCCCGACGGCATCGAAAATGGGTGTTTTTTTTTCCCCTCCCCTTCGGCCTCGGGACGATACCCTTGCTGGTCCCCCTTCCCTCTTTTCTTTTCTTCTCCCTTTTTCCTCTCATAGTCGAAGTAATTATTCTCTTTTACCTCCTCATCCCCCGTTCCTCTCTCTCCCCTTCCTCCTCTGCGATGGGAGGCGACTTCCCCCCCCCCCGCGGATCAAGGGGCAGGAATTTCTGGACCATCCTTGGGTCCCTCTTTTTTTTTTTTTTTCCCCCCCCTCCTTTGCAATTCCTCCCCCCCACCCCCAACCCCTTTCTTTTTCCCCTTCCCCTTCCCCCCTTTCCCATCCGCGGCGGGGGGGGGGGGGGGCTTTTTTTTTTCCCCCCCCCCTCGGTGAGGCTTGAATGGGCAACCCCTCTTTTGTCCCCCCTTCCCCCTCTTCTCTACGATTGGAATGAATGATCATGCGTTTTCCCCTTTTTGAACTGGACTCTCACCTTTTTCCCCTTCCCTGGATAACACCCGCCGCAGAGAGGTCTTTTCTCCTCCCCCCCCCCCTCGCAGTTGTAGAACGGGATTTTCAGGCGGATCTCTCTTTTTTTTTTTCCCCCCGCTGCTGGAAAGCCCCGTCGACTTGTTTCGACGTTTACGACCTGGTTTTTTCTTCCCCTTCCTAGGAGCGTTTGGCATTGGCGTGCCGCTTTCTTGTGTCCCTTTCTGTGAAGCGGAGCACCGCTTTTTTCTCCCCCCCCCTTCCCCTTCCCTCCCTGGGGGATGAAAACTTTCCTCCCTACCTTCTCCTTTTTCTTTTTTCCCATTGGTCCGCGCAGGGAATGACCAAAAGGCCGATTCTATTTTTTAATTTCTTTTCTTTCCTCCTCCAAGGAAAGAGGAGGGGATCTTCTTTTCCCCCCCATTTCCCTCCCTTTCCTGGGAGAGAGGTGAAGATTTAGGCTTCGGTCTTATTTTTTTTCCATTCCCCCCCCCTCCCGTGAATAGACGTGGGGAGAAACCCTTCAAAACTTTTTTTTTTTTTCCCCCCTCTTTTTCCCCGATCGATTCCCGCAGCGTCCTGTTTCTTCCCCTCTCCTTTTTTTGCAACGGTGAGGAAATCATCGGGTTTTTCCCCCTCTCTCCCTCCCCCCCCCCCCCCCCGGCAACAAAACGACCCCTCTCCTTCCCGGTTGACGCGGCGGAGACCAAAACGGTTCCCTGCTCCTCCCTCTTCCTCCTTCCCTTCACTGGCTGATTGGCGTTGAAGCCTATGTGTTGGTTTCTGGGAGCTCTTTCTCCCCCCCCCCTCTTTTTTTCCCCAAGCATCGTTACTAACGACCAGAAGAGCATTCTATACTCTTCCCCCCCTCCTTCTTTCTTCTCAACGATAGAAGGCCCCCAAAAAAAAAAAAAAAAAAAAAAAAAACAACCTCTTTTCTCCTTTTTTTCCCCCCTTCTTCCTCCCGATTTAAAGGAGAACGATGCGAAATCCGTCGGGTTCACCCCTCCTTCCTTCCGGATAAAGAGGGCAAGACGGGGGCGCACCCGCTTCCCCCCCTTTTCCCCCCCCCTCTTTTTTTTTTCGGCGGACGATCACGAGAGGAGCTCAAGTCCCTACATACACTTTTTTTTCCCTCCCCGTTCCGAAAATTAGGGCCACAATCCGTCCCCCCCCTCTCTTTCCCCCCCAACCCCCCCCCCCCCCAAAAACAAACAACAAAAAACCCCCAAAAAACAACCCTTCCCCCCCCCCCTCCCCCCCGTCCCCACTTGTCCCGCCCTGCCGCCTTGTCCCCCCTTTTTCCCCTCCCCCCCCCTCCCCTGTGAGCTATAGTTGCTGTTTTTTTTTTAGCGATGGATCGACGCGATGCGCTTTTTTTTTCTTCCTTTTTCCCCCCCTCCCCCCCTTTTTTCCGATGCGAGGATTCCGAGCACCTTCGGCCAAAATCTTTTTTGTTCCCCCTGTTACGGAGTCGGCGCGGAGAGACCTCGCCCTTTTCCCTCCTCTCTTTTTTTTTTTTCCCCCCCGGCCGCATCGAGCACAATGCCGCCGCGCCTGATTCCCCTTCCCTGCCAGACCAGCAGAACGGCCGATGTGCCTGATTTCTTTTTCTTTCCTTTTTTCCCTCCCGAACGAGCCAAACAATCCCTTCCCCCTCCCCTTTTCCCCCCCTCCCTCCTGCGGGCAATAAGCACGACGTCCGGGTTTTCCCTCTTTTCTTTCTCCCCCCTCTCTTCCCCCTTTGCGCGCACGCGGTAAACTCGGCGCCGTAGAGAACGATTACTAGACCTTCCCCTTTCCCCCCCCCCCCCGCTGGGCCATTCGCGACTTGAAATTGCATGTTCTTAATCTTCCCCCTCCCTTTCCTTCTCCCCC
>Ga0179593_1317067_pt1 | contig 17453 bp, 18 predicted proteins | sample CZODoug2_1_08_16_FD_185931 | JGI IMG/M metagenome (GOLD analysis project Ga0179593, IMG submission 185931) | Vadose zone soil fungal communities from Angelo Coast Range Reserve, California, USA - CZODoug2_1_08_16fungal (PacBio error correction) | ecosystem: Environmental > Terrestrial > Soil >... | reverse complement strand
AATCTCGGATTACCATTGTGTCCTCCCCCTTTCCTCCGCGACTTCTCTCGCCCAAAAAGATAGGAACTTGAGTCCCATTCCTGTTTTTTTCCGAGCACTTAAGTGACTCCTCGCCCACTCCCTTTTTCGTATAGATGGTTCTGTTGGTAGTTGGGCAGGCATTGCCCATCTCCCTTTTCCCCCTGGCCTTTCGTCGCGTTTTCTAGCCACTATGCGTGATGTCCAGCTTCTGGTCTTTTCCCGCGTTGTCCAAGTGATCGCTTTTCCTCGAGAGCTCTCTTTTGTAGCTACCAATTTCTTCCACCCACTCCTATTACCCGTTCTTTCATGTAACAGATTCCTGCCACTGTTCTTCTTTCTAAACGGGGTTTTCACCCAGCCAATTTCTCTCTTTTTTTACGTTTTTCTTCCCCCTTATTGTTTGATACACACCCCCTCCAGTAATCCTTCGTTCCCCATCCCCCGAGACTAATTACTCAAGACCATACACTCGCCCCAGTCCCCCCACGTTTTTTCTTCCCCCCCGGCTTTGATCCTGTCTTTCACTTCATATCCCTTCGTTTGGCGCTGCTCCACTCTGGTTGTCTTCTCTCTTGCGATGATTCACTGTCTCAATACAATCCCCCTTTTTAATTTTCCCCCTTGTCTTATCGGTTCCTTCAGATCTCCGAACTCTGAACCTTTTTGTGGTTTCGAGCCTAATACGTCCTTCCCTAGAAAGTCGCCCCCCCTCTCGAGTTCCCCCTCTTCTTTTCTCCCCCTCTCCGCGGTCCGCACCAAACCCCCCCCCCCAAAGACATGTTTTTTCAGTAGATGCTTTTTTTTTTGACTGTTAGAAACTACGTTAAAGTAGTCCGGATCCTTTCTTCCCCCCAATTCTGGCCGCTCTTTCCAGTTACGGAGGTTTTTTTTCTTTCTCCGTTCCACGTCCAACCCCCCCCCCAATGACACATTGTCTGTCTTTTTTGAAATAGCGGCCAGATCTTAAGTAGATCGCAGATTTTGATCCTCTCCCAATGTTCCCCTTCTTTTTGTCTTGTTTTTTACCCCCTTCCTTGCTTCACGTCTTACCGATTTCGCGGGTCCCCACCTAACCAATAACCCGTTCTTGAGTTTACGTCATCTTTCTTTCCCTATTTCTTCCTCCTTTTCAGGGGCCTGTTCACTTTTGTACTCTCGTGGAGGCTCTCTTTTTGTGTTAAACACCCACCGCCACCACTCGAAGTTTCTCCCGATAGTTGGCGTTTCCTTCTCTTTAAGCGTTCTCCCAAATGCTTCCCTTACGGTCTTTTTTTTCCGATATTTTATCGTTTTGGATGGTCGCAAACGAGTAGTATTTGGGCCACTGCAGGTCATGACTTGATTCCCCCGTTTTGTGTTTCGCATGAACTGTTCTTTTCTTTTTCCCGATGCGTAGCGTTTTCTCCCTATCCCCTATACAACTCCTCGCCTCGGGAGGGGCGATTTTTTTGACCCCTTGCATCCCTGACTCAAGGTAAAAGGCGCTCCGTTTTGCCTTACCCCGTCCCTGCCTTAGAATTTTGACTTCCCCTGAGCGGCGAGCATCTCCCCAGGTAGCCTCTCTCTCGTCTTCTCTTCCCCGTAGACGTCGGGCTAGATTTTTCCCGAGAGAGCTGTTTTTTTTTCCTATGAAGAACTTTGCGAGTATCCTCCCTGATGGCGTTTCCAAATACACCTCATACTTTTTTCCCGACCTATCTCTTCTTTTCTCAGTTGTTGTTTTGTTCCCTTTGAGCTCTATTCGTCGCCAAGGACGGATGCCCTTTTGTTCTTTAAAGCTCATTTCTTAACTCGGTCCCCTCTTCCATCTAGGTGTGTTCCCCGTCTTTTTGACCCAACAGGCATTCAGTCTCCCCTCCTTCGTGAAACCTCGCTTTCTCTACCCCCGCACCCTTCTTTTGACTCCGGACTTCTTCTTAACATCTTCTGGGGAGCATCTTCCCTTCCCCTTCTTGGCAACGCGTCGTGCCCCTTCTCCGGTCCGCTTTCGTCAATGCACACCCCCGATTCCCGCTCTGTGACGGTCTTTGATCATTTAATAAACAGGTTTACCGCAAGGCTAAGTCTTCTTTACGGCTTGCATCTTTTCCTGTCGTGCCCTCTTCCTTCTCATTTCTTTCCCACATGTTGCCTTCATTTACCCATTCCCTCAGTTCCCAATCGATATTTCCTTCGTCACCGGACCACAAAAATTCGACTGCAAAAATATTGTCAGTTTCGTCCCCCTTTTTCCTCGACTTCTCCCCGTCCCTTTTCCCCATACGCTACACACTTTCGTACTGTTTGCTGTTCACTCTCCTCCTCCCAATCCTCACAAATTGCACCCCCTGGCAATGTGCTCCCAATACGGACCTTTTACTCTTCCCCTTCGCCCATAATTTTCTTTAGGTGTTTTCGCCTCCCGTGTCTCTTTCTTGTCCCCCCTCCTTTCACAACCCCTTTCCCCCCTCCTTCCCCAACCCTTGTGGGTCCGATTACTTTGCGGATTATGCATTTCCTTTCACTATCTTTCCCCTTCTTTTCACATCTTCCTTTTCTATTTTGCGAGTTTCCTTGTGAGTCGTGACCAACTGCCGGTAATTGGAACGCGGCCGCGATCGTTTGGTGGGAGTACGCCCCGGTAAGTTTCCCTTCTTTCCTTTCTCCCATGCAAATTTCTATTCTCGGTTCCGCCTTTTGTTCGTTTTTTCTCGCGGACTATGAACTTTGAGGGAAGCTTGTCTTATAGGAGCCTTCCTTCCTTCCTTCGTGCTCTTAAGAGTCCCCTCTTCCAATGTTTCTCTTCCTCTTCCCTGGACCCTACTCAGGTCACTTTGTTCCCTTGTTCCCTCCCCCCCTGATTCTTTTGACCCTCCTTTCCCCCCATTCCTCCGGATCGAAACCTTTTTCATTCTGCTCTCCCCCCCCCCAAATGACTTCTACTCCCCGACAGGACTGCGTTTGACGATACGGGGGTCGGCCTGGAGTTTTTTTGGTCTCCTTGATATTCTAATTATCTCCCGCCTTTTTCTGCCGGCTGGGGAATCCGATAGCTTTTTCACTCCCTTTCTTCACAAGACTGCACCCCGTCTCATATGGTGGACTCATTTTTTGCTTCTTCTACTCACGAGCGTCCTTTTGTTCCATGTTATTTAAAGCCCGTTTATCTCTTTGTTATGCCTATTTTCTCTGTTTTTTCCTCGGTTGACCCTGGATTGATTTTGGATTGCGGATGGCACCCCCCCTCGGGAGAGATACAGACATTGGGGGGGACAGAAACAGAACTGAGCAAACGCGCTTTCTTGAACGTTCTCCCTCCCCATGCTTCCGCACGCACCAACTCCAGGTATCCCATGATGAAAAACGTCTTAGTGCCTATGACCCTTTTCCCACTCCCTCATTGGGAGAATTCCACTCGTTCTTCTCCGAGAGCATTGAGGAGAGGCGCTTAGAACTCCTTACTCCTACTGCACTAAGTCTTTCTTTACACTTTTCTAGCCTTAATTTTTTTTGCTTTCCTTTTCTCTGCTGTCTTTCTCCCCCGGCTCCTTCTTGTGCCGTAGACAGCTCTTAAGGCGTAAGGTCGCTTTGCCCTCACGCGCTACCGCCCCAACCCTGACTTCAAAAAGCCTGCCTCCAGCCAATACATCTTGTTAACTCGCTGGCGTTCTTCCTCTTTCTCCTTGTCCCCCATTCATCTCCGCAAACTTTCTGGATAGCTTTAGTATGGGCCCTTTACGAGAAGAGAGAAACCTTGAAATATTTTCTTTCCCCAGTTTTTTTTTTTTCAGCTGAAACTTGGCCGTATTTTCAGTATCTTTCCTTCCGTTTGTTTGATTACCCTTTCCTAGGCCCGTAACCGGGACTCTTTCCCCCTGTCGACTATTTTTCCTCGTTGACAGAGGAAGTAGAATCTTTTTCGTTCCTCCCGGTTTTGGTTTGCTGTGTGCGGAGATAGGTAGAGGGGTTTTCACAGTTCGAGTATTTCCGTTTGTCCCTGGACCTCCCCTTCGTAGTCAAGTTTGCTATCCTTTCTTTCATTCTTCACCCCTCAGTTAATGTTGTAATCTACAGCTTCTCAAGCCTAGATACACACGTAAGTTACCCAGTTTTGAGCCCTTTGCTCCGTCGATTTTCGTGGACTTGATTTCTACCCTTGTTGAACGGGAATGCGGGCTCCCATGTACAACCCCCCCGTGTGCCTGCCCACCTAGGAACGGAGGAACCGAGCGAGATTCAGTGACCTTACCCTTTTCATAACTTTGTGTCTATATCCTGTCATTCCAGCTTGTGTCACTTGGTTCGTGCTATGACTTTAGATTTACCTTAACTCTAGATCTTTCTCCAAGCTTGTTTTCTTTAGCATAAATTGTCTTTCTCTCCTGGCTAGCTTTTCCCCCTTCGAATCTTGCACGATTGAAAGATTAAGTAAAATTTATACCCCTTCCCTTAAGGCAAGTCACATGCCTTCCTGCTCTTTGATTTTATCCTCACCGGGCTTCAGTACCTTCTTCCACGTTCCGTCAGGATGGGTCTTTGATCCAACCGCCCGGCGTTTTAAAAAATGGCGGTCTCGACCCCATAGACCCGAACCCCCCCCCTCTTAGTGAAATCCCCTTATCGCACCCCCTCTTCCTGTCTGTACTTTCTATCCCCTTCCCTTCCTCTTTTGAGCCCCCTTCCATTCGATTTTGAGACGATTGTTCCATTTCGTTCGGAAACGACCCCTGTTAGTCCACGGGACTGAACATGATATGGTTCTACTTTTTGATAACCAGTTTATCAGGGCATAGGTCGTCCGTCCCTAAGACGTGGATCCCACTTAGTCAGATGGCTCGCCTTTTCCAATTCATCGTGTTTAATCCTCCGTCTGACAAACGCCCCAACAAGTTTTTCGAAGGATCCTACTTGCCTTCGTTTCTACCATTGCCTCCTATTTCAAGCCCGTTGCGACCTTGCATTGCCCATCCCTCGGTGCAGCTTTCACGTGGCTGTGTCTTTCTCCCCTTCCCCCCAACTGCCCCCTTCCCCTTTTATCCGTCTGGGTTTCATCGGCCTCGACTTTTCCACTCGTCCACTGATTTTTTTTTTTATAATCGCCATTGTTTTAAGATGGGGTTCCTTGGGGACCCTCCTGGTTTCCGCAATGCCTATCTTCCTGCTCACACCCATAAATACTTTTAGTGCTCCGGTTTTTAGTTTTATCTATTCGCCTTGCAAGGGTTAAATCACTTCGTGGAGTCTTTCTTTTGAACCGCCCCACTTTTTTACACGTAGTCTGTGTTGCCGTTCTAAGAGCGTTGCACCAAGGAGAAGCTTTTTTTTCGTTTCCCTTTTTGTCCCTCTGGCCTACATTATATTCGATGTTTCCTTTACCCCCCCACGTGTGAACGCACTTTTGATACTTTGCCTGACCTTCGTCGGCGGGTAGCTCCCCTCTCTCCGATCGTTTTCTACTCCCAACCCCTTTTTGGTAGGTCGTTAATGATGATCTTAACGTTCAAGGAAAGATTCCGCTTACGACCTCCTCTTTTTCTAGCTTTTCCTTTCCATAGTCCTCTCACGGCCATTCTCCCCCCAGCGTTCTCTTCTGATTACGCAGGGTTTTCTTTTTATAGTAGAGGGTTTTGAAGCCTGGTTTTTTAATCGTTGCTCTCCTCTTGGACGCTTCCTTCCCTCATCTTCGTTTTGTCCCTCCACAATGCCTTTTCCCGTTTTGGTGTATGCTTCGAAATCTCTTGACTCCTCCTCAGTGTTGTGTTCTTTTCTCTCTTTACGATCAGGCCGGGGACTTTTTCTTGTTCCCCCCCATCCATATGGAAGGGTTCCCGTCCCTCTTTCTGCCCACGATTTTCGGCCCTATCGGCATGATTAACCACCCCTGGCGCTTTCGTCGACCTCTACCCGCTTCCGGATGTCTTTTTCGCACTTCTCTCTTCTGGGCGCCTTGTCCTTCAGGACCGTCTTCCCGTCCCCCGTCGAGAATCTTGCGATGGCAAAAGCCCACCGTGCAATCGCTTCCCGTTGTCCTTTCTGTAAAGATGCCCAGCGTCCTCCCTCTCCTCTTTTTTTTTGGATTCGAAAGGATCTGCGTCTTCTGGCTCCCCGCTCCTTCTTTCTTTCTTCCCAACTGTTCGTTCATTGGACATTCACCAGTTTTTGCCCCACATCCCTCCCTTTTTCACACGCAAACTGCAAAACCTTTTGCCCGTCCCCCGTCTTCCGTGGGTTCTTGTCGAAAAAACTGCGCCTTCGAACCCCCACTGTAAACAAACAGCGTTACCCCGTGCGGTTCAAACGCCACAAGATCTCCCCTCTTTTAACAACTTGCCCCTCCCCCGTGAAAGGCTTCCCTCTCCAATTAGTGACCCTAGAAACTTGAGAATACCTGTTTTATTGTTCTTTTGTTTGTTACCCATCTCGCATAGGTGCGCGTCTGACCCCTTCAGTTTCCCAAAAATTACACACCCTCCGTCCCAACAATTTGTCCTTGACCGACAGAACTCTGAGACGATCTAATTAGACCGAATTTTCCTCTTTTCGCACCACTCCTTCCTATAATTTGGCATTTTTCCTCTTTTCTGAACCGACAGAGTAGCCCAACCCACTGACGAGTGCCGTTCCCCTGCCTCCAGGCAAGTGGAGCAGGGAGTTCCCCTTTCCAGCTTCCTCCAACGGCTTTTTTTCTTGAAGTTAATTTTCCCCTTAATCTTCTATCACAGAGGTGTTCTCATGTGGGTGGTGGCGTTCCCTTTATATAAGGTCGATCCCCGTGGACACTCTGTCCCCCTGTTTCCTCTTCTCTCCCCCTATTAGCTCCTTCCTGTTGAGTGTCTCCAGAGGAACCACTCTCCCTTGCGCCCATGTTACGAGAGGTCGGAAGGCCCCTCCGCCAGGACTTTTTCCCCCCGGTCCTCCCTGGATTTGTCTTTCCTGACCATTGGCACCCATATTCGCAGAGTCCAGAGTGGTGAATTCGTACGCTCCACCATTAATTCTTCCTTTACTTACGCTTCTCATCTCTTTCACGTGGCGCTGCCGATGTATTTTTCTGTGTTGGTAGGGTGCTTTCCGATTCTTTTTCTCTCCGGCCCTTGGAAATGCGTCCCCCTTGTTTTCCAACTACATTACTGAAAGTAGTCCGATTTCTTGGACCCCCCTCCCCCGGTTCTTCTCCTCAGTTCCACCGCGGCATTTTTTTTCCATTGTCTTTTCGGAACTAGGGTATATGTGAGGATTTTGGATTTGTTCTGAAATCTTTTCCTCTATGGAGCTACTCCCATTTTGGGCGTTAATGACCTTTTAGGCGGGGACCCCAAACCTTCCGTAGAATGCGCGATGATTCCTTTTTTGAATTCCCTTTTTGGCCATATCTGAGAACACTTCTCCAACGTTTATTATGAGTTACGAACACTCGGCAAGGAGTCACTTTGAATCGCGTATGGAACGAGTCCATTTGGATTCCCTCCCTTCTCGTTTTTTCGCTCTAGCATTTTTTCCTCGTTTCGCGCACCCCCTGGTAACAGATCGCCGTTCCTACTCCTTTTCTCATTTCTCCCCTTTTTTCCTTCTCCTTAGGTTCTCTTTCGTTCGACGAAGGCTATTAGGAACCGGCCCTGATACGGTTTTGTCGGAGAAAGTCGACCTTGCGTCAAAGGTCCCAGCCGGTGTTCCCCCCCCCCTCCCGAGTCCCTCCCCTCATTTTTCACTGTTTCTTTCCTCTTCCTCCACCCGCCCCTCCCTCCTGAGGTCCGACCCATCGGCGGCGCCTTTTCCTTTTCCAACTCATGCGAATGTACGTTCTAGGCGTGTCTTCCTTTCTCCCTTCCCTTTTCCTCGACAGGTCAATCTCTTTCATCTCTTTGTCTTTGAGATTCCTTTGACCTGGCTGTTTCCCCTCCTCGGCTTGCCATTCCCTTCCCTCTCAGCCAGCTTTTTTAGATGCCCCCTCCGATTCTTTCCTGATTAGAGGCACGACCCGACGATGTGTTGGTTTTTTTCTGGTCATTTCAATTGTATTGTTGATTGCCGGCGTTTGTGCGGTTTACGGAGAGACCACAACGTTCCTTGAGTTTTCTCCTGGGACGAAGCCCCTGCTAATTTTGGTTTCCCCCCTGGACCCTTTTTTATTTTTTTTCAGCCATAACGTACAAGTTGTCAGAAGTCGTCTCCCAGTCGACCCCCCTTCCACGTTTTTTCATCCCCCTGTGCCCTGTTTTTTGATAGTCCTCCCTTAGATTCTCTTTAGACTGACGCCCATTTTTCGCGAAACACTCTTTTCTGAGTTCCCCCTTCCTTGTTTCACTACCGCCGATAACTTCCTTTCCCCTCCTTCTCCACCCTTCGAGTAGAGCATGGTATAATCGTTTTTTGCCGGTTCGGCATTTGCGCATTTTCAGGTAAAGGCATCGGGTTCCCTCAAAAGGATGGTGATGTCGTCCCCCCCCCCTGATCTCCTTCCCCTATCTTTCCAATTACATCATCGCGCTCACGATGGATTACGCTCCATCACCCAACGTCTCCAGGGTATTTTCCAGGCCAGCCCTGAAAATCCTTTCCTTTTATTTATTCCTCCTCCCGTTTGGTTAAAGCCCTTTTTTTTCCTCCCCTTTTTTTCCGTCCAACGGACAGTGGGTGTTGACTTCCCATAGCACCGCCTTTCGCGTACCCCATGGCCCTTCCATCGGACCATCGCTAACAGACCCCCTTCACTTCCTCTCCACCTTTATCGTTTCACCTTTTTTTTTTCCTCTTCCCTTTCCCCCCTAAGCTTTGGAAGGCGCGTCCCTCATCTGTTAAGCCTTTGCGGATTGTTAAATTGCACACATGTGTTGTTACCCTTGTACCTGTATTAGTTCTTTCCCGCTCTTGATTCGACCTTTAGTTTTTTCGTCGAGACTCCAGACGTGAGCTCATCTGCGATAACGATCGCCCAACGGGAATTTTCTTCCTAGTACTATACAATATACGTTTTTCAAATATTAACAAAACAAAAATATTTTCGTCGAATTGATCTTTTTCAACCCCAGTCCGAACTTCTTTTTCTCCCCTGTTGCGATGCCTAAATACAATTACTTTTCCGCGCTTCCCCTCTTTTCATCGCCGGTTTTACTTTTTCCCACGCTTTCAAATGCACTTATAGTCCGTCTTTTATTTTTTTTTTTTTTAGATGTTCATTTTTTTTTTTTTTTTTTTTCCCTCCTTTTTTTTTTTTGTTCGTTAACGGCCCCGAGAGCTTTCACTCGATCGTATATGAGTTCGAAAATCGTTCAATTTTTTACGGAGTTTGGGCCCCATGTTTGGGCCCCGAAGTTTTTTTTTCCCTCCTCCCCTCTCATTCGCCCCTTCTTTCAACAACCTCCCGCCCTCCCGTTCCTAGTTCGGTCCTTTAGTTGAAGACTTTTAAAGGTTTCTTCAACCTTTTTTCCCTCAATGCTAGATATTTTCTTCCTTTGGAACTAAAGCTCGCAATTTTGATCTTTTGTAGTCCTTCCCTACGGGCGCTTCCTCCCCCCTTTGCGAATTCTTTCCCGTATGAAGTCGTTTGGTCTTCCCCTATTTTTCGTGGCCTATTTGAATAGATTTTTGTTCAAGCCAACCGTTCTTAGAGGGTTAAACGCAGCACCAGGTTGGTGATACTCCTTCTCGTGGTGTTATCCCCTCTCTTGAATCCCCCTTTGTACGACTCCCCAGTAAATCTCGTCGCTGTGCCGCTGTTTTTCATAGGATAAAGAGACCCGTCCACCGGCCGAGTTTTTCTTTTTTTTTTTCGAGCTCCATGCCTCTTTTCGCTTTTTCCGTAGAGTTTCTCGTATAGGCCAGTCCCCAGTTTTCTCTAGCTTTCCGCGGGGTTGTTTGGGGGAGGAGCCTTGTTTTTCTTCCCCGCGCGACTTTTTTTTTCCTCCTTCCTTCGAGAGACCGCCCCTTCTTTTCTGCCTTTTTTAGGCCATTCCAGTCTTTGTTTGGTACCATCCCACCTGCCCGATACCTTTCCTCCTCCTCTTTTTGTTGTGGTGTTCGTCTCCTCCCCCAAGCTTGCTTCCTTTCTTTGCTTTTTTTTTTACCAAAACGCATTCTGGGCTTCCTGTAAACTTCCCCCTCGTATGTCGTCCCCTCTAGACCATGAAAAAACCGTTTCATAGCGCGTCGAAACGCCCCTCTTTCCACACCACACCCCCCCCTTTCCGGTCTTCCGCTTCTCTCACAAGATAAGGGAGTTTAGCCCCCTGGGCCTTCTCCCGCTCGGGATCTTTTCCCACCGTCAAGGATATCCACAAATCTCGTCTTTGCCCCCGTATCGTTTGCTCAATTTACAAAGCCTCCCAGGCCTCCTTTTTTCTGTCTTTCTTTTACCGTTTGCATCGAGGGCTAAGACCTTCTAGGTCCCTTCTAAGTCACCTGGTTTGTGTTTCGTTCATGGCCAAAGAACCAATTTTTCCTCAACCGAAATCCCTAGCAAACCATATGTGACGCGGTCCCCTTCCCTTTTCCCTTCAGTCAGTTTTGCTCCACCGTGTTCCTCCCATTTCTCACCCCGGCCTACCAATACTATTCGTCATCGATTGGCGTCAAAGAAGATTCAAGCTTTCTTCCCCCCCCCCCATTCCCTCCCCCCTGCCAACTGGGCCTGCACAAATTCCCCTTGAAGAACATATAAGGTGAGAAACAGTCTTTTATTTTCGTTTTTTAGAGAGTAATCCCCCCGGGGTCGTTTCCACCCCTAGTTTCCCATTGCCCCCAAAACTCGTCCCGTAAACGTCGCTTTCTCTTCGACCCGATGGCCCATACTAAAAGCTTTATATTTCTTTCTTGCTAGCCGGGGGGCGCAGGTGGGGGGGGTGTGGTGCGGTCGCTGTTGTGTGGTGGCGGGTTTCGGTTGGGGGTGCTGGCTGGGGGGGGGAGTGGTCTGTGGGGCCCTGGGGGCGCGGTGTGGGCCGTCGGGGTTGGAGGTGGTGGTCGGGTGAGCCGGCGCCGTGTGTGCATGGGGTGGTGCTGGGGGGGGGCGGGGGGGTTGGGGGGGTGGGGCCGTGGGCTTGCCGGCGGGCGGGGGGTGGGGGTGGTGGTGGGCATCGGGGTGTGGGGGGGGGCGCGCAGGGTTGGGGGGGGGGGTGGGTGGTTCGGGCGGTGGGTGAGGGGGGCGTTGCGGGTCGGGTGTTGAGAGATTGGTTTTGGGTGCATTGGGCGGCCCCCGGTGCGAGTGGGGGGGGGGGGGGTGGGCGTGGGATGGTGGGGGGGCTTGGGTGGGTCAGTGGGGTGGGGCGGCGAGGGGCGCTTACACACCATTCAACAAACACCGGAAACCTAACAAAACAAATAAAACCAACAAAAAATTCCAAATAAAATCATCATATATACACAACCCATAAGAACCACAACTAAAAAAAATCCATACAAAAAAACATAATCCACAAACAAACCAAATTCCCCAACTTGTCTAAACCAACAAAATCGTTCAAAACCACAACAACCCAACATAACAAAAAACAACACCCACCACAAAAACAAAACAATTCACATCACCCCCCCAACAAACCCCCCCCCCCCCAAAACCACCCCCCAAACCACCAACCACCAAAACAAACAACCCCACACACAAAACCCCCCCCCACAAACCCCCCCCCCCCCCCCCTCCCCCCACCCCCCCCCACCCCACCCCCATCTACCCCCCCAAAACCCCACAAAAAAACCAGTAGGAGAGAATTGCCCTGCTCATTGGTCATGGCCCCCTTCTTTCTCAAACCTGCCGGACTCTGTTAACGCGGCTCCAGAGGCGGGGTATTCATGTATTATCCGCCCCTTCGTGACAACCCTCGTCCTCCCGATCCCCTCATCATTTATCACGAGGACGTCCTTTTTTTTGGTGGGTCCTTTCTGATTACCTTTCTTCCCGCGTGGCCCTCTGTCCCTGGTTTTGATGATTTTATTTCTTATTGAAGCGTCTTTGGAGTGACCTCCTCTGGACCCCTCTCCCCTCGAAGTTCACTAGTCTTCTGAATGACCCCCGACTGTCAAGTGTTCCCCCCCCGGTTTTTTTAAAACATTGTCTCTGTTCCTTTATACGTATTTGTCACCCCTATTCGCAAACGTCGCGACCGAGGAGGGCGCCAAAGTTCCAAATTTATCTCCTAAGACAGGATAGCGGGGCTCATTTGGAGCTTCCTATGGCTTTTTTTCTTCTTTTTCGGTTGTCTCTTTTCTCGCGACCGGCCTGGGTCAACTACGTCTATTTCGTTTATAAAATCTTTCCCCTTCCTGACCGCTCTCCTTGCCCCTTTTCCTAAGGTGACTGATAAGAATCAATCCCACTCTGCCCCCCCATGGTTTATGGCCTGGAATACTTTTATTGATGTTGGAATTTTTTTCGGAAATGGTCTCCTTTGAGCGTCTTTTTCCTTTCTTTCCCTTCTGACGAGATTAAGACCAGTTGTATTTTCGTGGACGCCCCGATTCGGAAACTATTCTTTTTCACAGGGCATTCTCAAAACAGCGCCAACCGGTTAATTATTCTTCCGCCCACGAGTTCCTTCATAGTCACGTAAGTGCCTGAGCACCTCCCCGGTTACGCCCCCTCGTTTTCCGCGCGCATCTTGCTGGGACGCGTCACCCACGGTACTTGCCATTTTCCTATGCTCTGCCTCGACCGGGGCTTCAAAGGGTTGTATTAGAACGAAGGTTCCTTTCCTTATGCTCAGCTTCCTCTCTTCCCCCCCCTTTCTAACGTTCTTTTTTTTTCCTGCTCCAGAATCGAAGGAAGCCCCCGTCTGCCGTGTACTTCCCGCGAAAGAATCCGCAATTCTTCTCTTCCGTTCCTCGTCAAGCGCAAGACAGAAATCCCCTGCTGAGTTCAGACCCCCCATTTTTTCATTCCCAGTTCTGTCTCCTTTTACTCAGTTCAAATCATCGACGTTTTTTACCCCGCAACGCGTCGTGGCTAGAGGCGTTCGAATGGCTTTCAGTCCCAGGCGAAGAGACCTCCTTTTTTCTTTCTAATTCATCATAATTTTTTTTTTCGAGATATGACCCTTCGTTAAGAATCCTCGCTCTTCTCTTCTCCTCCCCGAGGCCGCCCAGTCCCCCACGAAGCGGTAGTCTTGGCGCAGCTTTCCCTTCATTAGAGGCCCTCCCTCTCTTTTTCTTAAATAAGCGTGGATTGTTTTTTCCGTTGCGTGTGCCTGAAGTCGGATCGAAGACCGGGAAGGCTTTTTCTCTTTCCTTTTCAGATCTCCTTCTCCCTACTAGGATGCTCCCCCTTCCCCCTCCCCAGTAGAGACGTGTCCCCCCTCATAGACAGCTTCCGCCAAGGAACTTCCGTTAATTAACTGGAGTTCCTTGCAGTTGCTTTCTCGCTTCCCCCCCTTTTTGAGTGCGAGACTCCTCGAATCCTCGGATCCCCCCTGATCAGGGCTTCCCCTCCACCTGGCACGCGGCCCATACGCTATCCTGCTTGACTCCTATAAACGGTTCGGAATAGTCATTTTCAAATCTTGGCCGCCTTTTTCCGTTAGATGCTGACGAGCCATTTTTTCACAAATTTTCAGCCTGTTCTCTCTCACCTAGGACCGCACCTTCCGGAGCGCCGGCCTTATTGCCCATCCTTATAACATCTCGCCGTGCATAGTCGCAACAACTTCCTTCCCCATCTACGACAACCCACTTCTTTACAGGATTCCACCCCATTCCAAAATCCGTATAGTGGAATTATTTCTTATAATTACAAAGTGCGGTCAAACCCTTTCTATAATTTGAAGGATTGACCGGACCTTGGTTCTGTGCTCAAAAAAAGGCCCCATATCCGGTGCTGTTTCCCCCAAAGGGGGACGGTACTAAATAATTTACAATCTCTACCAAGACCCCCAAAGAGTCCCATAGGGCCCACACGCCCACGATGCTCTCCGTTTTTCGCATTAATAAACCATTGAGCCTTTGAGAGGCCTTCAACTTTCCTTCTTGAGAGTCTGTTTACACACTTTCTCGAACAACTACACTTGTTTTTCCCCGCGGACCATACCTGTTGTCACCTTGAAGGAATCTAGTGACAGCGAACTGGCTTTTCAGTGGTTCCCTTCTCCTTAACATCCCCCCCCAAAGCGGATGTTCAAGCCCATAAGCTCGACCATCTAATCTTTTTCCCACCGTAGGTCATCACCTTTCTATTTCCGCTCTTTCTCCCCCCGTGACCAACACCAATCCATTCTCATTCCTAGTTATTGCTTATCTTAGACCTCCCTTGATTAAGTCCGTTGTGACTTTGTCGATTCCCCTTGTACCCATTTCTCCCGCCCCGCTCGTCAAGATTAAGAGTTTTTTTCTCCTCCCCCATTTCCCCCAAATGGCCCTGCACCTCTCTTCCCCCTTTTTTCTCCCCGGAAAGCCGATCGTCCCTAGTCATCGTCATACTTTCCTCATCCTTTCCAATGTCCCTTTTTTCCAATTTTGAGGGGTCGCAAGTCTGCCCCTATTCCGCTATTCCAACACCCCTAGCAACTGATTGCCCTTTTTATGATGTTAGTATCTTTCCTTCGTCCCCTTTGACGTCCTTTTTTTTTTTTTTTCCATTTTGTGACTGCATGCCGTGAGATTCCTTTTCTGTGAAACCGCCCCTCAAACGTGTTTTGCATATTTGCGTTTTCCGGTATAGTGAGTAATGAGTTGAGCCCTGCTGATTCAGAATCTTTTTGGTGTAAAGATTTTTTCTTACTTTTTCTGGCCACCGTAGACGATTTCGTCTTTGTTACTACTGGCTTCTTTTTTAAATAACCTATCCCCCTTTTGGGTATAATTCGCCTGAATCATCGGCAGGCGGGGCACGCTTGGAATTTGAGCGTTTGCCATGACGACAGACCTTTCGTCTCTTTTTTAGTCCTTGCACTTTTGGTGTTTTTGGGGTTCTTTTGGTTTTTTTTTGTTTGTTGGTGGTTGTTTGGTGTTTTTTTGGGTTTTTTTCTTCCACTGAGAGTTCCCCTTCCTGCTCTCCGGTTTTTTCATTCGCCTTACCTCAGAGTTTCGCGCGTTCGTGGCTCAAGAGACCCTGCTACTTTCCCAGGTTCCCCATCGTTATCTAGTGCCCTTCACGGGGGGTTTTCGGTGTTTAGTCGAGTCGGGTCATTCTCATCTGATGTCTTTTTTCTTCTTTTCTTTCATGCCAGAGGAGAAACTAGTTTCCCCTAGTGTTTCTTCAATCCAGATGCTTTGGGAAAAATCCACAAACCAATGCCTCCGTACTTGGATTTCCCCTCTCTCTCTTTCTTTTCCTACTTGTGGGTGTGACTATCTCTCCCTCCTCCAACTTCCTCAGCATTTTGGATTTGTACCCAACCAGTCTGAAGTTCAGTCACTCCCCACGGTTCGTCCTCTCTTCATTAAAAACCTCCCTTCATGATGTGAAACTCCTTTTTCTTCTCAACCAAGCGTCTTCCGATTGTCGACCTCCTTCTTTTCTTTCTTTAGCTTCCCCTCGCGCTCTGGAAGCCAGACTTTCCCTTTTTTCGACGTCCCCAAACCGGCCCTTCGCAATTGATTCCCTTCCTGAAAAAAGCAGGACCCCTACCGCCATCGCATATTTTATGGATTCCTCCCCCTTCTCTTCGAGGCTCCCCAGCAGCCCCCCCTGCTAAGCGAAGTATCCCCATTTTGTGCTAGTTCTGGTACCCCTTTACGCCAGTTTCTTGAACCAAATATAACTATTCTTCCCACACTCCAATTTGCCTCCCACAGTGATTCCCCTTTTTTTCCCCCTTTGAGCAAGTTGGCGACAAACTGCCCTTTCCCCCGGCTCCCCCCTAACACACGCACCCTTTCTGGTCCCTTTTCCCCATCAAGATCCCCTTTGAATTGCACCCAATTTCACGCCCGGAAGACTCTCACATAAGTGAAACCCCCTTCTGCCGGAGACCCCGTGTTTATGAGTGGTTTAAGTGCGGGAGGCGCTTACAATGAAGAGTTCCCCCCCCCACCATTCCCAAAATACCTTACCCCACATTGTGTTTACTGCCCTATTTCCCTAACTGAATAATCTTTCGGTCTTTTTTCTCCCCATCGGGAAATACAGCATTAGTTGCGCGGTGACCTTTTTATTAGTCACCCACGCCGGCACCGCAGGGGCGACGGCCAGCGAGTCAGTAGGTTAGTCTGATGTAGCCCCCCCTTGGTCGAACTCCTTTCTTTTACTTCTTAGTTTCTTTTCTCCCTCAGCAACTATCACCTTTTCTCAGGGCTTTTGTTTTTGCATTCGTTCGATCCTTTCTCAGTCGTATATATTTTGATATCCTGAATAATAAGATTTGGAACATCCCCGGGGGCTAGCTTAGAGGCGATTGAAGCTCCCTTCGGAGTTCCATACTAGAACAGGACCAACTTGTTCCCTCAGTTTTTAATCGATTCTGGAAGGACCCTATCCTGTAGGGTCCCTGTTTACCGCAACCCACTGGTATTATGTCCTGTTCGACGCATTCCCAATTCCCTGACAAGAGCACCCCTCTTTGGTCTAGCTTACACTTCACGGATTATCTAATTTTTACAGAGGATCCGTTTTGTATATGTGGTTTTCTCGCCTATGAGCGATTTTGTTTGGCGCCCCAGGTCCCGATTACTGTTTCCGGACCGGAATGGTATTAACCCGCCGACTTAGCTCTGTTGCGGACTTTCGCAATCAACCTCCCGGAAGAACTTTTAAACCGTAGACGAATTAGTTGTCCCCGCCGGGCTAGGAGCGACAGAAGAAATGCCACGTCGTGCTGTCCCCATGGAATCTGGCCTGGACTTCCAGGGGATTTTGGAGTTCTTCCTTTTGTCTTCGCCGGTGAATTTTTTCTCCGAGGAGAGGAGGTAAGGGAATCTTTATGGGGCGAGTTCATAGAAATTGGACGGTACATACCCATCCTGTTTGGTAGGAAACAAGCCGAGTTTTTGACAAAGTTGACTCGCCTGTTTGCTCAGGGACCAACGGACTGCCTGGAATCTTCTCGTAGAAGAAAACACAGAAACACACTCCGGGCTGCCTTAGCATATGACTCCCAAGATCGGATTTCAATGGATGTCCGTGTCGAGTATTTCTAAGCCGCAAGTGGATGATCCTCTCTGTTTTTCCTCTCAGAACTTCTTCGGGCTTGAAAACCAATTGTAGAAGAAGTTCCCATTTTCCTAGGAGAACACCTTTTTCTTATCCCTTCCGGTATGTTGCCCTGATAATCCTCGCGATTAGACCCCTTCACGCTCCTGTATTGGTGTACGCTCCCCAGCTAGAAGGTCGAACCCCTTAGTCTCCTTTTTTCACGGTCCTGCACTCCAACTTTCTCCCCCAATCCCTAAATAGACTCCCCACCCCGTTCCTCCCCCCCTCGTCCGTTCGCCGCCCTTTACGCGGGGAAAATCCTACCCTCTCCAAGCTTCGTAGTGCTCTCTTTTCCTCCGGCTGAAGGCGAAGTCTATTTTTTCCCCTCTGACCCTCGGCCAGT
>Ga0179593_1299070_pt1 | contig 17455 bp, 20 predicted proteins | sample CZODoug2_1_08_16_FD_185931 | JGI IMG/M metagenome (GOLD analysis project Ga0179593, IMG submission 185931) | Vadose zone soil fungal communities from Angelo Coast Range Reserve, California, USA - CZODoug2_1_08_16fungal (PacBio error correction) | ecosystem: Environmental > Terrestrial > Soil >... | reverse complement strand
GACCCCTCTCCTCCCTAGGGGCCCCGGAACCTCTGTGTGCATTGCCCCCCTGTCCTTATACCCCCCCCCCTGATCTGGCCTCTTTACGGTTATGTTTGCTCGTGGGTTCGCTGTCTCCATATTTATGCCCGTTGGCGGATCACCCTATCCCTGGGGACCCTCCGGCTTTACCAATGCAAAATCAGGTCTACCTTCACCTTACACCTAACACGAGTCTACACTACTGATTTGTTGTTTAACCTCTCGCCTGCCGCCTCGATTTCGTTAGTGGCACCCTGCCGTGCCGGTCTGAGGGACAAAACTGTTAGTAGCAAAACATCTCTTCACGTGGCATTTCCCCTCTCCCTCAGTCCTCGCCTCTCCCCCCCTCCTGGTCCTGTCATCATGTTACGTCTATTTTTTACGTCTCTCTGTGTTGACCCTCCTACCACTGTAATCTTGTCACATACCCAGTGGGTCTCTTTGGTTCCCCCCTCTGGGTGTTTCATGTTCACCCGTCAACTGCCCCGCCATTGTTAATCCTTGTGCTCTCAAACGTCCCGTTCCCACCTGGCCCACCCTCTGTTTTATTTTTCTTTTCTTCGTTCTCCTTTCTTGACCGTTTGATGCACCGCCCAATAAAAACCCCCCCCCCGCATGTATGAAGACCAGAGGCCTTGCACCTACAACGGTTCGCTCGGTAGGACCAAGTCATGCGTTTGGGCACATTTTACCTCATACTTTCCTTTTGCATGCACTGACCGTCCCTACATCTCTTCCCTCGCCCCCAATCCGTGTTTGCCTTTCTCCAACCCCCCCCCCCAGTAATCCACCTCAACACTTTTCCACTCTTTTCTAGAATGACCTTGCGGTCCACACTCCATATTCTTTTTTCACACGTCGACGGTCAAGGCCCTCTCCTGCTAGATTTTTGGACGTACACTCATGTGTAACCTCTCCCATGCCTTTTTGTTCTCCACCGATTAGTAGTCGCTTTGTGCAGCGTAGCCTCCTCTTCCTTAACCCTGCTTGTGTTGAGCATCTCTTTGCTCACGCTACTTTTCCCTTTCTCGATCACAAGTGATTTTTGAGCCCGCACATCTTACAATTGTCTCGGCAGTGGCCAATGCTTTTCTACTTACACCCTTGTCTCCCCAACAAATGATCATCATTTTGACCCCGCCCCCCCCCACCACGACACGCAAACTATGATTGTCGAGTGCAAAACTCTTCACTGTACTGAGCAATAGGTTTACGGACCACTAAAAATTTCATGCCACCATTGTAACACAACCCCTCCCCTCCCTTTTACTTTTTGCTCGATTGTCACTCGGTGATATCTTCGTTCTGCCCGCCGATTTAGAGATAGTGATGGCACTTTATTTTTCATCTTTTTGGCGGTCGAGTGTTCATTGTCTACCCCCGTGAGTTTTCCTTTCAGAGCCGGACTAGCTTCTGAAATTCGTTTTCGACCTCGCCTGTGTGTCGTGAAGAGTTGATTCCTCGACTCTGGGTCACCCCGTTTTCACCCCTTACCCACCCTTCTCAATGGTTGTACACGTCCGGAACCACTTGAGAGGTTTTCTTATCCGCCCTCAAAGTACCGCATGAAGAATTCAGCGTACACACAGATACCTCTCCCCTTCAAGACGTTACTACTGCTTGGCTTCTTTTATCTTTTTTCCTAGTTTTAACCCACAAAAAGTCTCTCGTTTCGAGGGTGAAGTTGATGTGGGAGTGACAACTTTTTTTTCCCGTTCTGTCCCCGAGACCCGGTCGGGACTTCCGACTATTAGGGCTTTTAATGCTCACCTGTTCCACTTTTCCTCGCTCCCCTTAGCAGCCGACGTACTCATACATTCTTTATTGCCCTAACGATAACCATACAAAATTAATGAGGTCCCTACCCGATTTGCCCATCTCCCAATGTCGCATCCCCGACTAGACGTTTGTGATTTGGCTGTTCAAGGTCTTCCTCATTCTTGGATATGCTACAAGGAGCCCTATGGTTTTCCCCCTTTTCCCTTATGGTATAAACCGAAACATCCCCCCTGCTTTTCCCACCTCTGACCCCCCGGGAGCCTATCCTTTCCTCCGTCCTAAATCCCTCCTCCCTACCGCTTCACCGTATGCCCCTCTATTCTATTCCATTATGTCGGGTCTTCCTTAGATCCCAGCTTGTTAAAAATCGTCCCTTGCCCCCTAATTCACCCCCTGCTGTCGTGACGTCCCTACCTGACCTTGCTGCCCCCCCCTTCAACCCTTGTGTCCAAGTCGATCAGCCACATATCCTCTCTTTCTCAATGCAAAAAGGGGGTTGTATATGAAACCAGACCCGGAGTGGATGACTTATGTTTTCCGGTTGACGTGAGCCCCCCCCCCCCGTTTTTTTTTACTCTTCCCCATTCTCCCCCTTTTGTTTCTTGCCCCTGGCACAACATCCCCTGTCCGCAACCTCCACCACCAATCCCCCCTTCATTGACCCACACCTAATATATTGTGTCTTTTGACTTGCCCCCTGACATTCCCCCCTATGAGCCGTTTCACCTAGTCGATTTTTATGGTGGAACCCGCCGTCCCGGCAGGTTGCCCAGATTAAATGTTTGCTCCACTTCCCTCCCCCCCCCCATTGCGTAGACCTCGTGGACTGCATTCTCTCCCTTTTTCATTTTTGCTGAGAGAAGATTGATTGGAGCCAAAAGACTTCCTACTTTTTTGCAACTTTGATTATGTTGTCAAAAGTTGCGATCAACCCCCCCCTCCTCTCCCCACTTTTCTCCCCACATTTTTTTTTTACCCGCCCTGGTCTTCCATACAACCGTGTTGTTCATTCGATAGTCCCGATTTTATATTGAGGGGATCGTGTCTTTGACCCCAAGTTGCTTGACAACGTGGTGCCGCCTTGTCCGTATTTCCCTTTGCCCCCTGAGTCAAGTTATTTGATGTGTTGCATGCTGTCTATGGGGTTTTTCCCCTGATTTAGATCGGTTCTCTACTGTGTCCTTTGATGACAGGATCCATTAAACAGCCCCCTGACAAGTCCTTTGATTTTTAATCTTTAGTTGATGTGTTCCCTTTAGGACTGTGTTGTGCCCAATTTGTGTTGCGATATTCTCCCCCCACCGTGGGAAAAGGGTTCCCACGCTTTTTCATCTTACCAAACCACTTTGACGACCTTTTTTAAACTGACTCCCCCGAAAAAGCTGGGAACTTTTATCTTTAGGCAGATACCACTTTGTTGAGTTTGCTCCTGCATGTATGACTGTACCCCAGGAAATGTACGTCTTTGACATGTCCCGTCCATCCTTCCCTCATGTCCCGGACGCTGCGGACGCCTCCCTTCGCATCCACCCAAGACCACGCCACCAGTGTGGCCCCCTACCCCCCAGCCAGTTTGACCCCAATGTTCCCACACTTATTCTCCCTTTTTCTGGTTCACTATTTTGGTTTCCAATTTTCTCCCTCCTCGTTGGAGTGACCATTCTTCCTTTTTGGGTACTCCTGATTGGCCCCTTTCTGAGTCCCCCTAGCCGACCTGCGCCTCCTCTTCAGTCGTGATTTTTTTTCTGCAGTCACTCCCTTTTTTTACTCGTTCCTTCCCTTTCAATCTCAGCACAAGAACATCTTTCACTAATCGCTCCGATGTCCGATTCAAGGAGCTGATGCCCTCCCTTGACTGCTCAGTACCGCGGTTTTGTTCATTCTCCTTTTTCGATCTCTTCCTCCTTTCCTCGTTAACAAATTTGACCCATGCCCCCAATAATGTTAGTGCGTTTCTTTTACGTGTAAGGGTCATTTTCGCCCACGCCCGCTGGTGCCTCAACCATTTTGGACCAATTGTTTTCCACCCCTGCCAAGTTTCCTTAGAGCTTCCGTCAGATGATTTTTTGCTGTAACCGCCGTTTGGTCCCGAGGTACTTTCACCATAAATGTTCAAGCCTTACTTCATCCTTGTTTCTCTACAGGAAAGCTCCTTACAGCCACAACTATTTACCCTTCGGTTTGTCTAAAGTCGCCCGCGTAGGCTTCATTTTTATCCATCAAGCACCATATCGCCCCCCCTTTTTAACACACGAATTCTTTCTGTTTTGGCCCGTTAGGGTATTCCTGGCTAAAGATTTATTTCCTATTTTAATGACTTACCATATCCCGACCACTGAGTCAACTTCCATTTTATTTTCAGAACGCGCCCTTAAAGAAATTTTCCTTTGAGACGATTACCCAGTAATCCCTCGTTTGCACTCTCCCCCTTCATTTTTATATTTTACCAAGTTTTTTTTTCAAACGTCTACCTGATACTGACTCCCTACTTTTCTTTCTCAAGTTTGTTTCGCAGTTCTTCCCCCTGTTTTGTCCGTTGCTGTACCCCCCCCTGACCCAAGCAATTTCCCCCCACCTTGCTCCCACTTCATCGTATAAGGTGAGATTTTTCCATATCCCTGAAGTCATTCTGTCACCGTACCCTTAGTCTTGCCTTTTGTCTTTTTTCCCCCCTTTAGATGGTTTTGAGCTTAGACACCATTTTGTTCCCCCCCCCACTCCCGTTGTCACCTTGCCATTCGTCGACTCAACCCCCACCATGTCTGTATGTTTCGATAGTTGGTCTTGTCATCTACGCTCATTAGACCTTCACCCAAGATGGAGGCCCCCCTCTCCCCCCAGTCAACCCTACACTGATCCCCCCCTAAACGGGAAAACCCTGTCCCTTTTACCCCCAAGGGGCCCGTCCCCACCTCTTCCAAGTTTTACTTAGAGAGAGTGTAAGATAGGGTTCCCTGGAAGTCCCCCATTCCGTCAGCAAGCTAGATTCCTGTGTGGGGTGGGTATTTTGGGGGGGGCTTGTATGGTTCTTTAGGCTTTGGTGTATTGTCGGTTTTGTGGTTTGGTGTTTTGGGGTTGTTTTGGGTTTTTTTTCTTTTTTTTTTTTTTTTTGTTTTTTTTTTTGGTGGTTTGTTTTTTTTTTTTGGAGTGGTTTGGGTTTGGGGTGTGGTGTTTGGCGCCCAACTTCCCTGCCTTGCGTTGGTGCCGCATCGGTCCATGTTTCTTGCTTTGTTTGAGAGCTGGCCTAATCCTGTTCCGGCGTTTCTCTTCTTCCGCTTTGTTTTCAAAATCTGGGTTTCCCTCCTTGGCCCGTCCCTCCTGAACAAGAACAGCCTCGTTCGCCCTTTTGACCTTGATGGGCCTTCAGGATGGTCCCCATGATTTTTCGACAGAATTGTAGTGCTTACGATCGTCTCTACTTGTGTATGTTGTTGTTGAGGGATTGAGCTGTAGTCCCCGTGTTCCCCCCCACCTTGACCCACCCAAAACAACTGGTTTGTATCCGTGTCCGTCCATGAATGCCACCAGCGGGGAGAAAAGGGGTGCGCCCCTTGACCCTATTGGCTTTTCAGGTCGTTTAAGTAAGCCTGTCGGTGACTCCCGCCCATTTCCAAGGATCCACTTTAACATCACACCCCTTGATTATTGTCATGCTCCGTCCCCCCCCTCAACCCCTACCCCTCCTCCCCATAAGTTCGCCATGTTCTTATAACAACCACTGACCGCTGGAGGCTCCCCGGATACCCCCGCTCGTCAGCGCCTTAAAGGTCCACCCTATTGGGTTAACCGGTAATGACTATCCGATATTGAATTAAGTCCCCGTGGCTGGTCCTTCCTCTATTTTCTCACTCCCCCGTGACTTTTACATGTCTCCCGTTTCTACTACCAATCCCCCCCCCCCCGACATCCCGGTACCCAATACATATTTTTATTTTGACTGATCGACCCTGAGTATTCCGGTTTTACAACTTGTACAGCTAGGACACATTAAATGCTACTACCTTACTCGCCCTTCCCATCCTTGTTTGATTCCCGCATTCTTTTCGCGTCTGCCCTTTTTTCTAGTGTGCTCTCTCGCACTGCTTATCAAATGACCTTTTTACTCCTCCCGTTTCGTATGATGGGGCCCTTAGACAGCGAAGGATCCTATGCCGCCATTCCAATTTTTACCCCAGCTCCCCCATGAACCCGCCACAAACCGAGCGTTTCCCATCCATTTTTCAACACGGATGTTTATTCTAGCGTCGTCAGATCATGGGCTTAGTATCGGAATATCTTTCCTCGCACACCTTATCTCCCGCGGGTGAGGCCCCCTGCAACCGATTACGGAATGTGATCATTGCACTTTTCGGCCCCTTTTTTGATTTTGAACCCCCCGACGTCGCTGTCGTCAGTGAACTGTATTGATGCAAGTCGGCTTTTTTTTAATTTTGTTCTCCCCTCCCAATAAATAATCAAACCCCCCCGTTCCACCTTCCTTTGCAGGGTACCTTGTACACAACGTAGGTCCTAGATTTGACTTGGTCTCGTGCGAAACTATTTTTGTTGTGCCTTCGGAAAAAGCACCTGCGGGTTATGCCCCCCACTATTTGTCTATTTTTCACTTGTTTTCAGCTTGACCCCATCAATATGACCTATTTGCTTGCACCATACTCGATGTTTCCTCCACTTTTTTTTTTTCCCAAGCAAACCAATTGGTACTTAAACGGTTTTCCATCACCGTTTCAAGGCCTACTAGCGTACTACATTTTTACTGGTGACCTGGAGGGATCCAAACTGCGTATGCACCTTTCCTCGTTCTTGTTCTCTTGCGTTCCCCCCCCCCCAACCATCCCTCACTTTCGATTCTGGATAGAGGTTTTTACCCATTTCCCTACCTGGTCATGTGCTAGCTGAACCCCAACTAAGACAACTGACACCCACAGCACACAATCTCGTTTCTTTCTTGGTGTTTGTATGACCGCTCTTTGAACTTCCCTAGTTTGTCGCTACTTCTTCCTCCGTATCGTTTATGGAGGATATTCATTTGTTTAGGGACTCGTCACCAACTAGCTCAGAGTCATACGTTGAAGTTTTTTTGAATCAGGGGACGCGCAGGGCCAGCACATTGTGTGTCTGCCAATCTTTTGATGTTCTTGTGTTGCACTTGAATCGCTAGCTCTGTTCTCCTTTCCCACCCAGGTACCGATACCGACCCTTGTCAGCAGCCGACATGCATTGCCGACAACGTGTCCCCCTCTTTTCGACTCCCTGATCCTTCTTTTTCTCAGCATTGCTCCCCTGATTTTACTCCCAACCGTTCCCGTTCCGTCACACTCCTCATCTTAACTGTGTCCATTTTCCCTTTGAATATATCACATTGTGTATTGTTTCTCAGACATTCCGCAACCATTCAGCGTTCAGGCTGGTATTGGCAGTGGGATTGGATTTTTTGTTTCAGTGCTTTTTTGTTCCCGTGGTCCCTTCACCATGAGACTTGCTTCTGGTTCAGAGAAGACCGTTTTCGATCGCCTGCATAGAGAGTGTCAGATGGCGGGTATTTGCCTCTTTATTATCCGTAGAAAGAGGTACCCCATACCAAGGACTGTCTTTTAACCCAGCGTACCGGCTATTATAGACTGACTTTTCATTCGCTCAGCTCCCGTGTTTTTACATGATCTCTATTTCCCCCCATCCCTCCCATGCCCATCTGTTATAATAAACGCGTGCGTTCTTCCCCTGATAAACGTTCGCCCTGCCCCATTGACCCATACCGTTGTAGCTGCTGTTCACTGTCAAAAGCTTCCATCCCGTAAATTTGAGTGGGTTATCCTGGTCGCTCCCCATCTTTTTGTTTTATTGGCCATGAGTCCCCCGCTCAGCCTAGTTCACTTGTTCTCCCCTCTCGTTTGTTCCCGCTGTTCCAGCATGCGTGTCTTCATTTGGCCCACACTATGTTGGAAAGTACACGGAGCGGTTCTTTTCCCATGACTCATTTTGTATGTGAAACGCCAGAGCGTACATCCAGGCTCTTTAATGTTTCACCTCTGGGGCGACTTCCCTTCCTTCTTTTACTTCTTTCCCACAGATTGCCGTTCCGTAAACTCTCAGCATTCTGTTTTCCGTCTCGAGTGACTCCTACCTTTTCGGTCTTAGCCGTCTGATGAACAGGAGTGGAACTGGTGCCCTTTGCAGTCAACATTATTCACCACCAGCAGTTTGCAAGGCTTGCGAGATACCCAGTGTGCCTCGACAGTACCGCAGCACCATTACTCTCCCACTGGCCCATGTGTAGTAAGCACTGCCCTACAGAATGTGGAAGCGCACCTTTTAGTGCCCAGATCCCGTGACACAAACCCCTCGTGATGGTTCCCCTCCCTCTGTACCGCCCCCACCCCCCCCCTTTTTTTCCCCGCGGGCGCCTAGAAGTCTTTCCTCTAAGCCGTCTATGACTAACGCTCTTATCCGTTCTATGGAAGGACACCTTCCATGGTTTTTTTGTTCCTTGACTGTCTGTGAGCGCCACCCGCTCCCCACTACCCTTTTGTAGATGTTCGCCCGGGTTTGACTGTCCCCCCCCTCGTTCTGTTGAATGTTTGCATGCTCTTCCTTGTATTGAACAACGAATCGCGGTTCCCCCCCCACAATTCTGAGGATTCCCCCTCTGCCATTAGTATGCGTCCCCCCACCAAAGCCCAAGAGACAGCATTCGGCACCATTTTCCAGTGGCCTTTGTCTGTAAGTGTTCCTTTTTTGTTTTATTTTTTTTCTATCTTTCGTCGGCTGCAGCATTCTATTGGTCATTATCCCGATCCGATCATAAGTTGACCCTTCTCCAGTTGACTATTCCCCCTTATTCACCTGTTGCGATTGAGCAGTTAATCTTTCGCATAGAACCGAGGGTTTTATCCCAGCTTAGTTGTTCACACCAGTCTGATCTATCTCTCAGGCCACCAGGCACTCCGTGGTTTCCTTCCCACCACGTTTTTTACCCCTCGCAGACCCCTGATTGATAGTGAGGGCGTCCATCTCTCACACAATTTGTTTCTCCGGTTTCGGCCATGTTAGTTGTCTTTGCGTCGCCAGACGACTGGTTAGGATCTTGCTGTCCTGGGCCAGGTTGTACCCCGCTGTTTCCCCAAGTTTTTTCTAATTATGAACTCCCCGGAAACCCTTGACTGTTTCGATTTTAGTAGGACGGTGTTTGTCGCCTGCCGGTTTTCTGATTCTTTGCGTAAGAGAACGCCGTGACATTACGTTACGTGACCTCTACTATTGTCACCACCGGGGGCCAGTCGCTACCGATATTGGAGTGATTCGGCTCAGTTGTTTTTTCCTGCACACTCGACAGGCCGCACCCCTCGCCCCCTTTTTTTCTTGAAAGGCTGGACTCACGAACCGCTGGCTGAAATTTGTGTCCTGGAAAGACACCCTTAGTTGGCTGTACTATTCTGATAATCATTGGGAACCCGTTCATTCCACTTCTCTGTTAGGCAAAGATATTTCTTATTGTCCGCTCTCCCGGTAAGTCCGGCTGTCAGAACCCATGATCGCCCCTCCACTTCGCCTCAACTTCCCCTCCAGAACACGATCTGGTTGTTGGTTTTTTCAAAGGAAGACGACTTCCCCTTGTAGTACCTTTGATTTGGTCATCTCCTCGAGGACCCATTTTTCTCCCCGAGAATGTCGTTGACAATTTCGTCCAGTTGTCCAACATTGCCCCTGCATTTCCCTTCCCTCAACTTAAACCGACACTCTCGCCCTCTCTGCTGTACGGTCTTTTCCCCTCCCTTTTCTTTCTCTAATGAATAAGTTTGTTGTGACTCTTTGTTATCACCCATTGCACATAGCCTCGCACGATCGCCAGAATGCGCACACTTTCGATAGTCTTAGAGCAAGAATGAAGTAACTTTCTGTTGATTAAGTTTGGTTTCTTCTTTCCTCTATTTAAAGTGCATTTCCCCCTCCACCCCTTTCCCTAAATGTGGGCGGGTTGTTTGCTTCCCAATGCCTACTTCCCCCCCTTTGCTTCCCCTTTGCTCTTTCTTCCTCCCGATGACCGTCAGATAACTGGATGCAGGCTACCCCATACCGTTTGCGGGTCCTTAATTGAGAAACTCCTTTTTCCCTTCGGAATTTCTCCCCTTTCTCAGTCGTTCCCTCTCCCATCATGTAATAACCGGGTCTTACAAGTCGCCAGCGTTTTTAGTTCTGGGCCTGAGAACAATCCCTCTCCGATAGTACTGCCTTTTTCTTGATATGAGATCTCCCCTTTATATAGGGATGGTCACCCCATTTTCGCAATCCATCGCCTTTAGCAGTCACCATCGCTTGACCAGCCAGTCGACCCTATTTTTGGCGAGCCTCTTTTCAAGCCCAGACTATCACAGTCAGTAAATTTTCCCCCGCATCCCCCGCCTAGTGATAATTCGTTGCCCGTTTTTATCAAACCTTCTACCCATGACACTTACATCTCGGGCATCCCCGATTTTGTTGCGTGGGGACCTCCGTTTGTTTAGCCGACTTTTCTCCTTTCCCCTTTGGCTAGGTAAGGATCTTAATTTCCCCACCACCTGATGACATACCACATGGCATTCACACCATTGATCACGTCATGCTGACTATCAATTTTCTTGAAGAACAGTTCTCAACCGTATACGTCTCCCCGCTGCTTGTAATCTGTTGTTCCCCACCTTCGTCGTGTTTTTTTTCTCCTTCCGCTTTTGTCAATAATCAATTTATTAACACCTCCACCTTTTGTTAGATAGTAAACCCCTTGTATGTTGTGTCGTGTATTGCCTTCGTTGATGGCTAGTGTCCTCCCATGAGACCCCTTCCAATAGCGTTTTTCTGACGAACCCCCATCCTGATCAGAACTTTGTTATAGAAACAGAAAGTCCCCCCCCTTTTGTCATTGAACCAACGATGACTCCTGGCTTCCCTGCGAGAGTTGAGTTCGGAGGGCGTCCTTCCAGTACGCTTTGTTGTGTAGAAAGCATTGTTGTGTGACTGCTTCAGTAGTTCGTTGTTGTTACTCAGTCTTTCCTCTCCTCCCCGTTTGTTTAGGAAGTTATAGGGCTGACAGTAGGCGTTTCTTACGACTTTTTATAACTTAGACTTTTACTTCCAGTCACCCTGAAAAATGACCTCGTTCATGATTAGTTTCCCAACTCGGTATGGAGTTTACATTAAACTTTTCGAACCAGACTCCTCACGCTCCTCTTCTCTACCCTAATACGTTGTTTGTCGGAGAGAGACACGGCATTCCTGTTGTATCTGCCTTTTACCCTCTCTGCAGGCCCGACCAGCCCATTCTCCACTTTTGCAACGGACGATTTTTCGGATCTAAGCTTTGATCCCGATCCCTTTTTTTTTTTTTCCCCCAGGCCGAAGATAACTTCCCCACGATTAGCCCGCGGCCTCCAGCGACCCCTCCTTACCAGCTGGCAAAAGCTCCTCATTGCTTCATAAAACCCATCCGAGGCTTCCGAAATAGATTCCCAAAACATCCCTCGCGTATTCCCATCAGTATCGTGTTCCGGCCAGTGTTGACCTCTTGCAACATTCCTTTTGTTGCCTTCTTAGTTTCTTTCCCTCACTCCCTTTTTCCGCTCTGGAAATGTCTAATGTTTTTATCGCCCTCCCTCACCATGAGAGTCCCTACAGTATTTTGGACCCGCGAGAACCGTATAGTGGCTTTTTCCCCAACGTAAGGATTTTCTTGTACCACGTCTCCATTCCCTCCCCCCCCCCCAAACACTCTACCCCCGTCCGGGGTTAGTCCTCGCCCCGCTTTATCGGGGGAGAGGCATCGAGGCCTCTAAGGCTGAAGCAATTCACTTTCTCAAAGTTTGAATGCGTTGTGAGAGTCATCTATGTGCTTTCCAATTTTTGCTCAGCCATTTCCGAGTTTAGGCTTAAAAAGTGATCATATGGCAACCATTTGGCTCGGAGGTAAGGGGACCTTATTGACCCACTTGATCACACCCTTCATCCACGGACTAGGTCCTCTGTTTCCCCCCTATCGTCCTTTTATGACTGTGACATGGCGTTGAAGGATCTCCGTCACTCATCGTGCACAACACTTCTCTCTGGGGACTTTGTCTCACCTTTAGCGTACCCTTTCAAACGGGGAACTCACTCCTATCCCCCCCTCAGAAATTCATTTTACACCCCGTAGATGGTGCATATTGTTTTGCGACCCCTTCGACGTGGTCATTACTCCCTCTTTTCTGCGTGGGACTATGATAGTCCTGCAGTCTCCCTTCGACAATTTCTCATCGACGATGTTTTTGACCCCCCCATTATTTCCTTTTTTCCAATTCCGTTTACCCCCCTGTCCCCTGTGGCATGACAAGTTAATGGGAGACGCAACGCGTATACTTCCACACTGAGAGTACACACAACTTGATGCTCATGTTTTTTTGAGCATCAAACCCAACCCCCCCCGCTCTCCTCATAGTCTGCTTAGTTCAACCTTTGACTCGGGGCCATGAACGATATAGCTTGTATAGACCGCGCCTTCAACACCCTCCCCTTCAGATAGAAGGAGTGATTTTCTTTTTCTCCCCATCCCCTATGTCCTCGTGTGCGCGATTTGATGCTGACCTTTTTTGGTCGGCCTTTTATTCCTTTATTTACCACTGGGGAGCCGACCCTCGTCAAAAAACGGACGTTTCATTGGCATTGACCCTCATATGGTCTATCTCATAGGAAGGTGCTACTGAGTTACAACATGTATGTTCGTACTCTCACTTAGTAATAAGGAGGTTAACGTAATTTTAGAATTTTTTCCCCTTGCACCCCCCAGCTATCTCTCCCCCCCACTTTCCTCCTGCGACTATTAACTGAAACTCACAACTTGTTAATCATGAATTGCCCCGAGGTCGTGTGTCGTCTTTCCTTGATCATAAACTTCAGTCCCCACGGTTTTTCTCTGATGTTTTCTCCGTGCTGTTAGACTTCTTTCCTTCTATAGCGCCCCCGGTACCTTTTGATCGGAGACTGCTTCGTTGCCTTTTACCTGCCGTCACCGTTTCACCACCATCCTCGCAATGGTTACATCTCCTCCCCTTTCCAGTGCCACCCCCTTACGTACCCCCAGTCAGACTGTCTTATTTTCCCCACCTATGTCCCCCCCTCTATTTCCAGACTTGTGTCCTTGAAACGGTGATCAGCGCCAGAGACTCCTAAGCCCACCGCACTTTTTTTCTCATCACATACACTTATAGTGTCGCTCCTGCCTGTTTTTTTTTGCTGTGAGCTTGTGTATCAAAGACACGTTGATAAACAGTTTGAGTTCCCCACCCTCCACTTTCTTTCTGTAGCGGTCTTGGTTCTTGTATCCCCTGCCCTCCATTCCACACTATTGGGCCCATACATCCTCTTCCTGCTCATGCGCCCCCATCCTTGGTTCCACCTAAAGGTACTTATGTACACTTTCCGAACATTGACAGTCACCCTTTTGGACACCAGCAAACAGACGACGCCCTTACAAAGTAATATTAGGAACGTCTCATCCCCCTTTCCTGGAATGTATCTTTGTGTCATTTTCATCCACCCATGTGACTTAGGCATAGTTCTCCGAGAGCTCCCCATGTTTTGCCCGCACACATACTCATTGGTTTCGATTGTTTTTGCCCACCTCTCCGGACCCCCTATTCCTCGTACACCCCCCGTCCTGCTAGTTAGTACGAGTGTCATATTCCACTGTTCTTCGAGCACGACCTCCTTCACACAATGGGTGCAGGCCCCCCTCCCATCCCCGCCCCCACCCCATCTCTCGAATTGAACTAGGGGGTTCTCTTGCACAGGACCCTGGCCCGTTTATTGAGCCTTTTTTTGTCAATGCTACCGGCCAACCGACTTTTTACCAACACAAGGAATCCCTCTTTTTTTTTATGGTCCCCCATCAATGTATTTCAAGCCGCCCTACACCCGTCTTGCAATATGGTCATTCTCATTTGTCACCCTCCCTGATCCCGTCTTGTTTATGTTTAGACGTCGGGTGTGGAACAGCTTTTACATGTTCGTTAGTACCTGCGCCGCCAATTCGCAATTGTTTTGGCGACAGTTCGTCCAGTCCTACCTCTTTTTTTTCTGTCGTCCTCTGATTGTTTAGAATGCCGAAGTGGTAGGTTTTACGCAGACCCCTTTTCCAATTCACCAGTCACCCTTGGTTGTCATTTACCATTCATTTATTGTTTTTCCCCCCAGGTGCTCCCCTTTTAGCTCCCCTCTTCCAACAATATGCTTTCTAAAAGGATGAAGTTTTCCTTATAGGTATCACCAAAAAGGTTTGACCCTTCCGATGCAAGGTTCTCTTTTTCGGAGTGATTTAACCATGACTATCAAGTGTTTGTTCAGCTCTTTTTCATATGCTTACCTATCCCTGAACGCACTGTCTTGCACGATGTTTTTTCTGTTTTACATGTGCTGCAGACTTTATTTATCCCTCATTTTGCCACAGTGCCTAGGTGCTCATAATATATCTGCAAGCTGCTTTACCAATTCCTCACTGTCCTGGCAGCCTCGTTAGTTCTGCTCGTTTTTTGGTAGTTCTCCCCCCCACAGTACTTGTTACAATTATTAGTAAACGCCCCCGCCCCCCCCCCTGCCCTTTTAGGGCCAGGTCGTCTAACTCGTGCATTATACCCCTCCGATGCACCCCTATTGGCAAGAAATTGTATCCTTCGCCCACCCTCCAACAGACCGCGGTCTAAAGGTCTTTCTTCGCGCGTGGGAAAGGTTTTTTGCTTCAATCCTGTAGGCCATCGAACGATTGGTCTTCTTCTGGAGAGCTCTCCCCAGGTTAGTTTTTCGGTGAGCCAAACTCGTCCTAGTGATCGAAGGTCCACGGACCGCTGTCGGCTCCCCCTGAACTCTCTGTATATGTACTACCGTCACCCTCCCACGAAAACCTATAGGTGGTTACGAGTCAATTTTCAAAAGTGCACCCTTTTCCACCTTATCCTAAAGGGGGCTAATTAAGTGCAACCTTTCGCGACCCATTGTTGCTGCAAACCCCCATCCCCCTGTTTGGACTTTGTTTGTGTTACCAAAGGGTGTCTTTCCCGTAGCGTCCCCTTTTTCACCCCCTAAACGACCCCTAGAGCTTTTTCCCGAGACTTGCTCGACTTTCCTTTTTTTTGTACTTTTGGTGATCACATTTCAAATCTCCCCCTGTCAGCAATCCCTTACCCCTCCCCTGATACCGTAGTAAGAGAGATACGCCTCCTCCCTGCTGATTGACCCGGTTTTGTTAATTTGTTATTTGTTATTCTCTCTTCCATGACATTGCCGATTTTCCAAATACCCCTTCCTTTTTATTGAAAGTACCAACACTGAATGTGGAGGGTGTGATTATGGGTGGTGCACACAACCCTGCCAATGCAACTTTATATATCCCAACCACGTTGTCCCTGCGCTTAGAGTCTTAAACGTCCGCTGTACGTACATGTTCATTATTTACTGTTAGTCCTCTGATGAGGCCCTCCGTTCCACCGGTGTTCTGTCATTAGGCGTTGCGCCGTTCCCTCTTTGAAGTTAAATTACACACTGCACGTCTGATAGCCTTTGGCATAACCCGCGGTCCTTTCTCCTTGAACATCGTTTTTCTTATTCGTTTCGGGTTGTGTGGGCATGTTACCCCTTCGCGTCCAAGATCTCCTAGTTGTACCCTTCGGTCGCGTGGCTGTAGTTCTGTTTTCACGCCGTCCCCCGCTACCGGTATTATAGGGCAGTCCCAGTTCCCTCCTCTTTGAATGTGTAACGTTTCAGCAAAAGCAACGACGCCCTTTTATTGGTGCGCGACTCGAGCTTCACGCCAATTTCTCTCACCCCCTTATAAATCGTTGTCCATTCGGAACGTTTTTTCAACCCTTGGCCCCAAAATTGTATCCATGCGATTATAAAGCCCTTCCCGTTGCTAACCCGTAAGCATCTAGTTTTTGGAGATTTAGATTAACGCCTGTGGCCACCTAGCACTCCGATTTGTAATCGCTCATTGACCCATACCTTTGATCCCCCTTCTTCCAACCCTTTTGAGTCACCACCCTGTTGCGTCGGACCTTTAGACCCTGACTGTACCAATGGTTTTCGGGCTTCCCTGTAAGAGGAGCTGCCCCGTGGATCCCCAGTACTCCGTCCTTATTTGCCGCTTTCTCCCCATTTTTTTCACTCACTAAAGCTCCCTGCCAATGTGTTGCTCTTGTACAACTATTTTCTGTGTGATCTGCGTGTATCTTTTTGTATGTCGATCGGAAGCCCCATTTCACTCATCTGTATTGGTTTCGACCCGAGGCGCTGACCCCTACCGTGGTACCCTTCTTTCATTTGACCACACAAATTCTTAACCGATGCAAGGTTTGCGTATTCTGCGTCGTTTGCACATCGTTTTCTCCCAGTACCCCCCCGACTTCCATGGGGGGTAAAAATCAGTCATTTGTATTTTGGATTTTCTGCCTCTTTTTTTGTAACGGCGCTTTGGGGTGAGTCGTGACTGTTCTGTCCTCTTTCATTACCCTTTTTTTTCTGAAGTTATCTTTCTCTTAGGGTAAGATTGGTAAAAGCCCTGCACACCCTTCAAACCTTGTCCCCTCCCTTCACCTTGTGTAGTGACCCCCTTTTCGCCCCGTGCACACCCGTGGCTATGCTGTAGACCGATATGTGCCCCTTGTAAACACTGCCTTTGTTTTCCGTTTACCTCTCTGTATATATAGCTCTTTTCTGCACCTCCCCTCACTTTTGTTTTATCTCTTTCCGTCTCTTTTACCACCCCTTCCCCCCTCTCCGCGACCCTTGTCATAGCCCGCGTCACCCTTTTTTCTACCCTGTTCCATATTTCTTTCCGGTGGTACGTAACGTCTTTTCACCCCTTTTAATTTCCACCTCGTCCGTCCCAGATTAACTGACCTACCGGTTTCTCTTGCAGCGTCGCCCGGTCCACGACCGTTTACGAGGTCCCCTTTCTCCCTGCAAGTTTCTTGTTTCACGTTTCGCCCAACAAGAGTGGCCTGCCGTTTTTCCTCTTAAACGTCCGTTCTTCATTATGGTGGTCACCCGGTTGTGAGTTGCCCCGTTTGTCCTGACAGGTGTGCCGGCTTCCTCTTTTCTGTCTTTAACTCCATACAGATCTGGACGTGTATTGTTTGTATTGCTACTAAACTCCCTTTTTTTTGCGGCCCCCACACCTACCTCTTTGGTCCAGGCTTCTCTCTCCAGACGTTGGTCACTCTTGTGACCTTTTGATTTAGGCTGTCACCCCCACATGAATGCGCCCACCTCACTAACCAGGTTTTGAGTACTACCGGTCCTCCCTGAGATTTTCTAGGCATGTCTTCTAGCCTTTCCTCTCAAAATCCGGCGATCCATTCTGATGGTTTTTCTTTTTTCTATTCCTGTACTTCCTTTGGCCCATGACATGTTGTGTAATCGAATCGCTCACCCCCCCACCATCCTCCCTTTTCCAAACCTTGCTGGATAAGGCTTGTTCTTTCGTGTGCCCCCCCAACAATTAATCCTACCAGACCTCCCCCTTTAAACCTTCCTTTCAGGTCCGTATAAACCCCCATGATAGCAGATTCGAAACTCTTTCCATTTTGTCAGGGGCCTGTTTCCGTGCCCATTTTTCCAAGTTGGCTCCCGCTACGAATTTTTTATCCTCGTTGTACTGCTC
>Ga0179593_1270476_pt1 | contig 17456 bp, 26 predicted proteins | sample CZODoug2_1_08_16_FD_185931 | JGI IMG/M metagenome (GOLD analysis project Ga0179593, IMG submission 185931) | Vadose zone soil fungal communities from Angelo Coast Range Reserve, California, USA - CZODoug2_1_08_16fungal (PacBio error correction) | ecosystem: Environmental > Terrestrial > Soil >... | reverse complement strand
CTTTCCCCCTTCCTTTTTTCGACGTCGATTGGAAGGTGGTGGCGTGAAAAGTGTCTCCCTCCCCTCCTCCCTCTTTTACATGTATTAAAGAAAAATACTCACCCTCCTTTCTTCTTCCGGGTCTTTCACTATTGCTGTTCTCGTTTCTCTTTTTTTAGGTTCTTTTGAATCTTACGTACTGGACAACTTCATGAGAGAACCCTCCCACCGAGACCCGTGCATCTCTCGTCCTTTTGAGAATCCCTCCTGTACTTATTTATGGCGGGACGGGAATCTTTTATGGCTCTTCTTCAAATCGTATCTTTTATTTTTCTCCTTATGGTTTTCTCTTTCTCCGAGGGCCTGTGAAAGCCGCTTTTTTTTCTCCCTCCCCCACCAAGATATTATACCCCTTTCCCTTGGATTGGTAGAACAACCTCCACTCTCTCATTTTTTTCTCCTATTTTTTTTGAACCTTCGCCCTGATTCCTTCTTGTTCTCAAACCAAGTGATCAGTTAGAACGGATCGTTGTTCCCTCCTTTTTCTTTTCCTCCCTTCTTTTTTTTTGTTGTAGTTCTTCCTCTTTTTATAAGATTGAAGCAATTCTTTTTTCCTCGGTTTGAGGTTCCTTCTCCCCCCCTTTCCCCGTCCAACTCTTATCCCCTAGCCTCCACCATACTTGTTCTTTTTAAACCTTCCCTTTTCTTTTTAATTTTGCGTGTCCGTTTCTTGTGGTGTCCCGAAGCGTTTTTCCTGTCCCGCCTTCCTACTACCGCAGATCTCTCCCCTCCTCTCTCTTCTTTCACCATATCGTCGACCGATGACTTCCCTCACTCTGCTAGGGCTTGACTTCCTTTTGAACCATGCGCGCCCCCTTTAGCCTTTTTTTGTGCTTGTTCCTTATGTTTGCTTTTTTATTTTTCATTCTCCACTCCTTTTCCCCTCGTCGACCCTCACCCTCTTCGGCTACAGTTCCCCCAGAGGGGAATCGTTTTTCTCCCTTCATGTTGTTGGAGATTTTAATTTTTTTTTAACCTGCTTTCAGCCAGTCTTTTTTCTTTGGCGTTTTACATTTTAAAAGGGCACTGTTCAACTATAGAAAAATATAGTCCTCTAATTTTCTATCTTCCTCTCCACTGGTTGTAGCAGGAGTTTTGTCCGTCCCCTTTCTTTCCCAGCCCTCGTTCTTTTTCTGTAGAAGGAGTAGATTCCTTCGCCCTTGCACTCCGTCCGGTAAGACGTCTACCCTCCTTTCTCTGACCCTTTTGTGGAATCGGTCAGCCTCTCCTTATCCCCCTGTCCCTCACGGGATTTCTCTTTCTCCTTTTGCGTTCAGAGGATCCTCGGTCTTTAGTGGGATGAGATTAGGCCTCCACTGTCTGCATTTCCCCTCCGTGTCGGCTGCGAGCTCGTCCTTTTTTTTCCATTTCGACGCGGTCGCGGTCTCTTGTCCTTTCCCCCTCGACTGTCTTTGGGTTATTCGGTAGAAGATGTCCTTATCCCCGTCCGCAAACACCTTCCAAGCCTCCCCCCCTCTTCTCTCCCCACAACGAACGGTGATTTCCCTACCCGTCCTTCTTTTTTCCGTTTTTCCACTTCCACGATAAATGACACCATTCGGAGTTTAGGCTGTCTTGTACTCCTGGTGTGAATTCCGACCCCCCCTCTCTGACTCTCTACTAGGGCTCTATCGCTCCCCCGTTCTGCCTTTTTTACGTAGACCTCTTAAGCTCTCAATTGGGCCTTTTCTGCGTTAAAAAGGGAGCAAGACTTTTCGCATCTCGCTTACCTTTGATCTCCCCCATTCGCTCGCTTGCTTTTTGTTTTTCTTTTCTTTCAAAATCGCTTTTCACTTTTTTCCACCGCAAGATAGGGAGGAATTAGTTCCCCCCTTCCCCAACCTGTGAACGCGCTCCTCCTTTTTCCCGATGAGTGTTAGGTCCCCCTTCACTATTTTACAAACTGAGGTCCCAGACACACCCCTCCTCTTTCCTCGGCCCTCTGGCCGGTAGAGTCCTCCTCCCCCCCTGACCCTAAACGTTAGGGTATTCTCATCTTTGGTCGACTTCGTCCCTTTTCTTCCCAAGAGGGATCTTCCTTTGGGACAATCTTATGCCTTCGTTGACCCCTATCAACCGGCACGTGCCGTCTTTCCTCGCCGAAAATCGTTCCTGCCGTGTTATCTCCCCTTTTTGAAAAGACCGCTTCCGGTAAGTTCTCTCTTTCCCCTTAGTGGTGTTTGTGAGATCTCCCCTTTAACAGAACTGACGGTCCCATCATTCTTGCTCTCCCGGGAGGATAAAGATTTGTCATCCTCGGCTTTCTGTTTTTTTCCCCTAGCTCCCATTGGCCCCTAAGCGCCCTCTTTGATTGTTTCCTTCCTTCCCTCCGGTATGATCCATGATCTACCTCTTTTGGTCTTTTCGTTTGGGTTCCCAGTCTCGCCTTCAAGCAGGCCTTCTTATAGGGTTCTTATCTCTTAGTTTGACCAATAATGGGTGGGTTTCCCATCCTTTGACCTTTGGGCAAGGAATTCTAGTTGTGGAGTCGGGTGCTCTCTTCACCCTTTTCTTTAAGTTATTTTTAACTCCTATAGGGGCTTTTTTTTCCCCCCCTTTCACTTCTGGGAGGACAGGTCCCATCGCAAACGTCTCTTTCTTCTTCCCTTCCTTTCTCAGTATCTATCGGACTGAGTAGGGACCCTTTTACCCCTTTTCTCCCGATTCCCATCTTTGCTGATGAAGATAATTTCCCCCCCCCTTTCTTTTTTTCTTATCCCCCCCTCCTTTTTCCTCTAAGATGATTTCTTATCTTTCGATTGTTGGTGCTTCTTGATCCCCTTGGAAAAATTCCCTTCCTTTTCCTGTTTGTCATTTATAGGATGCCTCCTCTTCCTTCCTGCAATTCTTCCTTTTTTGACCCCATTGATGTTATTTCCTTTTGTTTGGGAGTGTGGGTTTTTTTTTTTTTTTATTTTTGAGGTGATTTGATCTGTTGGTGACCTTTCTTTCCTCCCCGGCTCTTACCCCCTCTCGACATAACCCCCAGAATGTCTATGAACATAATATACCTTTTTTCTCATTTAGTAAAGCCCGTAACCCAGACTTTTACTTTTTTTCTCACCTTCCGACAGAAAGAATAAAACGCCTTCTCGATGTGACCCCCCCCCCCAGCCTATCACCTAACCCTCCTCATCCCCTCCCTCAAGAGTCTCTCGGGATCCTATCGGTGTCCCTATTCCCTTGTGTCGGCAGATAAGGATTTTTTATTTTACGCGATCTCACCATTCTCTTTGGAGCTTCATGAAGCATTATTCCCTTTCTCTACTACTCCCTTGATTACTTCTCATGGTTAGGGCTATTATATGAGTAAACCCTTCTCTTTCCCTCCCCTCTTCTACCTAAAGTTTGATCGCTTCTATAGGCCCACTTATAAAGATAATTTTTCACCTTTATTTTTCGTTGACACACTTGTACAAGACATATTCTCTTTCTCTTTTTTCCTTTTTATTTCAGACCCTTATTTCCCCAACCTTTCCTTAATAAAGCCGCGTTCCCTCGTTGGTAGTATCCCTCTTGCTTTCTTCGCCTCTCTCATTCGCCGTAAGCGACACTTGATCGGATTATCCAAGAAAACCGTGACACTTCTCCTGATATTTCCAGAGCTTTCCCCCTTGACCTATTTATCTTCTTTCGTGCCTTTAGGATATCTTCCCATGAGTCTTTCGATTTTCCCCTTAGGTTTCCTATCCCTTTCGAGTCCGATCAGTCTTTCTTTCCCCTCTTTTTGGTTGTCACTCCCCTTTTCCTTCTCTCACCCCCTCCGAATACCCCGGCACTCCATTTTTTTAGCTTGTACCCAAGCTATAAGTTTGCCTTTCTTCCCGTTGAAGGGAACTGGAGGACCTGTCATTACCCTAACCGTTCAGCTACCGACCCACCATTTCTCTTGAGAACATTCGCTTCGGGAACCCTCCCTCTTATTTCTAATTAATATCAGTTTTGTTTGATGCTATATTTCGCTGGCCTTCTCAACCTTTAAAGTTTTTTTTAGATATTTCTTCCTCCAGGTCTTTCCCAGGACACAGCTTCCTCCCCTCTCCCTTGTAATTTTTTTTTTGGATGACACCTCTCTTCCTTTGTCGTGAGATCTTGTTCTCTGCGTTGCCGGGCTACGAAATTAATTCTTGATGGACCGACCCTTCCCTGATATCTCTATACTTCCCCCCCCCCTCTCTGACTATCCTCTTGATCTGATGCCATCCCTATCTCCCCCCTTTTTTCACTCAATCCTCGGTCCCCCTGCTGCAGGTCTTTTAAACCTTTAAGATCGGTGGATTTAGGAGGTGTCCCTCTTGCTTCCTCTGTCTTTGAAGGATCCTTCCCTTCGAACCTCCCAGTCAGAGGAGCCGCACCCACCGGTTTCCTACTCTGTTTTATTCCCCTTTTTAGTTGAGATCCGTTCTTTTCAACCTCCTTTCCATCGAGTCGGCTGGGATGTCCTACACTCTTCCCCCGTGAACACCGTCTTTTCCCCCGTTCTTTTCCTTTCAGTCTGATAAGAGATACGGTCTTGCAGGAGGTCTTCAGTACTCCCCCTTTTTGTCCTTCATCTCATCTTCCCCCCCTGACGCCTCCTGATCGTTAGTGATAATAGTTTTCCCCCTCTTTCTTGCCCCCCCGTCGCTTACAATGTTTCTGCCTCCCTTCTCCATGATATCTCCGTATAGGAGGTCAAATCCTTTGATGATTTTAGGAACCGTGAGACCCCGTATCTTTATTTATCTTTTAGTGTTTTCTTCCTTCTCCTTCTGCTCCTGCTAAGAGACAGTTGTTCTTCTTCCTCTTCGTAATTGGAAATTTAGAGCTTGTTTTTTTCCTCTGAGCCGGTATACTCGTACTTTTCTCTGTTTCTCCTTTTAGAAATTTTTCCCTTCTTCCCCCCTCTACCGGAAAACAACCATAGAATCACTCCCCTCCAAGAAGACTCCTACCAAACAGTTACTTTCCCCTTTAAGTTGCCGTCCTAACAGCTTGAAATTATTTTAGTGCTCCAGACTTAAGCAAACCCTCCCCCAGGAGGTATTACCTTTTCTAGTGGTCCTTACGGTCTTTCCCTCCTCCCCCACAATCCATCATCTCTCCTCGTTCTAGAGGTCCGGGTCGAGATCCCTCCTAATGCTTTCACGTTATGATTCCCTCTCAAATGTTCCTCGCGAAGGTAAAAAACGGGACGACCCTTACTCTTTCCCCTTGACGAGCGGAAGAGATAATTCCCCTGTGCTCCCTCTCCCTCTAGTTTGGGTGCTTTTTTCCCTTTCCTCAAACCTATTCTTCACTTGTTAGATCTCCCCCGAAGTCTTCATTTCAGTTAGGGTCACCCCCCTTGTTGCATCCCCCTTTAACTCGTCCCCTAGTTCAATATCTTTCCCCCCCAATTTAGGGAAACCTCCCCCCTCCTTATTCCGTCCATGATTGGGCTTCTATCCCTCATACCCATACCCCGACAAACCGTTCTTCGCGATCCCGGTATGCACTATTTCTCCTCCCCTTTCCTTTTTGGGCCTTCTTTATTCTCCGTTCCCCAGAAAAGAACTCCTCTTCTCCTTTTCCGCATCGCTGAAGAGTGTTTTAATTCTTTCCCTCCCCGTACGTGGAGGTTACCGGTGCTATCTTTTTTTCTTCCTGTTGTTGTTCTTCTATAGATCCCTGGTCCCCTCCCTTTTCCTCCCGCATGGACTTTTCAAAAGGCGTTTCCCTCTGTTCGCTAACAATAGCTCTGGCTTTTTTTCGGTTCTTTCACTATCTACTTACCGCAACAGTCCCTGAGAAAGATCTTTTCCTTTCTTCGAAGGCTTCTCCCAGATTTTTCTCAACCCTTCACTTTTCGGGTTATGTGTTATTCCCTCTTCCAGCATGACGGACCCTCACTTAACGTATTTGTTCTACCTCTTTGTTGTAAAGCTTCTTCCTCTTTACCCGGCATACATCTTTGTCGACGTATTCCTCTCCTCCCTGTTCTAGAACTTATTGAGAAGTCAGGCTCTTCTACCCTCAGAAGAGTTGTTCTTCATTTTCCCCTGAGCAAGCTACCTCTCTCTTCCAGTGGGATCACTCTTTACGACTCCCTCCTTTCTTAGCTGGAGAACGTGGGGAACGTCCGTCACCCTCTTCCCCATTGGAGATGTTCCCCGCCCCTCCTTTTTTTTCGGGCCTTCTCTCCACTTTTTCACTCTCTCACGAGGAAGCCTCTCTTCCTCGGGTGGGTTTCCTCGGACCACCATTTGTATTCCCACTTTTTTACCATTCCTACTGGGTTCTTTCTCTGGGCACTTCGAGGCTTCGCCCCAAAGTTGTGGAGGAACAATGTTGGTCTTCCCTTCTGTTTTTCTGATCAGCGCCCGGTTCTTTGCTGACTCTTTTTTTTCTTTTACAAGGAACCTAGGCCCTCCCCCACCATCCAGGTACTATTCCTAATAGGAAAGTTCCCTTTCCCCACCTAAAGATCACTTCCCCCCCCCCTCTGACATGATCCCCCCACTCTTCTCTTTATCATTTCCTTCACCTTAGCCCCAAGACTCCTCTTTGCGCGGATATAGGGCCAAACTGATATCATGCTTGACCTCCTCTCCTTCATTTGGGATTCCTCCTTTCTTCCCTCACCCCGTTAATAGAGTTATCGTGTTACGTTTTCCTTTGCCAGGCGATTCCTCCGCAATTATAGCTTTCCTCCCCCTTTCTTTCTCGTGATTCTACTCCAAGTTTGTTTCCTTCCCCTCATTACTAAATTTTGAAAGTTCTCCCTTCGATGGACCCCACCCCAAAGGATCGCGTCCGGTTTCTCTCTTTTCCTGTTTTCAGTTGACCTTTCTCCCTCATCTTCGCACCCTTTTTTCCGGTTAAAGACTTCTCCCCCCCCAAACGCTTGAAGTATACATCTTCTTTTCTTCCAAGATGTTGTTCTCTTATCTGTTCCCTTCTTGCCCGATTGTTTATCCAGTTACCTTCCACCCATCTTCCCTTAAAGCACCCTCTCCCTTCCTTGCATGTTACAATAGTCAATGAAAGCCGGTCCTCTTCTTCGTTTTTTCTTACTTGTCATAGTATGTCTATCTTCCTCTCCCTGCTGAGCGAGATTTCGGACTCCTTTCTTCTTTTTTCTTCTTTCCTTTAAGTCTGGCCTTTCAGCACTCCTTGGTTCTAAATTTTTCAACTCCCCCTCCCCGAGTACAAAAAAAGTTACATCATTTGTCGGGTCGTCCACCCACCGATTAAGGCTCTGGGCTCCCTTTTCTTTATGTCTCCTGGCATCCCTCCACAAGAGAGAAAAAAAATGATCCCATTTTTTAGACCTGATTCCTTTCTGGGCCTATATAATCCTTTTCTCCCTCCTTTTTGTTTCTTCATCTTTCTTCAGCATCCCCCTTCACCAATCTACCGAAAGTTTTCTTTGGTAGTATCTGTGATTCGTTCTGTCATTCACCATTCTCCTTTCCCCTTAAAGATTATCCCTAGACTTCTCCCTTTTTATTTTTTTTCGAACCACCCCCCTTTAGTCCCTTCGGTGAGTCGATCTGGTTTTAGATTATTTTTCATGGATTTCCCCCAGACGAGGACTTCAATGTGCCCGACGTTTTTTTTTTTCCTTCCTCCTCATTCCTTTAATAAAATATAGATCTCCTAATTCCTTTCAGAGAGAAAGAAGGCCACTTTTCCCCCATCCCTTTTTAATTTTCCACATTCGAAGATAAGGTGAGTGTAGGCTCTGCTTCCCCCGTCGACGTTGTACGGGAAGGGATCATTCCCATCGTCCTCCCCCTCACCGAATACGAGGTCGCCTCCCAACCTCTTTACTCTCTTGTTCTCCCCCGTCTCTGGAGTGATAACTTCTCTTTAACACATTTTTCCTAACGATTTCTTTTTCATCTGGACGAATTGGAAACTGCTTCTGCCCGTACCAACCCCGGCAACCTCCCCCCCGTTCTTATTGCAGTCTTTCTCCCCCCCCTCGATGGTATTCTGTAAAGTAGGTTCTTTTGAACGGTTCTCCTTCCACTCCCTGGCTTCTCCCCCCACTAGAAGGTTCCCTTCTGATAAGAGCGAAGGTCTTTTCTCTCCTTCCCTCCGCCCCGGAAGCAGGTATAACCGCTAACTCCCCTTCAACTGGTGAGCGGCTTTCCATTCCGCCGCCTTGAGGGCCCCCCCTGTAGTTCGGTTCACTATATCTCCTACACGCGCTTATCTTCTTTCTGCGATTAGAGAAAATTACTCACGTCCCTCTTTGAGGATGCCTTTCGTCGGAGAAGGTCAAAGTAGAGAATTGGTTTCTTCCCGTTTGCTCTCTATTCTTCCATAGACCTGCTTTTTGATTGTCGTTTCCGGTCTTTTCCCTCGAGGAACCCCCTCCTGATCAGCAATTACGACTTCTATCCTTCGGTGACTAAGGTCTTTCAATTTTTGAGCCTTCTCCTCCTTCAGCCGAGAAATGGCCCCCCTTCTTCTCTTTATATTTCTTGTTATCTTTTCTCCCCTTCCTCCCCAACCTCGTCCTCTTTTTTTCTAATAGTTTGAGAGTTTCTTTCTCGTCTACCGAAGGGGGTTCCTTTTCTCTCCATTTGAATAGTTTCTGTCCCTTTGTCCCGGGCGTACTACTTCCCCACTATCTCAACTCGCTCACTTTAGCGCCCTATGTCTTTTTCCGTTAATCCAACCGTCTTTCCTTTATTGTTTCTCATCTAAAGTAGTCTGGCAATCTTTCTCCCCACCGTTTGCCTCTTGCCTACTCCACCCGATTCTCATTCTGGTAATCTAACTCTGCTCTTTCCCACTTTTAGGTTCCCTCCCCCCCCGTTTCTTCCTTATAGGTCCGGATTGATTTGGAAGGCGCAGCCTTCCCCCCTCCCCTCCCCCACAGTAGGATGTAGATCTTGAGAAGACTTCGCCCATTACCCTTTTCTCATGATCTTGGAACAATGAGGAGTAGCAGGTTCCCATAAACCTCACTCCCCTTTCTCCGTAGAAAATTCTTCCCCCTCCTGTGTGAGAGACAATTCTGGGAAAGACCTCCCCCTTTTCGGTATCTCTCTTTTTAAGACATACTCCTTTTTCTTGCTCTATCTCCAGTCACGCCCTTCTTTTTCTTTAAGCTTTTCCTTCACCCCGGCTGCCTATTTTTTTCACTTTTACGTTGTTTTTTGTTAAAACGTAGCGTCCTTCCTCCTCACCGCTCAAAGAGGGTTTCCGTTCTTCCGTCTATCCTAATCCCGGTTTTCGGTTTTTCCTCTTTTCCTTCTCTTTTCTTTCCCCTTCAATTAGTTGGCGTTCCCCTTTTTGTTCCCCCGCTCGCTTCTGAAAGTGCTCAGTTTGGAAAGTCGGTCTAGATGTCCTTTTGTATTCTACTTTCTTACGACGATAGTCTCGAGAACCTTACCTTTTTTTTCTTTTTACCTTTTTCCAATAGTCCCCAGCGATCTCCCTCCCTTTAGGAAGACTCTTTCTTCCGATATCTGGACGGTCTTCTCTTTTTTCCCCTTTAAGAAAAGATTCCAAGTTTTTCGCTAATTTCCCCCCGTGTGGTCTTCCGCCTCCCCTTTAAGATATAGAGGAAGCGATCTTCCTCTTTTGTGTTTCTTATTCTCAAAAGGAGGCCCCCCTCCTTTTCCCTCTTTTCCCCTTCTTTGGGAAGGTATAGGCTTTCCGGGACTTCGGAGCCAACTTCGTGGTTGTTACCCCTGTGCTCTGGTTTTTGCATCTCTCTCGTTGGCGGTGCTTCTCGAGGGTGGTGACCGTCTCGGGTCTTTCATCTTCCAACCTGTCGAAATCCCACCCGCCTTTAGACTCCTTCCCTTTTTTGTTCCGCGTCCCCCTTTCCTAAATGCCATGCTCTCAGTCTCCCCAAAATTATGATGTATCCCATTTCTGCATAAATTCCTTCCCCAGACTCTTCTCCCTCTCTGAGGGCGTTCTTTCGGGACCTCCACAAAATTCCCTCTTCTGCGCAGAATAAGGAGAGGTTTCTGGTTCTTTGTCCTCTTCCTCAATTTCTTTTCTCTTAGGGGTTACGTCTTGTCTTCCTTTTTCTGATAGACCCAAGCTCGAGTTCCCCTCCCTTTCTGTGTCGATATCCCACCAGTTTCGTCTTACTTCCCAAAACCCTTTATCAAGTCCACTATCTTTCTACTTAACAGGATCCCAGCTGAATTTTTCTCTTTTCATTTTTTCCTTGAACAAGTTTCGATCCCCTTTCTACCCACTTCCCGTGGACCTGCTTAATGAAAAATGATACTCCCACTCCTTTCATTTTCATGGGCGTCGTCACGATTCTTTTTCATATCCTTTTTTTTTTCCTTTTCGGGGAATACTCCCGCTCCAGGACACTTTACTGCTCTACTCAAGCCCACCCCCCCCCCCCCCCCCCCCCCCCCCCCCCCCCCCACCCCCCCCCCCCCCCCCCCCCAACCACCCCCCCCCCCCCCCCCCCCCCCCCCCCCCCCCACCAACCCCCTCGTCCGGATTTTTCTTCTGTTTTTCAATCTTCTCCCCCTAATGACCGATCTCCCCTTTACGGGCATCTTTCTTCTGACTCTCTCTTTCTCCCATCTTCTGTCTCTCGAGAGGGCTGACTTTTTTTTTGTAGAGTAGTTCCGTAGTGTTTCGCTTCTTCTCTTCAGAAATCAAATAATCCCCCTCTTCCAAACCCCTTCCTACGGTGGAGCTTCTACCAACACCCTATTCTCAGGATATTGAGGTCCTTAGGTTGCCTTTCCCGGTCTATGGAATGCCCACCGATCTCCCCACCAAGTCTCATTTTTCCCCCACTGATAGTTTTCCCCCTCTTCCTCCTACCATTTTTTTTTTGTCTCCCCGAGATGGAAACTCTTCAGCCTTTTTTTTTCCACTATGTACTCCTTTTTTCGTTCGGTGATTCCTTTAGTAATCAAGGCTCGGCCCTTCCACCTTATGTAACCACGGCCTGTGATAGGGGTCTTGGTCTTCTTACCTTTTTAGCGATCGGTTCTCTCTTTGAAGTTCTGCAAAAGAAGCGGCTCCCCTTTTCCGAGGAGAGGAATCGAAGACCTCCTCCTCCCTCTTCTCTATTTAGATGCATTCAGGCGCCCTCTTTTCAATTCGGTCATCTACCCCTTTTCTCTCTTCCTTAGATTGAACATGCCCTCTCCTCCTATAATGGTAGATGTTGCTTGTCCCTCTTCCGATGACGTTGTCGAACTTCTACAGTACCCTTAGCCGACCCTCTCCCGAGAAGGAACAACTCGGGGACGAAGTCCCTTCTTTGTTGATTCAATTTTCCATGAGTTTTATCTTTTCTCCCCTTACAAGCAGAGTGGCAGGACTGTGACATTTTGGTTTTTCACCCCTTCAAAAAATCCGACTTCCCCCGGCTCTTCAGATAATTTTTGCCCCTAGGATCCCCCCCAGAGATAACGGTAGATGAATTTCTTTTTTGCTCCCCTAACTGATTTTCCTTCCTTTTTTCCCCTTCCCAGAACCCCCCAGTTCTCCTCCCCCCCTCTTTTCCTGATACTTCTCCTTCATAAGACCTGCCTTTTTTCCCCCCTCCTATGACCTGGTGAGTACCTTCCATCCGTCCTCGACCTGCTTTTGGACCAAGTTATTCATGGTCCCTCCCCTCTCCTGAAGAGGAAGTATTTCTGTTAGTGGTCTCCTTATTCTCTACTGCCACATCTCCCTTCTTTGGATTCTTACTCTCTGGCATGGAAAGTTAGATTGTTCTCCCCCAAGGGACAGTAGCGTTTCCTTGCCTCCTTTTTTGTTTGCTTTCCTCTTAAGGTTGATACCTCCTCCCCCCGTCCCACTTGATAAGACCACGACACCTGCTTTCTCTCATCTCCAAAAATTGAAGTCCCTCCTTGGGGTAAGAAAAGTCACGTGGGTGCGCCTTGACCGGGTCGTTGAAGAATCTCCCTGTCACATTCAGGCTTTTACACCCTTTTGAGTGGAGACTTTCTACTTATGACACCCCAAAACTCGCACCTATCTCTCCAGTGATATTAGGGCCTTTATCCCTCCACTTTTTTCTCCCGACCTGTCAAATCCTCCTTTTTCCCTGGAAGGTCCCCAAGGGCGCCGCTCCTCCCCCTTCAGAGAGGAGGAATAGCTACTCCTGTAGCGCAGCTCGAGCGTTCTTGTCGTCCCCGGTCCCCCCAACTTCTCAGTGGTTCGCTATAGTCTTTATAGTATTTCCCCGCTTGCACGAGAACTCTTCCAAACGATGGCCTTTCCAGGATTATTTTTTTTGGAAAAAAAAATGAGGTTGAAATCACCCTCTCTTTCTCTATGCCGTTCTCTTTTTTGCCGTTTTCTTTCCCCCCCCGCCCCCTGCCAACTTTTCTTCTTCTCTTCGGGAGCCTTTCCCTGTCCGCAAAACTCTTTTTTCTGGCCTGATTGAGGTGGGACATGCTTAGTGCCGTTGGTGCAGAACCCAGCACTCTCTCGCGTTTGCTCCCCTTTTTTGCTGTTTTTCTTTTTTCAAAAAGACTTTTTTCGGAACAGTGCTCTATCTCTTTCTCCTCTTCCTTTTTTTCTAGAGATAAATTACGTCACTTAGCGTCTACATCATGGCGATCCCAATGGCCAGTTTTTAGTCAAAGAGATATTCGTTTTCTTTCATTGTAACATCGTTCCCCCTCCCCAAAAGTAATCTCAAAGCAGGTTTTCCTCTTTTCTTTTCCTTCTTATCTCCTCCCCCAGGTGGTATTTTTAGGGTTCTTTCTTCTTCCGTCCTGCAGGCAAGGAATATACGTAATTCTTCTTGGCGTTTACCTTTTTTGTGTGTTTGAACTCCCTTTGCTTTCTCTTCTCCTTTTTGTTCCCTCCTCGTCTCTTTTCCTTTTCTCCCCTTGAAACATGTCTTTCCTGTCTTTGAGAGCAGGAAAATTCCTCTATTGGAGTTCCCTTGTTAAGAAAGTCCCGCACTATAGATTTCTTAGTGATTCTCGCTTAAGATACGCGGATTCTCTTCGCCCTTGTGACTTCCTCCCCTCTTTTCAAATGGTCCCTCATGCAGTGAAAAAGTATTTTTTTACCCTTGCTCACCCGCTGCCCTATCCAGGAGGACAGATTTTTCTCTTTTTTTTCTTCTCCCCCATATTCACCCTCCCCCTTGTCTTTTTCTCTCCTGGGGTCCTGCCTTCTTTCCTCTCTTAATTGACCAAAGTTTAAGTTGAGGTTTTCCCTGAGGCACCCCGGTTGGATTGGATGCGAGAGTGAGGTGGACCTTTTCTTTCGCTTCTTTTTTTTTTCCTTAGAGGATTTCATCTTCCCCCCCCCCTTTTCCCTCCCCCCCGCAGGTAGAGGAAGAACTCTCCTTCTCATCTTTCCCCAAGAGTCACACTTCCCAAGGCATGACCTCCCTGACGCAGGCAAGCCCTCACCCCCTTCTTTTTTAGCCCTTAGATAAATTTCCTTCCTACCCTTCAGTAGACGATGCGGGGCAGCTACTTTTCCTCATTTCCTTCTTTAACTGAAGCCTCATTATCTTTACCCCCTTGTATTCAAAAGTTAAAGCGTAGGTGTTCTCCTTTCTCTTTTTTCTCTTTCTACTCTCTCAGCCAATGCTGCGCTCCCGTGGAGTTTCTCTGTCTAGCTACCTCCCTTTATTGGACTGTCAAAAATAAGCCCTTCGTCTTCTCTTCTCCAATTAAGCACCAGAGCCTGTGGCACGATTTCTTCCCCCCCCCTTTTTTCATTTTGGGACCAGTGTCTCCCCGCCCGACTGAAGAGGCTGGTTCCCTGGTTTACAAGAAAAGGAATATCCCCCTCTTTTTATACATGCCTTTCTCCTTCACTGATGTTTTCTCTCCCTTTGGCCTTCTTTTTAGCTACGAGTTCCTTCTTCACTGACTTCCTCTGGCATCCTCCCCAAAGATACATCCCTCTTTTGCATTTTCAAAGCCGAAATCGAACTCCTTCTTTTTGGCTTTCCTCTTATGGATCCCTTTTCCCCTTTCTCGTCTATCATTCTAGGCTTTCGGAATTATTTAGTTGTCTAGTCGCATAGTGAAATTCGCAAGCCCTTTTTGATTTTTTTTCTCTCCCCCCTCATTCCATCTAGGCCTCACTCCCTTCCAGTTGTAGACACCACACACTACTTTCCATGTAGGGATTCTAGGTGTCTTGCACGTATTTGGATTGCCTAACCCTCTTCACCCCTGTTTTCTCATCTTTCTCCTTTCGTGCGGAACATATATTTATCCCTCCTCCTTCCTTTTTTTTTCGAGAGTTTAAAGACCTCTGTTCTCACTTCTGCTCTTTGTTGTTCTTTTGCGTTGACCTTCCGGGTCACGGACTCTTTCTCCCCCCTTAGGAGATTCTTGTATGTTGGTCTACCCTCCCCTTATGCCAACTTGGTGATTTCTATTCGGTGAGTGTATTTAAGTCTCCCCCGCTCTTCAACTTAAGAAGGGAGAGTCATCATGGCCCCCTCCCCTTTCTCTGACCTCTCCCGCTTTGTACGATAGTCCAGACTCTTCCCCCTCCTCTCTTTCGTAAGTTCTTTTCCTGACGATTACCCTTCTCACTCCCCTTTAGAGGTGAGGGGATATAGCAGCTTTTGGCTTTCCTTGACGGGAGAATTTCCAAATCGTTAGAAGGACCAGACGCCCTTCAGACCATTTTCCCCTTCTCCTCCTTTCCCTTACAGTCTTTGGGCTCCTTCTCTTCCCTATTCCCATTGGAAGGTCTTCTGTTTTTCGACCACGGTAAACTTACAAAAAATTAATCCCGCCCCTTCTAGGCAATCTTTTTCTTTCTCCATCTTTTCTCTGCGTTGATTTCCCCTTTTCTTTCTTCCTTCGAAGAGCCCCTCCGTTACCCTCGTTCTTTGCAGGTGTAGATATCTCCTGCTCTTTTCAGCTCGACAAATGAAATAGATGACTTGTTAGCTTTTTTTCCTTCCTCCCTTCTCCCTTCTTTCCCAAGAAGGATACGGTCCCCCCCCCCTTTTTATCTGCCCTCCTTTCTTCAGGAGCGGGTTTATTCTCTTTTTTCTTCGTGAAATGTGATAACTTGTTGGACGAATTCTCTAGTAGTTGAGATTGGTCAACCCTTTTCGATTGGTTATTTTTCCCTTTTGCCTTTTTTTTCCTTCTTCCTCTACATATGATTTTTTCTCTTCCTCAGATGTCCTTCTTAAGTCCTTACTTAGGAACCCCCCTTCATCACCCCCTCCACAGAGAATCACCCAACGGACCTTAATTTTTTCACTGTTCCCCTTTGTATTCCTCTCCCCTCCCCCCTCCCCCAGGTAGTCGTTGGAACGGTCGTTGGTTTTCTTCTTCTTCACCCACACCTCTCCCCGGCTCAGCTTTCCATCTCTGCGCCCCTTCCTTTTACGTTGAGATCCGTCAACAAGTCGTTTTAACTATGCCAGTTTCCCATGTTGAATCTGTGAGGACTGGCCACCGGTTGTTTCCCTCCCCTTCTCGAGAGGACTCTGATCAATCACGTCTCCTTTCATTTCGAGTGCGATTCTTTACCCAGGAACCTCCCCCAACCCTCAGGTTTTCATTTTAGTTCCCTATCGGAGGAATACGTACTTTCAATCAACCCGGCTTCCAGACGTAAAACACAGATGATTAGGTCCTCCCTCTTGGGCTTTTCCCCCACCCAAAATGATTGCACGTTTCCTTTTAGAGGCCGGCCTTCTTTTCTTCTGAGAAGTCCTCCCACCGCCCCCTACCACTCGGTCTTTTCATATCTTTATCAATCAGTCGACTCAGTACCCCGCATGCTTGAGGTAGGTTCCCTTTTTTCTTCTTCTTTTTTACCTCCCCAGCCACTCTTTTCTTCTTTTTGAACATTATTTTTCCTCAGTGTTTTGTCCCTTTTTAACTCCGATTTGCGGTACTGGCTTCTCTTATTTTATCATCTCCTTGGTTTTTGCTAGCGATCCCTTTATACGTATTTATTCCAGAATGGCGATAACCACTTTTCCGGTACGATTCTTCCCCTCGTTTTTTCTCTTCCCCCTCGACTCTCATCATTGCCTTTTTTCTCCCCTCTTGGTTTTAATGCATGACTTCTGGATTTACCGACTCTCACTTTTTCCTTGTTTTTGCGGTGGATTAGGAATAGCAGGCAATAGGCAGTCCTCTCGGAAGTTTTGCTTTTCATAATGGTTTTGGCAGTCGTTCTTCTTCTCCCTTTTTCGGCTCAGATGAATGGGTTTCTGAACGGCATTGACGCCCAGATAGGACGTCTGCCCCCTTCCCGTCAGCGTTGGAGGCAGGGTACTCCCTCACGGCCGTTTCAATGATCCCCGTGAGAGATTTGCTCTCTGTTCTTTTTTTTGGACCGTCTCACCGCCTTTTTCTCTCGCTCGTGAAAACCTGTTTTCGTTCAAGGCCTTCTCTCCCACGTCTGGCCTTCGATTTTGATTTGTGGGCGGATCTACCAACATGCGCTGTTCCTTTTGCAGTTCTTTTCGCCGGAGATGCTTCTACCTTTTTTTCCTTTGCTTCCCCAGCTTTTGAAACTTTCCCTTGGGGTGCTTCTCACTCTTTGTTGGTGATGAGAGAGGGTGTTCCTTAGTTTCTCCCCCAGTACCCAAAATATGACTACACCTGGTCTTCCTTGCTTCTTACCGTTCCTCTCTCAATCGACCACTTTTTTCTTTTTCCCCCCTTTTTTGACTCGACTGCATCCTAAAATTAGTTTGTTTTTATCATTTCCTACCCTAACCCACGACATATAGCTGATCTGGGGCGATTTCACTGGAAAATAGCTACGACCTGTTTATTCTCTTTTCTCTGCAGAGGTCTCCCCACCTTTTCATCTTGAGTTCTTTTTCCTGACGGCGGAGTCGTCTTTCAGGATGAGTATCGCCTACCTGCTTGATTTCCATTCAAGGGAGTCCGTCTCCCTTCTTTCCACTCCGTTATTTTTCCAGTTCCCAAACATCCCGTGGCCCCTCCTTCGATCCAACGGATACTCCGAGCTTTTCTCTTCCTTTTTCGTTTGCCCATTTTTTTCCATCCGCCCCGACTCGTCTGGTCCCGGTCTTCCAGAAACTGGATTTCTCCACCAGCCTTTAATTCCTTTTTTTTTTTCCCGCTGTCTTCTCTTCCTCGGATCCTTTTTTTTTTTTTCCTTTCCCCTTTTTTCAAGAGCAAATCCTTCGGAACCTATCTCCACATGCCACAGATCCAGGTCACTGTTTTTCACTCTCTTACCTTTCTTTTTCCCTATATGCCTGGGAAGGGTCTTTTTCTAGATGCAATATTTCTCTCTTCTTTTTTGAGGAAGATCTTTTCTCTTAAGAGAATTTCTATGGCCTGGCATGGCCTCTTCTGGTTCTCAAACTAGATAACAGATAGACCCCAATTTCCACGGGTGTGGTTCGAAACACCTCACAGTACGGATTTTCTTTTTTTTCCTCTTCCCTTTCCCTCAAAGAGATAACATTTTTTCTTTTTCTCTTTCAGTCCGGATCAGGAGGG
>Ga0179593_1511674_pt1 | contig 17457 bp, 16 predicted proteins | sample CZODoug2_1_08_16_FD_185931 | JGI IMG/M metagenome (GOLD analysis project Ga0179593, IMG submission 185931) | Vadose zone soil fungal communities from Angelo Coast Range Reserve, California, USA - CZODoug2_1_08_16fungal (PacBio error correction) | ecosystem: Environmental > Terrestrial > Soil >... | reverse complement strand
GGCCAGTCCTCCGTTTATTCCGGCGGCCCCGTCGCGTCCCGGAGACAGTATGGGCCGTCATTTCACCCAATTATAGGTCTCGAAAATTTTTTCCTCTACTTTAGCTCCCCCGTCATCAGAACTGGATCCACTGGATAGATCCTCGTATCAATTTATCCAGCTTATCTTCGCGAATGCTCTCGGGGACGTGTGCTTCGACTTCTGATTCGAGCTTTTCCTTGCATGTTCCCCCTATCTTTCCCGAATAGTCTTATCCCACGTGTAGCGGAGCCCGACTCCTAGATCGCGTTCTAGTTGTGCGTCTAGGTGTCCGATGCTTCCCCTTCCCCCCCCTTCTGTCGTCCGTCTTCCCTGCTCTAGGGGATAGGAAGCGCTTCTTTATGCCTAAGTCATGGGGCTAGAAGTCTTCCGAAATTCTCCTGGGAGTGAGCGGTTCTATACAACAAGGATGTCTGTCTTGTTGCAGGCAGTGTTGCTACCCTTTCTTCTCCTCCCCCCCCCCCGAGGTCTAATTTAAGTAATAACGCGTCGGGTCTCCACGGTAAGCGTTACCACTTACTTTGTGTAGGTGGTTGCGATCCATTGCTTTGCATGACTCCTTCCCCACCAAGCCCTTCGTTTTCCCCCCCCCAAGTCCTCTTTATTTTGCAAACTTACCTGACGTATAGAAGATCCCCCTCTGCCGTGGCTCGTCCCGATTTGATTTCGACAAACCCCGTGACATCTACTTTGCGCGTTGCCCTCCCTTCTGTTATTTTTGTGCCCATGCTCAGCCTTCCTCCTAAGGATCACTGGTCATCGACCCGGCCCAAGGTCGGTTCAGTTTGCTCCCTAAGATTGTCCAGTTTTGATTTCGCTCTCGCGAAGCTCATCCAATCGTCATCACATCGGGCGGCCCCTTCTTCCTTTGCACTTACTCGGGGTTGATGATCGCCCTTTCCCTTTTCGATAGCCACCTGAAATCCTGTTCGCGACCATCTCTTTTCCCGCTTTGGTTTGGTTACTCTTCCCTTTTTGCGCCCCCCTCTCTCCAGGATTTAATGTTCTTGACTGCAGTGCCCCCTTTCTATCTAATCAACCGACACTTTGTTTCATGCCTGCCCCTGGCATCCGCTGGCGTTCCTGTCCTTTTTTTCCCCGACGTCCCACCTTTTTTTTTGAGTTCATTCTTTAGAGCTTGGGTCCTCGGCACTTGGTCGTTGCTGACGCGCCTTACGAGCGCTTTGGCGACGGCTGCCCTCAATCTGAGGTGGTCGTCTCTCTACCCCCTCGTACTTGCTCCTTGTGGTGTTGCATCGCCTACATGCAGATTCCTGGACAACGGGGCTTATCGTTTGGCGCGAGTTTTCCCCCCCCCACTATGCGCGAGTTGACCCCATCGATTCCGCTCCCTTTTGGTCAGAAATCACGGCCTCCCCCCCCTCAGCCACGTGTACAGATTCACCCTCGTGCAGACAATTCTAAATTCAGACCCCTACACGGTGCGCATCCTTCATTATGCCGAATTTGAACCTTTCCTCATTGTCGATCCCTGTGACTAGTTATGCGGCTAGCTGGCTACTGATCAATGCTCCGTTTTGAACTTGAGTTTCTTGCGTCGACCTCACCATCTTATCTCACCCCTTCCACGGATGACCAGAGGCCCCCCATGTGTTTGCCCGCTGTCGTCCAAATTGGAGGGCGGCTATCGTTCATCTCTTTTTTTGACCTCCCCCTCCCCCGTTCTCAGTGCCCACCCCCCCTTCGGCTTTCCCACCCATATGCGGCTCCGACTTTTTCTTCGTACTTTGTTTTCTCAGTCAGATGCTTCCCGGACTCCCCAAGTTTATGGGCTCTTTTGTCTATTTTAACTGTTTCTTTTTCCCTCGGCTCTCTGTGTTGCATGCGTCCCCTTTCCATCCCGAGGCCCGGTTCCGACGCCGCCCTTTTATGTTTGAAGGAGCTCTTCTCGTTGGGTTGGTTGAACATTCCTTTGCTCGACGTCCTTTTGTTTCCCTATCCCCCCTTTCGTTGTGCTTCGTTTGAGCTTTTGTCGACTTCAAGATGTCGCCCTGAGGATTCGTATCTTATTCTGGCCCCGTTTTTACAGCTTCTTCCTATCCATCCCCTCTTGAACGAACTCAGTCAGGAGGAACTGAAACCCTGCTCGATTAATGACGTAGCGATGGTCTTCCTATTTTCTGTTGCCCTGCTGTTCCCTTTCTCCCTCTTCAACAGGTAGGAAAGAATTGTGGCAAGCGATTCTTCTACGCGAGCATAGAGCCCTTTGTTATTTCCCCTTTTCCGTTTCTTGTACTTGCTGAATCGGATTGGTGTTTCTCTTTTGATTTCCCAACGATAGGCCTCTATTGGCCTTGCAAGTCCTGATGAGCTTTCCCCCCCGTCTTCAATACGTCCCAAGACTAGCAGATTCAAAGTTCCTCAAATGAGTTCGAACTCGAGAATGTTGGACATTTGTGCGAGTTCTTGTTGTTAAAATAAGACCAATATCCCCGGAAATGTGTTTTTAGTAAACTCTGGTTTTTTTTGCGACATGTAGGATGTGATGAGTCGCTAGTTTTCGAGGTTGTCCGTTTCAAATCCGTCCTCCTTTACTTTGACCCCTGGAGATCAACTAAGTTTTTCTCAGTGGCTTTTTCTCCTCCGTTTTATCACTCTATGTTGACTTCGGATCTAGGCCCCATGCTTTCGGCGCGTTTTTTCTAGCGCAGTCCCTCCTTTTGATTTTTTCCTCTTTTTGTCTCCTCGGCGTATGGTACACTTCCATTTTTCATATTAGCGCATCCTTGTCCCGCAGCGCATCAATTGGGGCCCCTTCCCCGCGGCATCTACTTTTTCGAAAGGATCCGTCGTTTTGTGTGTTGCATCTTATCAGTCCTCTGTATCCTGTCCCTAACCGTTTTGTTTTTTTTTGCTCCAGGCTCGAAGTTTAATCGAGCCTCGTACGGAATGGAAGCACGAGTTTTGGCTGTGTTTTTTGTTACGAGAGGGCCTTTTTTGTTACTTAAAATAATTTTGAGATTTCTTTTTTCCCTGGCCGCCTCCCGCCGTCGCCCATGACTCCTGCTATCAATCCCTGACCAGCTTGCTCTGATCATCTTTTGGACATTTGAAATGAAGGATTTTTTCTTGTGCGTTCTTGCTCGATTTTCCTATTCGAGATGTAAGCCACGCGTGTTTGCTCGTCCTTTTCTTCTTTGAAAACGGGGCAACGATCTTGATAGCAGCCTTCATTTCCTTTCTTGTACTTTAGTTGCCCTCCGGAGGAAGTTAGCTCGCCTTGGGCTAGTGAGAAAGCGTAATCCTTTGGCGTCCATTAGTCTTTTCGAGTGACCCCCATATCGCAAGTACAGATTTTCCCTTAGCATCTTCGGTAGATCGGTGATGGCAGTTCCTCGCGTTTATTTCAGACTCAAGGACGTTTTCTTTTCTCCCCTATCTAACTGTCTTTTCCATTCTCCCTTGGACAGTAAGACGTTTCCGTTTTCTTCAGCGCAGGTTCTGAACCTTCGGTCTATCCCTTGTGCTGCCCAGATAAATCCTCCTTTCAGTACCTCCGTTCTTTCCTTTCCACTCCGTTGCTACGCACACCCGGGTCTTCAAATGAGCTCATGTTCTGAAGAACCCTTTTCGTGTATCGTTGACTCTGGATGACGACGCATAGGTTGCTGTGGGAGAGGACGGCACTCTTACGACCATTCTTTTTTTTCCTAGATTTTTCTATATTTCATTCCGTTAAGATTCCGCACCGCTGGTCCTTGCACCCCTGGGGTTTTGGCGGCGACGCCCGGTCCTCTTTTTTCGCCGTAGGAGCAATCCTGTTTGAGCCATGCGGGCTTTTCCACAGCTGGCCCCTGTTAGACCGTCGGCACTCGTTGTTTGAAAGGAGTCTATCCTCCCCCTTTCCCTCTTTCCTCTTTCTACCCCTTTTTTACCCTTTTTCGTATCACTGGCCGAGTCGGAGACAGACTGCTTCCTTGTTTACAGTTTCAGATTTTTGGAATAATCAAATCCACGTTTCCTCTTCTAATTTTTTCTTCTTGCGCCTAGACTGGCCCTTGCGCCTCCTTTTCGGTCAGTCTTATAAACGGTTTAACGCTAAACGGGTTCCAGCAGATTTAGTGTCATAGGACCCATCACTTCTGAACTAAGATTCTACGCCCTTACTACTCCTTTTCCCCCCCATTTCTTTTCCGGGTATTGTTTCTTCTTCTTTCGCAGTTTTTTCTGGAGAAATCGTCTTTCCGCTTAGTTTTGGTTAGACGATGAGGCCGAGCCTCTTTGCAGTTACCCGAAGTTAGACACAGTTTCCTGAGAATGAAAGTCTTGCTCTCCCTTGCATAGCTTCTTCTGATCTCAGATGTGCTCGACCGTTTGAATTCGTAGAATGGAAGTTCTTTTCAATCCGTTGAAAGTAGAAGGTTATTTTTCTGGTTAAACTTCGTTGTTCCCTTTTCATATCACTTGTTTCCTTTATCTTAAGTTTCGTTTCTCGATTTGAACCCAAAGGGGGATTTTGCAGCTAAGTTAGGCTACCTATCAAGCTTTTGCCTCCCTTGTTTCACTTTCTGGCTCTTCATTGGGCATGATAGGAGGTCAAAACGCGTCAACCCCCTGTTAAACTTTTGTTACCGAAGCCCGGACCTTTTTGTTTAGTTACTCGAGAGCCGATTTGTTGACCCCTGTGTTTCCCCCTTTTCCCCCACTATTATAGACGTCCCGTGTCTTGCTTTATTCCGACGATAGTTTTTCTACACAAAGACTTCTGCTGTCCGTCCGTCTGAGACCGCCGATGCGCGTTTTTCCCTTCTCTCCTCACTATTTCCCCCTCGATCCCATTTTTAATTCCCGCCTTCCTGTCGCAATGGTGAAACTGACGATGTTGGAGGAGCCCGTTTGTACCTGGGTTGACTGTTTCGTTGGTTTCCAGCCTACGCTAGTCCCTTTCCTCTATATTTTTCCCTTCATTGAGCTGCAACGTACAGCAGTCGTTTTTCTCCGGCGTTGTAGGGTTTTTTCATGAATTTTCCCTCCGCTTAGCACCCCGGTGGATAGAGCACGACTCTTTGTTGGCCGTAATTCTTCTTCTTCCATCGATTTATCCCTTGCCGAATGGAGGGAGCCATCCATTTTTTCTTTGGCCGTGCACGGCCGTCAATCCTCCAAGCCTGACTCTTTCCCCCTCTTTTGCCATTGTTAGTCAGGTCCAGTGTATGAGGTGCGTTTCTCGCTCTACTAAGGGCATAATCGGAGGGCAAATCTTATTCCCGCATCCTCCTTTCGGCCCGGCGTTTCAGATGAGGCGTCTTATTCTCTTATGCCCGTTTATTTGCGCCCTCAGGTTGGGTCGAACTCATGTGTAGCACTGACATTCATAGCTGGCTCCGTGGAACGTTGTGCCGCGTAGCCGTCACCTGAGACGGTTTTTCCGTCGATGGAAGACCTCTTGTCTTTTGAGATTTTGATTCTAGGCCCTTGTTGCCTTTGATCGGCCTAGTGCATCGCGTTAGGCTCAGTTCACCACCCCTAAACCTCTACCTTGGTTTGCCCTTTCTATGTTCTTCTCGACTTCCCGCTACACCGATTTTTTGTCCCACTTTGCCTCCCCCCTTCCGTTTACCGATCGCCTGAACGCGACACAATTTTCTTTTGGCCCTTGAACAAATGACTGTGGTTTGTTTTCTTCGACTCCTCTTCGCGCCGCTTGCCATGGACTTCCTTCGGACCGCCTTTTGCGGTTGGTCTGTGAACTGTGGTCCTTGGTCCCCTAACGGCTCGATTTCTTTCCTATTCTCATAGAAGACTTTTTTTAGTGACGTTCCTGCCCCTCTCTTTTGCGCGCTGTCGCTTCCTCTCTTTTCCGCCGATGTTTCTTTAATTCTTTCTGTGCCGTGTTCTGGTTCTCACCGATTCGACTGGTTGTCGGATATTCCAATCGTCCCCTTTCGCCGGCGGTGAGCCCTTTTATTGACGGTCCACTCGATTTATCGCAGCGTTTCCCCTCGTTTTCACCACCGTTTCAAACGAAGGCAGCAGGACATGCTTTTCATTGTCCTTTTTATAATGTGCCCTTTTGAGTGCTCCCTGGTCTACAGGCTCTTCCCTGGCTAGGTGAATATTTTATGGGCGATTGCGCTCCCTTTTTGCCCGTCTTCATTTCTTCTACTTTGTCAATTGTCCAGTGCCGGACGCCTCTGGTTTGGTTGCCGTCCCCCTTATCTCGAAGAAATCGATGTTACGAGTTGGTGCCCGCTCACTCCGGCTCTTCTGCCCTATTCACCCTGGTCTCTTCCTTTTAGACTTGACGGTGACGCGACCCCTAGCGCGCCCATGGAAGAAGCTGCTGAGTCTCTCTCCTGTGAGGCATTCTTTTTGACTCTCCGATCTTTGCGTCGTCTATTTTACGTTTCCGCTTACCCCACTATCCCGCTGCATGAATACTTCTCTTTTTCGACCCTCCCCCTTCTTTAAGAGACCCAGCTAGATAGCACATAATCGGGGTTCTTTAGGAAGGGAATCCCCCCTCTTGCCCTTTAGTGTTTACAAATCAGTCCTTCCCCTGGCTCCCCCCCCGTCTAGTTACGTTCTACTGATCTTCTGAAGCCTCTGCCCCATCCCAAAAGGAGTCACTCCCCATCTTTTACTCCCTTTTTCTGCCATCTTTTCCCTTCCCTGATCTTCGACCACTTCACCCAGCTTTTATCGCGTCGTTCTGCCGCTGCTTACGTATCAAAGTAATCTCTTCGGCTTCTCTACCTTATCAGCTATAAGGGTGACACCCGTTAAGGGTCATCGCCTTCTGCATATAGCCCCCTTCCGATTGTTCATTAGTCGGATTCCAGGCCCTTCTTGGTCGCGAGCCTTCTATTTTTTTGCAGCCTGTCTGGGTACCTATGGGATCTTCCTCCTCCCCCTCCTTTCCCCCCTGTGCTGGATCGCATTTTGCTCTGCCTTTATAGTACTTGGCTCTGCGAGATGATGAGCGTGTTTTCTCCCTGATTTATTCCTTCTCAGTCCTCGATTCCACCCCCATTTTGAGCTGGGTGTGTATTCCTTTCTCCACGTGGTCGTTTTATTTTTGAAATCTCCTTTTTCTTTTTTGGTCGGACAGTGTCTGTATGCGTCTCACCTTGGTGCAAAACATGTCGTCTTACCAATCGACGTCTCGTCTGTCCTCGATCTTTCCTCCTAACTTTCCTTTCTTTTCCCTTCCTGACGATTTTTCTCCTCGTCTTTCGTACACACTCACTTCGACTTTTTTTTTTGGGTCGATTTAATCTTTTCGTAGAAGTCGCCGCTCCGTGTCTTCCCCTCTCGGCCCGTTTTCCTGCTCTCGATACTCGATCCGTTGATACTTCGCTTGTGGATCGGCCCCCATGCGAAGTCCGAGCCGTTACACTTTTTTCATCTTACTTCTGTGCGTGGTTGCGTTGTTGCGGCATACGTGGCCTTGTTACGTTGATCTTCGATCCGCTTACTCCCGGTCTCGCTCGAAACTCCACAGGAGAGAAAAAACATATCCCTTTGTCCCCCTCCTACCTGGTTTGTTTTGTTTTTTGCGCGCTCTTTCGTTCTCGTCGATTCGACCTTGAATATATTCATCAACCCCCCTGTCCCTGTTTCCGACCCTCGCGGTTCGTTCGATGGGACTCCCGTTCTTCTTTTCTGAAGGCATTTTTCACCCGCTTGTACGATTTTAGCTTTCCCATCAAGTGGCCGTACGCGCCTCTTACTTCTTGAGCTCGGGAGCGCATACCCCCTTCTTTAGATGCGTTTCCAGTTTACGTGAGAAATTTGTGTTGAAAAGAAATGATATTGTCTCTTCACCCCGTGAAGACTTGGTTGTCGAGGAAGGTTCGAATGGTCCGCCCCGCCCCCCACACCGCACTTTCTTTTTTCCTTTTTTCTTTGCGCGTCCTCTTGCCTTCGAGGCTTTTCCTGTGCTCGTTGGTCATGCAACGTGTCCACTTGTGCACTGTACATCCCCTGAGGCGACCGTAAATTACCACTCCTTTTTTTCCTGTTTCCGCATCCCTCTTTCATATGCCTATTCGGCTTTGACTCATTTTGTTTTGGACATCGCCTGGCGATCGATCGTATTCCCTGCGTTCTGTCACCTTTTTTGCCAGCGGACGCGTGATCGTAAGATATAGAGTCGCGCCCCTCCTTCTCACCCCCCCTGCTGATCTTTCCTGCTTCCGTGATCCTCACCCACTGTCCTGGCCGTCTATGCGCGGCGTCCCAATGATAGTCCTGTCGAATACTCCTCTGGCTTCCTTCCCTTCGCTTAATTGTTATCTCGCCGCCCCCCAGCAAGCGCGCTTTAACGTCTGACTCTCGATGCCTTCTTTCGCATGGTACCCCTGGTATTTTGCCGTACTGTCATGCTATTTCCCCTCCTGAGCCGGTCTTGCACGCTCCTTTGGGCAGGTGTCTCGTGGAACAAAGTCCAGGAGGTCGGCCGTGGTTTTGGCTTTCCCCCCCCTATCACCGGAGGGGTCGTCTTCATCTGTTTCTTTTTCAGCACCCCAGTAAGAGGCTGAGTCCAACGCCAGTCCCACGGACATACGGTGTTTTGTTTTTATTTACGACTAAAGCAGCCGACCCTGCTCCTTCTTTTCTCCTGTTCTTTACCCTTTCCCCCCTTCTTCATTTTGAAGCGCTTGTCTATTGAGAGTTGCGTGATGTTTGTATCTGAGCCCACAGGTCGAACCTCTGGTTAAGAACCCTCTCCCCTCTCAAGCTGTTGCGGTCTCCTTTCCGCCTCTTCAGTCACTATGATGATTTTTTCATGCAGGCTTGGACCTCGCCTAGGTTTAACAGATCTGGGGGCGTTTTCTTCTTGTCAATCCCTTGCTCCAGAGACTGGTTAAGCGGCCTTGCAATTTCCTTTGAAGCTTATTCAAAGCCCAAAGTCGAAGGAGATAATGTTTTTTCTTTTTTCCTTCTTAATAGAATTCTGTCCTAACATTCTCCCTATGGGCCCTTAGGTGCAGTCATGGTGCTCTCTTGACTTCCCCTCAGTTGGAAGGCTGACGGTCACTTTTCTCCTTCCCTCTGTGAAGGTCAATCCCCCCTTAACCCCCACGGTGATTTCTTCTCCTCGCATACCTTTTTCGATTGAAGATTCTCCTTTCTCTCAGTTTTCTTTCCTCCGGACATAGTTATCTGTGCTCTGGGCAGCATTTTTCCGTTACTCCTTTATTCTGTGCCTAGGCCAGGTCTAAAGAGCCCAGTCCCCTTCTTCCACTGTCTGCCTGACCTCTTCGCGTCCTACTTTCCTTCGGCCGCGCCAGGCCTCATTCAATTTTCGGAGCGTTAGAGACGTTGGTGTGTTGTCTTTCCTTCTCTTTTGATCTCTTTCTTCCTTCTGCATGGCGCCCACCTTGAGTGGGAGCAGGTATGCGGAGGAACCAAGGCTAGCGTGCTCCGGTTTGTCCCGGGCCCACCGGCCTTTCTCTTTAGCGTCCTTTCTCTAGTCCTTTCGACGTCTGTCCCCTGAGACGCCCGCCGCGTCCCCCAATTTAGCTGATGATTTCGTTCTCACCAAGCCGGGTTTTAAATGGTGCGCTTCTTTCGGGCTTTTTATTGTATCCACCCTTGATGGTCCCTATCGTCTTTTAGCATCCTTCCCAGCGCTTCTTTTGCGCTTGACGTAGTGATCTCCTTCTTTATTGCCCTGCCTTTTCCCCCGATTTCCCTTCGCTTTGTTTTGACGTCGTTCCTACTGCCTCGTCCCATTTTCACCCCCTTCTCGAGCGCGTTCCGTGCACGGCCTGATTCAGCCGGAGTCACAGGCCTCTTTCCTTTTCCTCAGGTGATCTTAGACCCCACTCCGCTTTCTTGCCTGTGAGCAGTTCCCTTCGTCGGATCCTTCTCCTCCGGTCTCCGGAGTAGCCACGGAGGCTGATTTCAGTCTTCTTCTGATTCATCCACTCGGTCTATCTGTCCCGCCCCAGGATTCAATCATCCCCCTGCCAGGGCTTTTCCTTCACCAGCCCTACAGAAAATCTTTTTCCTTCCATGGCGACCTTTTCCTGCTTGAAATCCTGACGGAGTTTTCCTTTTGGATGCTTTTTCCGGATGAACGGCGCGATTTCTTTCTTTTCGTGTCGCCTTCCCGTCGAAAATTCTGTTTGATGTTAAATAGCCGTCTTATGACCCCGGGGCCATCTTTACCTATGTGGAATTGGATGTCGGACGGGTCTGACGACCCATTTCTGGTTTTCTTTTTAGTGTGTTTGAATCTTGTGTAGCCTTTTATCCCCACGTAAATGGTAACGTTTGCAGTACTCGGCCAATGTTCGTCAGTTTAGTCTTCTGCCCTCTCTGTTGCGCTCGTCGTACTTCCCTCCTTTCATACCTGTCTCGTATCAGACGAGGAATTTCAATCCCTTTCGTTTTCCTGTTTTCTTCTACCGGCGGTGTGAGCTCCGCGGCGTCTTCCCTTTCTCCTTTCGCTTCTCCTGTCCTCCGATCTCGCGATTCGGTACCCTTCGGCCCCTCTCTCCTCAACAGGTCCACGAACGGCTTTCTTTGAAGCGGCGCTTTTGCTCGGTTGCCAACTGAACAGAATCTCCCCTCTCCTTTTCATCTTTTTTATGTTGCTTTGAGAGATAGCCTGTGCTGCTCCTCTTCTTGTCGACGTCTTGTGGTCTCCGACTTTGTTACAGGCCCTGTTGCTGACTCGTTCCGATAGGTAGCTTTATGATCCTTTTCGATTCTTCTTTTGCATCTCTTGGATGCGTCTGCTATGGTCCTTCTTCTAGTTCTTCTTATGTAGGATTATTCCCTGAAGATAATTTTAAGTTTCTTCTTTTTTGTTCCCCCCTCTTTTTTCTGCTGAGTCTTTCCTTTCCTTTGTTCTCTGTCCCGGTGACGATCTTGCAAATTGTATTTCCCGCCGCTCTTGTCGGCCCCACTCGATTGGCCGACGGAGTTTGTTCTTTTCGGTGCCTTGCTCCGTCGCAGGGGCTTACCTCCCAATGGTCCAAGAATTCAGTGGAGTGGTCTTTTTCCTTTCTTCTCGTACCTTACCACGTTTGTAAATTACCTCACCGGTATGATAGTTTAGAGGATGGCTCTCCGCCTCCTTATGGAACACAACCCCCAACTTCTGTGGGATCACTTCCTCTACAGCATTCCTTATAGCTTTCGTCTTCAGCGGCGTCAGGAGGCGGGAATTAGGTCATGTAAGTTGTCCATGCCACTGTTCCCTTCTTGATTTCCCAGCCTTTTTATTTTCTTGGCCTCGATGACCCACCGATTTTTTTTTTAGCTAGTGTCACTTTTAACTGTGCATTCTACGCCTGGGATGGCTGATTGATTTTTTTTCTTGTGGTCAGAAGATAGACTGAGAAGTTCCTTTCCTTCTTCCGAAACCCTCCCTTTTGTCGTTGCCCGGTCCCGGCGTGTGACGTTGAGCCGTACCTTATCCAATTGCGAGAAATTCGCTAGGCTGCTTGGCTCAGCTGTTGAGTACCCCCCTTCATGCCTTATGCCAGGTATGACCTCCATTAAGGTCAGTGACCCTTCCTCTTCTTCGAGCTATTTCCAGTCCCCTTGTCCCAAGGGAGATTGAGGCGGAAGGGGACTATGGCGCTCCCGGCTGTGTTTTTTAAATTTTGTTCATCTCGGCTAATCGAAAATTTTCTCATACCGACCGTGGATGCTTCCGTCCTTATCCTCTGTCCCGTTCTTTTTCCGTCATTTCGGCCTACTGCGAAACCATTTGCCTGTGGGGTTTTGCATTTGCCGTCACTTCGCACCCCCTTCACCAGGAGTGCGTTCTTGCTGATTTAAACTGTTTTAAGACTCTGGTTTTTTTGATTTGTTCTTTGGCCCCTTCCTTTTTACATTCGTCTGCCATCCTCACCGAACTCTACCTTAATTTTGTTTTGATAAACTCATTGCTTCTTCCTCTTGACACTATCTTTTGATCGACCTCGTGCCGACTTCTCGTTTCTCCGACGGAACGTGACAACCCCAACGGTTTTTCTTCTGGGTCTGCAATCTTGACTATTTGTTTTTTTCCCATTTCCCCCTCTATTGCTTCCCCGCTTTCCAGGTATGAATGCTGGCCCGTGCAGGTCGGGAACTTGTTTTTTTTTTCAGGACTGGAGCCGGGCCACTTTTCTTTTTTCAACAGCGAACCTTCTGCGTCGTCTCGTGTGACACTTCTCTGTCTGCGTGAAAGCCCCATTCCTCCCCCCGGCTTATGTCAGGACCCCCCTGATTTTAAGATCATGTGCTTTTTTTTCTCTCTTGTCGTCGCAGGGGCCTCTATATTCTTCCCAAAGGTTTTCCCATTGAAGTCCCCCCTGACCCTTTCGTGTTTCTTCCCGCCCCACTCTTCTTGCACGAGATCACTCGGGCCAAAGCAATTGACTGCACCGAGCCAGGCAGGAGATTTCTCTGTTGAAGGACCCTCTCGCTTCTCCTTTCGCCATTTTCCGTCCCGTTGCACTTCCTTTGCCTTGATGGGTCAGTTATCTTTCCTCTTTGCGAGCCGCACGGTTTCTAGGATGAGAAATAGTTGACCCCCTGCCTCTTTTTGCCTTCATTTTCATTGTCTTTCTCTGAGAACCCAAAGCCTCTTTCGACAGACTCGAAGAGAACGTTCCCCAATCTTGCCCTAACCCTCCCGCTTTGCTTGATACTTACAGCCGGCTTTCGCCTACGGTCGTCCGTTTTCATGTTGTATCGAAACCACTTTTTTTGTCGTAAACTCTGCGATCCTCCCGCATTGCGCGATCTCTCGAGCCTTTTTTGCACTCCGAGGGAGGCGTTTTTGCTTTTTTGTTATTCTCGCTTTACCATCCGCACAGATTCTAAAGGAAGTGACTGACTGTCGAAGACTGAGTGACAGTTTCCCCCCCCACTTGATTCTTCACCGATTCCACCCCTACCCTGGGTATGGGATGAAGCTGCCTTTCCTATTCGTTGTTCACAGTCCCCTCCCTAGTACATACTGCTGTTTTCTGTTTCTCCCGTCTCCCCTTTTCCTGATTCCGTCGCCCCTGGAACCCACATATGTACTCGACCGAGACCCTTTTCCTCATACGACATTCTAGATCTGGCACTCCCCTTGACTTTTTGCTTTTTCTCGCCTCGCCCCTTCGCGGGTCATCAGTACGGATCCTGCGGGTCGCACAGGTATTTTTTCGCGCTACGTTTGTTCTAGTCCTTACAGGCACTTGACGACGCCCCACACGCCACCAGCGTTCCCTCTCTCTCTTCTTGTTCCTTGCCCCTTCTCTGCCCCGACTTGACTTCTTCTTCTTTTCCCTAGTCTCTTCTCCGTACGCTGACGATCAGTTGAGCAGGTTTACCGTGTTTAGCGCTCTTCTCCCCTTTTTTTTCTTATGTCCCTTGCACGAATTCGGCACAGCTTGAGACTTCATGGATGCGAACGATTGCTCGCGGAGCTGATACGGGCTTCCTCTGCAAGAAGCTTGTCACGGCACTGTTTTTCTTTGATCCTGCTGAGCCCTTTATTGACTCTGCGGCCCAAAACGCCCCTCTAGTCGAACGATGTTTGCCCAACTCCCCTCTCCCCCGCGTCTAGACGATCCCTCTTGGTTTTCCAATGACTGTTTTTATGTTTCCTTTGACCACCCCTGCATATTCTTTTGAACTTTGGATGGCCTTTGATTGCACCCTAAGTCTGTCCAGGACATCGGTTCGAGACTTTTCCTCTCTCGCTGCTAAGGTGAGTTTCGCGGCCCGGCCTCTTCCTCCCCCTGCCTTTCCTCACCGAATCTCACAGTTTTATCGGGCATTCGACGTATCTCTTTTCCCTAATCCCTCGAATCCCCCTCGGGCGGCTCTGAAAGTTACTCGGTTTGATGTTATTCCAGTTCCCCCCCCTAATTCGTCTCGAATGAAATCCGGTGTTTTAGCATATTGTACACTTCCGTTTATTCCTTTTGTTTTTTTTTTCTTTTAGATCTGGGTTTCGCCGCACTATTTAAGTTTTTTTGCTTCCTTGTTCCTAGATATCTCCCACGCCCCCCCGGACGTTAGACTTCGTAGGGCGTTATGCGGTTTGCATCGTACTTTTTTCTCGCGAAGTCTTTACGCTCAAAACCCTTTCTGTTATTCCCTTTTTCTGATGGGTCGCAGCCTTACTCTTTCCCTAATTATGGAGATTTTCTTCCATCCTCTCTCACCCTACTGATTTGTAGAGAGTGATCGCGCCAAAGTCGTTCCTTTTCTTTGTTTTTTGTTCGTTCCTTCGACCTGATTAGATTTTTACCTTCCTAGGTCTTCTATTTTAGTTTCTCCGATGACGGTTCCTCTGTCTTCTCTTCCCCCAAACATCTTTCGATCCCTCTTTTGTCTCCGTTTTGTCAGCTCATGTGCTCAGCATTACTCTCCGCAACTTAGCTTCCTTTCCGTTGGCTCGGTTCATTTATTCAACTGGCCCCCCTACTGATGACCTAGGTGGCCTTCACGTCAATATTGTTCCATGACTTTTTTTCTCCCTTTACCCCATTGTCGACGTAGTCATGCCGTAGGGGGCCCTCTCGTTTTCTATGCGAGATTTCAAGTCCTTTAGAGGGTCAGCGTAGTGCATCCTTTCCTCTATTTTGGCTTTTTTTCCTCAGCCCTGCACTCGGAATGTGATGGCTTATTTTTTTCATCCTAGCCCATATTTAGGGTAGGGTCGTGGTTAGTATTTCGCGCCCGTCGCGTGAGAGAGCTTTAACATCCACTTCGCGGTCGTTGTTCCTAGCGGCGTTTTCGTACGTGATACCTACGGTCAACCGCTTAAGCCATGTAGTATTCTTCACCTTTTTTGCCAAATGATCTTGTTTGCCTTTATTTGCCCCTGTTTATCGGTAGGCTATCCCTGTGGTTGACTGACTGGGATTTTTTCTTTTCTTAGTTCTTTCACCGCGCTTGGGCGTCCGGAGGATGAGTGCGTAGGGTGACCCCCCCAATCCGCGTCCGGATGTTTTTCCTCCAAGTTAGTCCACTTTTAACCTGCTTCGTGATCGTGAGTGCTGCCTGGTTAGCCCATGAAGGGATTTTCGACCGCAGGATTGTTTTCCCTGTAATGGCCGGAGCGTTGTTTGCGTCGGTGGTTTCCTTCCTCCCTCTTCCTCCTGTCGTCTGAGTCCGAGCACACTGTCGATCATGGAATGCGGATTCGAGTTTCGATGGTGTCGTATCCCGCAACCAGGATTATACGAGTGCCTCCTTTTCCAGTCCTTTCTTCTCAATCTTTGTATCGGCTCCTCTTCCCCTTTTGTACGAGGCTTCGCGTGCGTCCAGGCTATGGCGCCCTCTCCCTGTGACAATCAAGTTCCGATATGGCAGGAACTTTTCCGTCTTTGCTCTCGCTGGACAGTAACCCGTTTTTCATCCCGACGCCCCTTGTGACTCGTATTTTTTTTTTTACCTCGCCGATTGAAGTCGCCGTGGCGTTGAGAATGTAGGCGGTTTGCTTTCCGTCCTCTTCTTTACTCCTCTGGCCGACTTCGGTGGTTTGCAGCACATCGCTTGTAGCCGCTGTAGCTCGCGATCAGCTCCGTTAGAGCAGGCTAACTTTCCCCCCCGCCGCCTCCATCTCCTTATTTCCAACCGCCGGTACGCTCCCCTACCGGCGGTCTCCCTATCCTCCTTCTTGCATGCTAGTTTTAGTTGAATAGATGTTATTTTTCCTTTTTTGTTTTTCTTCTGTCCGCGGCCCGCTGTCATGCGCCGGCATGTCTACTGCTCAGCTATACTCAAGCCATTACTGGCCGCCCCTTCCCCTCCAACTTCTGCTTCTAGATGCCTGGTCCGCCGCCACAGTCACGATTGCCAGTCATGATGTGTGCTAGTTTGCGGGAGAGGTTTGTTACGGGGGAGGGTGTGAGGATTGTATCTATTTACTCTTCTCCTCATGGCCGTCCGTGTCTTATCGTTTATTTTTCTAACGACATCCGACAGGCGTTGGATCTGGAATTATTCCATAGTGGGCTTCTTTTTTTGGTGAGTGTTTCTGACACTTAGAGTGCCGGGTGAGGACTTTCCATTTGGTCGACTTCCCGTCAAGGCGACACACGATGTCGTTGACGTACCAGGTGATTGGTTCCTCTTTGTGGTGACAGGTCCGATGAACTGGTGGCCTTTTCGTTTAGCTGATTCAATATGAAACAAACCTTTGCTTCCTATGCTGATGTCTTTTCGACCAAGAGCGACCCGGGTCCTCCTGCGCTTTTCCCCTTTGAAGCAGCTTGGTCCTCGATAAGCTTTGCTATTAGTATTTTGCGCCTGCTTCGCCACCCATGATGCCCCCCCCCCTTGTCCGATTTATTTCTTTCCATCACGCACCTTGTCCCGAAGGTCCGGGAAAACGCCCATAGTTTCTTGAAGGAGTGTTCGATAGCTCTTCCTTTCGGTTCCGCCTCTGTTTTTTCGCAGGCCGGAGTGGTTTTCACAGATTGCTTAGTATTTGCATATTCTCCTCGCTAGCCAGGACGTCACGGGTTTTTTCTTAAGAAATCGGCAAGGTCCCAACTTTTGTGATCCGTCTTTCCGCAACCGACTGATGGTTTTCATCGCATTCTGCCCTCTTTTCTCTAGGGAGGAAAAGACTTCTCTCTCCTATTCCTTATCCCCTATGGGCGCCCCGAAAGTTGAGGTGTTCAGTACCTTCAACATAGCTGACTTGTTAGTTCCAGTCTGTCCTTGACTGTACGGCCCGATTTTTTCCCTCTTAGTCACTCGCGAGCCGACTGTTGTTCTCTGTGATGACGCCGTCTTCCTCCATTTCTTTTTTTGTTACTATCGACTGAGTAGGATTAGAAAAATCAGTTTGAGTAGACTCTTCTGTTCTTCCTTTGACATGGTGTTGACCTCGGCCAAGGAGAAGAGCCATTGCTATTAGGAACTTCTTTCTTTTCTATTTTTTTTTCTCCCTCATGTGCTTTGTTAACTGCTCTTCATGAGGTACCCCGCACTCAGCCTTCGTTTCAGGTTGGTTTTACGACGTCAGGAGCAGACTTCGGCGATGTTCCACTTCTATTCCAATTGTGAAGCCGAACACGTTATCGTCAGTTGCACTACCTCTCTTCTTAGCCAGTGTTCCCCTAGGAGGGTTACCCTTAACCATGGTCCTGAACTGCTCTTTCCCCTCCCGGAGGTGAAAGTATACAAAGAAGCCGCAGTTTTTTCTTATGCGACCTCTCTGTAATCATCCCCACTCTTCAGTCCTGCGCTATATCCTCGGTCCGTCCTCCACCCTTGCTGGCGAATTTCCAGAGGTTATGCGATCGATGTCATCGAGGGTGCAGATTCCCAATCCTCCCTTTCTCTTCTCTTTTTTTCCCCTCTTCCTGTTGTTGCTTTTTATCTTCAAGCCGTGCTGAGTATCTCTTGTCTTGTCACGAAGTTTGGTATGCCGTCCGCTTCGCGCCCGTACTCCGTCTTCTTTCGTCCCTTTCTCGGATTTTCTGTGTTTTCGTC